>Ga0075158_10000093_pt1 | contig 63213 bp, 60 predicted proteins | sample JI91814BDNA_FD_70968 | JGI IMG/M metagenome (GOLD analysis project Ga0075158, IMG submission 70968) | Wastewater effluent complex algal communities from Wisconsin, to seasonally profile nutrient transformation and Carbon sequestration -... | ecosystem: Engineered > WWTP > Effluent > Algae... | reverse complement strand
CGGCGACCACTTCCGCAAGACCCTGCTGTCACGCGGCGGAAGTGTTGATGCGATGACCCTGTTCCGCGATTTCGCGGGCCATGATCCGAAGATCGAACCACTGCTGGAAAAACGCGGCTTGACTGCACCGGCCAAGTAAGCAGGTACTTCCCTCGTCGGGACGACAACGCCGCCTTCGGGCGGCGTTGTCGTGTGTGAGGCTATGTCGCCCCATGGTTTCCTGCTCTTGTGGGAGGGGCTTCAGCCCCGACGCTCTTCGCGAACAGCGTCGGGGCTGAAGCCCCTCCCACAAGAGCAGGCTGACCAGGGCCTGGTGTCAGTTGGCAGATGGTGCCAACCCGCGACTCAGTTCCTGGCGAACAACCCGGCGTACTCGGGCGCCACGTGCGGCAACAGCACGGACGCAGGCACATCGACGGTTTGCGTGCCGTCCGCATACGGGCCGACCTGGTATGGCGGGAATACGAAGCGCACGGCCGTCACCTTGCCGTCCGCGCCCACCACGGGTTGGAACTGGCTGAAATTGTCGATGTCGGCTTCGGTGCCCTCGTCGATCATCTTGTCGGCGTTGCGCACGAACTGCAGGCGTTCTTCCGGCGGCATCTCATCGGCATCGGCGCGCACCGAAACGCTGGTGTGCAGCTGTTCGCGCACGTAGCCGGCAATCGCGGCCCAGCCTTCGACCTTCGGCACCAGTGCGTTGGCGGTGAGCAGTCTGTTCTCCGCTGGCAGCCAGACGAAACGCGCCACCAGTGGTTCGCCGTGTGCACCGCCGGTGTAGCGGCTGCCGTCGGCGGCGATGGCGACCAGTTGCGGGGAATCCAGGATCTGTTCGAACGCCAGCGACAACTCGTACGGTGCCGAGGGCTTGTCGTTGCCGAACCCGGCCACGGCCTGCATCAACTCTGCCCGCGCGGCGTCCGTGTAAGCGGCGATCTCCCGCGCCAGGCCCGGGTATTTGTTGACCACTGGCGGGTAGCTGATGCCGACAACATAGGCGTCGGTGGTTTCAATGACGTCCTTGAGCACCGGCACCACCGCTGCCGATGCGGCGGGGTCCGCCATCGCCGGCGCTTCAGGCTGTCCTGGTGCCGGTTGCACGGCAGCCTCACGCTTGCAGCCGGCCACTGCCAGCAGTACCAGTGAAAGCAAGAGGATCGACTTCAGTACAGATGGCACGCGCACGGCTGGGCTCCTTCCAGGTCAGGCACACAGTCTATGTCGCGCCGCAGCAGTGCGACAGACCTGCAAGCGTTCAATCCACCAGGTCGGCGTATTCCGGATGGCGCTGCACATAGGCCGCCGAGTAAGAGCAAGCCGGCACAACGCGTAACCCCTGTGCGCGTGCGTAGTCCAACGCCGCCTTGACCAGGTCGCCGGCCAGGCCACGGCCGCCGATGGCGGGCGGCACGCCGGTGTGGTCGATCACCAGCGCGCCATCCCGCAGCCGATAGACCAGCTCCGCCTCATGCCCATCCACGGTGGTGGAGAAGCGTTGGCGGTCGGTTTCGTGGTGGATCGCTGATGGCATCGGAGTCTTTCCTGATTGGCGGGGTATTGGCCCATTCTGCCGTGGCCGGGTTAAGCAGGCGGCAAGAATGGACGTTACGCGTCACATTAAGCCGGCAAACCTTGCCGCGGCCCCGCCCGGCAAGGCTTTCTGGCCATGGCGGGAAAGTTGGCACGAGTCCTGCTTTATCCCTCCCACGAGCACAACAACCATGGGGAACGGACATGAGCCTTGACGAAGCAATCAACAGCAATACTTCCTCCAGCGACTTCACCCTGCTGGAAGGCCTCTACCAACTCGCCGTCACCGGCCATACCAATGACTGGGAATTCGAACGCCTCAACAACGCCGTCTACGAGCGCCTGCTGTCTTCCTACGGCAGCATGGACCTGAAGGCCAACGCGCACAGCATGATCGACTGAACCGTGCGCGGCGCTTCGCCGCTGCAAGGGGGTAACGAGTCAGGCAACAAGCAGTACGTGCGCGAGGTGGTGGGGACCGCCTCGCGCAAGCAACAAGCAACAAGCAACATTCAAGATGATTGCAATTGCTGCACACGGGCATCGCCTGCAGCACGCTCGATGGTAAATCCAGAACATTGCCAACGCGGCAGCGACTTCAACTCATGCGGCATGCCTCGGTTGCACGCCTGCACGCGATGCACGGGCGTAGCGTCAGTTCCCGAATGAAGGCTGCCCAAGCTGCTGCAGGAAATGACCCAGCACGCGCGGCTCCATGATCACCATGAACAGCACGCCGAATGCGGCACCGGCAAGGTGCGCGCCGTGGTTGACGTTGTCGCCGCCACGCTTGTCCATCCAGATGCTGTAGCCGACATACAGCACTGCGAACACGATGGCAGGCATGGGGATGAACATCACGCCGATCGTGGCCCACGGGTCGAACAGGATGAAGGCGAACAGCACCGCGGAAACAGCACCCGATGCACCCAGGCTGCGGTAGTTGGGGTCTTTCTGGTGCTTCAGGTACGTGGGCAGGATCGAGACCACCAGCGCAGCCAGGTAAAAGCCCAGGTAGGTCCACGGGCTGCCGGTGAGTTCGGTGATGGTGCCTTCCATGTAACGCCCGAAGAAGAACAGCGTGAACATGTTGAAGAACAGGTGCATGAAGTCGGCATGGATGAAGCCATAGCCCACCAATCGGTCGTATTGCTTGTGGCGCTCGATCGCCGGCGGCCACAGGATCAACCGATCCATCAGCTTGCGGTTGTTGAAGGCCAGCCATGACACCACGCAGGTGACGGCGATCAGGGCGATGGTGATGGGTGCTTGCATGCGTTGTTCTCAGGCCGCGGTACGGTAGTTGTCTTGCATGGGATAGGTGCGGGCATACAGCGCGAATGCCAAGGCGGCCACGAAGGCGAAGCCGGCGAAGAAGAACATCAGGAAGGCGTTCTCGGTCCACCCCTGCGCCTGGATCCAGCTGATCACCGCCGGATCACGCACGCTGGCATTCGTCAGCAGCACCCACAAGCCACCAAAGGAACTGGTGAGGTACCAGAACGCCATGATCACGCCCTTCATCGCCATCGGTGCCTGGCTGTAGGCGAACTCCAGCGCGGTCGCCGATACCAATACTTCACCGAAGGTCAGCAACAGGTACGGCAAGGTCTGCCAGGCCAGCGAGACTTTCTCGCCGTCGTCCATCTGCAGTTGCAGCACGCCCGCGACGATCCAGGACAGTGCCGAAATGGCGATGCCCCAGCCCATCCGGCGCAGCGCGGTCACCTTGAAACCCATCCGCCGCAGCGCCGGATACAACACCAGGTTGTTGAACGGGATCAGCAGCATGACCATCAGTGGATTGAGTGCCTGCATCTGCGTGGCGTCCTTGACCAGCCAGCTGGGCCACCACCACAGGTCATGCGGGATCACCATGGCCTTGCCCTGGATGACCCACGTCGACGCCTTCTGGTCGAACAGCGACCAGAACGGCGTGACCAGCGCGAACACGATCAGGATGCGCAGCACCGAGCGCACGCCCTCGATGGCCTGGTCAGGATGCCGTCCGCGCGCGCGCTCCAGTTGCAGCGACGTGCCCACGCCGACGCCCGCGATCACCGCGCCCAGCGCAAGGCAACCCGTGATGACGAATCCCCATGCTTCGGGCCACAACGCAACGCCTGCGAATTTCAGCGCCCACAACAGCAGCATCAGCGCGCCACCCAACACACCCGCAAGGGCGATCACGGTGCCTGCACCGCCGCCGTTGCCAAGCAAGGCGCTGCGCACGATGTTCAGGAACGAATCGGGATCCGTGCCACGCGATGGCGGCACGTTCACGTACTTGCGGCGACCGGCCCAAAAGATCACCGTCGCGATGAACATCAGGATGCCCGGGATGCCGAACGCCCAGGCCGGCCCCCAATTCACCAGCACCAGCGGCATCAGCAACGACGCGAAGAACGAACCGAAATTGATGATCCAGTAGAACGCATCGAACACCAGCTTGGCCAGGCTCTTGTTGGTCTGGTCGAACTGGTCGCCGCAGAACGTGACCACCAGGGGCTTGATGCCGCCAGACCCCAACGCGATCAGGAACAGCCCTGTGTAAAAGCCTTTCGCATTGCCCTCGAACATCGCGAGGCAGGCATGCCCGGCGCAATAGATCAACGAGAACCACAGGACCGTGTTGTATTTGCCGAAGTAACGGTCCGACAGCCAGCCGCCCAGCAACGGGAAGAAATACACGCCGATCACGAAGCTGTGGTACAGGTCCTTGGCCGCGCCTTCGCGCGATGCCTGGTCGGGCAAGTACGCAAGCAAGACCGAACTGATGAGGAAGGGCACCAGGATGTTGCGCATCCCGTAGAAGCTGAAGCGTTCGCAGGCTTCATTGCCGATGATGTAGGGAATCTGCCGGGGCATCTGGCCCATCGGCGCGTCGGTGGCTGCAGTCATCCGGCGTTCCTGATAAAGAATTCTCCGAAGCGTAACCCATCCGGTCGCCTCGACGCTCGTCCCCATGCGGCACGGGACGCACGCAACCTCGCGTGCGGCATGCTGCAGACCACCCCATCCAATCGCTTCACTGGCATCATGCAAGGCCCTTCACCGTGGCCTGCGCCCATGTCTTCCCGCCTGATCGCCGTACTGTTCCTGCTAGCCATCACGCCCTGCGCCGCGGTCGCGGCCACTGCGGACTTGAGCACGGTGTCCGAGCGTTCCGGCTTCCTCAAGACCGGACGCTATGACGAAGTGATCACGCTCTGCGATGCCTTCGCCAAAACCTATCCCGATGCCGTGCGTTGCCTTGATTTCGGCACCACGCCCGAAGGCCGGCCCATGAAGGCGCTGGTGGCCTCCACCAGTGGCGCATTGACCGCTGCGCAGGCCCGTGAACGCAACCTGCCGGTGGTGCTGATCCAGGGCGGCATCCATGCCGGCGAAATCGACGGCAAGGACGCGGGCTTCCTGGCCTTGCGCGAAATACTGGAAGGCAAGGCGGCGAAGGGCGCGCTGGACAAACTGGTATGGGTCTTCGTGCCCGTGTTCAACGTGGATGGCCACGAGCGTTTCGGCGCGTGGAATCGCCCCAACCAGCGCGGCCCGCAGGAAATGGGCTGGCGCACCACGGCGCAGAACTACAACCTCAACCGCGATTACGTGAAGGCGGACACGCCCGAGATGCAGGCCATGCTCGCCCTGGTGAACGAATGGGATCCGCTGGTGGCAGTGGACCTGCACGTCACCGATGGCGCGAAGTTCGAACACGACGTCTCCATACAGGTCGAACCCGTGAACGCCGGTGACGAGCAGCTGAAGGAAGTCGGCACCCGCTGGCGCGATGCGGTGATCGACGACCTCAGCCGGCAGGGCTCATTGCCCCTGCCCTTCTATCCTTCGTTCGTCGTGCAGGACGATCCCTCCTCCGGCTTCGAGGATGGCGTGGCACCGCCGCGCTTTTCATCCGGCTACTTCTGGCTGCGCAATCGCCTGGGCATGCTGGTGGAAACGCACTCGTGGAAGGAATACCCGGTGCGCGTGCGCATCACCCGCAACACCGTGGTCTCCGTCCTCGAACAGGTGGCAGCGCACGGAAATGATTGGCTGCGTGCAGCGCATGACGCCGATGCGCGCGCCAGCAAGCTGCCTGCACGACCCGTTCCGCTGGCCTTCGCGGCCAGCAAGCAATCACGCCTTGTCGATTTCCGTGGCTATGAATACACGCGCAGCCCATCCGAAGTTTCCGGCGCATTGATGACCCGCTACGACGAGACCCGCCCGCAGGTCTGGACCGTTCCGTTGCGCGATGACATCCAGCCCAGCGTAAGCGTGCAGCCACCCGCCGCCGGCTACCTGGTGCCCGCCGCGCATGCGGCAGCGGTGGGCGCCAGGCTCAAGCGCCATGGCATCACGTTCCGTGTGGTAGCTGCGCAGTCCAGCGCCGCAGTCGAAGCGTTCCGCGCCGACACCGCCAAGGCCGCCGCGCAATCCTTCGAGGGCCGCCAGGCGATGACGGTGACCGGCAGCTGGAAGCCCGAATCCCGCGACTTCGCGGCTGGGGCGTTGTTCGTACCCATCGCGCAGGAAAAATCGCGGCTGGTGATGTCGCTGCTGGAGCCGCTGGCACCCGACTCCCTGCTGGCATGGGGCGAGTTCAACAATGCCTTCGAGCGCAAGGAATACATGGAAGACTACGTGGCCGAAGAAGTCGCGCGCGAAATGCTGGCAGCGGATCCGGTGTTGAAGGCGAAGTTCGAGCAACGGATCAAGGACGATGCGGCATTCGCCGCAAGTCCACAGCTGCGGCTCGATTTCTTCGCCCGCCTGCATTCGTCATGGGATGACCAGTACAACCTGTATCCGGTGGTGCGCACCAACACGATTCCGCGATGAGCAGGCTGTTGCTGCTCTTTGCAGTGCTGGTGCTGTCTGCCTGCCAGACCGCCAAGCCCGTAGACATCGCGGTTTCCACGGCGCGTCCAACGCTGAGCCTGGTCACCTTGAACCTGTACCACGACAAGGATGACTGGCCGCGCCGACGCGTACAGATCGCGGCAACGCTCAAGACCTTGCAACCTGATGTGATTGCCTTGCAGGAAGTGCTGCAGCACGAAAACCTGCCCAACCAGGCCGAGTGGTTGGCACAGCAACTCGGCTACGAATCGCACTTCGTTTCGGTGGATCCGCCGAGTGCGACACGACGCTACGGAAATGCGGTACTGACGCGCCTGCCCGTGCTCGTGCGCGGGGAAACCAGGCTGCATCCACTCGATGACAGCCGTACTGCTGCCTTGCTGCGCGTGGAGTTGCAAGGCAAGCCGATCAATATCTATGCCACGCACTTGCACCATACCGAACAGGGCGGCGCCATGCGCAGCCAGCAAATCAACGACCTGATGGCCTTCATCGCCGCGACCGCAGGCGGATTCCCAAGCGTGGTCGCTGGCGATTTCAATGCCGCGGCCGATTCGCCGGAACTCGCGGCCTTGCGCCTGGATTTCGCGGATACCTACGGCAGCCTGCATCCCGATGTGGATGCCAACGCGAGCAGCACCCTCAACCTGCACTACTTCAAGCCGGCACGCATCGACCACGTCTTCTTCCAGCGCAATGCATTCAAGCCGGTCTTCGCGGAAATCATCCTTGACCATGCCGATGCACGTGGGACCTGGCCCTCGGACCACTACGGCCTGTCCGTGCAGTTGCAACTCGCTGACGACAACATCCGCGTAGCCGGTACGCCTTGATGGCATGGCTGGGCGACGGTGGCAGCAGGATGCCATCCGGCGTACCCTGCGCGCTCGGGTCGTCACCCCTCTGCAACGATCCGGGAACTACCGTCGGCGCCACTTTTCCACTTGGGAGTAATGCATGTCCACCAAATCACTGACCGCGCTGTGCCTGGCCGGCCTGCTGGCCGCCTGCAAGCCCGCTGCCGAACCCGTCGTGGCACCCGCACCGGTCGAAACCGCCGCACCGGCGCCAGTCGAGGCAACCGTGACCTCGGTCAATTTCCAATGCGGTGATGAGCGCATCGGCGCAGCTTTCGACAACGCGGCCGGCAACGTCACCCTGTCCATCGGCGGCCAGGCGTTGACGCTTCCGCAAGCAGTCGCAGCCTCGGGCGCACGCTATGCGGACGACCAGGGCAATGAATTCTGGAACAAGGGCAGCAATGCCACCCTCACCCGCAGCGGCCAGCCGGCCGTGGAATGCGCGCAGACCGAACTTGCTTCGCCCTGGGACCAGGCCAAGGCACGCGGCGCTGGTTTCCGCGCCGTCGGCAATGAACCGGGCTGGGCGGTCGAGGTCGGCATGGGCGAGACGCCGGCGCTGACGGCCACGCTGGACAACGGCGAACGCAACATCGAAGTCGCGCAGGCCCAGGCACTCACCGGCGGCAACACCGGCTTCAGCGGCAAGACCGCCGATGGCACGGCCGTCGAACTGCTCGTCAAGCGCGAAGCCTGCACCGACGCCATGAGCGGCGAAGCCTTCGCGGCCTCCGCCCAACTCAAGGTCGGCGACAAGACCTACAGCGGCTGCGGTCGTTTCCTGGCCGAATGATCCGGCGCTAGTCCAGCCGGAGGAAACCCATGCGCAGGCTATCCACCATCGCCTTGCTCCTGCTGTTGTTGGCAGGCTGGTGGTGGCTGCAACATCCCGAACGGGAGCTGCAGCCAATGCCCGCCCAGGGTGCGGGTGCGCCGGTCGTGGAACCACCCGCGACCAGCGGTCTGCCCGGTTTCCTGCCGCGCGAAGCACGCACCACGCTGGATCTGATCGAACGCAATGGTCCGTTCCCGCATCGCCAGGACGGCAGCGTATTCGGCAATCGTGAAGGCCGCCTGCCAACGAAGCCGCGTGGTTACTACCGCGAATACACCGTGGACACGCCCGGGCTTGGCCATCGCGGCGCCCGCCGCATCATCACCGGCGGACAACCACCGGCCGTGTATTACTACACGGATGACCATTACGATTCGTTCCGTAGTTTCGAGCCGTCGCCATGACTGATTCGGGCTTCGAATTGGGCCTGGACGACCCGAGCCGCGCCGGCGTGTTCTTCGTGACCTCGGACGATCTCGGTGCACTGGCCGCGGCTGCGCGTGATGCGGGCCTGTTGTCGCGCCATATCGACCTGTTGGGCTGCGGCAACAAGGCGACCTTGCTGCTGAGGATCGCCGTGGCGCTGGATTTCCCGATGTCCTCCGGCCGCAACTGGGATGCGTTGTCCGACAGCCTGCGTGACCTGCAGTGGCTTCCAGGCAAGGGATACGTACTGCTGTTCGAAGGCGCCGGCGACCTGCACAGCGTCGACGAAACCGATTTCGACATGCTCATCAGCATCCTGGACGAGGCCAATGTCGAATGGAACGCACGTGGGGTGCCGTTCTGGGCATTCCTGGCCTTGCGCGAACGTGATTTCGCCGAATTCGATGACTGAACCGGTTGATCTGCCACATGCCCACTACGCAGTCCGGCGCGTAGCTGCGATCATGGTGCATGACTGAGCACACCACCGATTTCGCCACGCTGTCCCTGTCGCCGGGATTGCAACAGGGCGTGGAGGCCGCTGGCTACACGCAGATGACCCCGATCCAGGCCGAAAGCCTGCCCGCGATACTTGCCGGTCGCGATGTGATCGCGCAGGCCCCGACCGGCAGCGGCAAGACCGCCGCCTTCGGCCTGGGGCTGTTGCATCGGTTGGATCCCGCGTTGATCCGCGCGCAGGCGCTGGTGCTCTGCCCTACCCGCGAACTGGCCGACCAGGTCGGCAAACAGCTGCGCAAGCTGGCCAGCGGCATTCCCAACCTGAAGGTGCTGGTGCTGACCGGCGGCATGCCGCTGGCTCCACAGATTGCCTCGCTTGGGCACGATCCGCATGTCGTGGTCGGTACGCCCGGGCGCATCCAGGAGCTGATGCGCAAGAAAGTCCTGCACCTGGCCGGCGTGCGTACGCTGGTGCTGGACGAAGCCGACCGCATGCTGGACATGGGTTTCGAGGAAGCCATCCGCGAGATCATCGGCAAGACCCCGAAGGAACGGCAGACCTTGCTGTTTTCCGCCACGTTCCCGGATGAAATCCGCGCCATCGGCCGCAACACCATGCGCGAGCCACTGGAAATCACGTCCGGTGGTGTGAGCGAACAGCCCGTGATCGAACAGACCTTCTATGAGGTCGAGTTGCCCCGCAAGCAGACTGCGCTCGCCGGCCTGCTGTTTGAACAACGGCCCGAATCCAGCGTGGTGTTCTGCAACACGCGCCGTGACGTGGATGAGGTGGCCGAATCCCTGAAGCACTTCGGCTTCTCCGCACTGGCCCTGCACGGCGACATGGAGCAGCGCGACCGCGATGAAGTGCTGGTGCGTTTCGCCAACCGCAGTTGCAACGTGCTGGTTGCCAGCGATGTCGCCGCACGCGGGCTGGATATCGACGAACTGGCGACCGTAGTCAATTACGAATTGCCGACCGACCCGGATGTGTACACGCACCGCATCGGCCGCACCGGACGTGCCGGGCATGGCGGACAGGTGCTCAGCCTGTGCTCGCCACGTGAAGTATCACGCGCCCATGTACTTGAAGAACGCCAAGGCAAGCCGCTGCGCTGGAAGAAACTTGTCGCTCCCGCGCCTTCGGCACGCAGCGCTCCACCCGCCACCATGGCCACGCTGCGTATCGATGCGGGCAAGACCGACAAACTGCGCCCCGGCGACATCCTGGGCGCGCTCACCGGCGATGCCGGACTACCCGCCAGCGCCATCGGCAAGATCGACATCTTCGCCACGCGTTCCTACGTGGCCATCGCGCGCGCGCAGGCCAATAATGCATTGGCGCGCCTGGACACCGGCAAGATCAAGGGACGCAAATTCCGCGTCCGCAAGATTTGAAATAGAAAATCAATTCTGTGGGAGCGACGTAAGTCGCGATGAAGCTCTACAGGTACAGCTTCATCGCGACTTACGTTGCTCCTACAGCCGGTAACTGATCAGGAACTGCACGACAACATGGAGCAACCCGCACGGTCCCGCGCCCACTCCGGCCTGCGTCCTGCGAAAGCTTCGTGTCCGGGTTGTTCGTCATACGGGCGACGCATGACCTCCAGCAACTCCGATATGCCGGACGCGTCGCCCTGCTCCGCACGATCGATGACTTGCTGGACCAGGTAGTTGCGCAGCACATAGCGTGGATTGGCAGCATCCATCTTCACTTCACGTGCTTCCGCGGTGAGTGGATCGTCGCGCAAGCGGGCAGCATAGCGTTGCAGCCACGCAATGAATTCCGGTTGCCTGGCAACGAATTTCTCTTCGCTGTAGAACGCGTCACGCAGCGGTTCCAGGGAGATTCCATCCACCGGCACGCCACTCAATCCACGGAAGAAGATCGTCATGTCCACTTCACCCGCCTGCATCAAGGCCTGCACCGCTTCCATCAAAGCCACGTCTTGGTCACGGCACTCGGCCAATCCCAGCTTGCGCGCGATGTTGTCGCGTTCCGCGGTGGCATAGGTCTCGCGGTAACGCTCCAGCCCGGCATGCAGCGGATCTGACGTAGCGAACAGGGAAGAGAGCGCACCTGCCAGGCGACCCAGATTCCAGTACGCGATCTTCGGCTGCCAACCGAAACGATAGCGGCGGCCCTGGGCATCCGTGGTGTTGGGTGTCCAGTCGGGATCGTAGTCATCGATCCAGCCGTACGGGCCGTAGTCGATAGTCAAACCGAGTATCGACATGTTGTCCGTGTTCATGACCCCGTGCACGAAGCCCACGCGCATCCAGTGCGCCACCATGATGGCCGTCCGCTCGCACACGCTGGCGAACCACGCGGCATACAGGGGCTCGCCTTCTCTCTCCAGTTCCGGGAAATCCCGTCGGATCGTGAAATCCACCAGCTGCCGCAGCAAAGGCAGTTCACCGCGCGAAGCCGGCAGTTCGAAATTACCGAAGCGCAGGAACGAAGGCGCGACCCGGCACACGATGGCACCCGGCTCAGGCTTGGCGCGGCCGTCGTAGAACATGTCGCGCACCACCGCTTCGCCCGTGGCGACCAGGCTCAGCGCGCGCGTGGTCGGCACGCCCAGGTGATGCATGGCTTCGCTGCACAGGAATTCGCGGATCGAGGAACGCAGTACCGCGCGTCCGTCCGCGGAGCGGGAGTACGGCGTCGGGCCCGCGCCCTTCAACTGCAGCTCCCAGCGCTCGCCGGCGAGATTGACCGCCTCACCCAGCGAAATGGCACGGCCGTCGCCGAGCTGACCAGCCCAGTGCCCGAACTGATGCCCGCCGTAGTTGGCGGCGTAAGGCTGCATGCCTTCCAGCAAGGCGTTGCCACCGAAGACCTGGGCGAATTCAGGTGATACCAGGTCGGCTTCGTCCAAGCCCAGCAAACCTGCGACCTCGCGCGACCCGGCCAACAGCCGCGGTGCGGACACCGGCGTAGGATTCACGCGGGAATACAGGGCGCCGCGCACCTCGCGCACGCCGGGGCCGCGTACAGGGTCGCCAGGCAAATCGGAAACGAAACGGTTGTCGAAGCGCAGTGGTTTCATGCCCACAGGCTACGCGGATGCCGCGCAAACAAAAACGCCGGGGCAAGCCCCGGCGTTTCGGACAACGAGTCAGTCGCTATTACAGCGGCTGGACTTCATCAGCCTGCATACCCTTCTGGCCCTGCACGGCGACAAAGCTGACGCTCTGGCCTTCCTGCAGCGACTTGAAGCCAGAACCCTGGATCGCGCGGAAATGCACGAAAAGGTCCGGGCCGCTCTGCGGGGTGATGAAGCCAAAACCCTTGGCATCGTTGAACCACTTGACGGTACCGGTTTGACGGTCAGACATCTTTGAAACTCCTGAAACGGATGAATAAAATCACGACCTGGGGACCCCCGGGCCGAGACTGAGTTGCAGGTGTTAAGCAAAGCGGAAAGATGTAGCTGATCGTTTTGGATCGACTGCATCAGGCCACGATTTACAGTGACCCAAGCAAACACAGTGCCGTGCACACTACACACCTTTACCGCAAAAGCCAATCCCCCCTGACAAAACCCTGAACAGCAGGCCCAAGCACCCATTTGGCCTAAACTGGCCTCCCCTCCAGGAACAACCTCCATGGCAAAGCCCAACTATTCCTTCGAAAAGAAGCAGCGCGAGCTGGCCAAGAAGAAGAAACAGGACGAAAAACTGGCCAGGAAGCAGGCCTCGAAGGAGTCCGGCACCGCTACGGAAGGCCCGTCGGCGGACGACGACACAGACCCGAACCCGGCGACTGACGAATAACCAGGGCCAGAACCACGGCCCATCCGCATCTAGAGCTCAAGCCTGCGGAGGCTCTCGAAACGCCTTGGGACAGCGCCCAACGGATCGATGAACCCCAGCCCCCGGGCCAACAACTGCAAAGGCTGGGCCACCTCATCAGGCGCCTTACCACCAAGCACGGGGTAATAAGGATCGTTCCGGATCGGGGCGCCCAGCCCCGCCAGATGCACGCGCAACTGGTGCTTGCGCCCGCTGAGCGGATACAGGCCATAGCGCCACCACGGTCCGGCAGACTCCAGGACCTCGATCCGGGTCTGGGCGTTGGCAACTCCCGGCACTTCAGCCATGCGGAAGAACGGCTCTCCCGGGACGATGCGTGATTCCCGGAACATCGGGAACGCCAAACCCGGCAAACCAGGCGCAATCGCCTCGTAACGCTTTTCGATCCTGCGCTCGCGGAACAATGACTGGTACGCGCCGCGCGTGCGCGGATTCGCCGAAAACAGCACCAGCCCCGCCGTGCCCCGGTCTATGCGATGCAAGGGCACCAGGTCCGGGTTGCCCAGGCGCTCGACCAGGCGTGCCAGCAGGGTTTCCCGCACATACGCGCCCGCAGGCACCACGGGAAGGAAATGCGGCTTGTCCGCGACCACCAGATGCTCGTCGACGTGGAGGATGCTTTCCTCGAACGGAATCCGCGGTTCGTCCACCACTTCGCGGAAGTACAGCACCGTATCGCCCACCCGATATGAGGCGTCGACGGACCAGGGGTTACGGTCGGCGTCCAACACGCGACCTCGCGCGAACCGGTCTAGCCACTGCTCGCGGCTGATTTTCGGAAAGCGCGCGCACAGTCCGTCCAACAAGGTCGGGAAGTCGCCGGCCGGCAATTGCAAGCGGCTGGCAACGTCCAGCTCAGGGGAATCTCGATCAGGCAAGGCAAGGCTTCCAACGGGCCAGGCCTTATCATGACCGACCTTCGCAGCAGGCACCTCCATGGCGCTCAAGTCCACCGTTGTAAAAGCCGAACTGCAGATCAGCGACATGGATCGGCATTACTACGCGACCCATAACCTGACCCTGGCCCAGCACCCCTCGGAAACCGACGCGCGCCTGATGGTGCGGCTGCTGGCCTTCGCGCTGTTCGCGGATGAGCGCCTTGAATTCGGCCGCGGCCTGAGCCAGGACGACGAGCCTGACCTGTGGCGCAAGGAGATGACCGGCGAAATCGTGCAATGGATCGACCTGGGCCAACCCGACGAAGCCCGCATTCGCAAGGCCTGCGGCCGTTCGCGACACGTGGTCGTGGTGACCTACGCAGGCCGCAGCGCCGACATCTGGTGGGAAAAGAACGCCAACTCGCTACAACGCAGCAAGAACCTGACCGTGATCGACATAGACGCCGAAGCCGTGGAGCAACTGGTCGCCTTGATGGTGCGCGGCATGCGCCTGAACGTGATGATCCAGGATTGCGAGGTGCAGGTGCTCGGCGGTGAGGTCACCGTCAGCCTGGTTCCCGGCGTGCGGCAGGCGGCTACGCAAGGAACCTGACCGCGTGAGCCACACCCACGACGTGCTGGTCATCGGCGGCGGCGCGGCTGGGCTGATGAGTGCGCTGACCGCGGGCAGGCGCGGGTTGCGCGTAGCGGTGTTGGAGCATGCCAACCGGGTCGGCAAGAAGATCCTGATGTCGGGGGGCGGACGCTGCAACTTCACCAATACCGGTACCACGCCCGCGAACTACCTGTCCGCCAACCCGCATTTCTGCAAGTCCGCGCTGGCGCGCTACACGCCCACTGACTTCATCGAAATTATCGAACGCCACGGCATCGCGTACCACGAGAAAGAACTGGGGCAACTGTTCTGCGACGACTCGTCCAAACAAATCGTCAAGATGCTGCTAGACGAATGCGAAGTGGCCGGTGTCGGCATCGAAACCAGCTGCAGCATCGAGCACGTGCAACACACCGAACCAGGTTTTCGCCTGAAGACCTCGCGCGGCAACCACTCCGCGCCCTCGCTGGTCATTGCCTGCGGCGGGCTGTCGATTCCTGCCATGGGCGCGACCGGTTTCGGATACGAACTCGCAAGGCAGTTCGGCCATACCGTGCTACCGACACGCGCCGGACTGGTGCCACTGACCCTGACCGGCAAGCACCAGGAACACCTGCAGGACCTGAGCGGCGTCGCCCTGCCCGTGCGCGCCAGTTGCAATGGCCAGGACTTCAGCAATTTCATGCTCATCACCCATCGCGGCGTCAGCGGACCTTCGATCCTGCAGATTTCGTCCTACTGGCAACCCGGCGATGACCTGCGCATCAACCTGCTTCCGAATCACGACGCCTTCGAACTGCTGCGCGAGCAACGCATGGCGCGGCCTGCCGCCGAGTTGAAAACCGTGCTGTCGGATTTGCTTCCGCGGCGTTTCGCCCAGCGACTGTGCGAGCTGTGGCTGCCGAATCGGCCGATGAAGCAATTCAATGAACCGCAATTGCGCGAGGTCGCCAACCAATTGCAGGACTGGCCGCTGGTCGCCAGCGGCACGGAAGGCTATCGCACCGCGGAAGTGACGCTGGGTGGCGTGGACACTGATGAACTGTCCTCCAGCACGATGCAATCCAAGAAAGTCCCGGGCCTGTATTTCATCGGCGAGGTGGTGGATGTCACCGGCTGGCTGGGCGGCTACAACTTCCAGTGGGCCTGGGCCTCGGGGCATGCGGCCGGTAATGCCGTCTGACGGGCATTGCGTCGGCGTCGTAGGAGCGACGTGAGTCGCGACCGAATAGAGAAAATCAAAACCCTTCGCGACTCACGTCGCTCCTACAGAATCCGACTTCAACGCATCGCTTCAGCGGCAAGCTTGAACGACCGCAATCGTGCCCGGTGATCGAAGATGTTTGCCACCAGCAGCAACTCATCCGGGCGATGCCGGTCAACGAAGGCGGCGATGCCGCGCTTCACGGTGTCAGGACTGCCCACCACGCTGCACGCCAATGCATTCTCCACGCCGAGTTTTTCATGTGGTTCCCAATAGCTTTCGATATCGTCGATCGGAGCGGGAATCAGGCCAATCCTGCCGCGGCGCAGGTTGACGAAGCTCTGCTGCGCCGTAGTGAACAGACGCTTGGCTTCTGCATCGGTGTCGGCTGCCACCACATTCAGTGCCAGCATCGCGTAAGGCTGGGCCAAATATTTCGACGGGCGGAAATCGCGGTGGTAGAGCGCGAGCGCCTGGTCCATGGCATCGGGCGCGAAGTGCGAGGCGAACGCGAAGCGCAGGCCCAGCGCGGCGGCCAGTTGCGCGCTGAACAGGCTGGAACCCAGCAACCACACCGGCACGTCCAGGCCCGCGCCCGGCACCGCACGCACAGCCTGGCCGGGTTCGGCGGGATCGAAATAATGCAGCAACTCCTGCACATCGCGCGGGAACTGCTCGGCACCATCGAAATAACGGCGCAGTGCGCGCGTCGTGGCCTGGTCGGTACCTGGCGCGCGGCCCAGGCCGAGGTCGATGCGTCCCGGATACAGCGAAGCCAGCGTGCCGAACTGCTCCGCCACCTGCAGCGGCGAATGGTTCGGCAGCATGATGCCGCCTGCGCCTACACGTATGGTCTTCGTGCCTCCCGCGACATGCCCGATGAGTACGGCCGTCGCCGCGCTGGCAACGCCCGGCATGTTGTGGTGCTCGGCCAGCCAGTAACGCTGGTAGCCCCAGCTTTCGGCATGTTGTGCAAGGTCCAGGGTATTGCGGAACGCCTGGGTGGTGTCGCTGCCTTCGCAGACGGGGGCGAGGTCGAGGATTGAATAGGGAGTCATGCGGGTTCCACTGGAAGCAGTTCGATCAATCTGGGGGCGATGGAATGGCTTTGCCAGCGGGCGTTGCGGGATGGTGTATTCCAGCCTGCCCCGCTTCCGCAATGGGCATTCGCGACTTACGTCGCTCCTACGACATCAACTCATCAGGTCGAATGGGCCGCCCTGCTCCAACGCGCGCTGGTAGGCGGGCCGGGCGTGGATGCGATTGAGGAATTTCTTCAGGTTGGGCCGATCCTTGAAGCCGGCACGCACCGACGCGGCTTCTACCGGGAAGCTCATCTGGATGTCGGCGGCACTGAAATCATCACCGGCAAACCATTGCGACTTGCCGAGCTCGCTTTCCATGTAATCCAGGTGCAGCTTCACCTGCGGGCCGACGTAGGTCTTCATCACCTTGTCGGCGATGCCGCGTGCGACCGGCTTGGCGAAGAACGGCATGGGCGCGGTTTTCAGGCGCGAAAACACCAGGCTCATCAGCATCGGTGGCATGGCGGACCCTTCCGCGTAGTGCATCCAGTAGCGGTAGCGCAGGCGTTCCGGCGTACCGGGCGAAGGCGCAAAGGCATGCGCGGTGTCATAGCGTTCGACCAGGTATTCGAGGATCGCACCGGATTCGGCCAGCGTATTGTCGCCGTCCACCACCACCGGGGACTTTCCCAGCGGATGGATCTTGCGCAGCGACGGCGGCGCAAGCATGGTTTCGGCATCGCGCTGGTACCGCACCACGTTGTAATCCAGGCCCAGTTCTTCCAGCAGCCAGAGCACGCGCTGTGAACGGGAGTTATTGAGGTGATGGACGGCAACCATGGAAGCCTCGTCGGCTGTGAGTGCGGGAATGGACAAGATCATAGCCTGCATGCCCGATCTGGCCGCGAAATTCGCATTGGCTACCGGGTATTTATGGAAAGCTCAGAGCAAGAAAAGCTTTTGGCACAGATCAATGCTGAAAAAGCGGATCAAGCAAATCGATGAATGAAGTTCCCCGATTCATCCGCTTCAATCCGCACTTATCCGCGTCCCAAAAGCTTTTACTCCCCATCTACCAACGGGGTGAGTGCGGCATCCAGCGCGACGCGCTCGTCGAATACGAAGCAGCGCCCTTCGTAGCCCTGGCCGCCCACCTCCTCGAAATACCCGAGGATGCCGCCGTCCAGCTGCAGCACGTTATCCATGCCGGAGTCCTGCATCCACAGCGCCGCTTTTTCGCAACGGATGCCGCCGGTGCAGAAACTGACCACGGTGGCGTCCGCAAGCGACTCGCGGTGTGGTTCCAATGCGCCAGGCAGGTCGGTGAACTTGTCGATGGGCAGGCTGAGCGCGCCCGAGAACGTGCCGTACTCCACTTCCTGCTGGTTGCGGGTATCCAGCATGACCACGCGCTTGCCTGCGTCGTCATGGCCCTGCGCCAGCCACTGCGACAACACAGCGGGAGACACCGTGGCGGCTCGACGCGCCAGTGGTGAGGCGTCTTCGCGCCGGAAGCTGATGATCTCCGGCTTGACCTTGACCTTCAACCGCGCGAAGGGCTGCGATTTGCTGTGGCTGTACTTGACCCGCATCCCGGCGAAGCGAGCATCCGCATGCAAGCGTGTGAAGACGTCGCGCACGCCTGCCTCGTGGCCCGCCAGGAACAGATTGATGCCTTCCGGTGCCACCAGGGCAGAACCGCGCAGGCAGGCCTCTTCGGTCCATGCATGCAGTTGCTCTGCCAAGACCGGCGGATCGGCAATCGGAGTGAATTGATAGGCAGCGGCATTGAGGATCATGTGCATAGTGTAAATGCTGCACATCGGGCGGGCATCTCCGCCTCCCGCACTGCCATATCCCGGAAAGCGCACAGGGCATGAGAGTTACAGCGTCATGCCCAGACGCGCGTGCAGTTTGACTCGGCACTTGGACTGTTGGTAGACGACAAAAAAGAGCTTTTTTTGGACACGGATAAAATCAAATAGAAGCGGATCAGGTAAAGCTACTTCCTCATATTGCCTTATCTGCTTTTTCCGCTCTGATCCGCGCCAAAAGCCCTTTTTGATCCTCCTCTTTTGCAGCCCTCCAATAGTTCTAGAGTTACAGGCTATGATCCGGCCACTATTGGCCCGGCGACAGCAAAGCCCATGGATCCGACCACCCATATCGATGTTCATGTAAGCCACCATTTCAATGCCACCCCGGACCAGGTCTTCGACGCCTGGCTGGTGCCGCGTGAAATGGGGCGCTGGATGTTCGGTGCGCACATCCATGACGTGAAGCTGCTGCGCCTGGACGTGGATCCGCAGGTTGGCGGCCGTTTCTCGCTGCAGGTACGGCGCAGTGGCCAGTTCATCGAACACACCGGGCATTACCTCGAAATCGAACGCCCCCGGCGCCTGGCGATGACCTGGGCGGTGAAAGGTGCGCCGGACGACGCGTTCAGCCGAGTGCAGATCGACCTGGCGCCTTCAGGCATGGGTAGCGTGCTGATCCTGACCCATCGCATGGATGCCAAATGGGCCGGCCATGCGCAACAGGTGCGTGAAGGCTGGAGCGCCATGCTGGCCGCGTTGGGCGAACTCTTCACCTGAAAGCAGGCGATTGTTCCTCGATCAGCGCAGGAACAGCTGCGGCAGCATCACGGTCATCACGATGATGCCGATGATCGCAATCAGCATCCCCAGCACGTACCACGGCCGGTCACGCCACAGGGTCCCGAAGGTCTCGGCGGTGCCATCCCGCTCGGCAGCCGCCTGGCGCGCCAAGGCTGTCTCGCGGCGTTCGCGCTGGTAGTCGGCCATCAGCGCCTTGGCGCGGACGATGTCTGCATCCTCCGAGACCCAGATGCCGCCATGGGAAATCCCCCACGGACTGGGCCTGGTTTCGTGGAAGGCAATCGCGTTTTCCCCCAGCCACGCGCGCACCTCGTCAGCTTCATCATCGGGTACGTTGCGCAGGTTGAGCAGCAGTTTGGCCATGCGCCCATGATAACGGTCGGGCTGGCGACTTGGCGCATGCGTTACCCTGCCCGCCTCCTCCACCGGTAAACCCCATGCGCCTGATCCTGTCCCTGCTTGCCTTGCTGATGCTTTCCGCCTGCGCCGACCCCGGCCCGCCACCCGGTGGCAGCGTGGCGGAACTGCAGCGCATCGACGTAAAAGTGGGTACCGGTGCCGTCGCGACCGCGGGCAGCGATGTGACCGTGCACTACACCGGCTGGCTGTATGACGAGAAAGCCGAGCAAAAACGCGGTCTCGAATTCGACAGCTCAATCGACCGCGGTCCGTTCACGTTTCCACTGGGCGGCGGCAAGGTCATCCGCGGCTGGGACGAAGGGGTCGCTGGCATGAAAGTCGGCGGCACGCGCACCTTGCTGATACCCGCCTGGCTGGGCTACGGCAGCAGCGGCGCCGGCGGCGTGATTCCGCCGAATGCATCGCTGGTGTTCGAAGTCGAACTGCTAGCCGTCAAGCCGCGCTGATCGGGTGATGGTGGATCCTTCCGTGATCGATTCCAGATCCAACGCGACCCGCCGGGTCGCCGTGATTGGCGGCGGTCCTGCCGGATTGATGGCGGCGGAAGTGGCGCGCGCCGCCGGCGCAGACGTCGATGTGTATGAGCGCAAGGGTTCCGTCGGACGCAAATTCCTGATTGCCGGCAAGGGTGGCCTGAACCTGACCCACTCCGAACCCAGGCCGGCCTTCGTGCAGCGCTACCGTGAACGCGCGCCGGAAGTCGAAGCGTGGCTGCATGATTTCGATGCCGATGCCTTGCGCGAATGGGCGCGCGGCCTGGGCGTGGAAACCTTCGTCGGCAGTTCCGGTCGCGTGTTTCCCTCCGACCTGAAAGCCGCGCCGCTGTTGCGCGGCTGGCTGAGGCGACTGCGCGACAGCGGCGTGCGTTTCCACGCGCATCATCGCTGGCTGGGCTGGAATCAAGCAGGCGCCTTGCGCTTCGCCACGCCCGAACGTGAATTGGAAGTGGGCACTGACGCGACCGTGCTGGCGCTTGGCGGCGGGAGTTGGCCGCAACTGGGTTCGGATGGCGCATGGCTGCCGCTGCTGCAATCGCGTGGTGTCGAGATCGCATCTTTGCAGCCATCCAACTGCGGCTTCGACATCGAGTGGAGCGAACACCTGGCCACCCGCCACGCCGGAGCACCGCTCAAGCCAGTAGTAGCGCACTGGCGCGATGCCAACGGCAAGGAACATGCTTTGCAGGGTGAGTGCGTGGTGAGCGCACACGGCATCGAAGGCAGCCTGGTCTATGCGCTGTCGGCGGAGCTGCGTGACGCGATCACCCGCAACGGCCATGCAACGCTGCATTTGGACCTGGCGCCCGGTCGCAGCCTGGAACGCCTGCAACAAGACCTCTCGAAGCCGCGCGGGCATCGCAGTGTAAGCGAACACTTGCGCCGGCAGGCCGGCATCAGCGGGGTCAAGGCCGCGCTACTTTACGAAATGCTCGACAAGTCGCAGCTGGACGATCCGGCGCTGCTGGCACGCACGATCCATCGTTTGCCGTTGACGTTGAAACAACCACGCCCATTAGCAGAAGTAATCAGCACGGCCGGTGGCGTACGCCTGGAAGCGCTGGATGCACACCTGATGTTGGAGGCACTGCCTGGCGTGTTCTGCGCGGGCGAAATGCTGGACTGGGAAGCACCCACCGGAGGCTATCTGCTGACCGCGTGTTTCGCCAGCGGCTACCGTGCCGGCAAAGGTGCAGTGGCCTGGCTCGACAACACGCCAGCGACTTGAGTGGTCGCCCGCAAGGGCCGCGGGCAGGAATCAACTCCCTGCCCGCGGCGATCGCGGACGTGGCAACAGCTTAAACGCCCGCATGTTGAAATCCGGTTAGGGTTTCACGACAGGCTAATGACATGTTCCGCTTGCCTCATAACCTGAACCGCATGTGCAGATGAAAAATAATGCATTGATCCCTGCACGCGGGATTCATGTCAGTTTTCGCGACGCCTGTTTTCTCGCTTGCGCGGCAACGTACATGTTATCGACCAGGTTGGGATAGCGACGTCCAGCTTCCTCGGCGCGCTGCCTGGCTTGCTCAATCTGCGCAGGCGTGAGCTTTATCGCTGGGCCAGCTTTATTCGGAGCCTTCTTGTCCCAGGGCTTGGGAGTTCTGCTGGTCATCACATTCCCTCCATTCAAAGACACCGCACGCCGGAATGACCTGCGTGCAGCGTGGCCCTCCAGATCAATGGATCAATACGCGCCCATGTAATCGCGCTTGCCCACTTCGATACCGTTGTGGCGCAGGAGTGCATAGCTGGTCGTTACATGGAAGAAGAATTGCGGCAGGCCGTAGCTGAGCAGGTAGGCCTGGCCGCCGATCTTGCGCTCTTTGGGCGTGCCCGGACGCAGCACGATCTCACGGCTTTCGCTACCCTCGAATTGCGCAGCGTCCAGTCCGCCGATGAAGGTGAGTGTCTTCGCAATCAGCGCATGCAGGTCAGCGAAGCTGGTTTCCTTGTCATCGAATACCGGAAGCTCCGCACCGGCTAGCCGACCGCTGACGCCCTTGGCGAAATCGCAGGCGATCTGCACCTGGCGCAGCAACGGGAACATGTCCGGGAACAGCCGCGCCTGCAACAACGCATCCGGGTCGATCTTGCGCTCGGCGGCATGCGCTTCCGCCTTCGTCAGCAAGGCATCCAGGCTGCCCAGCATCTGCTGGAACACGGGAACGGAAGCGGCGTGCATGGAAATGGTCATGGGATGTCCTTTGGTAGTTAGGAGGAGATGGTAGGAGCGCCCCATGGGCGCGAGCTCTTCGGGTGCATCACAATAAAATCAGGAGCTCGCGCCCATGGGGCGCTCCTACGGAATCTGGGGTGGATCAATCCTGCTCCGCGGCCGCCTCGCGGCCCTGCTGGCGGATCAGTGCTTCCTCGCGTGCATCGTTGATCGCATCGCGTACGCCGTCTAGGTCGACGCTGCGCTCGTCATGCACGAACTTGCCGGTGAGCTCGGTATCGGGGAACAAGTCGCCCTGCTCGAACAACGCCCACATCTCCTCGCCATACCAGGTGTCCAGCAACTCGGGCGCAAACGCGCCCAGGGTGGCGGTGAGGTTGTTGACGTCGCGCAGCAGCATGGCGCGTGCGGCGTTGTTGCCGGTGGCGCTGACCACCTGCGGGAAATCGATCACCACCGGGCCTTCCGCACCCACCAGCACGTTGTAGGCCGACAGGTCGCCGTGGATCAGGCCGATGCACAACATGCGCACCACCTGCCGAACCAGGAAAGCGTGGTACTCGCGCGCCTGTTCGGCCGTGAGTTGCAGTTCGCCCAGGCGCGGCGCGGAGAAACCCTCCGCGTCGGTGACCAGTTCCATCACCAGCACGCCATGGAAGTATCCATGCGGCTCCGGCACGCGCACGCCGGCTTCCACCAGTTGGTAAAGGGCATCGACCTCGGTGTTCTTCCACGCAGTCTCCTGCTGCTTGCGCCCGTACTTGCTGGCCTTGCCGATGGCACGCGCCTCGCGGCTGCCGCGCACCTTGCGTCCTTCCTGGTACTGCACGCGCTGCTGGAAGCTGCGTTGGGCCATGTCCTTGTAGACCTTGGCGCAGCGCACGTCATCGCCGGAGCGCACCACGTACACGGCCGCTTCCTTGCCGCTCTTGAGTGGGCGCATCACTTCGTCGATCACGCCATCGTCGATCAGCGCTTGCAGGCCTTGCGGGGTCTTCATCCAGTCAGGGGTCGCGGTATCCGGGGAGCGGCTATTGTGCCTGCGTAAGCGCCGGGACTGGCGAAAGCAGGCCCGACGGGCGCGAGCGATTACACTGGCGCCCCGATTTCCATGATTCCACCCATGTCCGAACCCGTCCGCCTGGCCAAACGCGTCGCTGAAATCGCCGGCTGTTCACGGCGCGAGGCCGACCAGTACATCCAGGGCGGGTGGGTGACGGTGGATGGTGAGGTGATCGATGCACCGCAGCATCCGATCACCACGCAACGGGTAGAGATCGACCCGGAGGCTGACCTGAGCGAAGCCGAGCCCGCCACCCTGTTGTTGCACAAACCCGCTGGCGTGGCCTTCGACGCATCACCGAAGCTGGCCACCCCGCAGTCCCACACCGCCGGCGATGACCCAGGCATTCGCGTGTTGAAGCGCCATTTCGTACGCCTGACCCCGCTGATGCCGCTGGACGACGAAGCCAGCGGGCTGGTGGTGTTGAGCCAGGATGGACGCATCTGGCGCCGGCTCAGCGAAGACGCGGACCAGATCGAACAGGAATTCGTGATCGAGATCCAAGGCGAATTGGCACCGTACGGCCTGCCGCGCCTGTGCGACGGCATGCTCTACCAGGGCCGCGCCCTGCCCCGCGCCAAGGTCAGCTGGCAGAACGAAAACAACCTGCGCTTCGCGATCAAGGCGGTGCGCCCCGGTCAGCTCCGGCACATGTGCGCCCAGGTGGGACTGGATGTGTTGTCCATACGCCGCATCCGCATCGGTCGCATCCCGCTGAGCAAGATGCCGGTGGGGGAATGGCGCTACCTTCCGGTCGGGGAACGCTTCTGACTGTGCGCCAACATGACGTGATGCGGAAATATGCAAGCATTGACGCCAGCGCTTCCGGGTACCGACACTAGGCACTGTGCCAGCAACCCGCACGCACCGCCCACCCTTCATTCCACCAGATAACGACGAGAGGCATTTATGAGCAAGGGCATGGACCAGAAGAAAAGCGAGAAGAAGGCGCCCGCCAAGACCCTGAAGGAAAAGCGCGCCGACAAGCAGGAAAAGAAGAAGAACAAGTAAGGTGTATCCGCTTCCATGTAGAGCCGAGCTTGCTCGGCTGCTCTAAACACCTTTCGTAAAGCCGAGCTTGCTCGGCTGCTTTGAACACCATGCAAGAAGCAGCCGAGCAAGCTCGGCTCTCCGCGGCGCGGTGCGAACGGTTAGACCGCCGCCGTCACCACGACCTCGATCTTCCACTTCGGATTGGCCAGCGCGGCCTGCACCGTCGCCCGCGTTGGCGTGTGGCCTGGCACCACCCAGGCTTCCCAGACCTCGTTCATCGCCGCGAAATTGGCCAGGTCGGGCAGGAAGATCTGCGCATGCAGGATCCTGCTCTTGTCCGTCCCCGCCTGGGCCAGCAGCGTGTCGATCGCCGCCAGCACCTGCTGGGTCTGTCCGCGCATGTCAGCGCTGGCATCATCGGCAATCTGCCCCGCCAGGTACACCGTACCATTGTGGATGGCCATTTCGGACAGGCGTGGGCCAACTTCGAATCTCTGGATCATGTTATGTACTCCGGGCCGATGAAGGATGGCCACCATCCTACGGGATAGCGCGTGGCTTCCCGTACTATCCCGGCATACAGGGCGGATTTGTTCGGCCCGGCACCGGGACTTGATTGAACCAGACCATCCCCCAACCTGTCGCAGCCCCTCGTTCCCGACGCTGGCTCACGCGGATATTGCTGGTAGCTCTGCTCGCCTATCTCGGCATGGCGACCTACCAGGTATTCAAACCTCTGCCCGAAGGCATCGGCCAGCCCTACCCTGTGCGCTCCAGCAATGACGTTACCCTGTTCACCGACATCACCTACCTGGATGCCGCTGGCACTCACCACAGTGACCAGCAGGTGTTCGATGAAGTCCTGCGGCTGATTGGACAGGCCAAACGGCTGGTGGTGCTGGACATGTTCCTGTTCAACGATTTCACCGGTGCCGATGCAGCTCCTTCGCTTAGACCCTTAAGTGCAGAGCTGACCGAGGCGCTGGTGGAACGGAAACGCGCCGTGCCCGGCCTCCAAGTGCTGGTCATCACCGACCCCATCAACACGCTGTATGGCGGCATGCCCTCGAAGCACCTGGACGCCCTGCGTGCCGCCGGCGTGGACGTGGTAGTGACCGACCTTGGCAAGCTGCGCGCTCCGAATCCCGCGTGGTCGGGTTTCTGGCACCTGTGCTGTCGTTGGGCCGGCAATAGCGACAGCGGCGGTTGGCTACCCAGCCCGTTTGGCAAAGGCAAGGTCAGCCTGCGCAGCTACCTGGCAATGCTCAACCTCAACGCCAACCACCGCAAGACACTGGTAGTCGACGAGGGTGATGGCTGGACCGGACTGGTGGCTACCGCCAATCCACACGACGGCAGCAGCGCCCATGGCAACGCGGCGCTGCGCTTCCGTGGCGAGGCCGCCTTGGACCTGCTGCGCAGCGAGCGGCCGGTCGCAGCCATGTCGGCGCACGCATGGCCAACCACTGCTGCCGAGGCGATCACCCAGTCGTCCAGGACCACCGGCAGCAAGGACGATACGCAGCTGCAGGTCCTCACCGAAGGCCGCATACGCGATGCCTTGATAAACAGCGTCGAGAGTGCGAACGCCGGCGACCAGCTGGATGTCGCGGTGTTCTATTTCTCGCACCGCGCGCTCGTCAAGGCCGTCATTGCGGCGCAACAGCGAGGCGTGCAGGTGCGCGTCCTGCTGGACCCGAACGAGGATGCCTTCGGCCGCAAAAAGAACGGCATCCCCAATCGCCAGGTCGCGCTGGAACTGCACCAGGCCGGCGTACCCGTGCGCTGGTGCGACACGCACGGCGAGCAATGCCACGCCAAGATGATGTTCAAGCAAGCGACGGATGGCTCGGCGGAACTGATCGTCGGCTCCGCCAACTACACCCGCCGCAACCTGGACGACTACAACCTGGAGAGCAGCGCGCGCGTACTGGCACAGGCTGACGCCAGCGTCATGCAGCAGGCAGGGCGCTACTTCGAACAGAGCTGGGGCAATACCGGCAGCCGCCGCATCAGCGTCCCCTACGCCGATTATGCGGACGACTCACGCTTGCGCTATTGGCGCTACCGTTTCACGGAGGCCAGCGGGCTCTCCAGTTTCTGACGCCTCGGCGATGCGCCGTCCTGGCTTTCCCTCATTGCGGCTTGGGTAACGGCTTGCCTTCGACGATGGCGATCATTTCCGCGTCCGTGATGGGCGCGATGCGCATGTCGAAGCGCGTGTTCAGCAGCTCCACCATCGCCTGTGCCCACAGCGCGTTCCAGACCGTCCCGGCATGGCCATCGGCAACCGTGGCGTTGCTCGGCTCATCGCCCGCCGTGTTCGTCACCCGCATCCTGCCCAGCCTCACCTCGCGATAGGCCGGCTTGCCTTGCGCGTCGCGCCCACCCCAGTGCTGCTGGAACCATGCGCGATCATTGAAGAAGGCGATACGTCGGTCGGCTTTCTCCATGCCGGACAAGGCGCGGTCGAATACATCCAGTCCGGTACTGATGTTGTCGATCGCAACCCGCGAATGCCACCGATCCAAATTCTTGCTCCAGTGCGCATTGTCGAAGATCCCGACCAGCACGATTCGCAAGTCCGGATGGCGGGCATGCAAGGCTGCGACGGATTCGCGGATTGCATGTATGCAATCCGTCATCTTTTGCTGCGCCGCCGGTGACATCGGGTCTTGCGCCAGCTGGTCAAGCACCGGCGCATCACCAAAGTCATTCACGCCAATGCGTATCACCACTACACCGTTGCGCCAACGCCCTGGATGTTCGTCCATCAATGCCAACAATGCCGGTACCTGCCGCGTGGGTCCGCCCAACAGATCGCTGCAACCCCGTCCGGACACCGCGAAGTTGTAGAGGTAGTCTTCTTTGCGCGGTGAGCGCAGCGTGATTCCCACCGAACGTGCCACACGTGCGATCACGCGAGGGGTGCCGTACACCCCCCATTCGCCAAGATCCACGGATTGGCTCCGCAAACTCCCCAGGATCTCGGTCCATTGCAACGTGGTCTCGCGATGAGGCCCGCCTCGCTCGGCACTGCCAAGCGGAAACGACCTGCGATCCTGGTAAGAGTGGCTGTCGGAATCACCTATCACTGCCAAAGGCACGCTCCCGGCCTGCTGTGGCGGCAGTGACGGGTTCGTGCGTGAGCCACGTGGCCATCCCATCCACGCGAGGAGCATGGCCGAGGACAGCAATGCGCCCCATAAAAGCAAGCGACGCACGGCGGGCGAAGTCTTGTTCATGGGTTGCTGATCCGAAGGATGGCCAGTATTGGACCCTGCGGCAGTCTAGGCCGCAACGCTGAATGCCCGCTGCAGCCCCATGGCCGCTCACCTGGAATCCTGCGTTACGTGCGTACGGGCGAAAGACTCTTGCGCAGGTACGTGCCTGGCCAAGCAACTTGTAATCGCTTGCTTGTAGAACCCTTTTCGTCACCTTGCGGGCATTGGCAACGTGTCCGCCGACAACCTTCGCGACCAGCGGGGGTGCTATCCGATGTCACGCAGATCGCCGTCATGATGCTGCGCCAGTTGCGGACGGATGCGGAACTGCGGGTTGCCGATGCCGGCGTTGGCCACAATGGTCGTTCACCCGGGCGATGGTGGCACAGGGCTATGCTGTCACCCGCAAGCACAGTCGCTTCATCGAGAAAGACCGGAAGTCCTTTCGTGTACGCTTGCCCAGCCATCGGCGTCGTCTGCGATGTCTTCCACTCGTCAGGAGCTGCATTGAGTATTCCCCTGCACCTGCAAAGCGGCGTTGACCCAAGCGTGTCCTGCACGCACTGCGATGCCGTGTGCTGCCGCCTGACCGTGGTGGTGATGCCGGACGATGAGGTGCCGCGGCATTACGTGGAACGCAACGCGCATGGCGTGGAAGTGATGGCGCATAACGAAGACGGCTGGTGCGTGGCCATCGACCCACTGCGCATGTGCTGCAGCATCTACGAGCAACGCCCGGATATCTGCCGCAAGTTCGCCATGGGCAGTGAGTACTGCCGCGAAGAGCGCGAGGTCTATCGCACGCGCTACGACCAGGATCCCTCCTTGCTCGCGTAGGAGCGCCGCGAGTCGCGAAACTCGGGGTCGCCACGCATCGCCGAACCAAGGCGCCCCTTGCGCATGGCGCGTCCGCGCAAAATCCCATGGCTTCCTCATGACGCGCGGCGCACATCTTTCACCACGGCAACCTGCCGTATCCGTGGCTTGGGTAAGTGGTGGTGGCGGATCACCATGGCCGGGCGTGCAGAGGCAACCCCGGGTCGTTGCCGACAGCTGCTGGAACATCCCACCAGCTCCTACAATAGAGGCAGCGGCGCAATCGCATCGCCCTCCCCTTGCACGCACCACTGGACATCGCATGACCCGCCGCCTGTTGCAGTTGTACCTGGGCCTCATCGCCTACGGCGTATCCATGGTGCTCACGCTGCAATCCCAGCTGGGGCTGATGCCGTGGGACGTACTGCACCAAGGGCTGTCGCTGCACACCGGATGGCCCATGGGCAGGATCGCGATTGCCGTCGGGGCACTGGTATTGCTGGCGTGGATACCCATCCGCCAGCGCCCCGGGCTGGGCACGGTGAGCAATGTGATCGTGATCGGCCTCACCTTCGACGCCACCTTGCAACTGATGGGCGGCGTGATGACGGCACTGGCCATGCCGGGGCGCATTGCGCTGTTGCTCGGCGGTATCGTCCTGAATGGACTGGCGACCGCCGCCTACATCGGCGCGCGTTTCGGCCCCGGCCCACGCGATGGCCTGATGACAGGACTGGCGAAACGCACCGGCGCCTCGTTACGGGTAGTGCGCACCCTGATCGAAGGCAGCGTCTTGCTTTCCGGCTTCCTCTTGGGTGGCACCCTGGGTTTCGGCACGCTCTTGTATGCGATCGCCATCGGACCGCTGATCCAGGCCTTGCTGCCATGGTTCGACCGCACGGCACGCGCCGCACCCGCCGATTCAGCAGCCCTGCCCTGACCCGCCGCGCGTTATCGTTGCCCCATGCAACCGCTGAAATATCTCGCCGGCTACCCCGAACACCTGCAGGCGCAGGTGCGCACCCTGATCGAACAGGATCGGCTAGGCACCCGCCTGCGCGAGAAATATGGCGAAGCGCACGCCGTGCGCAACGACCGCCAGCTATACGACTACACCCTGGCGATGAAGGAGCGCTACCTGCGCAAGGCCGAACCACTCAACAAAGTGGTGTACGACAACAAGCTGCAGGTCGTGAAGCATGCGTTGGGCACGCATACGACCGTGTCACGCGTGCAGGGAAGCCGCCTCAAGGCCAGTCGCGAGATCCGTATCGCCACCGTGTTCCGCGATGCGCCTGCTGAATTCCTGAAGATGATCGTGGTGCACGAACTGGCTCACTTGAAGGAAAACGAGCACAACAAGCCGTTCTACCAGCTGTGCACGCACATGGCGCCGGACTACCACCAGCTCGAGTTCGACCTGCGCCTGTACCTGACCCACCTCGATCACAGATAGCCGCCAGCTGGGGCTGCCCGCGCAACGCACTGCGATCAGGCACTGATCGCCCGCTCCAGGTTCTCGCATGCGATTCCATCGTAACGGTGATGGAACCAGTCGCTCAGGTAGATGCGCTCGCGCGCCAGCAATCCTTTCAGGAAACGCTTGCGGTTGATGCGGAACAGGAATCCCGGCACATGGCCGCGGTACTCCTCGGCGATGCCCCGGTCATAAGCATCGAACTGCGCGGCCTCCGCGCCCAATATCGCCATATCGCAGTCGAGGAAATGCATCGCATCCAGTGAAAAAACATCATCGCCGAAATCCGACCGGGATAACTGCCCGTGGCGAGCAGTCAGGTTGACCAGTTCTGCGACACGCCATGCGTCAATGCCTGCACCAGGCATCCATTGCGCCACCTGTGCCATTGCGAGCTCTGCGGAACGTGCCTCGTTATCCTTGCGCCCCGCTTCGTAAACCGCGTCGTGGTATAGCACGGCAAGGCCGACCTCTGCGGGCTGCACCCATCCGGGACCCGCAGCGACCTCGGCATAGTGGCGAAGCACTTCCTGCACGTGCGTGTAGTTGTGGTAAGCCCGTGGAGGCGTCGCATACGCGGCTTCCAGCAACGCCTGCTGTTCGCGTGGGAGATCGAACGGAAGTTGATTCAACGTCATCTGCGCTACCCGCCATGGCAAGTCGTGATCGAGTGTAGCCCACGGCATGCAACGTTCCAGATACCGCTTGAATATGTAAACGATTACGCCTTCCGCCAGCTAAACAACGCTGGCGCGCCTCAGAATCCATTCATCGCCACGGCCGCTAAGTACACCCACGCCAACAACATGCCGGATCGCCCGGCGAAGGTAGAAACATGGAACTCCGCACCCGCCCGCAGACCTTATGGTCGATCGCCCTGGGCACGGCCCTGGTCATGGGCATGGCCGCTACTGCCGGTGCACAGGACGATCGACGCGACCGCGCCGACCGCAACCAGCAGGAAGAGAACAAGGACCAAGGCAGCGCCAAGTCCGAACAACGCCGCGAGCAGGCCGAAGCCCGCCAGCAGCAGGCACGCCAGAATGCGCAGCGCGACCAGGAGCAGCGCCAGCAAGCGGTGCGCCAGGAACAAGCGCAGCGGCGCGACGGTGACCAACGTAATGGCCGCCAGCAAGCCGACGCCAACAATGCAGAACGCATGCAGGCCCAGCGCGAACAGAACCAGCGTCGCGACGCCGCCCAGCAACAGGAGCGCAGCAACCGCCAGCAGGCCGAACAGGCCCGGCAGCGTCAGGGGGAGTCACGCGAGCGCCAGCAGCGCGAGCAGCAAGGCTTGGCTGCACAGCGTGAAATGGCACAGCGCGAGGCCGTGCAACGCGCGCAGCGCGAACGCCAGTCCCAACCTCCCCGTGCCATGGGTGGCAACCAGTCCGTGCGCCGCGAGGACGACCGCCGCAACGACCAGACCGGCTATGTCCGTCGCGATGACGATCGTCGCGACCAGCAGCAGCGCCTGGGCCGCGATGAACAGGAGCGCCGCATCCGCGAGGAGCGCCAGCGCGCCGATCGCTACCAGCAGCAACGCGACTACCAGCAGCACCAGCTAGCCGAACAGCGAGCCCGCGAATTGCAGCAGAACCGCCGCAACGCGCAGTACCGCTACCAGCAGCAGTACTACGATCGCCTGCGCCAGCAGCAATACCGCTTCAGCGCCCGAAACTACAACTACTACAACGATCCGTACTACTACACACCCGCCAACTACCGCTATTCCTACGGCGGGCGCTGGCAGTCCACCAACCGCTACGGCGCGGACCTCATGCGCCAGGCCGTCAACTACGGCTACCAGGAAGGCCTGCGTGCCGGCCGCGCCGACCGTGACGACCGCTGGCGCAGCGACTACCGCAACAGCTACGCCTATCAGGACGCCAACTACGGCTACAACGGCTACTACCTGGGCCAGGACCAGTACAACTACTACTTCCGCCAGGGTTTCCAGCGTGGCTACGAAGATGCCTACCGGAACGACTACCGCTACGGTCGGCGCGACGACAATGGCAACTACGCCATCCTGACAACCGTCCTCGGCGTGATCCTGGGCTTGCAACTGCTGCACTGATCCAGCGACACAGGAACGAAGAACGCCCGGCAATGCCGGGCGTTCTTTTTCGTACGTGGAAACAGTTGTCTTGCCAGGCAATCCACGCTTGTGATGGAACCCCTCAGCGTAACTGGCTGTCCTTGCTGCCACGCCGGTTGTATCCGCTGTGGGCAGCTTCCTCTTCGTCGTGCGCTTCCTGGCAGGGCACGCACAGGTGCACGCCGGGGACCGCCTTGCGCCGCGCTTCTGGAATCACTGCATCGCACTCCTCGCAGCGTTCCAGGCTGGGACCTTGCGGCAACTGGCTGCGTGCACGCTTGATGCCATCTTTTACAGTGGCGTCGATCTGGTCCTGTACCGCACCGTCACCTGCCCAACCGGTCGCCATGTCCGCCTCCGCACGCTGCCTGGGTGAAGGCTGGCAGGATAAGCGCGGCCGCGTGAACCGTCTGCAAAGCAGCGCCCTGTTCAGCCGGAAATTTCACGCACCGCACGCACCGCGCGATCCACTTCGTCCGGCGTGTTCACCAGGCTGGGCGCCAGCCGTGCGTAGGTGATGGCATACGGACTGGTGCTGGCGATGATGTTCTTCGCCAGCAGTTGCTTGACTACGTCGGCAGGCTTGATGCCATCGACTTCGAATGACACCAGCCCCGCCGACAGATCACCGGACTTCGGTGTATGGATCTTCACCTTGGGATTCTGGGCCAGTCCGGCCTTGCACTGGTCGTTGAGGCTGCGGATGCGCGCCGCCACGCGGGCGCGGCCCATCTGTCGGTGCATGCGGAAGGCGGCTGCCGTCGCCCACTGATGCTCGTAAGCATGGAAGCCACCCGGGCTCATGCGATTGGCATTGTTGGGCGAGACCAGTTTTTCCTGCTGTTCCCAGGCCGTGTACTGGTCCAGGTCGCTGAAGCTGGGAATGAGCGGACGCAAGCGCGCCCAGTTGTCCGCGTTGGCCCAGACCAGGCCGGTGCCGCGCGGGGCGAACATCCACTTGTGGGTACCCGCGCAGAAATAATCGCAACCCATCGTGGCGATGGTTTCATCGGTGGAACCGATGCCGTGCACGCCATCCACGACCAGCAACAAGGGTGCGCCGGCACGCGCACGCAGCGCAGCCGAGATTTCGCGGATCGGCAGGCGGATGCCGCTGCTGGAGTGCACCCAGGTCAGGCCGACCACGCGCGTCTTCGGCCCGATGCCGGCGAGCAACGCATCGACCAGTGATTCGGTGGTGGCCGTGGCCGCATCGGCGAACAGCGGGATCATGCGCATGGTCGCGCCACTGCGCTCGGTGGCCAGGCGAATGGATTCGTGGTGCGAGAAATGATCATGCGTGGTGCACAGCACTTCGTCGCCAGGCTGCAGGGGCAGGCCGTGATAGACAAGCGCAAGTCCAGTCGTGGTGTTGCCGGTCAGGCACACGTCCTGCGCCCGCCCGCCCAGGTAATCGGCGATCTCGGTCTGCACCTGCAGGGGCATGTTGCTTTCGTCGCCCTCGAACAGGCCGTGCTCGATGACGTGGAAAGGATTGGCATCGATGGCCTTGCGATACCCCTCGATCGCCGTGCGCACCGGTGCAGGATGGCTGGCGATGAAAAAACTGGCGAAGTGCAGGTAGGCAGGATCCAGCACGAACTGGGAACGGACGCCCTCCCACGTGGAGAGGTCAGGCGCCGGCTGGGCCTGCGCGGCCAGTGCCGCCATGAACCCGGAAGGCAGCAATGCACCAGCGGCCAATGCCGTCGGCGTGCCAAGGAAACTGCGTCGCGTCAGTGCCATGGTCGTTCCACTCCCCAAGCCCGACCCCTACGGGCCATTGGCAACTCCAACGCGCGCGGGCTGCGTGAACGGACACCGTGGCAATCGGGTCGTGAGCCGCCCTAGTCCAGCAACGGCCAGGCGGCAGGATCCAGCGTTTCCCGGTAGGCATGCCAGGCGGCGTACGCCAGCCACGGCATGATCACCGCCAGCCCGATGAAGGCCGTGGCGAAACCCACCACGGTGAGCAGCACGATCAGGAAGGCCCACAGCGCCATCACCGCCTTGTTGCGCAGCACGGCATGCACGCTGGAGATGCCGGCGGTGACCATGTCCACGTTGCGATCCGCGATCAACGGCAGCGAGAACGCCGCCACGGCGAAGGTCAGTGCGGCGAACACCGCGCCCACCAGGGTGCCGATGGCAAGGAATTCCCACAGTGCACGCACGTCACCCTCCGTGATCGGTGACAGCGCACTGACCATCATCCCGGCACGCGACCACAGTAATACGATCACGCCCTGCCCCAGCGCATACACGCCGGCCTGCCCCAGCACGCGGCGGGCCAGCACGAAGGAGTCGTCCAGCTTCGGCGTGCACCCACGTTCCAGGCTGCGGCTGACGCAGTACAGGCCCACGCAGATCAGCGGCGCCACGAACACGAAGCCCGACAACAGCGTCGCCAGCAGGGCGAAACGCCCCAGTTTCCATGCCAGCATCGCCATCAGGATGCTCACGATGACGATCACCACGCCGAACACCGCGGTCAGCCGCGGCGTGCGTCGCAGGTCCTGCCAGCCCTTGCGCAGCCAGCGCCACGGCGCATCCATGCCCAGCGTCGCGCAGGGCACCACGAACGCCGGTGCGTCTTCCGCGCCTGGGTCGTTCTGCGCAGGGGGGATCATCCTGTCGGCGAATCCGTGCCGCTGCCGCCTGCCAACGACCAGGACTTCAATACCTGGTATTCGCCACGCCCGGCCACGCCGTGCACCAAGGCGAAATCACGCACCTGCCAGTGGATGGGGTCGATGGCCTGCGGCACCAGCACGTGGGTGTCGTACAGCAGGGTCACGTGCGGGGTGAACTGGCGCTGCAGGTAGCGACCCAGGCCCGCGGCCATCAAGCGCGTGCCCAGTTCGCGCCACAGCGCGTGCACGGGCGGACGCTCCTCCGCGCACAGCAACACGCACGGACGCCGATCCTGTCCACTGCCAAAGCTGGAGGCGCGCGCCAGGGTAATACCGAACCGCGGCTGCGACACCTGGTCCGCCGCGGTGCATGCGGAATCCACGATGTCCTGGCGCAGTCCCGCATGCTGGCCAAGGTAATGCAGGGTGACATGCAGCCGCGAGGCTTCGAGTGCGCGTCCGGTCAAGGAATGCTCGACGCGCAAGCCATCGCTTTCCACGGCAATGGCCTCGCACGCCGCGGCATCCGGGAACACGCAGAAGAACAGCGAGTCCTCCGCGACGGGAGCCTCGAAACCGGGCAATGCATCCTGTGGGGACATCGACGACCTGCGACCTGCACTCATGAATGTACCGCTTCCTCGTTGAGAGCATGCCCTTGCCAGTTTCATGGCAGCTCTTGGACCAGATACAAACGCGCATATCGACAACATCCGGACAGGACGCCACCGCCCTGCATGTCGCGTGGAACCGCGCTGACGCGGATCGATGTTGCGACTGCCGAACCCACGGGCGACCAGCCTGCAATCAAAGCAGTTGCACGGCTCAGCGCAATTCGCGACGCAGGATCTTGCCGACGGCGGACTTGGGCAGCATGTCGCGGAACTCGATGACCTTGGGTTGCTTGTAACCGGTCAGGTTGGCGCGGCAGTGCGCGCGCAGTTCCTCCTCGCTCAAGGCGGGATCCCTGCGCACCACCACCAGGCGCACGGCTTCGCCGCACTTCTCATCCGGCATGCCGACCACGGCCGCTTCCAGTACACCCGGATGCAGGGCCACCACGTCTTCGATTTCATTGGGAAAGACGTTGAAACCCGAGACCAGGATCATGTCCTTGCGCCGGTCCAGCAGGTAGTAGTAGCCCTGCTCGTCGGCCTTGGCGATATCGCCGGTGCGGAACCAGCCGCCATCGAAGAAGGCTTCGCGGGTTTCATCCGGCTGCTGCCAGTAGCCCGTGGTGATCTGCGGGCCACGCGCGCACAACTCACCCGGCTCGCCGATCGGCACCAACGCTCCGCTTTCGTCGCGCAGGGTGATTTCCACTTCACCCAAGGCCATGCCGATGGAGCCGACCGGGTTCGGTGCGTCCCAGCGGTTGTAGGTGATGGCCGCACTGGTTTCCGAAAGGCCATAGCCTTCCACCACGTCCTTGCCCGTCAGCGCCTTCCAGCGCTCGGCGGTGGCGCGGCGCAGGGCCGTGCCTCCTTGCAGGCACAGTTTGAGTCCGCTGAAATCCAACTTGGCGAACTCCGGTGAATTCAACAGCGCGTCGTACAGCGTATTGACGCCGGAGAAGAACGCAGGCTTGACCTTGTCGAAGGCCACCACCAGTCCCGGGATATCGCGCGGATTGGTGATGAGCACCGAGTGGAAGCCATGGGCCATGTTGAAGATGAGGTTGCTGTACGCGGCGATGTGGTAGATGGGCAGGCAGATCATCACCACGTCGGTCTTCGCATCCAGGCAATGGCCGAAGCATTGTTCGGCCGCGGCCACGTTGGCGATGACCGCGCGATGCGGCAAGACAGCGCCCTTGGATAGGCCGGTGGTGCCACCGGTGTACTGCAACTGCGCGGTGTCGTCGTGGTTGGCCTGTGACTGCACGCGCGGCAGACGCTTGCCGTCGGACAAGGCCTGTGGCCAGCGCAGCGCACCCGCGATGTTGAAGGGTGGAATCATCTTCTTCACATGCTTGAGCACGGTGTCGACCAGCAGCGACTTCGGCCACGGCAGCATGTCGCCGACACGCGTGGTGATGACGTGCTTCACCGCGGTGCCATGTAGCGCCTCGGCGGCGACGGAACCGAAGTTGTCGAGCACGATCAACACGCTGGCACCGGAGTCGCTGAGCTGGTGGTGCAATTCGCGTGCGGTGTACAGGGGATTCACCAGCACCGCGACCAAGTCGGCACGCAGCACGCCCAGTACGGCGACCGGATACTGCAGCAGGTTGGGCAACATGATCGCAACGCGGTCACCGGCCTGCAGGCCAAGCCCGCTGCGCAGGAACGCGGCCAGGTCGGCGCTGAGTCGATTGACGTCGCCGTAGCTGATGGTGTGGTCCAGGTTGGTGGCGGCGGGCCGGTCCGCATGGCGTTCGGAGGCTGCGATGAGCATTTGCGGCACGGTCTGCCCACTGTCCATGGCCTGGGTGGCGACGTTGACGAAGTCAGCCTTGGCCAACACCGAGGTCACGTTGGTTCCGAATGGCTTGTTCAATGCAGGCTCCCCTCTCTGCTGGCGATGCAATGGATGCTACCCGAAGCGCGCAGAGGCCCACGCCGCGGTGCAGCAGGATGGGATGTGGGGTGCAACTGAAAATGAAACTCTCGAAGAGCCAAATGCGTCGGCGTGTATGTGGGTGTCGAATGTGCCCCTCTCCCCTTGTGGGAGAGAGCCTGCCCCGTACTTGATACGGGGGTGGCCGAAGGCCGGGAGAGGGGTCGCCGGAGCCGGCTTCCAATCCGCCGCGTTGATGTGTCGAGCACAGCAATCAAAGGCAGAAACCCGCACTAGACACTGCAGCCTTATCTGCAAAGCGACGTGCTCCGGCTACCCCTCTCCCGCCTGTCGGCACCCTCTCCCACAGGGGGAGAGGGACGCGAGCGCAACGATCGTCGCGGCGACTGCTTTCATTGGCTACGCCGTTTTTCGCGAAGCATCGACATGATGAATGGGTCGACGATGCACGTGTTCCATGATGCTTTCGCACCATATGCACTTTGACCAACAGTAAGTAGTTTTACATGCCAATGACGTGGCCATTGCCGTCCGTCGGCTGCACCACACACACGTCCGGTATGCAGTCCGATGCGCACCGGGCGCGGCGTTGGATACATAGCTTGCCCGGGCGAAAGGCCTGCCGCACGCATTCCCCTGTCTCCAGGAAACCATCATGAAACTATCGACCCAAGCGCCGGGCCCTCGCCTGGTCCTCCGCGGCCTTCCGCCGTACTTGCCGATTGCCAGCGCCCTGCTGCTGTTCCCCTCCTCGGCATTCGCCGACTCGGTGACCGACTGGAGCGCCTTTGCCGACCAGGTCATCGCTGGCGCCGGCGCGCCACCGCAGCAATACCGCGTGCTCGCCATGACCCAGGTCGCCGTGCATGATGCCTTGAACAGCATCGACCCTCGTTATCGCAGCTACTCCATCGTCGCTGCGAAGAACCCGAATGCGTCCCCCGATGCCGCCGTCGCACGCGCCGCCGCCGACGTGCTGCGCGCGAGCATGCCCAGCCAGGTCGCGGCCATCGATGCGCAGTACGCGGCTTCCATCGCAGCCTTACCTGCCTGCCCGGCGTCCGCACCGCAGTGCATCAACCAGGGCATCGACGCAGGCGCGGCCGCCGCCGCGGCGATCCTGCAATTGTGCCAGGGCGACGGTTCCGCAACCCCGCACCTGCCTTACACGCTTGCACCCGGCCCAGGCGTGTACCAGCCCACGCTGCCCACGCCACCACCGCCCGCGCCCTACCCGCAATTCGCCGGCTGGGGCAACCTGAAGACCTTCGCGATCCTCAACCGTAGCCAGTTCTTTGCGCCGCCGGCACCGGCACTGAGGCTCAAGAGCCGGGCGTATGCCGACGAGTACAACGAGGTGAAGCTGATGGGCTCGTCTGCCGTGCGCAGCGCAGCGCCCGATTCCGAGGAAAGCCGCGTCGCCCGCTATTTCCCGGGCGGCGGCGCCAACCTCAACGCCATTACCCGTGCCGTGGTTGCTGGAAAGTCACTGGATCGCTGGCAGCACGCGCGCCTGTTCGCGATGGTCAACATCGCCGTCAATGACGCGCTTATCTCCACCTTCCGCGCCAAGTTCCACTACAACTTCTGGCGTCCGTACACCGCGATCCGCTGGGCTGACGACGGCAACCCGCTGACCCAGAGCGACCCGGCCTGGACCAGCTACATCACTACTCCGCCCTACCCGGACTACCCGTGCGGCCTGCCGACGACGATGGGTGCCGGGGCGCAGGTGATGCGCTCGTACTTCGGCACTGACCAGCTGCCCTACACCCTGACTGCCGCCGGCATCACCCGTTCCTATACGCGACTGTCAGACGCGGAGTCCGACTCGGTCGATGCGCGCGTCTACGGCGGCATCCACTTCCGGTTCGGCTGTGAAGCCGGCGTCGTGCAGAGCCGCAAGGTAGGCAAGTGGGTGTACCTGACGCAATTGCGGGAGAACCATCACCGCTAGCAGTCGCCAACACTCCGCCTTTGCATTGCAGCGAAGCTGCGCATGCCCGTTGATCAGGAAAGATTGACGGGCATGCGCGTCGCAGGAACCGAATCCTGCCGTCTGGTCTACGCGGGGTCTTGGTCGTTGGCCAGCATGAAGTCGATCGCCCCCACTACCGCCGCCACCTGCGCGGCGTTGCACTGTTCCGGCGTGGCGCGCGGGCTGTCCGGATAGACTTCGGTAGTGGTGGTGTAGCGCGCGTTGGTTATGCCCGCGCACAGGCCCAGGCGCTTGAAAGGGTATTCGATGATGCCGGGCGCAACCACGGGGGAACCGATGATCTCGCCATTGCCATCGGCTGGCGCGATGTGGGTGACCTTGGCTACCGCGGCGATGACTGCCTGCTGGAATTCCGATTGCGGATTTTCCGTATCGCCAACCGTGTAGAAGCCATCGGGGATTTCTCCCGGCTCGTAGGCCAGCCCGTCGCGGGCAGCGAGTGCCGGGCGGAATTCGGATTCGTCGGTATCGGTAGTTTCGTGCAGGTCGATGTGCAGGCAAATGCGATCGCCCAGCGGTGCGACCAGTTGCATCAGCGCGGCGGATTCCTGCGCGGGGCTTTGCTTGCGGAACGAACGGTTGGGATCGATCGCTTCCGCGTTCCAGCGGTTGATGCGTTCGTAGGCCCACGGGCTGACGCACGGCGCGACGATCAGGTTGATGCGGCCCGTATAGTCCGCGGCATGCTGGTCGACGAACTGCAGCGCGCCGAGCACGCCGCTGGTTTCATAGCCGTGCACGCCGCCGGTGACCAGCACGACGGGAAGTCCGTCGCTCCAGTCGCGGCTCCTGATGGCGAACAGCGGGTAGCTTTCCAGATCGTAGTCGAGGTAGCCGTATTCCGACACGTCGAAGCGCGCACGCAAGGCATCGATCAGGCGTAAGACCTCTTCATAGCTGCGCTGCGGCTCCTGCGCTGCACGCCAGGCCGTGACTTCATCAGGCCCCCATTTTTGCCCGGGCGTGCCGATGGGATAGAAGGCTTCGGTCGTCATAGCGTCGCTCGCTGTTGGGCCCGGGAAGGACGCTGGATTTTAGCATCGGGCCGTCATGAGCCCGTGATGCCGGCACCGCAAACACCCGTATGCCACCTGTGCTTTCGCAGCCAACTGACGACCGAGCTAGCGACTGCCAGCGAAGTACTCCGGTGTCGCCGTCGATTGCAGTACAAACTTCTGCGCGCCTTCCCCTACCCACAGCACGTATTCGAAGTTCTGCGTCATCCGGTAGAAAGCGCCTTCGGGAGCAGCATAGTTGGCCCCTACCGACACGGTATGGCGCCCCGCAGGCAAGGGTGGAATCAGCAACCAGTAGCCATCGCTTGCCGCGATCGGCACATGGAAGCCGGGCTGCGGCTTGGCGGTTGGATCCGGCGCAAAGCAGGATGGCGTGCGTACCCGGTAAGACTGCACGTCCTTCACCTGCACGCCGTCCAGCAACACCACCGCACTGGCCAGGTGATCGTTGTTCAACGCAGCCTGCTGTTTCAACGATTCGCAAGAAGGAAACTCCTTCTTGCTGTCCTTCGGCAGGCGCAGTGGCGATCCCACGTACATGTTGATCACCGGAACCAGCAGGTATTTCCCGATCGGCACGTTGCATTCGCGCTGCGCGTCGAAGCTGCCATCGGTCCCGGCCAGGAACCATACAGGTCCTGATTGACCCTGCTCGCAGTAGCTTCCATCCGGGTCCAGGTACGGAGGAACGTCAACGCTCCTGGTCCATTGCCACCACGCGGCGGTCCACTCGGCGTATCCACGCCCCTCGACCAGGGCATCCACCGGTACTACCTGCGGGTTCTCCACGGCGTTAGCGCAAACCCCGCCACCCAAGCCGGCCAACAGCATCCAACGCAGCATCCTGCTTTCCACTTTCATTGCGCTATTCCCCAAAGCAGCATGGAAGTCCGGCGATCATTTGTCCGGATAGTTTTTCAATTTATCAAGATAGTATTTATGGTCTGGATTTTCCGGGTCGGCAACTTGCCTGAACTTCGCCACGGCATCTTTCAGGCCAGGGTCGTTTGCTGCCGACAAGGCACGCATTCGCCATATCCAATACTCCACGTTCTGCGGATGCTTCTCCACCAAGTCCTTCGTGCAACTTTGTGCCTGTGGGGAGTGCATTTCCTGCAAAGCCAAGTATCCACCGCAGTACGGCTCGAGCGCCTTGTCGCGATATTCCTTGTCGTCCAGCAGGGGAAGCAGGTACGGCCGGGATTCGGCGAACTTGCCCTGCACCATCAATGCGTTCGCTATGCCCATCTGGTACTGCAGCGCGTTCGGGAACTCCGCCGCCAATCGCCTGAACTCAATCTCTGCCCAGGGACCGAAACCACTCCTCACCAACGCATCGGAAGCGAGCCAGCGCAACTTGTCGTCCCCAGGCCAGTAACGGATTGCCTGGGTCAGGTAAAGCAGCGCAGGCCACAGCTCGTCCCGATAGAAGTAACCCTGGCCCGCACCTCCCAGCATGGCCGCACCCGGGCCCGGCTGGGCCGCTTTCACGTGCGCTTCCACCAGGTCGATGTACTTCCCACCCGCCTGCGTACCCTCGTAAGCCAGCGGCTCGACCAGCAACGCGTACAGCATCGGGTTTCCCTGGCCCTGCTTGCGGATGTAGTCGGCGACGGCCTCCATCGCCTGCATCGAGCCGCCCCATTTGGGTTGCGCAGCGCGCATGAATTCCCAGACGACGTAGTAGGAGAGCGGATCAAGGCGCTGGCAATCCGACAATGCGATGGCCTGCAGTGCGTCGGAACTTTGCCGGCCAATCTTGGCCAGCTCCAGGCAGACGGGCGAGAGTGCAGGTTCCAGTTCAAACGCGCGACTCAATAGCGGCAATGCGGCAAGGAACTGCTGCTGCATGCGTCGCAGCTGGGCATCGGTGGTGCCACTGATGAATTCCGAGCCGCGCGCATCCCAACCAAGCGCTGCCTTGTACCGTCCCATCGCCGCCAGTGCAAACGGGCTGTCGGGCGCCTGCTTCAACCACTTGCTCGCGACCTGCCCGGCCTTGCCGCTGCTGTCGAACTGGTTGTAGAACAGGAAAATGACGTCGCGTTGATCGGGGTTTTCGAAATGGGCCTGCAGCAGTGCGGCCAACTGCGCGTCGATACGTGCCACACCATCAGCGTCTGCCAGCAACTGCAGCATCTGGTCGAGTGGAAGTGGAATCTCGCGCAACAACCGGCAACGCCCTTGTCCTGCACCCTTGGGCCAGTGGTTACCCGGAAGATCCGGATAGGCCAGGCATCGCTGCTCCAGATCCTCGATACGCTCGGCTTTTTCGGCTTGCGCGAAATAGCCCGCCATCTCCGGCGGCATCGGTTGCGGCGCCTGTGCAGCGGCGGAAACCACCACGCCCCAAAGCAGCACCGCGCACAACGCTCTACCCACTTCCATGCAAGTCCCCCGTCATCGCGCCGCCTACAAACTAACCGATGCCCGGGTATCGCGCAAAGCGTACCCGCGCACGGACCGCGGCCGCAGCATGGCTTCCCGCGCGTCGTCCAACCCCGGCCGTCTATGGCATTGCGCGGGCGGCATCTATGGACCGGACCAGCACGTCCGCGATGTGCCGATGGTCCGCGGTCGAGGGATGCCAGTTGCAGCCTTCCATTCCCAATCCATCCACGGGCACGAAGTCGACGCGCTGCTCACCGGATTGATGCAACTGCTCCACCACTTTGAGCACCTGCATGCGGATCTCGCCTTCGGCGCCGTCGGTGGCCCAGAGCAGGAAACGGGTTTGCGGGTAACGCGCGCGCAAGGACTGCACGAAGGCCACGTAAGCCTGCACGTACTCGGCGTGCAGCGCTTCGCGCGTCTTCCACGCTTCCCCTGCGTTCAACGGCGTGGAGAAATCATTGGTGCCCAGCGCGATCACCGCGACCTGCGGCTGCCACGCGCTGTCGATGTCCTTCACCGAATGGTCGAACAGCACATACGGGTACGCCTGCGGCAAGGTGTCGCCGCCACCGCCGCCGTAGTTGCGCACGATGCCGCGCCCGGAGATGGCATTGATGCGGTAATCGGCATCGTAGTGGCGCGCCACCAGCGGGCCATAGGCGCGCGTGGTGTCGGTGGTGGCCCAGACGTCGGCCTCACTGCAGTCGCGACCGGCGGAACTGTTGCCGTAGCCGACCGTGTGCGAGTCACCGATGAATTCGATGCGGCGCATGCGTGCCTGCACAGGCAGCGGCGTGGCAGCGGGCGGCAGCAGGAAGCCGCCAAACCGGTTCGGGCCCGCCTGGCTTTCGGTGGCCACGTCGATGCGCACGACATGCGCGCCCTCTTCCAGCCCGGCAATGCGGTAAAGCCCCTCCGGCTTGGCCAGCGCCTGCAGCGGTTTTCCATCCACCTGCACGTGCAGGATCACGTCACCCGGCCCGATGCGGAAGATCGCCGTGTCGCCACGGAACGCGGTTTCGAAATACACGCCCGGCCACTGCTGGTCGACCACGGCCTGGCCTTCGACGGTGGCGCGCACGACGCGGCCGCCCGTGGACATCGATGCGGGCAGGTAGCCCGCCGGGATTGCATCCACCTGCACCAGGCTGGGCGCGGCTGCGAGGGCCGGCATCCAGCAGATGGCCGCCCACGATGCGATGAGGAAAACCGTGGCGCTCCGTTTCACTCTTCACCTCTCCCCGCAAGCCGATGCACCACGCACCCATGCCATGCATCCTAATCCCGGCAAGGCGACGCGATGCGCTTCGCGTGCCCGGGCTGCGCGGGTGCTACCTGTTCCGCTGCAGCAGGAGAAGCAGGAAATGAAATAAGGATCCCGCTCAACTTCCTTAGTCCTGATTTCCGGCTTCAGGGCGGATCGGCCTTCACGTTGCGCTCGATATAGGCCGCATGGCCTGGCATCTCGGCCACGGTGCCGGCAATCGCCTGGCGCAAGCGCATGAAATGGGCCAGCAGCGCCTTCTCGTCCACGTGCCCGACGAAGGGATCCAGTCGCTCGGGCCGCAGCCCCAGGCCCAGGTACATGGACACCCACGAGGGCTCCAGGAAGCCCAGCTGGTGATGCAGGACCACGCGCCCGGTACCGCGGAACATGTCGATCTGGTGCGCCAGCGTTTCGGGCAGCGTCATGCTCGCGCAGTAGCGCCATAGTTCGGAATCATCGCGCTGGGTCAGGTGGTAGTGCATCACGACGAAGTCACGGACCGACTCGAACTGCTCGGCGTGCCGGCGGTTGAACTCGACCGCCAGCGAGGGATGGAAGTCGCGGTCCGGCAGGTACTGCACCAGCCAACCCACGCCGTCCATGATGGTGTGGATGCTGGTGGATTCCAGTGGCTCGACGAAGCCCGCCGCCAGGCCGATGGCCACCACGTTCTTCACCCAGCCACGCTTGCGCCGGCCGGTCACGAAGCGCAACGGGTTGGGCGCGCCCTGTGGCTTGCCTTCGAGGTTGGCGACCAGCAGTGCGCTGGCCTCGTCGTCGGAGATGCAGTCGCTTTTATAGACCAGGCCGCTGCCGGTGCGGTGCTGCAGTGGGATCGTCCACTGCCAGCCAGGCGCGTGCGCGGTCGAGGTGGTGTAGGGCCGCAGCGGTTCCGTGCGCTCGCTGGACACCGCAAGCGCGCGGTCGCAGGGCAGCCACTTGCGCCAGTCCTCGTAGCCGGCCTTCATCGCGCCTTCGATCAGCAGGCCACGGAACCCCGAGCAATCGATGAACAGGTCGCCCTCGATGCGCCGGCCGTCGGCCAGGCGCACGGCCGCCACGAATCCGTCCTCGGGCCGCAGCTCGACGTCGACCACGGTGCCCAGTTCGCGCTGCACGCCACGCGCCGTCGCGTATTCGCGCAGGTAGGCCGCGTACAGCGAGGCATCGAACTGGAAGGCGTACGAATACGAATTGTGGGCGGAGGGCGGCCCGTCCACCGGCGGCGTGAACTTCATGTGCCGCGCCATCACGCTGGAGGTGGACCAGTCTTCGTACGACGGGAAACCGGGGTGCATCGCGTCCAGCCGCAGCCAGTGCTGGTACGGCGAGCGGCCCTGGATGGGCGGGCCGAAATCGCCGAAGCCGTGGAAAAAGCGGTGGCCGATGCGTCCCCAGTTGCGGAACTCGATCCCCAGCTTGTAGGTGCCCTGGGTGCGCTTGGTGAACTCCGTGTTGTCCAGCCCCAGCATGTCATTGAACATGCGGATCGGCGGGATGGTGGCTTCGCCGACACCGACCGTGGCGATATCGGGCGATTCCACCAACACGATCTCGCAAGCCAATGGCCCCTCGCGCGGGAGTTGCTTTGACAAGGGCGCCGCCGCCATCCAGCCAGCGGTTCCGCCACCGACGATCACAATCCTGCGTAAGTGACGCTCGCTCATGGTCATGCCTCCCGGGCACGGTGCATTTTCAAGATAGTTTCGTTAGCTGTTTGGTCAAGCGACACTTCAAACGTAGAACTTGCGGGCGGGTAACCGCTATGCAGGCCGTCAAGTCTGTCCAAGCACCTGCGTCCCGCGTTCGCCCAAGGAATAAAGAACCCGCAGCGGCCCGTTCCTCCCGTCTTGCAGGCTTTGCCTATTCCGCCAACGCCTTGACCAGGTCGAACAGGTAGTCGCGACCGGTGTAGACCGAGCGCACCTCCAGCCGTTCGTTGAGGCCATGCACGCCGTTGCCGTCGGGATCGCTCCAGGGACCGGGCACGCCGTAAGTCGGGATGCCGACTGCCGACAGGTACAGGCCGTCGGTCGCGCCGGTGGACATGGACGGTATGACCGGCACGCCGGGAAAATACTTGGCGCTCAGCGTTTCCATCGGGCCGATGATGGCCGGGTCCAGCGCGGGCGACTGCGCCAATGGCTTGTCCTTGCGGGCCAGTGCGAAGGAGATACCGGGATTGCCGACCACCTTGGCCAGCGTGTCCATGACTTCGGTCGGCGCATGGCCGGGGAAGATGCGGCAATTGACGTTGGCCGTGACCTTCTGCGGCAGCGCGTTGGTCGCGTGGCCGCCGTCGATCATGGTCGCCACGCAGGTCGTGCGCAGCATCGAGTGGAAGCCCTTGTCGGTATTGACCAGCGCCGCCGCCTTGGCATCGGCCGGATCCTTCGCCAGCGCCACCATCGCCGCGCCCATCGCATCGGTGCGCGCCGCGCCCGCGCGTTCGAAGAACACGCGCGTGGTGTCGCTGAACTCGGCCGGGAACTCGTGCTCGCGGATCTTCAGCAACGCCTCGGACATGGCGTAGATCGCGTTGTCGCGCACCGGCTGCGAGCTGTGCCCGCCGGGATTGGTCGCGACCAGCTTGTAGTCCTGGTAGATCTTCTCGCCGACCTGGATCGACTGCGCGACGACGCGGCCCTTGCCGTCGGTATCGCCGCCACCGCCTTCGTTGAGCGCAAAGGCGGCGTCGATCAGTTCGCGCTTGTTGTTGGCAAGGTACTGCGCGCCGTTGAAGGCGGTGTCGGTTTCCTCGCCGCAGGTGAGCGCCAGCTTGACCGTGCGGGCCGGCGCGTAGCCGTCCTGCTTGAAGCGCACCAGGGTGTCGGCCCAGGTGGCCGCCATCATCTTGTCGTCGGAAATGCCGCGCGCGTAGTAGTAGCCGTTCTCCTCGATCAACTTGAACGGATCGCGCTCCCAGTCGGCGCGCTTGGCCGCGACCACGTCGATGTGCGCCAGCAGCAGGATCGGCTTGAGCGTGGTGGAGGTACCGGGATAAACGGCCACGACCCCGCCTTCCTTCGGATGCTCGGGCACGGAGAACACGGTGACCTGGTCGTCGCTGAAGCCCGCCGCCTTCAGGCGCGCCGCGATCTGCTTCGCGGCCTGGGTGCAGTCACCGTTGGTGACGGTGGTGTCGGTTTCCACCAGCTCCTTGTACAGCGCGAAGAACTGTTGCTGGTCCGGACGCAGGGCGTCCATCTTCCCGGTGGGCACCTGCGCCGCCACCGACCCGGCCACGAGCGCCGCCACCGTCATTGCAAGCATTTGCGATTTCATCGACCTATCCCCTGGAAATGGAAAAACCGTCCCGGCGCCGACTTGGCCGAGCGGGCGCACCCTGTCCGCCGATCATACCGCCGCGCCCTACCCCGGCTGCGGTGACTGCTTACGGCTTCTTTTCGCCCGCGAATTTCTGCAGCAGCTTCTTGCCCTCGGGCGACTGCGCCAGTCCTTCCAGCATGCTGGCGACGGCCGTGCCACCGTCGGCGGAGAACAGGTCCATCACGCTGGACAATCCCTTGCCCGGCGTACCGGCATTGGAGATCACCTTCACCTCGGCCGACTTCAGCGCCTCGGCCTGCGCCGTGCCCACCGCCTGCGCGGCCTCGATGTTGCGGATGCCGAGCAGGTAGTTCTGGTAGCCCTGGTCGCTGCCGATCTTCTCGGCCAGCTTGATCTGCGCATCCACAGGCGCCATCAGGATCGCGGTTTCCGCCGTGCCCTTGGCGTTGCCTTCCACCTCGATGCCCTGCGCATTGCGCTTGGCCGCTTCCAGCTTGCCCTCGGCGGTCAACACGGTCTGCTGCTTGCTGCCCTCGGCCGAAACGATGGCCACCTGCTTGGCCGCGTCGGCCTGCACGATCGCCACTTCCTTGGCCTGCGCCGCGGTGATCACCGCCACCTCGCGGTTGATCTCGGCGTTGCGCACGCTCTTCACCTGGGTCACGTCCATTTCCTTGGCCGCGGTTTCGCGCTGCTGCACCTTCACCTGCTGCGAGGATTGCTCGTTGGCCACGCCGACGTTCTTTTCTTTCTCCGCCGTGCGCAGGCCCACCTGTTCGGCCGCCTGCTGGCGCGACATCTCGATCTCGCGCTTGGCGGCGATCTCGGCCATCTCGGCCTGGCGCGCGTTGTCGGCGACCACCAGCCGCGATTCGCGCTCGATGCCGGAGGTGCGCTTGGCCATGATGTTCTGGATGACGTCGCTTTCCTTGGAATCGCGGATGTCCATCAGTTCGATGTTCTTGATCGCCTCCACGCCCCAGCCGCCCAACTGCGGGGTGACTTCCTTGGTGAAGGCTTCGCCGAAGCGGCTGCGGTCCAGCATGATCTGGTCGATTTCGTGCGCGGCCAGCACGGTGCGCACGGAGCCCTGCACGATGGCGGTCAATTGCTCCTTCAATTCCTCGAACGAGGCCACGCGCTGGGCGGCAGTGTTGGAGTCGCTGATGCGGAAGAAGGCCATGACGTGCACCAGGAACGGCACGCGTTCCTTGTCGTAGGCGGCGTAGTCCGGCAGGTCGATGGCGAAGTTGGAGACCGGCAGGGTCACGCGGGTCAGGCCGATCATCGGGATGCGCGACGGCCATTCGTAATAGGTGTTGCTGTCGAAGCCCTTGCCGTAGGAGACGGTGTTCTTGCGGGTCTGCACGATGTGCACTTCGTTGACCGGCACCACGCGCCGCAGGGCGATGGTCCAGAAGAACACGACCAGGCCAACGACGAGGGCCGCGGCAACCGCGACCAGCAAGAGCAGAGACATGCCGAACATGGAATTTCCCGAGGTGAGTGCAAGGACGCCCAGTATAGGTGAAGGGTGCGGCCGGGCTGGCGTTGCATCGGCATGGCGCGTCAGGTTTGCAAGGACGACGATGGGAGGGAATGGCGATCCCGCGTGACAGTGTGAATTTTTTACTATTCCGTCGTGCACAAAGCGTGCTTCACGGTGGTGTGGCAATGCACAGCGCGCACAAGGCCACCGGCCGCACCCGGGGGGCTTTCCACGGAAACGCTACGTGCCCGGGTGCGCTTCGCTTGCCCGGGCTACGCGGGCCTGGGCGGGTGCCTCGACGGTATGCGTATCGCGGGCTGGATCATTGCCAACGTGGCGGTACAGGTCTATATCATCACCGTAGCCGGGGGGATCGGTTTGCACACGCCATCGCCTATTGGCTCGCTTGCCCCCAAGCGCCATTGACGTTGCCCTGACCCGCGGTGGAAGCGCAGTGAACGAAACAGCGTCTGCAATCGGCACGGAAGATCCGGGAACGCCGCCGGTCTTCATCAGTTACGCCACCGCCGACCGCGCCGAAGCGCTGAAGGTGTGCAAGGCCATTGAACGCCGTGGCACCCGATGCTGGATTTCCATGCGCGACGTGCGGCCCGGCGAGAACTACCAGGAAGCCATCGTGCAGGCGCTGCGCACTGCGCGTGCGGTGGTCCTGGTGTTCACGGACGCGGCCAACACCAGCGATGAGATCAAGAAGGAGCTCTCGCTCGCCAGCCGCTACAACGTGCCGGTGATCGCGCTGCGCCTCAAGGACGTCGCGCCCAGCGATGCCTTCGCCTACGAATTGTCGACCCGCCAGTGGATCAACGCCTTCGAAGGCTGGGACAAGTCGATCGATACCCTGGTCGCCCGCATCGCGCAGTTCTCCGGCGCCGGCACGGTGGCCGCCGCTGCTGCGCCGCGCGCTTCCCGGCGAACGCCTGTCGGCCCGCGGCACTGGCTCGTGGTCGCGACCCTTGGCCTGCTTGCGTTGGTGGCGGCGGGTGCCGTGTGGTGGACGCAGCGCCCCACTCCAGATGCCGTGGTCCACGACATGACCGTGCGCATGGCAGGGTTCCAGCTCCTGTCCACGGACTTGCCCGCGACGCTACCGGATACGGTCGACGCGGAGATCGACGCGGCCTTCAGCGTCGACGGCATCGTGGGGGTGTCGACCGCACCCGCCCCGCCGCCGGGCACGGCGCCGGCCTACGCACTGGGTGGCACCATCCAGCGCGACGGCGACACGATCCGTGTCATCACCCGCATGGTCAACGAGCGTTCCGGCACGACCTTGTGGTCCGACACCTTCGACTACGACGGCAATGAAGTCGCGAAGGTGCCGCGCCATATCGCCGTGGATGCGGGCAACGTGGTCCGCTGCGGGCTGTTCGGCGCGTCCACCTACGACAAGCCGCTGCCTGACGCGGTGCTCAGGGACTACATGCAATTCTGCGAGGGGCACTGGAATCCCAACATGCAGGATGGACGCAAGGCCCTCATCCCCGCGCAGCGGGTCGTCGCGGCCGTCCCGGATTTTTCCTGGGGCTGGGCGGCGGTCGCGGGTGGGTACTGGAAAGTCGCCAACAGTGCGGGCGACCGCCGCATCGCCGACGAAGCGCGCGCACGCGGACGCGAGGCGGCCGATCGTGCGGTCGCCATCGATGGCCGCAACAGCGAGGCGCTCTACATCAAGTCGATGGTGCTCGATCGACACGACTGGATCGGTCGCGAAGACCTCTTGAAACGCGCCCTTGCGGCGCGTCGGCTGGATTGCGGCTGCGAGTACCACCAGTACGGGTGGATGCTGGCCAACGTCGGTCGCACCGCTGAAGCGCTCGAACAGTTGCACCGTGCCAACGACATGCTGGCCCTCTACGTGTACACGCCGTTGAGCCTGGCCGATACGCTGGTGCTCGCAGGGAAGGTTGACGAGGCGCGGCCGGTGTTCGATGCGGCGATCGCGCTGGCTCCGGATGCCGCCTTTGCGAAACGGCTGACGGCACGCAAGGCCGTCCAGACCCGTGACGCCACCCTGCTGGCCGACCCGGCGTTACCCATACCCGCGGAACTGCGCGCGGCGCTGCTGCAGGCGTATGCCGCATTGGCAGCGGATGACGCAGCCGCCAAGGCGCAGGCGGTGCAGGCGCTGCTTGCGCTGGAGGAAAGCCAGCAGTGGGAAGCCGTCGCCAAGCTGCTGGGAGATCTGGGTGCGAACCACGAGGCATTCCTGATCGCGAGCCGGATCGCGACGACCAAGGAATATCCCGGGCCATCGCTGTTCTGGCATCCCAGCATGCGCGCAACCTTGTCCGACCCGGGCTTCCCGGCCGTCGCCAAGCAACTCGGGCTGATGGAGTATTGGAAAACCACCGGCACCCGGCCCGATGTGTGCAGCGAGGACGCGGCGCCGCCGTTCTGCAAGATGATCTGAACGCTGGTCATGCACAACGGTCGCAAAAAGCATGCAGGCGCATGGCGACGCGGATTGCGCCCTGCGTGGGCTAGCGGGCCAACGGCGGCCGCTGTTCGATTGCAGCGATCACGCCGGGCAGGTCGCCGGCGTCCACCGGCGGCGAAAACCAGTAGCCCTGCGCGGCGAAGCACTCCATCCCGTGCAATGCCGTCGCGGTGGCTTCGTCCTCCACGCCCTCTGCCACCACGTACATGCCCAGCCGCCGCGCCAGGCGGATGGTCGAACCCACGATCGCCGCGCTTGCGTCATGCCGCAGCAGGTTGCCGATGAAGCTCTTGTCCAGCTTCAATTCCTGCACCGGCATGTCCTGCAGGTAGGCCAGTGAACTGTAGCCCGTGCCGTAGTCGTCGATGGACAGCACCACGCCCGACGCCGACAGCGACTGCAGCGTGTGCAGGCTGGTCACGGGGTCGGACATGGTCGCCGATTCGGTGATCTCCAGCACCAGTCGCTGCGGCGGTATCTTCGCCAGGGCAAGGTGTTGGCGCACGTCGCCCGGCAGCGCGGCATCCAGCAGGCTGCACACCGACAGGTTCACCGCGACCGGCAGGTCCATGCCCTCGCGCCGCCACGCGGCGTATTGCTGCAGCGCCAATCCCAGCACGTGCCGCGTCACTTCAGGCATCAGCTCGGTACGCTCGATCAGCGGGATGAACGCGCCGGGCTGCACCACGCCGTTGAGCGGATGCTCCCAGCGCAACAGCGCCTCCACGCCGATCACGCGCAGGTCGTGCAACCTGACCTTGGGCTGGTACTGCAGCCGCAGTTGCCCTGCGGCGAGTGCGTCGCGCAGTTCGTTGACCAGCAGGAGGGTGCGCGGGTCCTCGCCTTTCAGGTCCGCGTTGAAACGCATCACCCTGCCCTGCTGCTGGCGCGCGCCGCGCATGGCGATGGTGGCGTGGCGCACCAGGTCCCAGGGGTCGTCGCCATCCTGCGGGCCGATCGAGAGCCCCATGCTGGCCGACGCCCTGAGCTTGCTGCCCTCGATCCAGACCACGTCCTCCAGCGCGTCCTGCAGGCGTTGCGCGCAGGCCTGCGCCTGCGCGGCATCGGTGACCGATGGCATCACCACGCAGAACTCGTCGGCACCCATGTACACAAGCACGTCGCGTTCGGCCAGCACCTCGCGCCAGCGCCGCGCCAGTTCACGCAACAGCGCGTCGCCCGCGCCATGGCCATAGGCTTCGTTGACCGCGCTGAAGCGGTCGACGTCGATCACCAGCACGGCCACCTGCGGCCCTTCCTGCAGGCCGCGCGCGATGTTTTCCAGCAGCCGTCGCCGATTCGGCAGCCCGGTCAGCGGGTCGGTATCCGCGGCCAGGGTCAGTTCGTCGCGCTGGCGGTCCACCCTGCCGTGCAGGCCGCGCAGGCGCCACCACACCAGCAACGCGCCGAAGCCGGTGATCACCACGGTGGCGATGGTGGTGGTGAGCGGGTTCGGACGCACGGGCGCCAGCAGGCTCAGCGGTGCCATCAGCATCACCAGCGCGACCAGCGACAGCCGGCCCGCCGTGCCGTCGACGCGGTTGGGGTCGCGTTTGGCCAGCAGGCGGTCGCGCGAAGGATGCAGGGCCGCCGCGCCCCAGCACAGGTAGGCCAGCAGCCACATCACGAACAGGGGTGGCGCCGGCGTATCCACGCCATAGCTCATCGCGTGGTACAGGGCATCGCCGACGGTCCACGAGACCAGGCCCAGCACCAATAATTTCAGCGAGGGCGAACGCGTTTCCGGTGCGCTGGCCAGCCACGCCGCCAGCGCCAGCAGGGCCATGTCACCCAGCGGGTACAGCATGCGGAAGCGGTGCGGTGACGGGAAGCGCGGTGCCTGTTCCAAGGTGGGCTGGACGAATAGCCACCAGCCCAGCAAGCCGGCGCAGAGCAACACGACCACGCCATCCAGCAGGCCCGCCCAGGCGATGGCGCCACTGCTCCGGTTGCGGATGAAGGCGAGCAGGCCGAGTGCGAAGACGGCGGTGCCCAGCGTGTACAGCAGGTCTGCCGCGTTCAGGCCGGCGGCGGAGACTCCCGCGTCGTCCATCCTGGCTTGCGTAGCCGCTCCGCCGCGGAACAGGGCGTAGCCCAGGGCCAGCCACCACCACGGACCCATGTGCCGGCCATGCACTTGCATGGCGCCAATGACCAGGCCCACCAGTCCCCACCATGCGAGGGTCGCGCCGTACGAGTGTCCTTGCAGCCATCCGATGGTGAGGGCGCCCACGGCGAACAGCCACCAGGCGTGGCCGAGGGGACCTTCGGCGAGGGGAAACCATTCGCGCCGCGTGGCGTCGAGGTAGCCGAGCAATCGGCGGGTGGCGGGTTGGGTGCTCAACGTCGCACGCCGCCGTTGTCACCGTTGCACGGGGCCACCATCGTCGCGCTCAGAAGCTTGGCGTCCATCCACTAGCACCTGCGACGTTTCTTGGCCCCGGGCGGAATCTAGCACGCCTGAACGGCACGACACGCGCAGCCGTGATGCAGTGATAAATGTGAGATATCTCAGCAAGTGTTCGCTGTGATCTGCAGGGCGATGTGGCGGTGCCGGTGCAGCCGTGGAAGTAGTCAATGACGGCACCGCAGATGTGTTGCGCGTTGGCGATGGATGCAGCCTCGTCAGGACGGAACCTGCGAAGCGAATTCCGCCCTATGTGGGCTGTCATTCCGAAAAACGTTTCTGGTTTGCACCCTTCAAACGCATCAACAGGCCGCGTCATTCCGGCGAACGCCGGGATCCATCCTGACGTTCGCGATGCGTTGGGTCCCGGCATGCGCCCGGATGACGACCTTTATTGTCTCTGTGTGGCGTCTGCACACTCGACTTCTTCCAGAAGGAGTCAGCGGACTATGCAAACTCAAATCCAGCCAAAAAAAGGAACCGTCATCCCGGCGAACGCCGGGATCCATCTTGACGTTCGCGATGCCTTGGGTCCCGGCTTTCGCCGGGATGACGACCTTTATTGTTTCAGTGAGGCGTCTGAGCGCTCGGCTTCTTCCAGTAGGAGTCAGTGGGCTATGCAGGCTCAAATCCAGCCAAAAAAAAAGAATCGTCATCCCGGCGAACGCCGGGATCCATCTTGACGTTCGCGATGCGTTGGGTCCCGGCGTGCGCCGGGATGACGACCTTTATTGTTTCAGTGCGGCATCTGCGCGCTCGGCTTCTTCCAGTAGAAGTCAGCGGGCTATGCAGGCTCAAATCCAGCCAAATAAGGAACCGTCATCCCGGCGAACGCCGGGATCCATCTTGACGTTCGCGATGCGTTGGGTCCCGGCGTTCGCCGGGATGACGGGAACTATTGCTTAGCCCGCGTCAGGATCAGTCTGATGCCGCAGCCTCTTCTTCACGCCGCTCGTTCTCTTCCAATATCCGCATCGACTCGGCGTTCTTGCGTTTCCACTCTTCAAGTTCTTCGTCTGATGTGCCCTGCTCCACTATGGGAGGTCGCTCCACTATGGGAGGTTGCTCCATCACCGGCTGTTGTACTGGCGCAGGCGGCTTGTAGGCGGGTTGAACAGGCTTTCGCGGGGCTGCGCCGGTTCGATTGGGCAAGTCGACCACGATGGGTCGGGTGAGGATCGGCATGGTCAGCAAACGATATGCGGCATATAAGAACAGTAATGCAAGAAAAAGCGCTACGACCAGGGCCGCGACTTTCTTGTCGGCGGATAGTGGTTGATGCTTTCTGGATTGGCGCGTACCCGTAGGCAACGGCGGCGGCACGGAGGCAGCGATCCCGTCCAACTGCGGGCCCAGCATGAGGCGCAGGGCATCGCCGTCGATGAGTTGGACGTGATTCTGGCGGGTGGCGGCTTGTAGGGCGGCCTGGGTGAATTCGCCGCTGGTGATGACGATGGCGCCGGTGGCGTTCTCGTTGACCTTGATGCCAAGCAATTCGTGTACGGCGTTGTGGGTGACTTGCTTGGCGTTCCAGTGTTTGGACTGGACCAGCACGTATTCATCGCCCTTGCGCAGTTTCAGGTCGATGCCGCCGTCGAAACGCGTGCGCCCGGAACCGGTCCCGACATGCTCCACTTGCCAGCCCTGGCTGCGATAGTGATTCGCCAGCATCGCTTCCAGTCGATCCCAGCTCACACGGGTCAAGGCGTCATCGCGGCGGTTACGTACGTTCTTTAGTCCGGCCATTCCATCCCTAAGGAAGTTGCATTTGTAGGCTAGGTTGGCTTTATCAACCAAGCATCGCTGTATTCGTCAGAAGCGCTGGGTTGATGGAGCTAACCCAGCCTACGGCCCTAGCCTCTTCGACTTGTAATTGACTCCAAACGATCCTTCAAACGCTGCACTTCGACACGATCTCTAGAACCATCAGCAGCATTCATGGAAGCCGCGTCCAGGTACCGAATGACTGTAGTTGCAAGCCCGATCTGCTTGGGAGTTGCCTTCAAGTAGGCCCAACCAAGCTGTAGAGAGCAGCGAAACTTTGGAACTCCTAACGATTCAGCCTTGGCCAAAGACCCCTCCGCTGCACGCACATCACCTATCCTGGCCTCAATCATTCCGCGCGTAAACCAAAGATCACCCTCACCTGGCTGCAACCCTGTAGCAATTTTTGCGCTGTGAAGACCTGCGGCCAAATCCCGCTGATTATGAAACAAAAAATAAGCGTACCTGTCGAACAAGAATCCGTTTGTATTGTCGGCAAGAACAGCCTGCTCATATAGTGATTTAGCAGCATGAAGGTCACCCTCAGCTGCGGCTCTGTGCGCCGCCTTAGCAACTGGAATTCGAAACGCCTCTTTGACACGATCGCCACTAAACGATCTTGCTCGACGAAGAAACTCTGTATACCTAGCCGTAGCTCTTTCAACTTCATCTTGCGATACACCGGTCTTCCCAGAACAAAAATCCAGGAAGTTTCTTGAGAAGCTGATCTGAACGCCCCCCTCAATGTTAACTACGGACGCAATACCGCTAGACTCCTCCAAGGCCCTTTCAGCCTCGTGGACCGAAACGCTACACAATTCGGCACATATTTTTAGTGACTGATCATCATGAACATCAGCCACCCTCGTCATAAGCACCAGAAGCCTTCGAACGTCCTTTGATAGACGAACCCATGCATCCGAGAAAAGAAAGCTTCCTAGATCTTTAGTTAACATCCCTACGACACGATTTCTCGCTTTCGCTAACGTGTTGTAATTTGGATCGATTAGCGCGTTAAGGAATGCATCTAGCACCAATGGTCGACGTTCCAGATCCTGCACAACCGCAATCAATTCTCCATCGTTAGCCTTCTTTATAGAGGCAATCTTTAGCTTTTCGCCGCCTCTAATGCGCAAAAACTTGACTGCATCAACCGTACTGAGAGCTTTAACTTCTATTGGTTCAGCCCCTAGTATTTCTCGGCGCCGACTGGTGATAATTACGCGACCAAGTCTTCGGGCTATGTCTTTGAGCTCCTGCCCAAGCTGGTCTCTCTCGACATCGTTTTCAATCAATGTTTCAGCATTGTCAATAACGATTAGATGTTGATTCTTTTCAAGCCCAAGCTCAGAACGCATTCTCTCTTGCATTTGCATTGCTGCTGCATTTATTGACTTCCGATAAAAATCTCTTTCCGGATAAACGTCAAATAGCAGAATATGAATATGTGAAAGCAAGTCCATTAGGTGTGGCTGTCCAATGCCGATTGGACCCAACCCCTCGATCCCGAACTGGGATCTCTTTGCGGTATAGAAGGTTACGACCGCTGGCCGCCAATCAATCGAAACGTCTTCCTCGAGAACTTGGTGGAGCGCCTCAACAACTAGGGTTGTCTTTCCAACGCCACCATCGCCATAGACTAAACAAGCACGTGACTCGATGTCAGATAGCCATTCACAAATGGCTCTTGTCTCTTCCGAACGCCCCGTGAAAGTGTCGGTGATCCTGTCTGGGATGTAGCAAAGAGGTCGCCAACTATTTTCGAATCTAACCAGCTCAGGCAAATGCTTCGCGGAGAATCCAGAAAACGGATTAAATGCGTCGTACGAAAGCGATTTTAGAGTACCGTCTTTTTCATAGTACTGAGATTGCACTCGCACACTTGAGCTGTTGATAATTCTTATCCGACGGACCAGAATCGGGCATCTATCAACACTCGAAAACATTCTTACGCGTATTTCACAACCATCCGGACCGACAAACAGTTCAGCACCTTCAGCACGAGGGAGTAGAGGACCTAGAATCTCCAGTACGTAGCAATAAGCCGCAAGCTCAGCGGCCCGATCGTATGCCCCTGGCAATCCATGTCCCTCACCTCCATCATTCCTTAGAGTTACAATTTTTCTGAGCAACGAAAACAAAGTTGACGAGCTATTTTCACATAAGCGAATTGCTGCATTTTTCTCAGGTATCTCAGCCATGCCAATTCGATAGAGACCACTCCAACCGTTCTGGTCGGCAGCAATTAGCAAAGAATCTAACGCATCGACTAAGACGCCATCAGACGGCGAGCGCAATCCCTCGAGCGTCTCCTGGGGTGGCTGGGTTTCTGGGGCCGGACTTCTGCAGCTAACCCATTCGAGCAAGCCATAGTCAACCGCCTGCAACAGATGCCTTATTGAGCAGATGAACTGCACGCGCGCTTCAACATCTGAAGAGCTTTTTTCAATTTTTTCAATAAGGCTTTCAAAGTAGCTCCGCATTTACTGCTCCTGCGTGACTATTGGAATTAGGTCAAAAACAAATACGAATCAAAGATTTTAAGTTGAATTGTTCCTGGCCCGCCAACTCACCTCACCCCTCACAAACACCCCTGCCCGCTGCCGCATCCCACAAGCCACCCAAACCCGCGACACCTGTTCCAACGGCAAGTCCAACAACACCCAGCGCAACTCCAACGTCCCCGGCGACAACGCCGCCAACCGCTCCGGCTGCGACAACACCTCCGCAAGCGAATCACGATCACGTCGGGGCGCACCCAACACCCACTGCAGCGCCGCATCCAGCAGACCCAGTTCCGCCAACGCCTCGCCGCCCAACCCACCGACCAGATAATCCAACTGCAGCCCCAACGCCGGCGACGCATGACCACGCCCGCCCACAGGCGCAGGCGCATTGCGCACCACGGGATCCACCCCGATGCGCAACAACTGCACGAACAAGCCCGACACCGCCTGATCCCGAGGCGACGGCGCCCCCACCATCACTCTCGCGCCTGGCGGCAACACCGAAAGCAACTGGCCACGGAGCGCATCCGTGGCCAGTGCAATCAACCCGTCCGATGACATAGCGACTCCCCTCGCCCTGCGTACGGACCCGACACTACCCCACTTCCATCCCCACCGCCCGATTTCGACACAACCGACCCACGCCCACAACGTAAATACTTCACACACAGCAAAACGCCCGCATGCGCGGGCGTGTTTACATGAAACCAAGGACTATGCCGCTATCCGCTCAATCTTGCGGATAGCGGCGCCTATCGCCCGATGCGCCTGCTCCAGATCGAAGTCAGCTTGCAGCGCAAGCCAGAACCGCTCACTCGTACCCAGCGCAGCGGCCAGACGCACCGCCGTATCAGCCGTGATCGAGCGCTTGCCCAACACGATCTCATTGATGCGCCTTGGCGGAACCACCGCCGCACGCGCCAAGGCGTTCTGGCTGATACCCAGAGGCTCAAGGAACTCGGAGAGCAATACCTCGCCGGGATGGATGTTGGGAAGTGTCTTCATCGCAAATAGTGCCTAGTGATAATCCACGATCTCGACGCTATGAACGTCTCCATCGCTCCATTGGAAGCAGATGCGCCACTGGTCATTGATCCGAATGCTGAACTGGCCTTTCCGACTGCCTTTGAGTGCCTCAAGCCGATTGGCAGGCGGAACCCGCAGGTCATCCAACGAAGCGGCCGCATTGAGCATGCGCAACTTGCGCCGCGCCACCTGCTGGATGTCCGGCGGCAACCGCCTTGAGGCGATGCCTAGCCAGATCAACTCCACTTCCCTGTCGTTGAAGCTCCTGATCATGCCGCGAATATAACGCCCGCCGTCATATGACGCAACCCGTCATAGCAGATCGACATCATGCAAGCGGCTCAGGTGACAGCACCTGGCGGTTACATATTGCGGCGGTATTCCCCACCCACGTCATACAGCGCATGGCTGATCTGCCCCAGGCTGTGCGTCTTCACTGCTTCCACCAGCGCCTCGAACACATTGCGGCGCTCGCGTGCCGTCTGCTGCAGGTAGGCCAGGCCGTGGCCGTCATGGACCTCTTCGTCCTCCGACTCCACCACATGCGCATGCTCCGTCTCGCCCACCGGTGCAAAACCATTACGCGACTGCTGCCAGCCCAGCACGTTGGCGATCTGCTGGCCCTTTTCTTCCTCGGTCGAACGAATCAACTCGATCTCGGTGACGATGTCGCCGCCATGCTCGCGCGGCAGGTAGGTGTTGACGCCCACCAGCGGCAGGCTGCCGTCGTGCTTCTTGTGCTCGTAGTACAGCGACTCTTCCTGGATCTTGCCGCGCTGGTACATGGTGTCCATCGCACCCAGCACGCCACCTCGCTCGCTGATTGCCTCGAATTCCTTGTACACCGCCTCTTCCACCAGGTCGGTCAGGTACTCCACCGCGAAGCTGCCCTGCCACGGGTTCTCGATGAAGTTGAGGCCCAGTTCCTTGTTGATGATCATCTGGATGGCCACCGCGCGGCGCACGCTCTCTTCCGTGGGCGTGGTGATCGCCTCGTCATACGCATTGGTGTGCAGCGAATTGCAGTTGTCGAACAGGGCGTAAAGCGCCTGCAGCGTGGTGCGGATGTCGTTGAACTGGATTTCCTGCGCGTGCAGCGAACGGCCCGAGGTCTGGATGTGGTACTTCATCATCTGGCTGCGCTCGTTGGCGCCGTAGCGCTCGCGCATCGCACGCGCCCAGATGCGCCGCGCGACGCGGCCGATGACCGTGTATTCCGGGTCCATGCCATTGCTGAAGAAGAACGACAGGTTGGCGGCGAAGTCGTCCACCTTCATGCCGCGCGCCAGGTAGTACTCGACGATGGTGAAGCCGTTGCTCAAGGTGAAGGCGAGCTGCGAGATCGGGTTCGCCCCGGCCTCGGCGATGTGGTAGCCGGAGATCGACACCGAATAGAAATTGCGCACGCCGTGGTCGACGAAATACTGCTGGATGTCGCCCATCATGCGCAACGCGAACTCGGTGCTGAAGATGCAGGTGTTCTGCGCCTGGTCTTCCTTCAGGATGTCGGCCTGCACCGTGCCACGTACTGACTTCAAGGTCTGCGCCTTGATGCGCGCGTAGGTCTCGGCATCGACGACCTGTTCACCGGTGACGCCAAGCAGGCCCAGGCCCAAGCCGTTGTTGGTCGGCGGCAATTCACCGTGGTACTGCGGACGCTCGCGGCCTTCGAAGAGCTTGGCGATGGCCTGTTGCGCGTCGCTCCAGCGCTGCGCGTCTTCCTGCAGGTACAGCTCCACCTGCTGGTCGATGGCGGTGTTCATGAACATAGCCAGGATCATCGGCGCTGGGCCGTTGATGGTCATCGACACGGACGTGGTGGGCGAACACAGGTCGAAGCCGGAATACAGCTTCTTCATGTCGTCCAGGGTAGGCACGTTGACGCCCGAGTTGCCGATCTTGCCGTAGATGTCCGGACGCGGCGCAGGGTCTTCGCCATACAGCGTCACGCTGTCGAACGCAGTGGACAGGCGCGCGGCCGGCTGGCCGACGCTGAGGTAATGGAAGCGGCGGTTGGTGCGCTCCGGCGTGCCTTCGCCGGCGAACATGCGGATGGGATCCTCGCCGCTGCGGCGGTACGGATACACGCCACCGGTGTAGGGATAGCTGCCCGGCAGGTTTTCCTTGCCGAGGAAGGTCAGCAGTTCGCCCCACGACTTGTAGGTGGGCGCGGCGATCTTCGGGATCGGCTGGTGGCTGAGCGAGGTGCGGTAGTTGTCGCCGGTGACGGCCTTGCCGCGCACGTCGTAGCTGAAGTTTTCGTCGGTGATCGACTTCAAGCGCTGCGGCCACTCGCGCAGCAGCTTGAGGTTTTCATTGGTCAGCGACTGCACCGCGTCCTGGTAGCGCTGGCGCAGGGTCAAGAGCGAGCGGTCGACGAGCGTCGCATTTGTGGGAGGGGCTTCAGCCCCGACGCTAGTGATCGTCGGGGCTGAAGCCCCTCCCACAACAAGCAGGTCATCGGCGGCGTAAAGATCAAGCTGCTTCGGCAACTTCCCATCACCAAGCTCCCGCAACGACTCCCACAGATGCTGCGCGCGACTCGCAACCTCGGATTGCTGTTCCACCACCTTGTTGATGCCGCGACCCTGCTCGGCGATCTCCGCCAGGTAGCGCACGCGTGCGCCGGGAATAAGTACGGTGGCGCGTGGCTCCTTCAACGAGGTATCCAGCTGCGGCCTGAAATCACAGCGTGTTTTTGTGGGAGGGGTTTCAACCCCGACAGTCCGGGCACCGATGGGAGTCGGGGCTGAAGCCCCTCCCACAAGTGCGGAACCTGCAGCACCCAGGCCCAGCTTCTCGCGCAACAGCCTGCACAGGTTGACGAACATCCAGCTGATGCCGGGGTCGTTGAACTGGCTGGCGATGGTGGGGTACGCGGGCACGTCTTCGTCTGCCGTCTGGAAGGCGACGCGGTTGCGCTTCCACTGCTTGCGCACGTCGCGCAGCGCGTCTTCGGCGCCGCGCTTGTCGTACTTGTTCAACACGATGAGCTCGGCGAAATCGAGCATGTCGATCTTTTCCAGCTGGCTGGCCGCGCCGTATTCGCTGGTCATCACGTACATGGGGAAATCAACCAGGTCGACGATTTCCGAATCGCTCTGGCCGATGCCAGCGGTTTCCACGATGACCAGGTCGTAGCCCAGTCCTTTCAGGAAACCGATGCAGTCCTTCAGCACGCGGTTGGTCGCCGCATGCTGGCGGCGCGTGGCCATGGAGCGCATGTACACACGGTGGCTGCGCAGCGAGTTCATGCGGATGCGGTCGCCGAGCAGCGCGCCACCGGTGCGGCGGCGGGTCGGGTCGACCGAGATCACCGCGATGCGCATCTGCGGGAAGCTGGCGAGGAAACGGTTCAACAGTTCATCGGTGACGCTGGACTTGCCGGCGCCGCCGGTGCCGGTGATGCCGAGGACGGGGGTGGAGCGTGAAGGGTGAAGGGCAAAGGGTGAAGGGGAAGAGCCGCCTGCCCATTGTTTCCGAAGCTTCTCCAGCTCCGCTTCCGTGAAGCGGCCGTCTTCGATGGCACTGAGCACGCGGCCAATTCCAATCTCGTCCGCTATATCGGGGATGGCAGGCATGCCCGGTTCCCGAGTCCCGGGTCCCGATTCCCGCGCGCCTTCGGCACGCAACACCACGTCCTCGATCATCTGCACCAGGCCCATGTGCATGCCGTCGTTGGGGTGGTAGATGCGCTCGACCCCGTAGTCCTGCAGTTCACGGATTTCCTCCGGGGTGATGGTGCCGCCGCCGCCGCCGAACACGCGGATGTGGCCGGCGCCACGTTCGCGCAGCATGTCGACCATGTACTTGAAGTATTCGACGTGCCCGCCCTGGTAGGACGACAGGGCGATGGCGTCGGCGTCTTCCTGCAGCGCGGCGCGGACCACGTCCTCCACGCTGCGGTTGTGGCCCAGGTGGATCACTTCCGCGCCCTGCCCCTGGATCAGGCGGCGCATGATGTTGATGGCGGCGTCGTGCCCGTCGAACAGGCTGGCGGCGGTGACGAAACGCAGCGGCGTGGTGTCGGTATGCGTGTCGGGCAGGCTGGAAGCTGGGGTGCTCATCGCGCCCTCGGGTCGGGAATCAGCTGGCAAGTGTAAACCGGGGCATGTTCAGGGCCGGTCAGCAGGGCCTGCGTACGCCAACGTATGCAAGCCGTAACCCGGCTTACGATCTGCGCCCGAAGCATTGCGCCACGTCGCAATCGTTTCCACTATCAAGGCCACCCATCTTCGTTTGGCCTGCGCATGCCAGCGGTCACTGATCTCGTACAGCTGCGCACCCGCGCCGAGGGCGGACGATCCGAGGACCGGTTCCGATTCGCCAGCGCACTGTCGCGCAGCGGCGCCACTGAAGAGGCTTACGCGCAGTTTCTCCACGCCGCGAAGGAAGGGCATGCGCCGGCCATGGTGGAGTGCGCCAGGATGCTGCTGTATGGCATCGACCGCACGGTCGACGTGGACGCCGCCCTGGCCTGGCTGCTGCAGGCCGAAACCACGGGCGACATCATCGCGGGCTACCTGCTGGCCCTGA
>Ga0075158_10000085_pt1 | contig 66168 bp, 39 predicted proteins | sample JI91814BDNA_FD_70968 | JGI IMG/M metagenome (GOLD analysis project Ga0075158, IMG submission 70968) | Wastewater effluent complex algal communities from Wisconsin, to seasonally profile nutrient transformation and Carbon sequestration -... | ecosystem: Engineered > WWTP > Effluent > Algae... | reverse complement strand
CGGTATTGGACTTCGCAGCCATACCAGCGTTGCTATTGGCATGTTCGACGCGTTGGCACAGGCCAACATCAACGTGCAGATGATCAGCACCAGCGAGTTGTGAGTCAACGTTGTCGTCGCCGCTAAAGATGGTGCGAAGGGGTTGACCGCCTTGCAAGACAAATTCAAGGATAACCTCCGCTAAGCAACGACCTTTCCAACTGAAAGCGGGACACATCGAAACATGACCGAATCTGGTATCGTTCGATGTTTAGCTCGTGTTGGTTCCACAGGGTGGATGGGCATCTTCGGATCCATTCACCCTATTTCTTTGGGCAACGGCGATGCAATTGCTGTGGCCACGGAGTTTGGTGAGTTTGCCGCCGAGATCGCGGCGTTGCTCTCGCAGGCTTCCGTCGAATCGCTCCCTAAGAACAGCTTTTATGCTGGAGAGATTCTTCGCCCACTTCAAGAGCCAGAACGGGAACTTCAGCGTCAGCATACCCGCTGGTGCGCTGAGCATCTACGAGAAATTGAAATCCGCATTGCCGAGGTCACGCCAAACCTGAGCCTCATCGATTGCGAGATGTCTCTGTGTGGTCAACATTTGGTATTGTGGTTTCTCGGTCAAGCCACCGCCGAGCTTGGCCCATTGAGTGTGGCATTAGCCAATCGCTGGCAGTTGAACACGGTTCGTTTCATATCCCCTGACGGCATTCGCTCTTTGACTGAAAAGAAGGATATCAATAAAGAGCCATTGGTGGCTGGCACTTGGCTCAATGTGGCTTGCGAAAAAGACAACTCTGAAATTCGATTTAGCAAAGATGCAGCGACTTTGCTGCAGAGCCATGGCGTATATCAACAAAAGCTGCGTCGCACGTTGACCAGCCATCCTCACACCTGGCCACAATCGACTTCAGCGATGATTCGGATTCGCAAGCAAGGTGCCTTTTGGACGAACGTGCAAATAGCCCGTCTGCTCGAATGGTCACATCAATTTGGCGACGGCTGGTTGCGGCCCACCACAAGACAAGGCTGGCAAATCTACGGAGTTCTCAAGCCGAACATCGAGCCGCTGCTGAGAGAACTACACGAGCATTTATTCACGACGCAAGGCACATGTGGCAATCATCCGCGCAACATTACCTGCTGCCCCCTCGCGAACCAAGGAGACTCACTCGAAAGGTATGCATATTCTTTAGCCGCCGAGATAGATCGCTTGTTGGTTCCCAAATGCCCGAGCTATGAACTGATTTGGCTCGATGCTGCGCAGGTTGATAACATTGAGGAAATTGCTCCAACTGCTTTACCGCACAAACTTAAAGTGGGAGTGACAACAGCCACGCATTGTTGTACGGAAGTCCTGAGCAATGACATCGCCATTGTGATCTATCCGTCGGTGTCCATAGGCTCACAGATTAGGGGAGATATTTACTTGGGTGGTGGCCTCGCCTTCCGTCGCGATCATCCGGAAACATTTCCGCAATTGGCTACTTATGCGTGCACGGTGAATGCCGAAGACATATTGCCGTTGGTGAGAGGAATCGAGCAAGCGTTTCATCACTGGGGAATTCGACGTCAACGTCGCCTGAGTCGCCTAAAGTATTGGCTCAACGATATCGGCATCGAGGAGTTACTCCGGCTCTCGACCCAAAGAGCTACTCGTCGGTTTCATCTCCATTTGCTTCCAGACCAGAAAGCTCCCTTTGCCGAAGCGAAGCATCAGGGAGTGCATTCCCATCACGATTCGACCTATATCGGCCTACGTTGGAAAACGTGGGGACTTGATGGAAACGACGAAACTCTACGACGCAATTTATTGTCCAGCGAGCACACTTGGCTGAAACGTTGGCACCTAAGCACCCAACAAGAAATAATCTTTCGTTCATACGGGCCCGATACGATCAACTCTATACCGTCCCATCAACAAGCACTGGGGCTGATGCCATATTTCTATGACCTTTCATTTGGTGACGAAGCACACGCGCCCAGAAATCCTCAGCGCACATTGCCTCATGTCATGAGCTGTGCGGCCTTGCCAACTTGTTCTCTGGCTGTAGCGGATGCTGAAGCTCATAAAGAAGAGTTGATGCAGTGGTTGATGGAGTTTCAAGGAACGTTGAATGTTGATCACCTCGGGCTGAGTTGCCGAATCTCAGGCTGTGGCAACAATTGCTCGCGTCCACTCTTAGCGGACATTGGGCTGATTGCCCATGGTCCTAATCGATATGGGGTGTATGTTGGCGGTAGTCATACGGAACAGCAATTAGCTCAATACACTGGCCGCGAATTCGCATGGGGAATTGAACTCAAGAATTTCTTGCATCAACTGATCAGCAAACAGACTTAAGACTTAAGGCTCAAGGTCTGAATCACTGAATCACTGAACCACTGAACCACTGAACCACTACCCCACTAACTCACACGGCAACCGGCGCTGAAATATGTGGATGCGGGTTGTAATCCACCAACTCGAAATCATCGAATTGGAAATCGAGGATACTCGCCGGCTTTCGCTTGATAATCAACTTTGGCAAAGGACGCGGCTCGCGGGTGAGCTGCAATTCGGCTTGCTCAAAATGGTTCGTATAGAGATGCACGTCACCAAAGGTGTGCACAAAGTCACCCGGCTCTAAATCGGTAACCTTTGCCATCATCATCAACAGCAACGCATACGATGCGATATTGAAGGGAACTCCCAAAAACAAATCGGCGCTTCGCTGATACATCTGGCAGCTCAACTTACCCGATGCGACATAGAACTGAAACAACAAATGACACGGTGGAAGCGCCATTTGCTCGATCTCACCGACGTTCCAGGCACTGACGATCAAGCGTCTTGAATCGGGGTTAGACCGAATTTGATTTTCGACTTGTACGATCTGATCGATGACTCGTCCATCCGCGCAACCCCAAGCCCGCCATTGCTTGCCGTACACGGGCCCCAAGTTGCCGTTTTCATCCGCCCATTCGTCCCAAATCGAAACGCGATTTTCTTTGAGATAAGCGATATTGGTTTCGCCCTTAAGGAACCACAGCAATTCATGGACGATGCTGCGCAGGTGAAGTTTTTTCGTGGTGATAAGCGGAAAGCCATCCGCCAAAGAAAAGCGGAGTTGGTGCCCAAATAGGCTTCGCGTGCCAGTGCCCGTTCGATCTGACTTGTCGGTCCCCTCCGCCAAAACCTTGCGCATCAAACCCAAATATTGATCCATGGCCAAACGTATCCTGATTGTGAGCTCGTTATTTTTTTAGTGCCGACCAGGTCCAATGGCGATCGCTGGTCATGGTAACTTCGCTTTTGTCGAATCCGAGTGATTCTACCAAATTTTGAATTTCGTCGAGGGAGAGTGCTGCCTGCAAACTTTGACGAAACAGTTGTTTGGCGGTATCAGTGGCAGAACCGGTATACATTTCCACGAGCTTTTCCACTTCGGCATCATCTTGAGGCCTAGCTAAGTCGCGGACAAAGATTCGTCCTTGGGATTTGACGACCCGCACCATCTCTTTGAGAACAACCACTGGTTCAGGAATATGGTGAATCAAGCTATTGGAAATGACCGCATCAAAAAAGTCGTCCGCGAATCCAAGCTTCTTGGCATCGCCATTGTGCAATTGAATGCGATTGCGGAAGCCTTCGGCCTCGATGTGATAACGAGCCAACTCTAACATCGACACAGCCGCATCACTGGCCATAATGCGAATCGATTTATCGAGACAACACAAATCGACGGGGATCAAGGCCGTTCCCGTACCTAGGTCAAGGATGTCGTTGCCACATCGTGTGGTTGCCAGAAAATCTTCGGCAAACTTTCGATTGACGGCAGCATGATCCATCGCGTCATATTCGTTTGCCTCTTCGGGCGTGTCCATGTACTCTGGCTCGAGCACTCTCGTCAGGGAACTCATTTACACACCTTCTCCTTCATCGAGAAACTCTTTTGGTATCTCGTTCTGCTCGCTGCGAACCAGGTACATGTGCCAGCCCCACAGTATGGCTGTCGTGACGATGTAAGCGAGTACCAAACTTCCTGATTGTTCAAGCATTTTTGGATCCGTGAGCCACAGATCACTCGAGCCGAACCAAGCTTTACCTCCATATCCAGGCAAGAAGAGACGCGCATTGGAAAAGGGTGAATGAATCACACCAAACAATGTCAATAACGCAGCCACACCCATGCAAATCGCTGCTTTATCGAGTTTGCGATCGATGGCTAATGCCAGACAGGACGACCACAACAAACTCACAATCAAGAATCCGTTGGATAGAAGCATGGCGGTTGTAAGATTATTCTTTAGCACTTCACCTTTAAGTGTGCCTGGATTCAAGCCGGCGGCATTCGCAGCTGGGTCACCCCAAATTTGTCCGACGAAGTTAATGGATAATAAGGCTAACGCAGGGACACATGCAAAGGCCACCGCAGCATAGTGTCGCTTCGGTGTTGCCAAAAAACTCTGGGCCGTAATTTCGAGGCCGATGAAAAGCAGAATGGGATAAACGGCTGGCTTCGGCGTCCACATATACACATAACCGAAGAATCCAATTGAGCCAGCCGCTCCAATGAAGATCGCAGTCGCCAGGGTATAAGCCGCGCGGCCTCCCATCGCTTTATAAGCAGGATGACCGATGTAGGGCGTAGTCTGCACAACACCACCACACAAAGCTGCAGCAATGGTGGCAATCGCTTCGATTCCAATAACTACGGAAGTGTTGTATTTGTCGCCGGCCGCTGCAGCGCTCTCTGCGCAATCTATTCCGCCGACGACAGTTCCCAAGGCGAACGGAATAACGATCGGCAAGTAGGGAATAGTATCAGACATTCGTTTTAGCCATTCAAAATCCCAAACGGACATCCAGCCTGTCGGCATCAGCGCCGCTTTCGCATCAAATGCAATTCCTTCTCCATGGATCATCCCTGCGCCCAACATGATGTAATAGACCAAACCTCCAACAAGTAACGCCGCGACTGTACCTGGCATTTTGAAGGGTAGGGGGACTCGTCCGATAAGACTGACCAAGATAATCGCAGTCGCAGCAAGTCCGACGACGGGATAATGCATCACTTCCAACAACGGCATGAAGCTAATCAATACCAGCGCGATGGCGGCTAATGAGCCCAGCAAACCAGCTCGTGGAAACAAGCGATGGATCCAATTGGATCCAAAAGCACAGAAGACTTTGAAGATGCCGCTGACGAGCAATGCGCAAATTCCGATCTGCCAGGCATAGGTGGCTGCATCATTTTCCGCCAAGCCCAGGTTGTTTTTTGCGTGCAAGAATGCAGGACCTAACACAAATAGAGCCGTGCCGAAGGTGCTGGGGGTATCGAGTCCCAGCGGCATGGCGGTCACTTGTTTACCGCTCTTGGACGCCAACTGAAACGCTAGCAAAAAATAGAGAAAATCGCCAACAAAAACGCCAATCGCGGTGCCTGGCACCAAATGTCGAAGTGCAAATTCTACCGGAAATTGAAAAATCGTACTTAGCAAGCTGACGATGAGGATGAGACCCGCCAAATTGTCTAAAACCAAGCCAAAAAAGGCATTTATGTCGCCTGTCGACGCCCAGTGGTACTTTTTTTCCATTCCGAAAACCCGTTTGGCACCAGAATTGCTCTCTACCGCATTACTGCCAAACTGACGCTGGTTAGCAATTTGCGGAAAACCGCTAAGGAATCTAACGGGTACAAGAGGCAGATGTCAAAGGAGTGGGCTCAACTCCCCCTTCTTTGTCAGGAAAATGTTTTGACCTCGGCTAGCCACTTGCCCTACAATAGGGTGATCCTGGCAGTAAAAAGCGGCCAACGGATACGCGATGATTGGACATGATGTCGCAACTTGCGACAATGTGTGTCGCAAAAACGAACGCCGCAAAATTGTTGCAGCGAGACTTTGGACAGGGACATGCCATGCTGACTGAAATCCACAAGGACGTTTCATCAAACAACACCAGCGAAAACGCATTGAGCGATGAGCAACTCTTCGCGCGTTTTCGTGAATCGGGTGACCGTGAAGTCTTTAGTATGTTGGTGAAGCGTTACGAACGCGAAGTGTTTGGTTACCTCAAACGCTATTTGGGGGATCAACAACTTGCCGAAGATGTGTTCCAAGCAACCTTCATCACGGTTTATCGCAAAGCGGAACAGTTTGAAGCGGGCCGGGCTTTCCGCCCTTGGTTGTATACGATCGCAACCAACAAAGCGATCGATGCTCAGCGTGCAAAAAAACGTTCTCGCTTGCGAAGTCTTGATGCTGACCTCTCCCATTCGGGAAATTCATCACAAAGCAACGGTCGTCCATCCTCCATGCTTGAGCAATTAGTGGATGTGTCCGCTGATGTTCAGGGCGAGAGTGCCCGCAGCGAAACTCGCCAAGAAGTTCGCGATGCGATGGAAGAACTGAATGATATCTCAAAACAAGTGATTCATTTGGTCTATTTTCAAGGTATGAAGTATAGTGAAGCGGCAGAAACGCTCGACATTCCTATTGGAACCGTTCGCAGTCGGCTTCATATGGCCATCCGTAAACTTCAGGAAATTTGGCAAAGAAAAGGTCGAAAGTAGCCTGCGGCCAAATGCGCCCTTTTGAAAAAGGGCGCGAACTTTGGAGCACTAGGCTACGTTTGGTATACAGACGAGGATTTAACTCGGAGGTGAGCCAAACACTTAGCTTGCCAATAGCGGATTAGCTTACGTATCGTTGATTTCTGTTGTGGACTTGGTTAACGAATGTCAGTATCAGACGAGGACCTTATTGGTTTTGCACTAGGGGCATTGGAGCCAGCCGTACGGGCTCGCGTCGCTGCCGCTCTTCAAGTGAACCCAATATTGCGAGAGCGACTGGCCGAAATTAAAGCGGCCCTTACCCCTCTCGAAGAAATCTTCGAAGAAGATTCGACTCCACCTGCAGGATTGGCCGAGCGAACCATTGCTCGGATCGCTGACGAACCTGATCTTCAGCCACTACCACCAGACTCAAAAGTTACTGTTCAAACAGTCGCAGATCGCATCCGACCATCCAACGGTGGATACGAGTTCGACGACACCAAAACGGGATTCCGTTTCTGGGATTCTCTCGCTCTCTCCGCTAGTTTCTTGCTCCTGGCGAGCTTATTCTTCCCAGCCTTGCTAAATGGTCGTTCGCACGCTCGTCGAGTCGAGTGCTCTTACAACCTATCTTCGCTCGCTTCGTTGCTGACCCAATATGCCAGTCTGGCTACTGAAGGACGCATTCCAGAAGTTGAGAAAAGTGGCTACCGAAGCTTTGCAGGAATCTACGCTGTCCAACTGAATGACGCTTATCTTCTTGAGGAAACGAAACAGCTTTGGTGCCCTAGCATGGTTTCCTTCAGTCCAGAATGTCAAATTACCTTGCCAAGCGATGATCGATTGCGAACCGCTACAAGCTCGGAAATGTCGTTGTTCCGCAGCTGGGTTGGTGGTAACTACGCTTACAACTTGGGCGTTGTAGACGGTCGACGTTTGAAGGCACCTCGTTATTTGGGAAGAACACAATTTGCATGGTTGGGTGACGCTCCGATCATCACGGATACCAACAACACGCCGATCTTTTCGAGGATTCACGAATCATATCTCGACGCAAACTCGCGAGCGGCCGGTTTGACCTCGTCCCAGTGGTGGACCATCGCCGGTGGAGCGGAACTTGATTGCGAAGAAGGCCGCTGCAATGGCCGTATGACTTGGTTGTCACACGAAGGCCGGGGCTTCAATATCGTTTTCGAAGATGGGCACGTGGCTTTCATCAGCTTGCGGGGAATTTCCCCAGAAGGCCTGGCACCTTACCTGAACCACGCGGGAAGCTTAGAAGCGGGCGTTGAACCCAACGACTCCGCCTTGGGCCCCAGCCCATTTGGTCCGTGGACAATCACAACAGCCATCTCCCGCTCACCGCGTTGATCAATTAAACTAGGTCTGCAAATCGCCTGATTGCGATTTCAGGTCTATTTTTCACTCGATCATTGTTAGCGGAATTCCATGTCCTCCTCGAAAAAACGCTTAGCCCACCATGTTTTCTTTACTTTGCATGACTCTTCGGATGCAAAGATCCAAGAACTAAAAGCCGCCTGCCACAAGTACCTCGACAATCATCCCGGGCTTGATTCATTTGCAGTCGGTGTCCTCAATCCGGATCTCGCGCGGCCTGTCAACGATCGTGGATATCATGTGAGCCTGCACGTCGTTTTCGATTCACGTGAATCGCATGATGTGTATCAAACTGCCCCTCGACATCTCGAATTCATCGCTGAGCAAAAACCGAATTGGTCGCAAGTTCGCGTGTTCGATAGCGACTTAGACTAAACTCAGCGAAAGACGTGTTATGCAACACAATATACCGGTCGGGGAACTACCACCGCGTGGCGAAGAGATGGCCAAAGCAGTGCAAACCTGCGTCCATTGTGGCTTCTGTTTACCGACGTGCCCAACGTACCAAGTGCTTGGCCAAGAAACCGATTCCCCTCGCGGCCGTATCTTCTTGATGAAAGAAGTTCTGGAAGGGAAGTTGGAAGTTGCTGATGTTCAAAAACATTTGGATCAATGCCTCGGTTGCTTGGCTTGTCAAACGGCATGTCCCTCCGGTGTTCATTACGGAGACTTGATCAGTCCATTTCGAGATTGGGTTCGCGAAACAGGTAAACAGCCTTGGTCTCTGCGGCGATGGATTGCTAGTCTGGTGCTGCCACGTCCTTGGTTGTTTCGACTCGCATTACAAGCGGGGCAACTGGTACGCAATCGCTTATGGCTAGTACCTCCAGCGCTCCGCCCGATGGTCGCGATGGTTCCTCCCGAAGTCCCTGCAAAGGTAGACCTTCCCGAGTTCACCCCCGCACAAGGACAGCGTCGCGGCTGCGTCGCCTTACTTGCGGGTTGCGCGCAACAAGTCTTATCACCCGACATTAATGCGGCAACCATTCGCGTATTGTCGCGGCAAGGTTTCGACGTTGTCCTACCTAAGACGCAAGGCTGCTGTGGTGCCCTGGCTTGGCACGTTGGCAATGGACCAACCGCTCAAGTTCAAGCGCGAGTCAACCTCAAGGCCTTCGAGATCGAATGCGATGCGGTTCTTTCCAACGCTGCCGGCTGCGGCTCTGGCTTAAAGGAATATGGTCTGATCCTCAAAGGTCAGCCCGACGAAGAAGCAGGCAAGAAGTTCGCTGCTAAGGTTCGTGATGTATGCGAGTTTCTGAATGAGGTTGGGTTGATTGACCCACCCTCACTACCCAATCCGATGAGAGTTGCGTACCACGATGCCTGCCATTTAGCGCATGCTCAAGGCGTTACATCTGCTCCACGAAAGCTGTTGCGATCGATCAAACACTTAGAACTCGCGGAACTCGACAATAGCGAAATTTGTTGTGGCTCAGCGGGTACCTACAACATTGATCAGCCTATTTTGGCTGCTGAACTGGGCCAACGCAAAGCGGAAAGTGTGGTCGCAACGGGAGCGAGTTGCTTGGTGACCGGCAACATCGGTTGCATGGTACAAATCCATCAATCGCTGGCTAAGCTGGGACACCCACTTCCCGTGCTCCATACGATTCAACTTTTGGACCAAGCGTATAACCGTAAGAAATAGGCACGAAAGTGTGCCTATCAAATTTGCGAAATCAAGGTGGTATTCATTTCGCCTCTTTCGTCCATTTCGTGGTAACCCTATTTCCACGTCCCCACAACTCGACAAATAAAAAAAGGCTTGGTCGTCGTAACGACCAAGCCTTTGTGCTTCTTAATCACCACTCGTCGCAACGATTACAAAATCTTCTTCAAGTTTTCGGTACCTGGCTTCGGAATGAAGTATCTCATGTTGGCGTCTGGCTTCAATGGCGGTTCATCGTTGATGGTTTTCATCGCGTCCGTATCGGCCAACTTCAACTCGCTATTGAGACATTCTTTCCAGCTCAATTTCTTGCCGCTGTAGGTCGCCATACGACCCATGATCGCGGTCAATGTGCTGTAGGCACCATATTCACCTTCGTTCGGAATCTCACCCTTTCGCAATGAAGCGAAGAGGTCAAAGTGTTCTTCTTGCCATCCATCTTGTCGACCGTCGTGCTTCCACACAACGTTGTTTTTGTTGTCGTAGATGGTTGCACCGCTGATATCGCACCAGCCTTTACTGCCGTGAGCAAATTCAGAAACAGCGCTCCAGGTTTCTGGAACGTGTCGGCATTGGCTCAACAGCTTTGTGCCACCTTCATAGGTGAATTCTACGAAGTGATGATCATAAATCTGACCGAAATCAACACCGTCGCGAACTTGACGACCACCTTGGCCTTGAGCTTCTACCGGATAACCTTTCATCAACCAGTTAATGACGTCGAGATTGTGAATGTGCTGTTCGACGATGTGGTCACCGCAGATCCAGTTGAAGTAATACCAGTTCTGAATCTGATATTCCAACTCGGTCCACTTAGGATCGCGAGCCTTCATCCACACACCATCGTTGTTCCAATAAGCACGGGCCAACAAGATGTCGCCGATCGCACCTTCTTGAAGCTTGTTGATGGTTTGAATGTAAGACTGTTCGTGGTGACGCTGAAGTCCCACAGCAACTGCGAGACCTTTCTTCTTAGCCACTTCGTTCGCGGCCAATACGCGGCGAACACCGGGGGCATCGGTCGCGACTGGCTTTTCCATGAAGACGTGTTTGCCCGCTTCAATGGCGGCTTCGAATTGAATGGGACGGAAACCAGGCGGAGTGGCTAGAATCACCATGTCGCAATCGGTTGCCAAAACACCTTTATAGGCATCCAAACCAATGAAACGACGATCTTCTGAAACATCCACTCGCTCGTTGTGCTTGCCCTTAATCGCGCGCATCGCTTGCTGCAAACGGCTCTCGAAGGCATCGGCCATCGCAACGAGCTTTACAGCGCCTGACTTTTCATTCGTATTCAAAGCTTGAATACAGGCACCCGTGCCACGACCACCGCAACCAATCAAGCCAACCTTGATTTCATCGCTTCCAAACGCATGGGCTCCACGAGCGACAGGCAGCGTATTCATAACCGCAGTTCCCGCCATCGCACCACCTGCAACCAGCAATGAAGAGCTTTTTAGAAACCCGCGACGACTTGAATCGGTCGCTTGGTTCCCTGTGGACTCAGTGTTGTTTTCCACGTTGTTTTCCTGACTCATCCGGGCACCCCGTTCAATTGAGAAATTAAGTGAGCATCGTTGAAATGTATTCTGCTTTGATTGGTCTATGTGCGACCTCGTCCATCATGAGCTCAAAAAAACCGCCTATCCTGTCAGCGTACAGAGACGAGTATCAGCTTTTATGTCTGATCGAATCCGATGACATATTGGGTAGGTGAGTGAGGTGAGTTCTGCATGGGAGTCACAGATGATCAATGGCTAGTGCAATCCCATAGGGAGGCAATAAAGGCCGCAGATCTACCCCTATAGTACCCTACTTCCGAAGGAGTTGCAAGCACTTCTGCGGGACGGTTGGAGGCTTGCCAGAGCCACAAATAAGGGCCCAAAGTGGGCCATTAATGAGAAAAGGCGAGGATGCTTCCCTGCATCCTCGCCTTTTCCTCGCAGCAGTCGTCCGTGACCGCAGATCCATGCCGTTGCCGGCAGGGCGATGTACCAACGATTTAGAACAAGATTTCCAATCCGACCGAACCACCATGGAAGAAGAGTTCGTCGTTAGCAAAGAAAATGTTTCCTTGAGCTGGATTGACATTGGTGATCGGCTGATCAACCGCTAGAGCAATACCGTCGATATACCAGAACTCGTAGCCGGCAGTTAGATACAAACTTCGATACAATCGATAGCGGCCTAAGACTCCCCACTCGATAAACCCAGCTAGGTCTTCATCATCGCTCGAGCGATTTACTAAGGTGGTAACACCATTGTTAACGAAGGTTGCACCATCGTAAAAGTTCGCAGCCACTCCGATGCGACCACGCTGACCAACCATCAAGCGTTGGCTCATCGGGAACATCGATTCTCCACCGATGTGAACACCGACCAAGGTATTATCGGTTTGCTGAACAAAGCGACCGTTATTCCCACCGACACCTTGCGAGGTAAAGATTAGATCCTCTTCGATATCGATGATTCGAACACCATACACAACACTGAAGATGTCCCAAGCCCAACTCTTCTTATTGATCTCAAAGCTCTGATATTCAGTGCGATAGCTTTGAGAATGGAAGGTAGCATCGTTAAAGGCATCCAAGTCACTGGCAACGAATCCACCGGACGTAAAGAGCGCACTGTCTGGATTGGCAACGTTCACCGGGCTCGATCCCGAGGTGACCCAATCGATAGGGCCTGTGAATCCAATCTCCCAACCGTCAGTGCAATTCCACTTGCTGCCAAAAGTGAAGCGGGTCCCCATTTCGTAGTCGAATCCACCCAACTCATAAGCCCGCGAAAGCGAGAAGTCATCTTCCCCTTCACGCATGATCCACAGAGCTTCAGCAGTGGCCACATATCCATCGTGGCAATACACACCACATAGGTCGCTTCCGTAAGGACCGCATGACGTTCCCGCATGTTGCTGACCACCATGGTGACCGACGGCTGCGTATCCGAGAGCCGCATGATGGCCCTGAATCACGCTGCTGTCAGCGATCACTGAAGTGCTATTGGTGAAATGTCCACCAGGAATGCTGTTACCTGCGATCACTTGCGGCTGCGGAGGAGCGGGTGGCTTGGGTAGCCCAGGTGCAATGAGCTGTTCACCTGGTTGCAAGTCGCTTTCCAGCTGGGCTCGCATTTGCAAGCCGGGAGCTTGATAATTGACACTGCTTTGAGGTGCCCCATAATCGGTGAAGCGTTGTTCTTGACCATAGGTTGATGTATTCAACATCCAACCTAGTCCGAGCGCAAGCATGCACCTGGCAGTTACCTGTTGGCCATTGCTGGTCTTGAGGAAAAACTTAATAGACATGTTCGCCCCCGGGAACGATTAACGTACAGTAACTTTGTCTTTGACTGGAACCAAACAGAGCTTGCGAACTAATTGCAGAACTTCACGAGCTTGTTGTTCTGAGTCCGCTTCACCACAAATCTCGATACAACGATCACTGGCAACGACTCGTAAACTTGTAGAGGGATACAAGCGTTGCAAACTATCATTCAATTTGCCGAGTTCAACCGAATCGGTATTCGCGATCGGTAGAACTTCGCCAACTTGAATGTCTGCTGTTTCTACTTTGGATTGACCATTGGCTTCTTTCACCCACAACGTAGCGCGAGTCACGCCGACCTTGCCTGGTAATAGAGCAACCTCACCATCCGCCGTTACGATCGCTCGGCATACAGTGGTGTCATCAACTTCGCATTTAACAACATCCTTGTCGTCGACACGCATGGTCGTTAAGGCGACGGTGCCAACTTGGATCGTACGATCGGCTGGCTTAGAATACTTTTTCGCGGACGCGAGCTTCGTTTCCGTGGAAATCTCTGCATCCGAGACAATAGGTTGCGCGACATCGGTCGCAATCGCCTTAGCCGGTACGGGTGCAACGACAACTGCGGCAGGCATGCCAGCCGATGCCGCCGGCGGAAGAAGCGGAGCAGAGGATAGTTGCGGCGGAGCAGGCACTTGCGGTGGAGCAACTACCTGAGGCACTGCACCTATCTGAGTTGCTGTAGTTAACTGGGGTCCTGTAGTTAACTGAGGTCCTGGCAGCTTACTCGCGGGCGCGGCTTGTACGATCGCTGTACTCGACGGCAACTTCTCTGAATCAGTCGACAATGTCATGGGCTCAGCAGGCTTAATAGCGTCGCTCATCTTCAATGAGACTTTTTCGGCTGCGACGTGCTCAGAGGGCGGGAGCGGTGATACTTTGGAATCCACACTCTTCATCTTCGCGGAACTTGAGCCATTTGCCGAACTAGCCAAAGCTTGTGGTGATGTACTTGGTTTGGTTGTAGGCGATGGTGAAGCTTTTGCCGCTTCACTTGCAACCGGCGACGGCTTATCCGCTTGCACAAGTGCAGTCGGTTCTTGCCCCAACACTATCGCTTTGGGGCGAATCAACACTGCTCCGCGACGCGACTCGTCTTTGCTCGACGTCGAGGGTGCAATACCTTCTTGCGAAACGGTTAGCGAACCAATCGCAGTTGGCTTGGATTCAACACCCTTCGTATCGCCCAGTTTGGTTTCAACACCTTTGGCAATCGAACTCTGCTTGACGTTGAGCTGCGGTCCAGATGTTGGTGCCTTCGATGCATTCTGGGTAACAACGGGCGGTGCTGGTACCGCAGGGGCTTGGGCACTATTTGCTTTATCGCTCAATCGAAAAGCTGCTGGAGCTTGCGGCTCTGCAGGCGCAGACGCTTTGGGGATGGAACGTTGTCCTTGAGCGACTCCGTTGTCCACTGACTTCGATTTATCAACAGGTGCCCCAAACTTGATCGAGACTTGCTCACTGGGTTCAGGGACTGCAGCGTTTTTCGCAACCGCTGAAGTATTCACTGCAGCCATGGGAACCGCAGGCAAAGTGGTTTTGTTATTGGTGATCGAAGACGTGGCGGTGGGTGCAGGCAGAGTGTTGGGCATCGATATGATGACCGCAGTTTTCTTGCCACTTCCAGCATCCGTCGGAGCCACGGCTGGTGGCGCAGGAACAGTCGGAGCCACTGCAGTCGGAGCCGCTGCAGTCGTAGCAGGAAGAGTTGTTTTAGGTGCCGGTGCCGCTGGCAAACTTAGAGTAGGCGCGGCTGGAGCAGCGGGTGAGATTGGAGTCGCAGGTGGTAACGCAGGCAGCAACGCTGGAGTTGCAGTAGGGGCTGCCGCAGTTGGCGCAGGTACGGACGAAGGAAAAGTTGGTAAGGTCAATGCAGGAGTCGGCGAAGACTCAGATTTTTTCGTCGTCCCTTCATCAGCCAGGGCTAGCGAACTAGGTGCTACTACGCACAACGACCAAATCAGTTGACGAAGCAACCGGCGTTGAGCTTGAGTATCTTTTTGTAGGGGCAACCGCATGCCCGGACTCCTTCTTCGCTAGACCGAATGGAACCGCTGCAGTCCACGTATGAATTGCAGTGGCGACGAACACAACTTGGAATTGCAAAGCTCGGCAGTCGCGGAGCAACTTGCCGGCTATTCATCCAAGCGATGTCGTATCTTTTTGAAGAAAGCAGGCGCGGTTTCCCACACGCTACCTCTTCCCAATCCTTCGTATCGGGATTCCGGTTATGCCGAGTTGAGCGAATCTGCCAGATCTAACAAACGTAGCGATCGTGGCTACGGTTACATGCGAAATGGCCCCCCTCGACTGTAGCAAGCCCCCTGGCGATTGCGCACTATAGTGCTAGCAAACCCAAATACGAGCGATGCTTGGCCGGAAAAAACCACCCTTAATGGGGGCACGGGCCGAGCGAATGAAAGAAGAAACAAGCGGTTCCATTAATGGAGCGGAATAGAATAGTTACGATTTGCTACCTGCGATTGACGATTCGTAAGGGGTTGGGCTATAAATGCCCGCATAGGTTCACGGAGAAGCTTTTGTTTTCGTAGAAGGCACTTTTCCATGCACCAATGTCCACCAAGATGAAGCCATGAAGTCGAAGGTCCTCGCTACGATTAGAGGATCTGTGAAACGTTCTCGATGAAAAGCCGCTCGGTCAATGCCACCAGGTGTTACCGGAGGCCAGACCATCGAGCCGAGATCATTGACAGGCGAAATCACGAAGGAGTTTTTACATGTCGAATGAAATCGTCAAGCAGCTGGTTGAAGCAGGTGCCCACTTCGGTCACCGAGTTAGCCGCTGGAATCCCAAGATGGCTCCGTACATCTATGGGCGCAAGAACCTAATTCACATTATCGATATCCGCGAAACTCTCCGCGGACTATTGCGAGCCAAGAAATATTTGAGCCAGGTGTCTGCTGGCGGTAGCTTGGTGCTGTTCGTTGGTACCAAGAAGCAAGCTTCCGATATCGTTCAACGCGAAGCAACTCGCTGCGGAATGCCATTCGTGAGCGAGCGTTGGTTGGGTGGAGCTCTGACCAACTTCCGCACGATTCGCAGCCGCTTGACCCGCTTGGAACAACTTGAATCGTTGATTCACGGCGACGAGTTGAAGACATACTCCAAGAAGATGCAGTCGGCACTGAACCGCGAGTATCGCAAGATCTACCGCAACTTGAACGGTTTGCGAACTCTGAACCGTTTGCCAGAGTGCTTGGTCATTATTGATCCGAACAAGGAAAAGAACGCTGTTAAAGAAGCAAAGCGTTTGGGCATTACGACCGTGGCTTTGATCGATACCGATTGCAACCCGGACTTGATCGATCTACCAATTCCAGGCAACGATGACGGTATCCGATCGATCGACCTGATCGTTTCGCAATTGGCGGACGCAGTCCTCGCAGGTCGCGCAACCAACCCAGAATTGCAGAAGCAATCGGGTGGTGATGCGGCAACTGCCAAGGCCGCTGCACTTGCTGCCGCTGAAGCCGAAAAGAACTAGTCGTTTATCCTGCATAAACGCACGTCCAATGCTCGCCCGTCTACCGAATGGTTGCGGGCGACTATTGTTTTGGGGTTCAAGCGATGATCGCAATGGGACCGCCTGCTGTCTCTCACTGAAACCCGAAACAGTTTGAAAATTGCCCCAGTTTGGCAACGCTCACACAGCGTTCGAAATTCCAGTTCGAATATCCTCACTCTCGAATCGATCGAGAAAAAGACACATTATTGACAGGAGTGAAACTTCCCATGGCAGAAATCAGCGCTGCACAAGTAAAAGCTTTTCGCGAAAGAACCGGTTTGCCTTTGATGGATTGCAAACAAGCTCTCAACGAGGCAGAAGGTAACGAAGAAAAGGCAATCGAAATCCTCCGCAAGCGTGGAGAGAAACTCGGTGAGAAGCGCGCTGACCGTGAAACTGCATTCGGTCGCTTCGGCTTGGCAATTTCGGCCACTGGCACCAGTGGTGCTATTGTTGAACTAAAGTGCGAAAGCGCTCCCGTGACTCAGAACGAAGAGTTCATTCAACTGGCAGCTGATTTGGCTCAAGCTCTGGCTGTCTCCAAAGTTACCACCGCTGATGCTTTGCTGGCTCTTAAGTCACCAAGCAAGCCAAACGTAACATTGGCTGATCAATTGTCCGACATGTTCAATCGTATTCGAGAAAAATTCGAAGTCGGCCGTATGCATCGTTTCGATGGCGCGACCGGTGGCTATTCGCACAACAGCGGTACCGTCGCTGGTGTTTTGCTTTCCATCGAAGGTGGCTCGGATGAAGCAGCTAAGAACGTAGCAATGCACATCGCCGCAATGCGTCCGCTGTCATTGAGCACGGCAGATCTTGACCCAACCTTGGTGGCTAAGGAACGAGAACTTCTGCGTGCCGCTGCTTTGGCAGAAGGCAAACCAGAAGCGATCGTTGACAAAATGGTTGATGGTCGTTTGAAGAACTTTTACGCTGAGCGAGTTCTACTAGAACAGCCTTTCGTAAAAGACGATAAAGTAACCGTCGGTCAATACGCAAAGAGCGAAGGCATGACCGTCAAAGCCTTCGTGCACTATGTCCTTGGTCAAGTTGGCTAATGCCCTAATAACGCACGCCGATTTTCGATTCAGCGAGTCGATAGTCCGAGTGCGATTTCGATAACCCCCGCGATCTCTTCCAGCCAGAATGGATCGCGGGGATTTTGTCTATATGGCCCAAAATTATCTTTGTTTCAAAGCTCGAGAATCTCTATGAATTCAAACGAATCCGCGACGCCTCATTATCGGCGTGTCATTCTTAAGTTGAGTGGCGAGAGCTTGGCCCATGCCGGAGAGCGTGGCATCAGCATGGATGAAGTGCAAACCATCGCGATGCAAATCAAAAACGCGCATGAACTCGGTTGCCAAGTTGCCGTGGTTGTCGGCGGCGGAAACATTCTTCGCGGTGCACAGTTCAAGGGAAACGGCGGCAATTTGATTCATGAAGCCACTGCCCACTACATGGGCATGCTGGCGACCGTCATCAACGCTCTGTCGTTGCAAGATCCGCTTGAAATGATTGGTTGCCAATCTCGCGTTATGTCGGCTGTAAAGATGGATGGTGTTTGTGAACCCTTCATTCGACGTCGCGCTATTCGCCACCTCGAGAAGGGGCGTATCGTTATTCTAGCCGGCGGAACAGGAAACCCGTTTGTAACGACCGATACGGCAGCAGCCCAAAGAGCTCTCGAACTGGAAGCTGACATCGTCCTCAAAGCAACGCGCGTCGATGGTGTTTATAGCGACGACCCAGAAAAGAATCCGCACGCGATCCTGTACCGTGAACTGGATTATGATGTAGTGATGGAAAAATCTTTGCGCGTTATGGATGGTACAGCCATCGCGCTTTGCCGCGAACATAAAATGCCAGTCCTCGTTTTCAACTTCAAGAAGGATGGCAACATTGTTAGAGCTGTAAGTGGCCAAAAGGTAGGCACCCGAATCGGCCCACGATTGAAACCGGGCGAACCACTTTTGACCTTAGCCTAATAAATCCGAGCGTTATCTGGACTTAGCCCGATTTCGCTCGCCCCCCCAGAGCATGTAAAATATCGATGACGACTGGTATTCGAGCAGTCGATATCCTCTTTACCACCGAAGGAACCCAAGCGATGACAACGGAAGAGATCCTTCTCGATGCGGAAGATAGAATGGAAAAGGCAATTTCCATTTTGAAGAACAATTTGGCCGGAATTCGAACCGGGCGAGCCAACCCAGGTTTGGTCGATTCGGTACGGGTGGAAGTTTACGGCTCGCAGACCCCGCTGAAACAATTAGCCAGCGTTGGGGCTCCTGAGCCACAACAAATAGTGATTCGCCCTTTCGATCCAAGTATCATTAAAGAGATCGAAAAAGCGATCGTCGCTAGCGACTTGGGCCTCAATCCACAAAGCGATGGACGCCTCATTCGCTTGAACGTTCCGCCGTTGAGCACCGAAGTCCGTAAGAAAATGGTCGCTCGCATTAAAGAGCTATGCGAAGAATGCAAAGTCGCCGTTCGCAGCATCCGCCGCGATGCAAATAAAGCGGCCGATACCGCTGAAAAAGACAAACTATGCAGTGAAGATGATCGTGATAAGCTCAAAGAAGAAATTCAAGAGCTGACCAAGAAGTATGAAGCCGAAGCGACGGATCTTGCTAAGGCTCGTGAAAATGATGTGATGGAACAATCCTAACTCTTTTTCCAATACGTGGGCGCAGAGTAGACGTGTCTCAGAACTCAGATCAAATCCTCGAATTCTTCTGCCCCAAATGTAACCAACGCTTGCGAGCCGCTAGCCGCCTTGCCGGTCAGCGGCTCGTTTGCCCTAAATGCGAACAGAGCGTGAAGGTCCCTGGAATCGCAGCATCGAAAAATGACGATGCCAACTGGCTAGATCTCGAAGCACCTGCGGCCCCCGCCGCGCCTGCTGTAAATAACTCTTCAACGATTTCACTCGACGAAGATATCTTCTCTGTAGAGCCGCCAAGCCCCAAAGAAATTACATCGACTCCCAAGTCGAGTGCTTCCCAAAGTCCGGCCGCTAAACCGATTCCCCAGCCCTCGTCGGCAGCTGATTCTGCAATCCCCAAGATAGCTACAAATACAACATCCACCCCAATTCCGAAATCAACGCCCAAACCGGATACATCACCGACTACCGCGCTACCGTCAGCATCTCCTGACGACGACGATCTTCCTACTCTGGCACCTATGACACCATCGAGTAGCGGTAGCGATTTTGCGTCGGATTTATTTGCTTCGATCCGGTTAGAGGATATCCCTCCACCAACTGCCGCCTCAACTGGCCGTAAGCCATCGTCCAGCGATGCCATGGACGCTAAAACCGAAACGCACGATGCCGAGTACCGTATCACTTGTCGAACTTGTGGCACTCCACAATATGTTCCGCTTCGGAAACAAGGTAAGTCCATTCGTTGCCCCGATTGCCACAGCGAATTCGTGATTCCACCACCGCCACCGAATTGGAATCCCAAGGCAAAGACCTCAAAAGCAGCAGGCAAACAAGTCGACCATGAAGTGACACTGGCGGCCGATACTGGGCCAGCACCCGAGATGCCCGAACCCACACGCAAATCGGCTCATGAGTATTTGAGCAACGCGGAACAAGCGACGCTCGACGAGCAAATGGACAAAATGTATGTCACCAGCGATTTTGATTCGCAGGAATTCATGCAGAAGAACTTCGCCATTTTTCGCGACGTCTCGGTCTGGTTCTACACGTTTGCACTCGGCATGCTGACTGGTGTTGCGATGGCTGTGTTTCTAACATTGCACTCTTCGTTCGGAGAAAAAGTACCTGCCATCGCGATTGATATCGGGGGACTCTTAGTTGGCATTGTTGTAGTCAGTGCCCACTTCTTTTTTGGTTACGCCCTCGTCGATGCCGGTGCACATCATCGCACTTCGGCTAGGTATTGGCCACTCGGAAGCCTAGGGCAAGTCCTGGGTGATGGGAAGCCAGTTCTAGTCGCGAGTTTTCTCAGCGCGGCCCCCGGCTTAGCCTTGGGAACATTAATCCTCTTGGCAGGCTTGAGCACAGTGATCGCTACCATACCGGTGTTCCTATCTTTCTGCGGCCTATTTCCGATCGTGTTGCTGTCGATGCTCAACAATCAATCGATCACAACCCCGTTTTCCCAAAAAGTAATGGCTTCCATTAACTTAGCTAAAGAAGAATGGGGAGCGGCCTATTTCAAGATTTGTATCGTTGCCTTTATCGCGTTTTTGACGCTGAGCGTTGGTTTAACGAATCCTTTCCTTGCGGTTATAACTGGGTTCGCTTTACCGTTAGCGTTCTTCTACGCCTATTACCAAACCGGTTTATTAGGTTCAACGGTTGCACAATATTTGGACGTTGATATTGGTCAGTCTGAAGGTGATTCTTCGGCGAGCGATGCTCTGCCGACATAAAACCAGTCCTCAAAAAAATCCTTCAATCCCTCTCAACTTAGTTTGTCGTACGGATATAGCATGCTTACTCCAGCTCCGGCCCAATTTGGATTTGAAAAAAGTCGTCAAGCTTTTGAACGTGCCTGCACTTTAATGCCCGGTGGAGTCAACAGTCCAGCGCGGGCCTTTGGAGCTGTTGGTGGTCATCCCCTCTTTATTCAACGTGGCACAGGTCCCTTTCTGGTTGATATCGATGGGAATCATTATCTCGATTACATCGGTAGCTGGGGGCCGATGATATTGGGTCATGCTCATCCTGAGGTGATCGATGCAATTCAAAAAGCGGCAGAGCAGGGGACAAGCTTCGGTGCCCCCACTGGTCGTGAATCGGAACTCGCTCAGTTGATCGTCGATGCGATACCTTCGGTCGAAAAAGTTCGCTTGGTGAGCAGCGGTACAGAAGCCACGATGAGCGCTATTCGTTTGGCCCGCGGTGCAACCGGTAGAGAGAAGATTGTGAAGTTTGCCGGCAACTACCACGGTCATGCCGATAGCCTGCTGGTCGCGGCTGGCAGCTCCGCCGCAAACCTCGGTGTCCCAGACTCACCTGGCGTCACGTCTGGTACCAGTCGCGATACGATCGTTCTAGATTACAACGACACCGCCGCCATCAACCGCTTGTTTGATGAGATGGGGAACCAAATTGCCGCTGTTATCATGGAACCAGTTGTCGGCAACATGGGACTCGTTCTTCCAGATTCCCAATTTTTGCTCACACTTCGAAAACGGACCGAAGCGAGTGGTACGGTATTGATTTTCGATGAAGTCATGACGGGCTTTCGTGTTGCCTACTCCGGTGCGCAATCGCGTCTTGGAATCAAACCCGATCTCACGACATTAGGCAAGATCGTGGGTGGTGGCTTACCTCTGGGAGCCTACGGTGGTCGCCGAGATCTAATGGATCATGTACTACCAGCAGGCAAGGTTTTTCAAGCCGGGACCTTAAGCGGAAATCCACTGGCCACAGCAGCCGGCATCGCAACGCTGAAGTTGTTGCGCGATCAATCGCCTTACGAATACTTGGAACAACAAGCTCAACGCTTGGCGACAGGTCTAAGCGACGCTGCTCAAGCGGCAGGAATTGCGCATCGTATGCAACGCATGGGGAGCATGATGACTCTGTTCTTCATTGATGAAGATGTCGTAGACTGGCCATCGGCAGCCAAAGCGGACCGGAAGAAATTCGCAGCTTATTTCTGGGGCCTCGTTCGTCATGGCGTTTACATGCCATGCAGCCAATTTGAAGCTCTCTTCTTTTCAGCGACACATACTCCAGAACATATCGACTACACAATCGATGCGGCGAAAAAGGTATTGGCAACGCTGAGTGTGACTTGAGATGTACCGTACGCGGATGAGGATGAGACATTGCAAATGTGGCCATGCGTTAATGGCAACTCATTAAAAACTTGAGGGCCTCGTATAAGGCCCTCAAAGCTAGATTTATTGCAGTTTTTGTTTGCGTTCCGCCCACTGCAATTGTTTCGCGTAAACCTTGACTCGCTTGCTGATAAAGCTGTCGATCGCATTTGAGAGCTTGGGCTGCTTGTTCACGAATTGTGCCATCTCGAGACTTGTGTTTGGTTCTCCGAGCCACAGGTTGCTGGCGTCATAATCCTTTTCATCGAAGGTATGGGTCTTTTCTAATGTCTTGAGCATGCGGCCCAAGTTCTTGGATGAAGGGGAGGAACTACCAGCTAAAAGATAAAAACTGAGTTGTCGAAAAATCGGATTCTTCAGAGCTGTCTCAGCATTCATTCCCTTCATCGTCATGACGGGCGAAATGAGGATAAGGGCCTTTACGTCTTGTCCTTGTTTCATCCCTGGCAAAGAAGGGAAGCTCCAATCATTGACGGACCACATGGTTGCGAACATCGCACCTTCGCCCACACCGATCACCGATAACAGCTCAATATTCAATTTTCCTTTATTGTGCTCTTGCAGCAAAAAGGCCTTCATCGCTTCCATATCTTCGGCAACGATGAGGCCGTAGTCGGCTTTACCCATTTTGGTAATGTCAATCTTGCCGTCACGAGCCAGGGCAGCCTGAGTGCTCTTTCCATGTCCTCTCAAATCGGGGACGAGAACGGCATACCCCATCACCTGCAATTCCTTGGCGAACTTGTAATACAGCGCACCCTGCTCTTCCCAGGGATGAAGCAAGATAATTGGAGCCGCTTCCTTTTCTTGATTGCTCCCGAAGTACATGGCGTTCATCTGCAAGCCCGTTTTCTTGGTAACGATTTGTACCACTTCAGGCTCGGGGATTTCTTTCTCTTTCTTTTCTTTGTCTTGCGCCAAGACATGGCCGGCAAACAGCTGCAAAAGCAGAGCCAGTGAAAGCGATAGCACACTAGTAAATTTGAGAGAGAATCGCACGATTAACACTCCACAAATCGGGGCAAGGAGGAGGTAGAGAATAGATATTGCCTCATTCTAGCACATCCCTGACTTTTTTCCTCCAATGTTCCACCTTTCGCCCTCCATTTCTCCAGCGTTTTTCTAACGGTTTTGACGCTTTTACGTCGCTGCAATTTTCCTTGGATATCTTGGACTTTCGGGGCATAAACCGATACACTATCGTCACTGCGGAAATGCGATTTTCTGGTAGCATCTCCCAACCTCTCCCGCTGGAAAATGTTAAAGGACCCACCGAGTGAACACCGGATACCGTTCCACCCTCAAACTCACCCCATTCATTCTCAATAGCCAGCTTAACGACAATCGAAAAACGATGCGCATTTTCATCCATTCCCTGTTGTTATCTGTGGCGTTCTCAGTAAGCAGTAATACCGTATTTGCTCAACGCGATTTGAAAGATATTCCGACACCTGATCCCAAAGCCGAATTGGCGGCCATGTTGGTCGATCCTAATCTGGAAGTGAATCTGTACGCGAGTGATCCGGCAATCACTAAGCCGATCCATATGAACTTCGATGAGAAGGGACGCTTATGGGTAGCGACCAGTGAGGTCTATCCACAAATCTTGCCAGGTGAAACCGCCAACGATAAGGTCGTCGTTCTTGAAGATAAAGATGGTGACGGGGTTGCCGAGACTTCCACCGTATTCGCCGACAATCTGCTGATCCCCACCGGTATCCTTCCAGGCGATGGTGGCGTTTATGTAGCCAATAGCACCGACCTCATTCATCTTTCCGACTCCGACGGAGATGGTAAAGCGGACAAACGCCGCATGGTATTGAGTGGATTCGGCACAGAAGATACACACCATTTGCTTCACACACTCCGCTGGGGCCCCGATGGCCGCATGTATCTCAATCAATCGATTTACATTCATAGCCACATTGAAACTCCGTTTGGTGTGAAGCGACTCGATGGTGGTGGGATTTGGCGCTATGAACCGAGAACAGAAGAACTTGAAGTTGTGTGTCGCGGTCTTGTGAACCCGTGGGGACATATCTTCGATCGCTCCGGCCAATCCTTTGCAACCGACGGTGCGGGCTATGAAGGAATCAACTATGTTTTTCCTGAATCGGTTTTCATGACCTCGCCCGGTGCCACGCGCTGGCTCTCTGGCTTGAATCCAGGCAGCCCCAAACATTGTGGCCTTGAAATTATCTCCGGTGAACATTTTCCAGCCGAGTATCAAGATCGCTTTGTCACCAATGACTTCCGCTCACATCGTGTTTGCATGTTTGAAATCACACGCACTGATGAAGGCTACGTCAGCACACAACATCCCGAAATCATTCGTTCGCAACACACAGCCTTTCGCCCCATCGACGTGAAAATGGGCCCTGATGGAGCGATTTATGTCGCTGATTGGTACAACCCCATCATTCAACACGGTGAAGTCGATTTCCGCGATCCGCGCCGCGATCGTAAGCATGGGCGAATCTGGAGAATATCGTACAAGGGCCGTCCCGCTGTAGCGAAGAGAAACTATGCCGAAACCTCTTCTGAACAACTCATCGCCTGGCTTGAAGCAAGCGAGGAATGGGTTCGTCAATGGTCCCGACAAGAACTGAAGAATCGCCCCGCAGATCGAATCATCGCCCTGACCAAAAATTGGATCGAATCCGCTTCGACTCCCGAACAGCGAGATAACCGATTGCGTGAAGCAATTTGGTTGGCTGTTGCGGTGCGCCGCCCTCAAGCCGATTGGATAGACGCCTTACGAAAGAGTACCGACGCACGACAACGTTCTGCGGCGGTTCGCGCGATCGGCTGGAATCATACCGACTTCCCTGCCTCTCTCTTCTGGTTAAGCGAATCGATCCAGGATGGGGATTGGCAAGTTCGTTTGGAAAGCGTCGCGGCCCTCGATCGCATCGGTAGCCCTGAAGCGATCTCGCTCGCGATTCAAGCTGCCGATCGACCTTTGAATAACTTTATCGACTTTGCCCTATGGTCTACTCTCAATCGTCATGAAGACAAATGGTTGCCTTTGATCGAAAAATCGGACAGCCCATTCCGTCAACCCAAACGCTTTTTGTTCGCGGCCTCCGCAGCTAAAAGTGGTTCCGCTTTGAATCTTCTCGCTCAAGAAGTTGTCGGCGGAAAATTGCCAGCAGAATTTCAAGATCGAGCGATTAGAATACTCGCCGATCGAGCAGATCCAGCCACAGTAGGCGAACTACTCCGGTGGTTAATCGAATCTCCAGCAGACCCAAATTGGCTTCTAGCGCAATTGCAGTATGTGAAACAGAAGACCATCGACCGAAACTTTGTCCCTGCCAAAGCTGACGAGAGCCTCAAGACTCTCTTAGCCAAGCTGCAAACTGCGAACGGTAGTATCGATCTACAACGTGAAGCCACGGCAATGATCGGCACCTGGAAGTTATCACAACTCGCAGATGTTTTGAAAACCAGCGTAGATGCAGCCGTTGCGGATCAAAACAATCAAGACAAGTTGCAATCCGCGATTGCATCGATCTACGCGCTCGGGTCTTTGGAACGCACCGAACTTGTTGAATATCTCGACGGTATCGCCAGCAATCCTAAAATGTCCACCGGCCTTCGCGGTGCTGCAGCTCTGTCGCTATCCACGAAGAACGCCCAACGCTCCGCACAATTGATTGTTTCGATGATCGCAGAAACCAAGGATGGTACCGCAGACATTGCCCCAATCGATGGATTGTTAGGACGGCAAGGGGGCCCAGCTGCCTTGCAAGCCGCATTGGCTCAGGATATCACCTGGACTCCAGAGTCATCTCGCGAAGTGGTTCGGCGCATTCAAGCCAAGAACATTGCCAATGAAGATCTAATTGCTCGCGTTCAAGCTATCGGTAAGTTAACGGACTCGGCTTGGAAATTCACTCCTGAACTCGTCAAAGAACTCACGGAACTTGCTCGTACCGAAGGCGATCCTGCACAAGGCGAGCAGATCTATCGTATCGCAGAACTTCAATGCGTCCGTTGCCATGCCATCGGACCAGCAGGTGGCCAAATTGGGCCGAACCTCGTGAGCCTCGGAGGTAGTTCGGCTCCCGACTACATTATCGAATCACTCCTCGCTCCCGATGCAAAGATGAAGGAAGGCTTTCAGTCGCTTGTCATTCAAACCGATGATGGCGAAGTCCTCACTGGCTTACAACGAAGTCGAACAGAAGAGCAAATCGAATTGCTTTTGGCCGATGGTCGCACCGTTAAAGTGGCTACTTCATCGATCGAGGCCATTCGCGAAGGCAAATCGATTATGCCGGCTGGTTTAGTGGACCGCCTTAACAAACAGCAACTTGTCCACCTCGTTCGTTTTCTTACCGAACTTGGACGTAACCCAGCTTATTCAGTTGGTACCGAACCGATTGTTCGATCATGGCAATCGCTTCAATACTCACAAGAAGCCCATACGTTGCTCAATCGAACTTCCGTAGACGCGGTCGCGACCCAAGATGCGCGTCTCAATTGGGCCGACATGACCAGTCTTGTCAATGGAACTTTGCCAACCACCGGCCTCCCAACATTTCAACCACATCGCGATACTCCAGCAACTGCCTATGTGCGTTTTGCCATCGAAGTACAAACGGCTGGACCGGTTCAATTTATCAGCAGTTCTTCGACAGCCTTACCGTTTTATTTGGATGGTCAACCCAAACCGTACGCTGCGGACATGAATATGGAACTGGCTCCGGGTGTGCATTGGATCGTTGTTGGAATCCCCAAGAACAAAGGCATCGACTCCTTAAAGCTTCAAGTTCAGGCAGCCGCTGGCAGCAACACCGTCGTACGCGTTTTGACCATTGCAGAAGCGTTGGCCGCAACCACGACAAAGTAATGCATCGAATTTGAGAACGCTCAAATCTTGGTGATTGATTTGAAGTAAATATCTCGTAATATCAAAGGGGCTTTGGCAATTGCCGAGCCCCTTTTTTTACGCAGAATAGTCGCCGCCGACCTCAACTGACTCTATCGTATTAGGAAACAATCTATGAGCCAATGTAGCCTGAGATGGTACCTTCTCGGAGCTGCGTTGTTTCTATTCTTTACGCCCGGTTGCGGCGGTTGCCGCCAAACGGACTCAGACAACAACGATACGGATTCGGACGATCCGAAACCTATTGTCATTATCTCAGAACCATTACCCCTCCCATACGGAAACGATGTCTTTCGTATGCTGGTCAAGCCGGGCCATGTGGTCGAAGCGCAACAAGAATTCAAGGTGGGTGCCATCGATATCAAGGGGCGAATTGAAGGACAAAGCTTTTCCAAAACAGGGCAACCACTCCCGGTTCCCGGAAGTCGCTGGAGCCTGAATTTCACTCGCGATGTTTCACTCCCTAAACAACAAACAAAGCAATTTGATTTACGTTTTTTTGTCAGCCCAAGTCTCGAACGAGATGAGAACTCGCTTATCCCAATTAATCCTGACTTACGAACCGTCTTGATCGACCGAGAAACAGAAACGCCAATGGTATCGCCACGTCCCACTGCGATTACCCCTCTGCCAAAGCATCAGTATTTTTTTGTGGTTCTGTCCGATCACAAAGATGATTATGAATTTCTGAACAAAACAGATATCGTCTCCTGGCCTTCCTTGGAAATCTGGGACAGCGAATTACAAGCAGCCTATCAGTTAGTACTCTGCAGCAAGGCTGGCGATCGCTGGAGATTGCCCTCAACGTTTTTCGGTTGGACTTCAACGGCCTTTTTGATTTGGGATGACGTTGATCCCGATTCGCTTAGCAGCGCTCAAAAACAAGCGCTAATCGACTGGCTCCATTGGGGCGGCCAAATCATCATCAGCGGACCAACTAGTATGTCACGGTTAAAGGGCTCTTTTTTGGAACCTTATTTACCTCTCCAAGCCTCTGAGACCGGCTCATTTGCCCAATCGAACGTCGATTTCCTCAACACCACATGGGCTTTGAAAGAACCAAGTGTCAGCTTCTTAAGACCCCGAGGGCAGTTACTCCCCGAAGACCCCGCTGCGGTTCCTGCGAAAAATGACGTCAACAATCCAGTTGCACCCGACACATCAATGTCGAATCCACCAGCTCCAAATTTGTCAAGCGCTGCTCCACTTTCAATGAATCCAGATGGTAGCCTGGAAGAAGAATTGCGTCTGGTGATTCCGACCGAAACTGATCCTCTCGATTTAATCTCCCCTCTCCCTTCACGCTCGATTCCGCTGATAAACGGTACGTTGACTTATGGCAGCTCGTGGGTGAATAACACCGGTGAATTAGTAGCGGAAAAAGGGGTAGGTCGCGGACGCATTGTCCTGTCAACATTTTCCCTTTCCGATCCTTACTTCGCTCGCTGGAGGAGCTTTTCAAGTTTCTTGAATGCAACCATGCTTGGCCGGCCTCCTCGAGCTTGGCAAGAGAGTACATTCAACTCACAGCAAACTTGGCTTTACCAACCCAACCAAGAAGGCGACTCACGACTTGCGACTCACTTTCGAATTTCCACCCGCGATGGTTTAGCTGGCACGATTAATGATAAGGTGTTGTTTGAGCCTCAGACAAACAAATCAAAAGCACCGGTAACCTGGAAGAATGTGGCGGAAAATGGAAGTGTTATCAGCGGTTGGGATGGTGACCCAATCAATGGCATCGCCTCATGGAATTCATCCTCATCCACCTCCAATGCGGCAAAATCGATTTTGCGAAAAGCGGCAGGTGTTAATGTACCCAAAGTAAAAACGATTGCCTTGTTATTGCTGTGCTACTTGTTCTGCGTTGTTCCGCTCAACTGGTTTGTCTTTTATCTAATCGGAAAAATCGAGTGGGCGTGGGCTGCTGTTCCTTTTATCGCAACGTTTGGTGTAGGCCTGGTGGCGTATATCGCTCAACTTGACATTGGTTTTGCCCGCTCCTATACCGAGGTCGCTGTCGTAGAGGCATTCGAAAACCATTCGCGCGCCCATGTCACCAGATATTCGGCTATCTACTCGTCGCTCTCTACACCCTATAAGTTAACGCTCGATTCGGACAGTGGCATCACGGTCCCGATGATTTCACGTGAACGCGAACTCTCTTCGACGCTGATTGAAACAGTGCGTTTCGACTATGGGTCAGCAGATGGTAACTTTCTCTATCCACTGAACATTCTCTCCAACTCGACAACGCTGTTGCATACGGAACAAATGATCGACATGGGAGGACAAATCCAATTCTCTTATGATGGCATGACTCAGAACCGCATGACACTTACCAATCAGACCAACTATTCTTGGGAGGCGGTCGCCGCAATTCGCCGCAACTCGGATGGACTCTTGGAGGCTGCTTGGATCGGCAGCCTCCCATCAAAGGGAAGCTCTAGCTCGGATTTTAGTTCCGCTAGTCTGACTCAACTTGTAGATTTTTGGAATTGGCGTAACACCAAAGCCAGAAGAGAAGAGATCCCGGACGATGACCCAAGTAACTTTGCTGATCTCATGCGATCCATCGCTGGCCTTGAGTTTATGCGGACTGGCGAAATTCGGGTTGTTGCGTTTTCAAATGGAACCGTCGATGGATTGAACATACAGCCATCTTCTGGCTCAACACTTAAATATTGTGCCCTCGTCTTGCATGTGGCCTGCGGGCAATACCCCAATCCAGTTCCTGATCGTAGCTTGCCCACTCGACAAATGGTTATCGAAGTTGACAAACAAGAAAACGAAGCGGAGAAGGAGACGATTGATGGAACACAAGCCGAGGATTCTCCAAACGTAGAAGTGCCTCCCACCGCTCCGAAACAATGAACTTAGAATCGACGAGACCACTTTTTCTCGAAACGAAATAACTCATGATTGAATTGACAGGCTTTGGAAAAGACTACGGTGATTTCACTGCCGTAAAAGAGCTGTACCTAAAGATTGAAAAAGGTGAGCTCTTTGGTTTTATCGGACCCAACGGCGCTGGTAAGAGCACAACCATTCGTTTTTTGGCGACATTGTTGAGGGCCTCTCGTGGCGACGGTTCCGTAAATGGATTCTCAGTAAACCAATCCCCCATGGATGTGCGGCGAAGTATCGGCTACATGCCCGATGATTTTGGAGTCTACGACGGCATGAAAGTATGGGAGTTCCTCGACTTCTTCGCCGTCGCATACAAAATCGGTCGCACACAGCGGAAGCAAGTGATCTCCGATGTCTTAGAGCTGCTAGACCTAACTCACAAGCGCGACGACTATGTCAACGGACTATCGCGCGGTATGAAACAAAGACTTTGCCTAGCCAAAACATTGGTCCATGATCCCCCGGTGTTGATCTTGGATGAACCGACCAGCGGGCTCGACCCACGCGCGCGTATCGAAGTAAAAGCACTCCTTAAAGAACTCCGCCGTATGGGAAAAACGATTTTGATTTCCAGCCACATTCTGTCTGAACTGGCGGATTGTTGCACATCGATTGGAATCGTCGAACGTGGCCAATTGTTGATGCACGGCCCCATCGATTCGGTCTACCGCCAGATTCGCCGCAATCGAATTGTAGAGGTGCGTTTCGTGGATGGAATGGATGCAGGAATATCAATCATCCGCAGTTCACCTCACCTTCGAGGGCTAGATATTGAAGGCCTGAAAGCGACCGCAGAACTTGAAACCGATGACGAGGGCTTGGCTCAACTACTGGATGAACTCATCAAGCAAGGCGTTCGACTAAAGAGCTTCAATGACAAAGATCCAACGCTCGAAGATGTCTTCATGTTGGTCACCAAAGGTCTTGTCGCCTAAGCCCTGGCCCACCTATCACCAAAAGCATTCGTAATCAAATTCGAAATCAAAATGGTGCAAACACATTTGCCGGATCAATCGCCTGCTGTATACGCTTGGCAAAGGCGGCTGTTTTGTCATCGCCCAGTATTAGAGGTCCGGTTCCTCTAATCACTAAGCCTTTGAGCTGTAAAGCCCTTAAAAGACCAGAGATTTCATCGGATTGTTGTTGCGTGCACGCAGCAATCCACACAGCATTTAAGGCGGCCGAATAACGACGCAAAACACCCAAGCGTTCCAAGCGACGATCCAAAGCTTCCACATCGGAAGAGGTGATTGGAACGCGGACCACACTCACTGCATCTTCAGCCCAACGCAATTCGGCGGCATCGGCCCACCATGCGGCTTCCTCTGCACCATTCCATTCCTCGCTGGCGTTCATACCCAAATGCTCACAAATTCTGCGAACCAGATTGCTAGTCGTAGACTCATCGCCAGCAACACGCACGAAAAGTGATCGATCGCTATCTAATTCGACGGCGACGACATCAATGGGAAGTCGCATCAATGAACCAATATGGCCCAAGGCATCGCCTAGACTTCGTGTGGAAAGCTTTAACGTTCGGTAGCCGATAGGCTTTGGAAAAACCTTCAATGTTACTTCGGTTAGAATTCCAAGTCGCCCAAGGCTACCGACCATCATTTTTGGCAGATCAAATCCAGCCGCATTTTTGACAACCTTACCACCACCACGAACCAAATGTCCGAGGCCATCGATTAGCTGTACCCCAAGTACAAAATCTCGTAGTCCACCAAACAACAATCTACCTGGCCCACTTACACCTGCCGCGATGGTCCCGCCAAGTGTTGCCCCTTGCGAAATCAAGATTGGGTCAAAAGGCAAGAACTGTCCCGAGGCTTCCAATGCCTGCTTCAGTTCACTCATCCTCGTGCCACTCTTCGCAGTTATGGTGAACTCGAAAGGTTGATAGTCGACAATGCCACTCCATGGCGCCATCGATAGCCGTTGCACCTGCGAGTCATGACTGGTGCTCAAGTGCGGCTTTGTGCCATTGCCAACCGGAAGTATCCGCTGGCCAATTTGGCCGCATTGTCGCACTTGGGTTGCAATGTCTTGAAGAGTATCAGTGGAGGAAAGGGTTTTGGTCATAGCATTTATTCGCGCGCGATCACGCCCGCTTCTTCAAGAGGATGGAGTCCGTAGAGCGAAAGGGCAGGGGCCTCGCCACTGGGAAACATCTTGCCCCGATTGGCCACTTCGTTGGGATCACAACTCAAACGAATGCGTCGCATGCAATCGAGTGACACTTGGTCATACATGCCCGGCAGAAACTGCCGCTTCTCCATCCCAACGCCATGCTCTCCGGTAATGGACCCGCCGAGATCAATACAGAGTTGAACAATTTTTGCAGCCAGCACTTCGGCTCGTTCTAGTGCGCCGGGCACACGTCCATCGAACATGATCAACGGATGAAGGTTTCCATCACCCGCATGGAAAACATTGGCCACCTCTATGCCTGCCTCACGACTCAGTTGTTCGATTTGGCGGAGTGCAAACCCCAACTTACCGCGTGGCACAACACCATCTTGAACAATAAAGTCAGGGCTCAATCGACCTACTGCCGAGAAAACGCTTTTTCGTCCTTTCCAAATCTTCAAGCGTTCTTCGTTGCTGGCCGCGACCAAAATCGCGGCAGCTCCCGACTGCTCAAGCAACGGTTCCAAGCGGAGTCGATCTGCTTCGACCGATGCGCGAGAACCATCTAGTTCGACAATCAAAACAGCTTCGACATTTTCCGGATATTTTGCCCCCACAGCCTCATGCGCCGCCGTCATACTCAAGCGGTCCATGATCTCCATCGCACCAGGCAACAATCCGGACGCAATAATATGGGCCACCGCTTCGCCAGCCCGTTCCAAAGTATCATAACCAGCTAATACGGTGAAAAATGCTTCCGGTTTCGGAATCAAACGCACGGTAACTTCGGTTGCGATTCCCAATAAGCCTTCGCTGCCAACAAACAAGCCATGTAGATCAGGCCCAACGCCCTCAGTACTTGCCGACCCTAATTCGCAAACTTCCCCGTCAGCCAACACCACTCGCACTGCCAGCACATGGTTACTCGTCATTCCATATTTCAAACAATGAGCACCACCGGCATTAAAAGCCAAGTTTCCGCCGATGGTACAGACCTGTTGGCTGGATGGATCTGGAGCATAATGCAAGCCATACTTCTCGGCCGCTTTACTGATCGCCAGGTTGTACACACCGGGTTGAACAATTGCGATACGGCGTTCGGGATCGATGGAGAGTATGCGATTCATCTGGTTCAGAGCGATGACGATTCCTTCGCTATGAGGAAGCGAACCACCCGACAAACTGGTGCCGCTTCCCCGTGCAACAAACGGTACGCCGTGGCTTTGGCACAACCGTATTGTCTCCACAATCTCGGCTTCGTTTTCAGGTACGACTACAGCTCGTGGCATCACTTGGAACGCCGTGAGTCCATCGGATTCAAAGGCTGCCAATGTTGCCTTATCCGCGAACAAACGCTCGGCTGGAAAGATCTTTTCCAGCTTGCGCATTAAATCGGATTGTGCCACTCGATCGAAGTCAGCTTTTGATACATCAACGGTCATGATTCGCTTCGCAGTGCAATTATCAATGAATTCAAAACTTGGACTATCCAACAGCAGCTAAATCGGCTTCTTTTTCTGCCGCTGCGGCTGCTGATAAGGCCGCGCCGGGTTCCAAGCTGTATCCTTCTGTCTGCAAAATCGACTCGAGTGCCGCCAAGACCAAAGTCACGTGCCGTCGACTGCTGCTTTCACCCATTAATCCAATACGCCAGGCTTTGCCTTTGAATGGTCCTAAGCCCGCACCAATTTCAATTCCATATTCCTCTAGTAGTCGTCGTCGAACTTTTGCATCATCGACGCCTTCAGGTACATGAATCGCGTTAAGCGTTGTCAATGAGTGGCTTGGAATATACCGAATCCCCATTGCCTCTAGGCCAGCCCGCAACATTCGATGATGTTTCGTGTGTCGCACAATACGCTTGGCGAGCCCTTCTTCCATAACAATCTGCAACGCTTCTCGTAAGGCGTAAGTCATGTTAATCGGAGCGGTATGATGGTATGCGCGGTCGCTTCCCCAATAGTTACGAAGCATCGACATATCCAAATACCAACTGGTGACTTTGGTCTTACGTTTATCCATCGCTTCTAAGGCTCGTGACGAAAAAGTCACCGGGGCTAACCCAGGAGGACACGACAAACACTTCTGTGTTCCCGAATAGCAGGCATCGATCTTCCACTGATCAACAGGTAATGGAACGCCACCCAAAGAAGTCACCGCATCCACCAACAGCAGAGCTCCATGAGCTTGCACAATTTGACTCACTTCTTCCATCGGCTGATGCATCCCGGTGGATGTCTCTGCGTGCACCAATCCGACCACCTTTGTGTTCGGATGTGCCTTGAGCATGTCGGCGATCTTCTCGGGTTCAACATGGGTACCCCAAGGCACCTCGATCGTATGAACGGTCGCACCATAACGTTGTGCGACATCTTTCATTCGCCCGCCGAAAACTCCAGCGACGCACACGATCATTTCATCGCCTGGCTCGATCAGATTACAAACGCAAGCTTCCATACCTGCGCTCCCCGTCCCTGAAATCGCAAGTGTCATTTCATTGTTGGTCTGAAACACTTTTCGCAATAGATCGCGCGTTTGATCCATGATTCGCAAATAGCATGGATCGAGATGACCTAATGTCGGAGCCGCTAAGGCCCGCAAGACACGTGGTGCAACATCGCTTGGACCGGGCCCCATCAATACACGCTGTGGCGGAAACTGCATATCTTGTTCGGCAATCATTGCTGGCTCTTACGATAAATCGATGATGAAATGGAGGGGGAGCGTTCGCGGTACATTGTCGTATGCTCGTGGCCAATTGTAAACGCAACTTTCCGAGCCTGTTGTTACTGCAACTTTCGTTAGCTGGGAATAGCACGACGGAAACGCCAAATCTTGTGCCAAATCCTCAAAAACGGCCCCAAAACCGCTCCGATTTTTGGCAAAAATCGGATATTGCCTTGCTACGCGTCGCGTGCCACGTCGCCGCATTGAGACGGACGCAGGCAGGTTCTGAGAATAAGGTGTTGGAAGATGTGGGAAGAGCCTTTATGGCTTTTCAGCGGCGAGTTCTTTTTCTCGCTTTTCGATTCGCTCTAGCGCCCACTTTTTAGCATAGGCCATTGGAGACACTTCCCCTTCCTCCAATTCGACGATCTTCTGTTTGGTGTATGGGTCAGCCATGTTTCCCAACCCAATCAACGCGCAATATCGCATGACGCCAAACTCAGCCCCAAATCCCATCTTATCGTAAATGATAAAGATGTAGTCGTCAGCAAGTTTTTGATCGGGCGCACCTTCAAGATATTTGCCAATCCCCCACAACGCTCCCATGCGAGATACCATGCCGACGGTTTGATTTTTTTTGACGTATCGCTGTATGCTCGCGCGAGCCTCGGGAACTTTCCGCATCGATAAGCCTTCAATCAAATGCCCAACTCGGTGATAGACCGGCTCGTCCGCCAACTCACCACCAAAAAAACGATCGGTCTCCGACTTTACCAACTCAACCATCTTGTCAATGCCCTCAGGTGAATGAGCCAACACCCGCAATGCCCAAGCTGCCGTTACATACACTTCCGGTTGAGAATGATTGAGCAGAGCTACAAACTGCATCTCCTCATCTTTCATACCAAGCGAAGTTGCTGCAATCAAAGCTTGTTCAACTTGCCACCACTTCTCACTCTTCAATGCCTTCGAAACTTCGCGCTCGACGATTGGTCGCTGCTCCGCATTATCGGCGATTTTGAGCAATTCATTCCGAGCCTTTTCACGAACTCGTGGCTGATCATCTCCCAAGTATTCCCCTAACAAACCGATCGCCGCTTCATCGACGTGGCTGGACAAGAAACTCAGGACTTCTAACCGCACATTAATTTCGGGATCATTTCGCACAAGATCCAATTGCTTCTTGAATTCCTCTGCCGACATTTGGCCCAGCCGATTCAAGGCGATCGCTCGAGCGACATCACTTCCTTTTTGTAACGCTTCGATCAACAAGCTTCGGGTTCGGTCCGTTTCATTGGTCCCAATCAAATATGCCGTAGCTAACCAATAATCCCAAACCGGCCCCGACTCTGCCTTCGATTCTTTATCGTTTTTGGTCGCGCCATAAATCTTGCCCGCGTCAATTTCCTCCAACAACTCTAATGCCTTCTTGCTATCGATACGCGATATTCCTCGGGCTGCCGCATAACGAACTCCCAATGGATAACGCCTATCTCGGAACAGAGTTTCCAGGGCGGGAACATCACTTGCATCTCCAAGTTCGGCAAGCCCTTTGGCAGCAATCAATAAACTCTCTTTGGTGGCGGAACTCTCCTTGACGCGACTTCGACAAGATTCAAGAGCCAGTGAAGACTTCCACTCGATAAGTCGCTCTTCAACAGTAAGTTTCAAATTGACATCATCTTGTGCGACTTTCCAGAGCAATTCGGCGTCTATCGGGTTGTTGGTGGTCAACAGAAAATGCGCCAGCTCGCCTCGCAACCTTGGAAAACTCTCTCCAGCAGCCAGCCTTTCGCGACAAGCTACGATCCAATCATTTGGGACAACAAAACCACGCAAACGAGCGCGCTGACAGGCTTCAAGTGCGACCAGAACACTTTCGTTATCCTTGCTCTTGAAGCGGTCAGATGTGTACTGCAAACTAGGGGATGAGCCGTCTAGCCCCCAATCGGGGTTCAATTCGGGTTCATGCACCGATAACAAAGAAACCTTCAGCGGATCTACGGCTAGACTCGTGTGCGAAATACCCAGCACCATAGCAAGCGCGATACCAAGAACAGTCATTCGAGTTGTTGTGCTATGCATCGTTTCGCTATACCTACTATTCAACAAACCATATACCGGACGGATGAGGTTGTCTGATCTAAAGTGTTGCCTGAGTAAAGAGTTCCATGTGTAAATGATTCGCGTTTTAATCGGGACAGGTCAAACGCCAAACACGCATCGACAGTACTATTGCCGATACACCGCAAATGATTAGGGCGATGTACCAAGCGAAAGGCGTCAAGTTAAGATCTTCCATTCCACTAACCCGCATTTCGGCCAATGCGACAGCCGCCGGATTGAACATCAACGCCGATTCCACGAACTGTTTTCCGAATGGTTTGCCGCGGGCCAGCCAAACCAACAACGTACCAGCGAATAATGCGAAAAGCACACCGTAACTGGTCGCCGTTGCCACCGCCGTTTTATTGACCAATGAGCTGATAGCAGCCGTCACCAATACAACCATCAATGCCGATATTCCCAGCGAAATAAGAACTCTCAGAACCTGGGTCTCCAATGCGGGTTGGATATAAACCATAACCACATAACCTGGCAACGTTGCCATCAATACCAACAACATCGTCCATACAACACTCATCAGTTTGCCGACAAGAATCTTCCGCGGCGACATCGGCGTTACACGCAATAACTGCCAGCCACCGCTTTCAACTTCTCCAGCGATCAAGCCCGATGCCAAACTTGGCCCCAGCAATAACAAAAGCGATAGTTGCAATAAAACCATGACCGCCGCAATTCTCTCGACACCCCAGCTGACCGTTCCAGAAGACGCCACGTAGGTCAGCCCCAGAGATATCACCGCACAGACGGAGATCAAACGCAACAGCCAATGTAGTCGTCCAAACTTGCGTGTGCGAAACTCTTTTACCATCACTGGATTGACGAATGGGGGAATGCCCGACTTACGGCGATCCGGGTCGACCAGAAACGTGAGACGGCGAAGCCACTGTGTTCCGGTCGAACGTTGCTCGGTAACCTTTCCAGCTGATTTGGAAACGTCTAATAACTTCGGTTGCAGTCGATACAGAGTGACACAAGCCATCACCACGGACACAAGCGCCGCCGCGATCAAAAATCCCGAGGTAGCAGTCGAACGCACCGATTGCAAACTTATATCGTTGCTGCCTGTAAGTTGATAAATTGCTGGGACAGGCGAAAGGTATGAAAGGTACTCAGCAACCGTCGCCATCATGCTTCCCTTGCCCGTCAACACGACATTAGGTGCCAACGATAAGGCCGCTAGTCCGATGATAGCTCCATAGGTCCAACGCAAGCTTGCATCAGGACTCGTTTGATAACTACTTATCAACAATCCAACGGACGTATACATGATCGCCATCATCATGAAGATTAAGTACAGCGGAACGATATGCTGCATGAGCGAAGTGCCACCCATCGAATAACATGCCGCCATCGCCGGTATACTGGCCGCAATCAACACACCCATTAAGACAATGTTGCCCAAAAATTTACCGATCCAAATTGAAAATGGACCGATGGGTGAATGCAGCAACAAAGCCAATGTACCACGCTGTCTTTCGCGGACAATCGATGTGGCTGGAAACGCAGGCACAAGCATGACAATCGCTGCGGCGATTCCCCAAGCAAGTGGCTGAAAAACTTCTGCTGAGCCACGGCTCACCAAATCTACTGTGGCGGACGCGGGCCAACGTAAGAGCACAATCCCCGAGGTCACGATGGCTACTGCGATCAAACTGGCGAGCGTTTTTCCCGACCTTAAACGGTCGAGCAATTCACGTCGAAGTACTGGATTATCCATTGCCTATGCTTCCTCAAGCTACTGCCATTGTTTCGCGAGCAACCCGCAAGAACGCATCTTCCAAATCGCTGGCCACTTCACGGAATTGAACAACCGCTACTCCAGCCTGAATAAGAAGCTTAAGGGCATCGGCCAACTCTTTTTCCGTTCGCTGCGTCGGGAAACGAATCACCGCTTCCGCCTCCGAAAGCTCAAGCTTTTCTTCAGGTAAGCACCAGCCCTTTAATACTTCGCCGGCCCGTTTAAGCTGACTGCTATCGGTCAATTGAATTTCATAACTTCGCAGCGGACAGAGATCTTTCATCACTTGGTCTAAACTGCCGAACGCTCGCAATTTCCCCCCCGTGACAATCGCCACGGTATCGCAAATCCGAGATAGCTCAGGCAGGATGTGACTAGTGACGATCAAGGTTTTACCTTGCGCGGCCAGCCTCAATAACATTGTACGCATTTCGATACGAGCTTGAGGATCAAGACCGTTGGCGGGTTCGTCCAAGATAAGAACCTCGGGATCGTGCAACATAATGCGAGCGATACCGACTCGCTGCTGCATCCCATGACTTAAGCTCTCCACAAACCGATCTTGCATGTAAGTCGCTTGAGCGATCTCAAGAACTTCGTCGATACGCTTCTTTCGTTTGGAGCGAGGAAGCCCGTAGGCTGCTCCAAAGAAATCAAGGTACTCACGGACTCGCATGTTATCGTACGAGCCAAACTTATCGGGCATGTAGCCGACGAGTTTCTTGATACTCTTTCCGCCGGTAGCGCAATCGACGCCGGCAATCTTGGCCGTACCGGACGTTGGACGGGAGAGCCCCACCAATATCTTGATAGTTGTCGTTTTTCCGGCACCGTTGGGACCGATAAATCCCAAAATCTGGCCACGCTTCACTCGAATACTCAAGTTATCCAATGCCACGAACTCGCCGTAGCGTTTCGTGAGTGCATTGGTTTCAACAACGGTTTCTGCTTCAACCTGCGGCATAGTTATGGGTTCTCTTGATAATTGGCAATGCCTTCAACTGTCATCCACAGATATTCAATCTGCCATGGGACTGCTTGCACATATCCCTTCTCAATATCTTCTTTCTTGGGCTTTTCCACCAAATCGCTGACCTCGACAATAAAATCGAGCTCTTGTCGATTCAAAGCATCTAATACTTCAGGGTCGGTCACATCCACACGAATGACCTGCTGCGGACTGAAGGTCTTTCCAATTTCTTTCTTGCCTTTTTGGGTTCGGGCATAGAAAGTTACGTTTCGTCCTGCGGCGCGAATTCGAGATGCCAACCGAATCTGGGCGATCTTCAATGGAAAGACCTCGTCCGGCAATTGCGGCTTGATTCCTGTGCTCATTGGGTTCGTGAACGGACCTGTCCATTCGCCCTTCGATCTAACAAATGCTCCGCTCGTACCAACTTCCGTTGCTACTGGAGACCAAGTGATCATTGCTGGTGGTATCAAGATCGACGAATTGATCTCCGGTGCTTGGCGTACTAACGGCAATCGCCACAGAGCGTCACCGCTGCCTGCATTGGCTGTTCCATTTTCATCCCAAGCTAACTGCGCGGCCGTGATTCTTCCCCAGCCCATAACCTGCAGAGACTTCGGACGAGCTTCACCGCCTGTGGGGGCAAAACTCTCGCTTAAAACTTCTGCTCGCCGGAAAAATCGCTCATCCACTAATCCACTCGCAATGGCATATTCATTGGGAGGCAAAGTCGAGTCTTCGGTCACTCCCCATAACTCGCCGCTCATCTTCTTCAAACTCGATTTTGGTGCCCGAGGCTGGCTGAGTAATGGGCTTTCAAGGTCCTTCAATTCTTTCGGAAGCTGAATCTCTAACCCTTGTTTGGACCAAGTTCCAACTGCAGGACCCGCACTTTCATTGGTACTAATCTGCGACTCCATTCTCCAAATGCCAGTGGGCCATCCGTCGCTCGTAACAACAGTTTGCTCAAGATTAGTTTGTGTCGTACGGAAGTCTCTGGTGGCCACACCAATCTGCGGGTCAACCACTGCATCCGTATCCACCTTCAACGGAAAGGCCGTAGGTTGACTGCGATACATGGCTGATTCTTCAAAGATGAATGCGCGATCTTTGCCATCTGCTTGTATCACCTGTATGCGGTGCCAACCTTCCGGAATATCGCTGCGCAAAGCCCCCGCTCCTACTGCCAAGCCACATCCGACCAAAAGCGACAAGGCAGGTGCCACCCATCCAATCCACTCATTCCGTTTCGCCCGCTTCAACCAAATCCCAACACCACCCAAGAGCAAGCAAAATGCGACCAGACTCACAGCGACTGTGCGACGGCTCAATACCTGGAAGCCAATTTGCGATACGGGGTATTCTAAACCCGGGGATTTGGGAATCGTACGAACGCGTGATTGATGAAAGCGATCCCCGAGTGGTCCAACCCAAGGTCGCAGCTCGAAATCACCTTGATAGAGTTCATAACTGCTTCGCTTAAGTGCTTCCTCTCTAAATCCCCCATCTCCACCAGCATCCGAGCCAGGACGATTCGTCGCAGGACTTGGACTGGCAGATTTATTCTTCGATGGCTGAACCCAGGCACCTGAGCTCAAGGTGGTCAACAACAGCTCACCATCGCCAATGGGCATCCAGATAGCAGCCGGCCAAGAATTAACTGTGTGAGAAACTTCACCTCCACTTTGTTCAACCTTGACTAACTTCACGCCTTGGTTTGATTGGAATCGTGTGTTGCGGGCTTCTGCCGTTATTGCCATCGAACTGTCTAGCACCGCATCTGTCACTTCTGACTCGTCGATCACATTGACAAATTGTCCTGCCAACAACAATGGGCGAATATGTCGCGCATCCACATGATCCAACATGATCCACGCCCGACCACCTGAGAGAAGCCAAGATTTCAGTGTTCGCAGAGCAGCGTAATTTTGAAAAATTCGGCTGTCTGATATGACTAAGTTGTCTATAGAATCCCAATCCACCAATTCATTGGGTAGAGCATAGGTCTCTAAATCCATAGTAACGCGTTGATGACCAGCTCCAGTTCGCGTAGCCACCAACCAATCATAAGTTGGATAGCTTGTACTCTTGGGCCATTCCCAATCTAGGAACTGCCTGGGTGGAGGATTCAATAGCGTGGCCGTAATCACGGGTTCTTGCTCGATCGAAAATCGCATCTTCTGTTCGATCGCTTCACCCTCTCGCTGGATCAATGTGAGCTTGCCATTGCGTTCTACCCACAGAGTACAACTCACTTCGATAAAGGTCCCTTGTGTTTTCTCATCGAGATAAAGAGGAATGTCCAACGATTTAACTGCCCCACCTTCCAAAGTGACCTGCCGCGCGAATTGTTCACCTGGCCTTCCCACAACGTTGGCAATAACCGTAACAGTATCTCGCTTATCCTGCTCGTTTACGATTCGACAACGAATGGCAAAGTTGCGACCAGGTCGGACCTCACTGAATGGTGAGATAATGACCGTCGTCATCGAAAATGGAACATTCTGCGGACTCCGCTCCGCCCCACTCAGGTCCAACGGAAATCGATCACCTTCCTCAGCTGGGGCAACCGGTGGCGGTAACGGGGGTGGAGGAGGTGGAGTTTGAAAGGCGCTGACATGAACACCGGCCAACAACACCCACAATACCGCAACCATGAACACTCTTGACCTTGCCCAAACATTCCGGTGTGCACGCTCAACGATTCGAAAAGCAAACATAGAATATCGATTCATGGCATCGGATGATTAAGAGGGAGAACGAGTACAAAGGCGACAAAACACGGCGCCATATGCGATCAGCACTCTTCCCAGAAGGCGAGGAGTTCTATAGGCCTCAAAGCTAATGGCGTACAGATTCAATTACAATGAGGCAAACGCGAAATCTGCCCAAAATAAGGCCAAACAAAAAGCCCAACGAGCCTGAGACCCGCTGGGCTATTTTGAAAAGCTTACCTAATGCACACTCTTCTACCAGATTCTCACGCGATTCTCTGGAGCGATGTACATTTTGTCTTCAGGCTTAATCCCGAAAGCTTCGTAAAATGCATCCATGTTCGACACGATGCCAATCACTCGGTAACGGCTGGGCGAATGCGGATCAACAACCAAACGGCGTTTGAGTTCTTGCTCTCGATACTTGCGGCGCCAAATCTGGCTCCATCCCAAAAAGAAACGCTGCTCGCCGGTGAAACCATCGATGACAGGTGCGGCTTTGCCGTTCAGCGACAACTTGTAGGCCGTCAGCGCCACGCTGAGGCCACCCAGATCGCCGATGTTCTCGCCCAATGTTAATTCCCCATTGATCGCCATATCATCAAACGGTTTATACGCTGAATATTGCTTGATCAATTGACTGGAACGCTTTTCGAATTCTGCCAAATCTTCCTGGGTCCACCAATTTCGCAAATTTCCTTTTCCGTCATATCGACGTCCCATGTCATCGAATCCGTGGCTGATCTCGTGACCGATGACCGCACCAATCGAACCATAGTTCACAGCATCGTCGGCTTCTAAGTTGAAGAATGGAGGTTGCAAAATGGCTGCTGGGAAAACGATTTCATTACCCAATGGGTTGTAATAAGCATTGATGGTTTGCGGCGACATGTACCATTCGGTTCGGTCCACAGGCCCACCCAACTTCTTCATCGCATAATTATACTCAAACTCCACGATGCGACGCACGTTTCCAACCAAGTCCTCCTTCTTGATGACAACAGAGGAATAATCTTTCCACTTGTCTGGGTAACCGATCTTGGTCGTGAATTGCTTCAGCTTGTCATGGGCCTGAAGTTTTGTCGCCTTCCCCATCCATTCCAGTCCATCGATTCGCTGACCGAATGCAACCGTCAAATTGTCAACCAACTGCTTCATCCGTTCTTTAGCTTTAGGCGAAAAGTGTTTTTCAACATATAACTTACCTACAACCATTCCGAATAAACCATTGCACAACTCAACGCCACGTTTCCACATCGGCAATTGTTCGGCAACTCCGCTGATCACCGTTTCATGAAAAGCGAAATGCAGCTTCTCTAATTCTTCAGTCAGTAAGCCTGCTGAGTTATCGATGGTGTGGAAAAGTAGAAACTCCTTCCAAGTTTTCAATTCGGTGTCAGCCACCAATTTGTCAGCAGCTTCCATGAACGTCGGTTGCTGTACAACAAATGATGTTTGGCCTTCGAATCCAGCAGCTTTTACCAAAGTTGGCCACGACAGATTCTTGAGTTTCGCACCCAACTCGTCGGATGTCATCTTGTTATAGGTCTTGATTGGATCGCGATTTTGGACATTGGTCCATTGAGCAGTGGCGATCGCTGTTTCCAAAGCGATAATTCGTTCTGCTGCGCCCGATGGATCGGCATATCCAACTTGTGTCATCATGGCGGCAATATAATTCTTGAATTGCTCGCGCACTTGGCGGTACTGAGGTTCATCAACCAAGTAGTAATCGCGATCAGGCAAAGTCAATCCACTTTGACCAACATAGATCACATAGCTTTCCGAATTGCGGGCATCGGGCTCTACACCGTATCCAATGATGTGGGGAATGCCATAGCGTCCCAACTCCCCGCACAAAGTCCCAAGCTCTTCCTTGCTTTCTAACTTATTGACTTTGTTGATCAAATCTTCAATCGGCTTAATGCCTAATTGATTTCGCAATTCCGTGTTCATGAACGACAAATAGAGATCGCCAACCTGTTGAGCTGGTGTGTTTGCAGCCGCCTTCGATTCAGCAGCACCTTCGATGATCGCTTTGATCTGCTCTTGCGTCCGATCATCCAACATCGAAAACGTGCCATAGTCCGCGCGATCGTCAGGTATGTTGGTTTCTTTCAACCACTTACCATTAACGCTCATAAAGAAGTCGTCGGCAAATTTCACACTGGGATCAAAACCAGCCTTATCAATGCCTGAGACAGCTGCCGCCTGATCGTCAACATTGTTAGCTAATGGGGTGCCGCTGGGAGTTGTCCCTACGATCCCACTGACCTTATTCTCTTGTCCCAATGACGATTGTGCGCTAACGGCCGCACAGACGCTTGCGAGCAAAACACTTCGCAACGTTTTCCGACCAAACCCCATCAACTTCATCGAATGTTCCTTGCAACATTTATGCAACACTTCGGCAACGCAGATGACCTCATATGCGTCATTAATTCTCTTGCAACCCATTTGAGCCGGATGAACAACTGCCTCGTATCTGGCAGTGTTGGCCTCTCAATGCGTTAGTGTCTCGCATTGTTCTTGGGTTGACAAGGACCACGTTATCGACGCGTGAACGTTTGTGGCGATATTGGTCGAAATCCTTTTACGAAAAGGAGGCTCTCTGCTATACTCCGGGTGACACTCCACATGCAGCGTAGAGAATCTGGTGGAACGCCGACCCAACTTTCCCATTTTGCTTATCCGAATCTCATGAAAATTATCGACGACCGCTCTGTTCTGTGGCTGTGCTTGTGTGCTTTAGCCACCGGATTATCCCTCGTTGGCTGCGGCCCCAACGCCGCTTCTGCTAAGCGCGAAGTCCCGACTCCAGTGGTGGTGCCCATCCGGGTTATCGAAATGGAAACGCTCGACTTTGCTGAGTTCATCGGCAAAACCGAAGCGGTCAAAACGGTCGAGGTTCGCTCGCGAGTCTCCGGCTTCATCAAAGAAGTCCTCTTTAAAGAAGGAGCCGATGTCAAGCGAGGTGACATACTCTTCAAAATTGAACCAGATCAATATCAAGCAGTACTTGCCCAATCAGAATCACGAATCGTTCTTCTCGACGCTCAACTGGAACTCGCTCAAACAAAGTTAGCTCGCGCTAAAAAACTAATCGATGTCAATGCGATCTCTCGCGAAGAATACGATGAAAATGTGGCTGCCGTCAAAGAAGCAAACGCAAAAATCGAAGCAGCCAAAGCCGACCGAGCCATTGCACAACTTGATGTAAATTACACCGATGTCAAAGCGGAGATCGATGGACGAATTGACCGTGCATTCATTACCGAAGGCAACGTCGTTTCCGGTGGTTTGGTAAATGGAACGTTGTTGACTCGCATCGTAGAAAACAATCCGATGTATGTATTCTTTGATGTCGATGAACGTGCTCTCCTCAGTTATCAACGTCTGCTGGCGACGCGAGATCCCACGAGCCAAGAACCCAAACTCGCCGACAGCAACTACCCTTGCTATATGCAATTGCAGGACGAGCTCTCATTCACACGCGTTGGCACATTGAATTTCATCGAAAACCGCGCGGATGGTGCCACGGGAACCATCCGTGTTCGTGCCCAATTTGACAATCGAGATAACGTTTTGACCGGGGGCCTTTTTGTGCGAATTCGGATCCCCAAACAACTTCAGCCCTACAAGGCGATTGTGATTCCCGAACAAGCAATTATTACCGATCAAACTGCCAAATCGGTTTTGGTTGTCAACGCCGACAAGAAAGCCGAACGACGTCCGATCACCATCGGCCCGCAGAAAGGTGAATTGCGCGTCGTATTGTCGGGACTTCAACCCGGTGAAACCATCATCTTTGATGGCATCCAAAAAGTGCGAACCAATGAATCGGTGGATCTAAAGTCAGGTTGGGAAGCTGCTGAAGCGACGTTTTATGAACGTGCAAAAGCTGCCCAACCAAGCCTAAGCTCCGCTCCCGCTTCCACCGATCTGCCCGCCGCAACCGAAGCCGCCCCAGCTTCTAAGGCAACCACTCCCAATTAGTCCAACAAAGGATCGCTCCATTGATCTCGAGATTTTTTATCGACAGACCGATTTTCGCCGGAGTTATCAGTGTCATTATCACACTGACCGGTGCGATCTTTGTCTGGACACTTCCGGTAGCCCAGTATCCTGACATCACTCCACCTACGATCTCTGTATCCTGTCTCTATCCAGGTGCAAGCAGCACCGTCGTAGCAGAAACAGTTGCGTCACCGATCGAACAACAGGTCACTGGGGTCGAAAACGCCCTGTACATGTCTTCGCAATGCACCAACGACGGTGGCTATAACCTTACGGTGACTTTCGATGTTGGTACCGATTTGGATATGGCGCAGGTTCTTGTTCAAAACCGAGTCAATTTGGCCCTGCCGAGTTTGCCTGCGGAAGTGAAACAAACCGGCGTGAGTGTCAAAAAGAAATCACCCAGCATTTTGTTGGTCGTCAATCTATTCTCACCAGACAACTCCTTCGATCAACTTTATTTGAGCAACTATGCCACAACCCGCATGCGTGACGAACTGGCTCGCATTCCTGGCGTGGGTGACTTGAGTTTTTTGGGGCAATTGGATTACAGCATGCGAGTCTGGTTGGACCCCAATCGAATGGCAAACCTCGGGCTCACAGCATCCGATGTCATCAATGCAATGCGCGAGCAAAATGTGCAAGTGGCTGCTGGGGCACTCGGGCGAGCTCCAGTTCCCACAGGGCAGTCTTTTCAATACACCCTCACAACCTTAGGACGTCTCACCGACCCGGAAGAATTTCGCGACATCATTGTCAAAGTGGGTGAAGATGGTCGGTTAGTTCGTTTGCGTAACGTTATCACCGATGAATGGTCCGACTCGACAGGGCGAAAGTTCGGCGGAATTCAATTGGGTGCCAAAAACGAAGACACTTCCTGTTCTCTCGACGGCAAACCATCCATTGGTATCGCCCTCTATCAATCACCAGGCTCCAATGCCCTCGGTACAGCCACCGCAATTCGCAAGCGAATGGAGGAACTTAAGGGCTTCTTCCCAAAAGGCATCGATTATGCAATTGCTTACGATACCACCCCCTTTATTCAAGAATCCATTTTTGAAGTGTTCAAGTCGCTCCGCGACGCAATCATCTTGGTCGCGATCGTGGTGCTTGCCTTCTTGCAAACATGGCGAGCCAGCTTGATTCCATTGATCGCAGTACCCGTGGCGATCGTCGGTACCTTTGCCGTAATGTCAGGTATCGGATACAGCCTTAATAACTTATCGCTTTTCGGTCTTGTGCTGGCGATTGGTATTGTTGTGGATGACGCGATTGTAGTTGTCGAAGCCGTGGAACATAAAATCGAACATGGTCTGAAGCCGCGTGAAGCGACGATCGAAGCGATGAATGAAGTCGCTGGTCCTATCATCGCGATTTCTCTAGTTTTGATGTGCGTTTTTATTCCCTGTATTTTCATCACGGGAATCACGGGACAGTTCTTTCGCCAATTTGCCGTCACCATTGCCGTATCCACTTTCTTCTCTGCCGTTAACTCGCTCACTCTCAGCCCCGCTCTGGCCGCCATTCTTCTCAAACCCAAAAGCGAACAAACTGATCCCCTCTCGGTCCTTTTGCGAATCGTTTTGGGTTGGTTCTTCAAAGCCTTTAACCTCGGCTTTGATTTTGCTTCCAACGTATACGCGCGTTGCGTGGGCTGGTTGCTGCGATTGAGCCTGATTGTGCTTGTCATTTACGGAGGCCTACTTTACTCAACCTATTTCGTGATGACCAAAGTTCCGACGGGTTTTATTCCTAACCAAGACAAGGGTTATCTCTTAGTCGATATCCGTCTTCCGGACTCTGCGTCGCTCGAGAGAACACAACGTTTGGTCGCCAAGCTCGATCAATTGATTGGCGTACCCGACAAACTTTCGCATGCTGACAAACCGGATGCCAATTCCGAGGACAACCATCACACTGAAGCCAATATTCCTGGCATTGGGCACACCATCGGCATCTCTGGCCAATCGATTGTTCAAAACGCCGTCGGCTCCAACCTCGCCTCGATGTTTGTGATACTGGACGACTTCCATCACCGTGAAGGTCTTGCCAAGAGCGGACCAGCCATCGCCTCCAAACTGCGTGCAATCATCAACGCCGAACTTCCTGAGGCGGTTGTCTCAGTGTTCGGCCCGCCTCCCGTCGACGGCTTGGGCTCAGCAGGCGGTTTTAAGATCATGGTCCGAGATGTAGGCGCAAGTGGCTTGAGCAATCTCCAAACCGCCGCCGATGAGTTTGCCTCAACAGGCTCGACTCTTCCCGGTATGGTGGGAATGTTCAATGGATTTCGCGCTAACACCCCACAAATGTTCGTTGATGTTGATCGCACCAAGTGCAAATCGCTCGGAATTTCATTGCAAGATGTTTTCCTAACGCTGCAGCTCTATCTGGGTGGCTATTACGCGAATGACTTCAACCAATTCGGTCGAACTTGGCAAGTTAACTTGCAAGCCGACCCACAATATCGTCTCACACCGGAACAGGTGGGACGACTGAAAGTTCGCGCACCCAACGGTGCTACCGTTCCAATCTCGACCCTGGCTGTTGTTTATGAAAGCAGCGGCCCAGCCTCAGTCACCCGTTACAACGGCGTGAACGCAGCTGCCATTAACGGCATGTCATTGCCTGGGGTTAGCTCCGGCGATGTTGTGAAATCGATTGACGAATTTGCTGCAGATAGTCTTCCGTCAGGCATGGACACGCAATGGACCGAACTAACGTTTCTGCAAATCCGAGCGGGCAATACGGCATTGATTGTATTCGCGATTGCCGTCGTCTTGGTCTTCTTGGTTTTGGCAGCGCAGTATGAGTCGGTTACCTTGCCGTTAGCTGTGATCTTGGTCGTACCGATGTGTCTTTTGTGTGCCACCATCGGAGTTTTTCTAGCCCGCATGGACATCAATATCTTTGTGCAAATTGGCTTTGTCGTATTGGTTGGTTTGGCCAGTAAAAACGCTATTTTGATCGTTGAATTTGCGAAAGAGAAACAAACGCAAGGGATGAAATCCTTCGAGGCAACGATCGAAGCCTGTCGGCTTCGTCTTCGTCCCATCATGATGACCTCGTTCGCGTTTATTCTTGGTGTCGTTCCTTTGGCTTTAGCATCAGGCGCTGGGGCGGAAATGCGAAAAACACTAGGTATCGCAGTATTCTCGGGCATGTTGGGAGTTACAGTCTTTGGAATTTTCTTGACACCAGTCTTCTATTATCTCATCGCCAAAAAAGAGGGGAGCCCACCGACTCCTACCCCTCCGGAAAAGACAACATGACACATTGCCAACCTACCCCTGCTAACGCATTCCACTCCCACCCCCTGATTGTTTTTTTGCTTGCCTTATGCGGTTCATTCATTTCATTGGAGAGTATCGCTGCTCAACCGCCCCAGACGCTGTTCATCGAAGGATACACTGATCAAGTCAGCTATGCACCTGGCGATGAGCTGAAGCTATGCACCTCAACTTCGGCGTCTCAGTTCACTGTAAAGATCTTTCGTTTAGGGATCGACAAAGCTGAAGTTCACACGCAAGCCGGTGTGCCTGGTAGCGAGCATTCCATCCCTGAGAATGCCGCCAGTCATGGTTGCAATTGGCCCACCTCTTGGACGTTTCAGATACCGGAAACTTGGCCCAGTGGCTACTACCATATAGAAATGGAAGTCGCGGATAGTGGCGGAAAATTCACACATCGCGGCAAACGTACGGCCTCGTCAGAAGCTTACTTCGTTCTGCGCGCCAAAGAGCCAGGCAAGCAGAGTCGCATCCTTCTACAACTCGCTACCAACACCTATAACGCGTACAACAACTGGGGCGGTTCAAGCTTGTATGCGTACAATGGACGAGCGAATCTGCAAGGCCATCGCGTCTCGTTTCATAGGCCTCCTTCAAGTCAATTCAGCCGGTGGGAATCGCCATTTGTTGCCTGGGCTGAATCGAACGGCTACCAACTCGATTATGCGGCTAATCTCGACTTAGAACAGCGTCCAAATATTTTGCAAAACTATAAACTTGTCTTGAGTGTTGGGCATGATGAATATTGGTCTGCTCCGATGCGAGATAACCTCGAAGCCTTTATCACCAAAGGTGGAAACGTAGCCTTTTTCAGTGGCAACACCTGCTGCTGGCAAGTGCGCAGTGAAGACAATGGCTCAGCGTTGACATGTTGGAAACAACGGTTTAATGCCGATCCTATTTTCCCTTCAGGTGAGCATAAGCTTCTCTCCACACTATGGAGTCATCATCTAGTAAAGCGGCCTGAAAACCAGCTCACTGGCGTCGGATTTCTGTTCGGTGGCTATCATCGAAGCCATGAGCAATTCATGGATGGAACGGGGGGCTATACCATCCATCGCCCCAACCATTGGGTATTCGCGAATACAAAATTGAAGCAAGGTGATCTGTTGGGGTCGAAAGACACCATCGTAGGCTATGAATGCGATGGTTGCGAAATCGTGCAACGCGATGGCCTGCCATATCCAACTGGAAATGATGGTACACCGCTCGATTTTGAAATACTTGCCACGGCCCCTGCCAAGTGGCATCCGGATGACGCTCTATGGTATGATCGCTTTCCTGCCGATCGAGTTGGAGCTGCTGTTTTCGGCCTGTATACCCATGGTGGCACAGTTATATCCGTTGGCAGCACCGACTGGTCGCATGGTTTAAGTGGTAAAGATCCAGCCGTAATGCAAATCACCGAAAATATTCTCGATAGCTTGTCCTTGTAATTGCGATCGGTGTGCCTCATTGTTTTATCCGAGCATTGTGTCCAAGCGTTTTATCTCTGCGAGCCGGCCTATGAAAATCAAATTCATCCTACTCACTTTGTGGATATCGTTAGCGATGATCGGTTGGAACGTGCCAGTAATTCAATCGCAAGAATTCGATTTAACCGTCCGTACTCAACAGCCGGTTCCACAGCATGAAACGCTGTTTCTTTCGTTGGAGTCAACAGAGAAATGGAAGCCTCAAGAAACCGCAGTGATTGTATGCGATGTATGGGATTATCACCACAGCTTGAATGCGGTGAAGCGGCTTGAAGAATTTGGACCGCGTCTAAACGAAGTCCTGAATGCCGCCCGCAGCAAAGGCATGACCATTATCCACTCACCGAGTGATTGTATGGAAGCCTATCAAGACCACCCAGCTCGACGACGAGCGAAAGAGGCTCCAACAGCTCCCTATCGTCCACATGACATTGATGATTGGTGCTCTGCACTTCTAAATGAAAAGGATAAGCCTTATCCCATCGATCAATCGGACGGAGGCGCAGATGATGACGCGGAATCCGCTCAAAAATGGAGCCAGAAGTTAAACGAGATCGGTCGAAATCCGGGAACTCCTTGGCAAGCACAATCAAAGCTTATCACCATCGATTCGGAACAAGATTTCATCTCCGACCGCGGTGGTGAAGTTTGGAATATTCTGGAGAGTCGTGGAATCAAGAACGTTATTTTGACAGGGGTTCACGTCAATATGTGCGTCCTTGGACGACCGTTTGGACTGCGGCAAATGGCCCGCAACGGAAAACGCGTGGTGCTGATGCGAGACATGACAGACTCTATGTACAATCCGAAAGCTTGGCCTTATGTAAGCCATTTTCGCGGCAATGATTTGATCATCGACCACATCGAACGTTATGTTTGCCCAACCATTACGAGTTGCGATTTTCTTTCCGGTAAACCATTTCAATTTTCAAACGACCAACGCAAGAAACTAACCGTTGTCGTCTCGCCATCGGTTTTGGAATCGCAAGCTTGGATTTCAGATGTTATTTCCAATGACCTCCCCAAACATTTTGCACTGAACGTTACTCCATGGACTAACAAGGTTCATGGCAACTATCCCACGCGTAACTCCGGCAATTTAGCTGACGGCTATTTTGTTCTACTTTCCGAACAGGACTTAACCGGCGACTCACTCAAGAAGTTCGAAGAGTTTCTACCACGCGGTGCGTCCATAATGACGATGCATAGCAGACTGAGAGAATTGTCGAATCCCGCGAAAAAACAATTCGCACTTACAGGCAATTTGCATGAACTAACTCTCAAGAATCCGCATGTGAGTTCATTGACGGTCGAGCAAAAAAATACATTGTTGCAAATGCTAGGGACGGTAACGAAATCTGTTGTGGATGAGTCGGTTTTGAAATCAACGGCCGCTGTTTCAAAGCCGTACGTCGATCAATGGAATACAACCGCTATCCCTAGTTCGTATCATCAAATATTGGGGGAAGCTGAAGCCGCTTCGAATAGTCCAGGTTGGTACCGGTGTGTCGTTAAGATTCCAGCGGAATGGGTAACCTCTAAACCCATCAGCCTTCAGTTTGCTGACAAAAGGAAGTTAGGCGGAACGACCTGCTTCTTGAATGGACAAGAACTCAAGAGCGAAAACGGTTTAAACTTTCTAATCCCTGGCGACTGTATACAGAAAGATGACCACAACGTATTGGTGATTCGTGTGGCTGGCGCAGCGCACGCTATTACCAACTCGGTTAGTCTACTGACCGCGAATAGTATCGAGTTGCCGTTGGATGGAACCTGGCAGTTTCGCTTAGGAGACAACCAAGAATGGCAGAACATGCCGCTTCCAGCCAAGTTTGGTGGTGGCTCTGATATCGTCTTCGCACCTGCAGATCCGTTGTGGACACCGAGACCTGTCACGCGCCCTTTTGAATTTACTCCCGGCATTGAAGGCCCTGGATGCGACCGCGCTGGTAATGTCTTTGCCGTGAATTATGCCAAGCAAGGGACGATCGGTATGACTCGACCTGATGGCACCAGCACTCTTTTTACAACGCTGCCCGACTCAAGTATCGGCAATGGAATTCGCTTTGATTCGCAGGGAAATTTCTTTGTCGCCGATTACACAGGCCACAACATTCTTCATGTCGATCGAAATACTGGAGAGGTACGAGTCTTCGCGCATGAAGACAAGATGAACCAACCCAATGATATTGCCATCGCCGACGATGGGACCTTGTTCGCGAGCGATCCCAACTGGGCAAACTCAACCGGCCAAATCTGGCGGATCGATACCGACGGCAAGGTAACGTTGCTGGCTGATAACATGGGAACAACCAACGGAATAGAAGTGAGCCCCGATGGTAAAACGCTTTATGTCAATGAAAGTGCTCAACGCAACATCTGGTCGTTCACTATTACAGCTGAAAGAACATTGATCGATAAAAAACTCTTGAAGAGTTTCGAAGACCATGGCTTTGACGGTATGCGAGCAGACGTCGATGGCAATCTATATATTACCCGACACGGTAAAGGGACTGTGGTGAAACTCTCGCCCCAAGGGGATGTCCTTAAGGAAATCCCTGTCTTGGGAAGCCGACCCAGCAACATTTGCTTCGGTGGACCTGATGGTTGCACGGTTTATGTTACCGAAGTCGATTCGTGTCGCTTGGTTTCATTTCGTGTCGATCGACCAGGTCGCGAGTGGAAACCGAAACGCCAACTCATTATTCATGCCGATGACGCTGGCATGTCACACTCGGTGAACCAAGGAACCATTGAGGCGATGCAGACCGGAATCGTAACCTCGGTGAGCATTATTACCCCAGCACCTTGGTTCAAGGAGTTCGCCAGGTTTGCGAAAAACAATCCGCAATACGATTATGGCGTGCATCTCGCCTTGAATTCGGAATGGGATGTGTACCGCTGGGGAAGTGCAGCCCCTGCAGATAAGGTTCCCAGCCTTCTTGATGAAGAAGGTTATCTATGGGACGGTGTTGCCCAAGTTGCCGAACATGCCAAGGCGGAAGAAGTTGAGATCGAACTCAAAGCTCAAATCGATAAGGCCCTTAAGTTTGGTGTGCCAGTTAGCCATATTGATACACACATGGGGGCCTTGATGAGTCGCCCTGACTTGATCGATGTATATGTGAAAGTCGCCGTGGAATACAATCTTCCTTTGTTGTTTCTTGCAGATCGCGATGGCAGCCTGCGGCAAGCTTATCCTGCACTGAAGGATCGATTCGAGATGAACATTGGACGAATCCAAGATCGAAAGTTGCCGCTCTTGGATCACTTAGTTCAAATTTATGGTGGCGACATTTTGCCACAACGCAAAGAGGAATATCTGCGAGAGATAAGCACGATCCCATCAGGCATCACTCAGTTGATTATCCATTGTGGAATCGACAATGCAGAGCTCCAAGCGATCACGTCCAGTTATCTTCGACGCAACCAAGATCGAGTTCTCTTTAGCGATCCGAAAACTCAAGATTTTCTAAACCAGCAAGGGATCGAATTAACCACTTGGCGCAAGATTCATCAAGCCACATTGAACGCGCGATAGCTCGACGATTACGAAGTTGCTAATTTGATTTCAATGCGACCTTCGATTTCTCGAAGATCAAAGGTACGCAGCATCTTGTGTTTTGTCAGGATATTCTCGCCGGTTTCGATGTTGTACTGCCATCCATGCCACGGACAAGTGACACATGTCTTGTCTAAAGCACCTTTGGCAATTGGGCCCCCTTGATGGGCACAAATACCGTCAACCGCGTACAATTTCCCTTCCTGGCGGAAAACGGCTACAACATCGGTTCCCACCAGAAACTCAACACCCTGCTTTTCACCCACTTCGGAAGACTTTCCGATTATCTGCCAATGGGCAGCTTCATTACCACTGTTGTCCGCTGGATTCAACATTTCAAAACCCTTGTGATGCGTTCCCTAATTGGCTAAATCCGTTTCGGCTCCTTTTTCACTGCCGGTTCGAGAACACGGCACGCCTCAAAATCGCCTAGAGATTTTAACAGCTTCTCTCATCTCGCTACGATGGGTGACAATTTAGCACAGTGTCCACTGGGTAACATTTGACAAAAGCATTAGAATTTCGAATGGAAAGATGGCGGTCTGAATCAAAGCCGTTTTGATTTACGCCTCCATCGTTGTGTTTGTCAGGGAAAGGTCGGCAACGTGAAAGCAATGTTAAAAGCTGGATTTGCGGCATGGGTCGCGTTAGCGTCCTTATTGCCCGCCATGGGAAGAGCTGAGGAGAAGATGCCCACAAAGATTACGTCGATTGAAGGAATTAGCGAGTACCGACTCGATAATGGCGTTCAAGTCCTCTTGTTTCCCGATACCAGTAAATCCACAGTAACAGTCAATATGACTGTGTTGGTAGGATCGCGACATGAAGGATATGGGGAAGCGGGTATGGCTCATTTGCTTGAGCACATGCTCTTTAAAGGAACCCCTACTCACACCAATATTCCTAAGGAATTACAAGATCGCGGGGCTCGCTTCAACGGCACAACATGGTTGGATCGAACCAACTATTATGAAACACTGCCAGCCGAAGGCGATAACCTCGAATTCGCGTTGCGACTCGAGTCGGACCGACTCGTCAATAGCAAGATCTTGGCGGAAGACTTGGCATCTGAATTCAGCGTCGTTCGCAGCGAGTTTGAACGGGGTGAAAACTCTCCGCAACGCGTGCTCATGCAACGCGTCCAAGCAGCGGCTTTCGAATGGCACAACTATGGAAAATCAACCATCGGCAACCGTAGCGATATCGAACGCGTTCCAGTGCCGAACTTGCGGAACTTCTACAAGAAGTACTATCGCCCTGATAACGTCATGCTGGTCGTGGCTGGAAAATTCAAAACCGAAGATGCCCTAGCCCTGATCCAAAAATATTTTGGAGTCGTCAAAAATCCTGATGCTCCTTTGGAAAACACGTATACAGTAGAACCGCCACAAGATGGTGAGCGTCTCGTTGTTCTGCGTCGCGTCGGAGATTCGCAGCTATTAAGCTCCGCCTATCATATCCCCAGCGGCGGACATCCAGACTACCCAGCCATTGAAGTTTTGGCGAACATCTTTGGAACCGAACCTGCTGGTCGTCTCTATAAGAACTTGGTTCAAACCAAACTCGCCAGCAATGTTAGCTCATTTTCATTTTCGCTTCATGACCCGGGCATGATCATGTTCGGGGCCGAAATCCCTAAAGATGCTTCGCTCGAAGCAGCTCAAGCAGCCTACCTGGAAACGATTGAAGGTGTGGCAAAAGCTCCGATTCAAGCTGAAGAAGTGAACCGAGCCAAGACTCAGATTTTGAAGGATCGCGAATTGCGAGCCTCGAACACCACACAAATCGCCATTGAATTGAGCGACTGGGGTGCACAAGGGGATTGGCGTCTTTACTTCTTGTTCCGCGATCGAGTTGAAGCGATCAAAGTTGAAGACGTACAACGCGTTGCCGAAACCTATCTTGTTCGTAACAACCGCACTTTGGGACAGTTTATTCCAGCGGACAAATCAGAACGCGTATCTGTTCCAGATCGCCCAGTTCTCTCTGACGTACTCGCCGACTACAAAGGTCGTGGAGATATGGAAGAAGGAGAAGAATTCGATTCGTCGCCGATGGCAATCGAAGCTCGTACCGAACGCGGTACTCTGATCGATGGTATCCAATATGCGATGCTTGCCAAGAAAACTCGCGGTAACACCGTGAACTTGACTCTCAATCTTCGCTATGGTGATGAAACATCTCTGCGTGGATTGGTCACTGCCAGCGAAATTCTTCCTGACTTGATGTTACGTGGTACGGTCAAACTAGACTACCAACAATTGCAGGACAAACTCGACGAATTGAGAACTCAAATTCGCGGTAGCGGCACCACCGGCTTGCTTACCATTTCCTTGCAGACCAAACGCCAATACCTCGAAGAGTTGATTCCACTGCTGGGAGATATTCTCCGTCAACCCCGAATGGATGCTGAAGAATTTGAAGTGCTTCGTCGTCAGTATATCACCTCCGCCGAAAGCCAATTGTCGGAACCACAAGCCCTGGCTCCTAACGCCTTGGTCCGCGCCTTGAACAAGTTCGACAAAGACGATGTGCGTTACATTCCAACTCCAGAAGAAGAAGTAGAGCTTTATAAGAATGTAAAAGTAGAAGATATTCGCAACATTCACGCGCAATATTTGAGCAGTCAAGCGGGTGAAGTTGTAGTCGTCGGTGACTTCGATATCGCTTCCCTGAAAGAGCAACTCACCAAAGCGCTCTTCAAATGGAAATCAGATATCGGATACAGCCGCATCGCAACCACTGTCGATACCAAAGTACCGGGCGAGACCATTGTTGTACTTACACCCGATAAGGCCAACGCAGTCTATTATGCTGGTGAGCAGTTCGAGATGACCGACTCGGATCCACAGTATCCTGCTATGGTTGTAGCGAACTTTGTCTTTGGTTCCGGTGCTCTGGCATCGCGACTCGGTGATCGCGTTCGACAAAAAGAAGGTTTATCTTACGGCGTTAGTTCGGGCTTCAATGCCCATCCTATCGATCCGCGCGCGAGCCTAACGTTGGTAGCGATCGCGAACCCAGCCAACCGCGATAAATTGGTGGATGTCATCGCCGAAGAATTCGATCTGTTGGTGAATAAGGGCATCACCGAAGAAGAACTCGCTCGAGCGAAACAAGGTATCTTGCAAAGCAATGCGGTTAGCCGAACCAGCGATGGTGCGATTGCGTCACAATTGGCGGGTACGATTTTTGCGAAACGAACCATGGAATATCAAGCCAATCTTGAGAAGTCCATCAGTGAGCTCACCGTAGATCAAGTGAACGCCGCCCTGAAAAAGTTCTGGGATCGAAAACGGCTTATCATCGTGACAGCTGGTGACTTTCCCAAGGAAAAATAGGCGCGAATTCGTATCGATTCGGTTCGATTTTGGCCGAAAAAAAAGCGATCGAGCTGGCTGGCAGCGGAATTCTCAGAATTCCGTTGCAAAGCCAGCTCTTTTTTTTGCTATAATCGAACTCTGCTCCCGCCTACATCGTCCTCACTCTCCCTTCTTTTCGACATCAGGATTTGCAGCATGCGCTGTCGATTTCTCGACTATCGGTCCTTAGTTCAGATTGCGACCTTTGGCTTGGTGATTTTTTCGGTTACCTGGAATCTTCCAGCCCAAGAAGAGTTTGAAGTCTATGACAATGAGCCGTCGCAAGTTCCTCGCATGACTCCCCAAGAAGCCGTTCAAAACTGGAAACTTCCCAAGGGTTTCTCAGTTTCGTTATTCGCAGAAGAACCAAACGTACAACAACCGATCTCCATGTGCTGGGATGCCCAAGGACGGATGTGGGTTGTAGAGAACTACACCTACGCAGATGCCCAAACCAACTTTGACTTGCGGATGCGCGATCGTGTCGTGGTCTTTACCGATACCAATCGCGATGGCCGATTTGATCAACGATCCGTCTTTTGGGATCAAGGCCAACGCGTAACCAGTATTGAAGTGGGACTTGATGGCGTATGGCTATTGGCCGCACCTAATCTGTTGTTCATTGCCGACAAGAATCAAGACATAGTTCCTGACGGCGAGCCCACTGTGATTCTCGATGGTTTCGATGCAGATCGAGTACGACACAATCTCGTTAACGGTTTGCGTTGGGGACCTGACGGCTGGCTGTATGGACGGCACGGCATTTTGGCTACCAGTTTTGTAGGTGCCCCCGGAACAGACCGGGCTTTACGTGTTCCTATCAATTGTGGTGTTTGGCGCTATCATCCGACAGCCAAGAAATTCGAAGCCTACACACATGGCACCACGAATCCGTGGGGCATGGATTGGAATGACAACGGCGAGCTCTTCTTTATCAACACGGTCATCGGCCATCTGTGGCAAGCCATTCCCGGCGCTCATGTCGAAAGAATGTACGGTGAGGATTTGAATCCTTACGCCTTCAAACTAATTCCTCAAACCGCTGACCACGTTCATTGGGACTCTGCGAATGAGAAATGGGCCGACATCCGCAAGTTGGGGGTTACCGATGCTACCGACAAAGCAGGTGGTGGACATGCTCATTGCGGCCTCATGTTTTATTTGGGAGGCAATTGGCCCGCAGAATATCGCAACGAACTCTTCACTTTGAATCTGCACGGTCGACGCCTCAATCAAGATCACATCGAGCGGCAAGGTGCCGCGTTTGTGGGCCTACATCGTCCGGACTTTGCCTTCGCTCCCGATCCGTGGTTCCGCCCTATCGATCTGCTATATGGTCCCGATGGAGCAGTGTACGTTCTCGATTGGTCCGATGCAGGAGAATGCCATGAGAACGATGGTGTGCATCGTCACAGCGGTCGCATATTCCGCCTTGCCTACGATTCAACTCAGAAATCATCGTCCCAGAAATCATCGGGGACGGACATAGCAGACCTCAACAAGCTTTCTTCTCTGCAATTGGCTGAACTCTATCAACATGAAAATGAATGGTATGTGCGTCAGTCGCGTCAATTGCTTGCGACCCGAGCTGCGGCTGGCGAAGATATGCAAGCCGTCTCCGACTTCTTCTCTAAACAATTAGCAGATACCAAACGTCCCACGCGTTTACGCCTCCGAGCTATGTGGGGCTTAAACACTGTCGGAAGTATTGGCGTCAACGTACTCACTGAATTGATGCAAGCCTCCGATGAAGCTCTGGCGGCTGGTGCTGTAAGGCTTGCCATCGACCAATGTGCGCTTCAACCAGTCTTACACAACGAATTGCTCGAATCATTTATTCAAACCGCACAATCGACCAAATCCTCGTTGGTACAACTTTATCTCGCATCTGCTTTGCAATACACACATGGCGAACGATGGTGGATACTTGCCGAGACGCTCGTTGGTCAATCGCAACTACGTGACGACCGAACCTATCCGTTGCTAGTTTGGTATGGCGTAGAACGCTCGATTGCCCAATCTCCGGATCGAGCCCTGGCCTTGGTTCAAAAGTCGAAACTCCCCATTGTCACTTCGTTTATTGTTCGCCGCATTGGACTCGATGTCGATCAATGGTCCGCACCATTGGATGCCATCCTCGCATGGGCGGCTACTGGCGACACGGACACTCAAGCAGCAGTTGTGGAAGGGCTTAGCCAGGCCGCCACAGGTCGCGTGAAGTTTCCACCGTTACCAGCTTGGATCACATTCGCCAAGAAGGTTGAAAACGTCAACGACGGCAAGCTGAAACCAAAATTGTTGGAGATTGGCTTGTTGCTCGGTGAAGGACGAAACGTTTCTGAATTGATGAAAATGATCACGGACGGAAATGTGGAACTCCCGGTCCGTCGTCAAGCGATCACGGCTCTGGCTCGGCAACGTTCTGTTGGCCTACGCGAGTTGCTGGTCAATTTGATCGGCGATCGTGACCTCGGTGTTACCGCGCTCGACGCATTGTCCATTGTTGGCAACGATGACGATGCCAAACGAATTATTGACTCATTCAATAACCTTCATCCTGCAGCCAAAGAGGCCGCCATTCGATTGCTTGCCTCGCGCAAGAACAATGCTGAACTACTCCTACAGGCGCTTTCGGATAGTAAGATCGCCCGCGACAATATCCAAGCAACGACATTGAGACAGCTGCAAGTTCTCGGTGATGAAGGGTGGAATAAACGTATTGTCGCCCTTTTCCCCGAATCCAATTCATTGACGGAAGACAAACGTCAACGGATGGTCGCATTGCACGAAATGCTCTCTAAGTCCGACAACTCCACTGGCAATGCAGCTCGCGGTCGCAAACTTTTCGACGCCAGTTGCGCGAAATGCCACCGCCTCTTTGGTGCGGGCGGTCAAGTTGGGCCGGAACTTACCGGAAGCCAACGCTCCAACTTGCATTATCTCATCGAGAACATTGTAGAGCCTAGCGCTCAATTAGCAGACACGTACCGTCTTTCCATTATTCGCTTGGATGACGGACGTGTTTTGATGGGTGTTGTCTTGCAAAAGAATGAACAAACCCTTTCGCTGCAAACAGCTGAGGAAAAGGTAACTCTCCCCGTGGGCGAAATTGAAGAAATGCAACAAACCACCAAATCATTGATGCCCGAAGGCTTACTGGATCAACTTAACGAGCAACAAATTCGCGACTTGTTCGCCTACCTGCAAGCAACTCAACAAGTTGCACCAGAATAACAAACGCATTCACGACATTACTTCAAACACAATACTGGGCTAACATATGAAGACAACTCTGATGATAAAATGTGGATTGTGCCTGTTGATTTCTATGGTTGGATTTTCAGCGACAACACATGCAGGTGAATTGGTGAAGATATGGCCAAGCTCACCACCGGGCTACCAAACTCCTCCAGGTGAAGAAGGCGATAAATCCAAACCAACAGATCGTGGCGTAGAAGGTAAGCCCGTTATCCGTATCGGCAACGTTAGCCAACCGGCAGTGGAAGTTTTCCTTCCTCCTGAAGGGAAACGTTCAGGGGCTTCGATGGTGATCTGCCCAGGCGGTGGTTTTAATATTCTCGCTTGGGATTTGGAAGGAACAGAAGTTGCCGAATGGCTCAACACTCATGGCATCGCCGCTTTTGTGCTGAAGTATCGTGTCCCCACCAACACCCATACAATCAAGTGGGAGCCACCCGCACAAGATGCACAACGTGCCATTCGTTGGGTACGAAGCAAAGCCAAGGACTACGGTCTTGATAAAGACAAAGTGGGCATTCTTGGATTCTCAGCAGGTGGATGTACGGCTGCCCGAGCGACCTTGCATCAAACGCCTGCCTTGTACGCTCCCGTAGATGCCATTGATGAAGAAAGTGCCAAGCCGAACCTGACCGTCTTGATCTACCCAGCCTATTTAGTCAAGGAAGACGGGAAGCTGATGGATGATGTCAAAGTCGATGCCTCCACACCTCCGATGTTTTTAGCTTATGCATTCGACGATCCCGTTCGCCCAGAAAATGCCATCGAAATGATGTCGGCCTTAAAACGTGCCGGGGTCGCAAGCGAATTGCATCTCTACGACACCGGAGGACATGGATACGGCTTGCGCAAAGGATCGAATCCAGCCTCAGCTTGGGCCGATCGCTGTGCCGAATGGCTAAAACGCAAGAATTGGATTCATGTTTCCAATTAATTCCGTTCCCTAAGTCGGATTCACGTCAAAGAAAAAAAATGTTTTGGCATGCACTGCATATTGGATTGCCAGTGTCCAGTGCAGTCGCCTGAAATTAGAGCACACTGTTCCGGCGGTTCAAAATGTCTTGCGTTTTTGCTCTCTTTGCTTGAGGAAGTGCAATGAGTCATCTCCAAACGACGACAACATTGAAGGCGGATCAGCGACTCAATCGGACGTGGGAACACTTTGCCCTAAGTCGCCGGTGCGCTATTCAAGCCGGTGCGATCGGATTGCTTGGTATAGGGTCAAATCATTTATGGGGCCTTCAACAACTTCGGGCCAGGGAACCAGAAGTAGGCCAGTCGTCGGTGAATGCGACGGGAGGGGGCAGAGCCAAAGCGTGCATTTTTATTTTCCTCTCGGGTGGCTTAGCACAACATGAGAGCTTCGATCCCAAGCCACTAGCTCCTGCGGATGTTCGCGGCGAATTTGGAACCATCAACACGCAAACTCCGGGCGTTCATTTTTCAGAGCATCTGCCTCTCTTGGCAGCGATGTCCAATCGATTTGCCTTAGTGCGCACAGTAACACACTCATCGAACGATCACTCCGCTGGACATCACATTATGCTCACCGGAAGAGCGATGTTGCCTCCAGGATTCGATCCCAATGCGCCCAGTGTGAAAGATTTTCCATCGATGGCCGCACTCATTGGAAGGCTTAGTCATCCCAAAAACAATCTTCCGCCATCGATTGTTTTGCCTGAACGCCTAGTTCACACGACAGGTCGCGTCTTACCGGGGCAGGGGGCGGGAATGATGGGCCGCACACACGACCCATGGTTTATCGAAGCTTCGCCATTTCATAATCAATCTTACGGAGCGTTCCCTGCCTACGAATTCGATCATCAAGATCGCGGAAAAGAAGGGGGGCGAAAATTCGAAACACCACATCTCGCATTGCAGCCCGACTCTGATTCGCAAACTGCTTCAAAACGCCTGGAATTACTCACCCAACTCAAGGCTCAGTCCAGCGTATTGTCATCCGCCGTGGAACGTTACGGCCTAGATGAATCCCGTCAAAAAGTTATCTCAATGTTGACCGACGGAAAGATTCATAAAGCACTTCAGGCAACTGCCGCAGACGCCACGCAGCAAGAACGTTATGGAGCCAATTCGTTTGGTTGGTCGCTGTTAATGGCTAAGGAGTTGGTCGCCTTGGGTGTACCACTTGTCCAGGTAAATCTTGGCAATGACGAAACATGGGATACACATGGCAATGCATTTCCGCACCTTAAAGATAAGCTTCTACCACCGACGGATAAAGCTCTGTCGGCTTTGTTCGCCGACCTCGCATCTTCAGGACTGCTCGATGAAACACTGATTGTCGTTGCCTCGGAATTTGGACGGACGCCAAAAATATCTCATCTCACCCAGCACTATAAACTGCCAGGCCGAGATCACTGGGGCGCTCTTCAATCGGTTTTGCTGGCTGGCGCTGGCGTCGGAGGTGGAATATGTTTGGGCAAATCCGATGCACTGGGTGCATATCCCTCGGATAGGCCAGTTACGCCGGAGGAATTGGCTGCGACGATCTATCACGCTTTGGGGATTCCGGCGACCGCAACCTGGGAAGATGCCGAGACTCGACCGCACGCAATCTACTACGGAGAGCCCATACGCGAACTATTCACCTAAGTTTCTTCTATTGGTGGGTAATTTTGGGCTAATATCTCTACCGGTCCGGGCTAGAAATCGATACGCTTAGTTGTTTCCCGTTTTACTTTTGAGGGCGCGTGCTTCTTTAGGTGGAGTCCCCTAAGAAAAATGCAAATGAACGACGAAACGCTCGACGCAATTCAAGCTGTATATGGTGTTGAAAATTGGTCTGCCGGATATTTCGACATCAATTCTAAAGGTCACATTACGGTCCGGCCCGCCAATGGAGATCCGCGTTACGTCGACTTGAAGGAACTAGTCGATCATTTGATTTCGACTCGTAAGCTGCACCTTCCGCTGTTGATTCGATTTCCACAGCTACTGAGCAGCCAACTTCGCACACTCTCCAATGCCTACCAGCACGCCATCGCTGAATACGGATACCAGGGCCAACATTACCCTGTTTTTCCGATGAAAGTGAATCCGCGTCGCGAAGTCGTCGAAGAGTTTTTGCGCGACTCGCAACGTTGCATGGTCGGACTGGAATGCGGTTCCAAAGCCGAACTTTATGCTGCCCTCGCCCAAGACCAATCCCCACAATCATTGCTGTTGTGTAATGGCTTTAAGGATGAAACGTTCATTCGAGCCGCATTGCTGGGCGTCCGAGCCGGCAAACGTGTGACCATCGTCGTTGAAAAACTCAACGAATTGAGCATGGTTGTGAAACTCGCACAACAAACCGGTATCTGCCCCTGGATCGGTTTGCGCGCCAAACTTTATTCGCGCGGGTCTGGCAAATGGGCATCTTCGGGTGGTGATTCGGCCAAGTTCGGACTTACCACATCCGAGTTGATCGATTGCGTTCGCATGCTCAAAGATGCACGTTTGGACAGCAATCTCAAACTATTGCATTTCCATATCGGTTCTCAAATCACGGACATCAAACGCGTTAAAAACGCGATGAAAGAAGCGGCCCGTGTGTACGCCAAGTTGCGCCAGATGGGGACCAACATCGAGTTTATGGATATCGGTGGTGGCTTGGGCGTCGACTATGACGGTTCCCAAACCCGCTTTGATTCGAGTGTGAACTACACCGTTCAAGAATTTGCGAACGACGTAGTGTACGTGGTGAAAAGTGTGTGCGACGACGAAAACGTCCCGCACCCAAACATCGTCACCGAAAGCGGCCGTTTCATGACCGCTTTCCATACGGTCTTTATCACCAGCATTCGCGACGAAATCGAAACCTTCGCCGATGACAAACCAGAAATCAGCGTCGACGCCGATGATCCGCAAGTGATCATCGAATTGAAGGATCTGGTCGACCACATCAACGGCCGAAACTACGTCGAATACTATCATGACGCGCTCGAACACAAAGACGAATTGCACACGCAATTTAACCTCGGCTTGATCAGTCTCGAAGATCGTGCCAAGGGCGAAGTTCTCTATTGGGAAGTTTGCGCTCGAGCCTTAAACGAATCGGTGGAAGACGACTTCTCCGACGAAGAATTCGAGCAATTGAAACGTATTCTCGCACAGAAATACCTTTGCAATTTCTCCTTGTTCCGCTCGGCCCCTGACTCATGGGCAATTCGGCAATTGTTCCCGATCGTGCCAATCCATCGCCTCAACGAACCACCGAAGGATTTTGCTACCCTCGTGGACGTGACCTGCGATAGCGATGGCAAGATCGATCGTTTTGTCGATCTCAAAGATGTTAAGCAAACACTCGAGCTGCATCCATGGTCCGATGGACAAACCTACTACCTTGGAATCTTCCTAACCGGTGCTTACCAAGAAGTCATGGGTAGCTACCACAATCTGTTTGGCCAACCCGATGAAGCTCACATCGTGATCGATCATGATGGCCGCTATCACATTACCAAACTGATTATTGGTAGCCGCATCAGCGACATGCTCGAATTTGCGCGATACGACAAAGGTCAATTGAGTGACGCTTATCGACGACAAGTGAACCAACGCGTGGACGCTGGCATGCTCACTCGCGAAGCCGCCGATCAACTTGTTCATGAATATGAAGCGTTAGCGAACCGCACAACCTATCTTGAATAAGAACATTCGACTCGTTCCAAGGCTTCGACTCGTTCCAAGGCTCTGCCCTAGTTATACTACACATCTTTTTTGAGAGCGTATTCAGGGAGGGCGGCGCCTGTACCCACCGC
>Ga0075158_10000081_pt1 | contig 68375 bp, 70 predicted proteins | sample JI91814BDNA_FD_70968 | JGI IMG/M metagenome (GOLD analysis project Ga0075158, IMG submission 70968) | Wastewater effluent complex algal communities from Wisconsin, to seasonally profile nutrient transformation and Carbon sequestration -... | ecosystem: Engineered > WWTP > Effluent > Algae... | reverse complement strand
TTGATTGGTGATGAAAAATTGTGGCACGGAAAAGGCTCCCTTCTCCCTTGTTTTTAAGGGAGAAGGGTTGGGGATGAGGGTTTCTAATCGGATAGTATAATCTCTCGGCAATGGGGTTTAGCCTAGGGTCGTTTTAAAACGACCCTAGGCTAAACTCCAGTGCTTGTCTCAATGCTAAAATGCTCCGTTTAAGCTGTTGGGCATTGCTTTGCTGTAGCAATAAGCTACAAAAAAATTCGTGGGGATACATCAGGTCAAGACCCAAAAAAGGCGTATAAACGCCCTTTGGAGTAATTATTGAATTAGAAAGGTATTGTGGGTGCAACAGATTCTTCAGCAGTCTGTAATAAGTTATTTAATTCTGCAGCAGCAGTAAAAGAATCAGGAGTCTTAGTTGCAAAAAACCCTTCAACATGACCGAAAGTAACTACTGCAGCAACAGCATTAAAAATATTTTTGAGCATGTTTATTAAATAATCACCCCAAGTTAAATCACGCTCTAATATGGGGGCAGCAGCATCAACAGACGCTTTAACTTGTTTTTTAAACGCTGTTACATCGGCATCAGCGATGTATTTCTGTAAGGCAGTCTCGATATTAATTACTAAACTATTTGCAACTTCACTAGCCTCAGAATTGATAGTAACCGTTTTAATCTTGTTTTTAAATTCGGCTAATATGGTACTAACACCAATCTGTTCAACATCTTGAATAGGGTCTTGACCACCTGCTCTTATATGATTGGCAAGCAAATCAACATCTGATTCTTCAATGTTAAAAGCTCTAAATAATTTCCCATAAGTTACGTAAAAAATTATATGGTCTTTACCCTTAACTGAAAGTAACGCCATCAGGCCATTCCCTTCTATAGACACATCGTTTTTAGCGATAAAGTCATTCAGAACAAGTTGTGCATTTGTAAAGCTTCCAGTGTAGCGACCTATAGCTGGAATTAAGTGAGTACCATTTTTAAATACTATAGACATAATTTACCTATATTGTGGGTTTTGTTTAATTACGAGGCAAATTATACCCATATTACACAATTAAGTCAAATTTTAATGCAAATTAACTCTATTTTTGTCAAACAACACGGATTTTAGTGTACATACTAGGCCTTGACCCTCTAATCTTTCCTATGTAAAACGAGGCACAAATTTTCATACCACTCTGATTGAGTAAATAATTGCCAATATGTATAATCCACTTCACTAATAAACAAGAGAAATAACTATGTTTAAAAAAATAGATCGATTAGAGACTGTTGAAGCTTTCATTTATACTTTTATCACCAGTAAAAATGAAAAGTGTAAGGAAATATTTATTCCTAGCGCTCAAATAGTAAGCAATTCAGTAGCTACATTTTATCACGATAAACCACGAAATTGGCATGGTGATAATGATGATGGGGAATTTAAAGAAACTATTACTCCTCTAACTAAAATTACATTGTCAGTCGATGAAGTGGTTAAATTAGTTGAAGTGGCCAGCGCTCGTAGACAAGCTGAAAATTTACTAGAACAATTAAATTCATCGGATTTTTGTAAACGATTTTTAGTTGAGAATGATTTAGCGCAAAGCCCCCCTCGTTAGTTAATGAAATCTCAGAACACCAATGACGGTCAAGCCGTACTTTTTGCTTTGGTTAAGATGTTATAGCAAAAAGCAAGACTTGGCCCTCTAATCTCTGCTGCAATGTAAGTCATATCGAGTCCGACCCTGAATGACTAGCGCACGATCAAGGCGGAGTTATATTTCGCCCCTCAGTGGCACCCGCAGGTAGCCCGGTTACACCACCAGGACAAAAGGTTACCTGATAACTAGTCATCAACGGCGTTCCGTTATCCACATTACACTGGAATGATGAAGAAGGATCGTCGAATTGATAAGAGTAGGCCGTAGGACAGGCTTGTTTCAGCCATTGAATGGCTTGAAACGGAGTATATTGTCCAATCGGTGCGGGCACAGTATTAGTAGTCCAATCTAAATTCCAATTGGTTTGATAGTTTGGACTGCTATTTCCACAGGGCTCAGAAGGTAATGTAATATTCCAATCCGTACAACCACCGCAATGCGCAAAGAAAGTATTGCCCACTTGATAGCATGAATTGAGCGAACCATTGTTAGAAATACCAGGTATCGACAAAAGCACATCATAGGCGGGATAGGTATTACCTGTTAACACGATGTTGGTTCCATTCACAAGAGTGGTTCCATAATTGTTGCCTGTCGTCTGGCCAGCTATTTGAATGCCCATTCCGTAGAGATTAAATAGATTCCTACTTCCCCATTGGGTAGTAATGGTATATGCCGCATCATTCACTAAAGGATTGTATCCCAAGAATCCACCTTGTCGACGGTTCACGGGACCAGGTGAATTTCCGTTTGTTTGAGGATAGGAACTGTAGGACATTCCGCAATTAATACCATTAACGCAAGCGTTATCAGCGCCAGGAGTCACCCAGTAGAAGTCACTATTAATCGATGAAATAGGCATAGTCGATTCAGGATTGAAATCCCAGCTACAATTGCCTAGCGCATTATTAGATGCGGGTTGTAATAGAGCTCCTGCCGATGAGCAGTTATAGACCGTGCTTGCGGTATTACCGGTACTTGGTCCAAATGCTTTTACTTCTACGGGTACAGTCATCCCGTTAATTACTGAAACGTCATAGACTCCATCGGTCCCAGGGGCACTGAGTATAGTCGCTTCAAATTTAGTGAATGGGCTTTGTGGCTGAACGGGCCCAGTACCCCCACCTGAAGGCGAGAGACAGGTACCACTATTGCTCATAGTCTGGCAACTTCCGGTTGCACAATTGAACTGTCCATTTTGCATAGTACATCCAGTTCTTGGCCAAAAGGCACCATTCTGGTAATTGCTCAATGGAAGATCGATGGTTGAGGGAACGTTGCTTAAAACCTGTGCGGGTAAATAATAGGCACTTGCTGGAGCCCCACTTGGACTAACGGATAAGTTAGGATCGGGTGATTTACAAGCCGTTCCAGGACAACTGCTTCCATTTCCATTAGCTACACCATACCAGACATCAAAAGGACACTGATTCACAAACACCACATGATGTGATGCTTGAATATTAGTATTCACGGTTGTGTTAGTGTTACCAGTCGCAGGAGAAACACCACCAGTTGGTACACTGGCAGTTACCGTTAAGGGGTTAGTGGACGTAGGAATCACTGATGCAGTTATAGTACAACTCTGCCCTGGTGTTAAGGTACTATTTGAACAATTATCATAATTCGCAGGAGGATTAGCGTCGGTACCGGTAATTATCGCCGCACCAGCGCTAGGACTTATTGCTACCGTTCCTAAACTGATCGAATCGGTAGCACAGGTATTGGTTACTTGAAACGTCACCACGTTATCGGCGTACTTATAAGTACTACTAGGCAAAGGATAGGTTGCATCGACCGATGCCGTAGTACAACTGCCTGATTGCGTTTGAATGGCAAATGTTTTTTGCACCGAAGTATTGGTTTGGTCACAGCTTACTTGCGCAGTTAGGGTTGTGCTCGGAGTATTTTGTAAACTGGTTAACTGACCGTAGAGAGTACATGGCGGATCGTTGGGGTTAATAGTAATAGGTGTGCCAACCGTTCCGCAGGTGCCATTGTTAGGTGTATTGATATTCACCGTAGCTGATGAGGTGATAGCGAATTGATTAGTACCTGAGGAGTCACCCGCTTTACAATTAGTCAGCGTTACATTTCCGGTATTTCTAAATTGGGCAACCACGTAGGGTGCTTGATTGGTATAAAACGTTGTTGGAAATGGGTTAGGTTGTGCAAAACTACCAGTCAAGGATACAGTTGAGGTGTTGACTGTTGAATTAAAGCTTGGGCTACTGCTAGTCTGATTACAGGTCAATTGCGAACCTACAACAATGGCTCCGATTTGGCTCGGAGTAAAACGACCACTGACGGTACACTGATTATTTGCTGCTAAAGCAACTGGATTGTTCAGCGTTCCACAATTTGAAGAAAGTACTTGTAACTGTCCCTGACCGACAGAGTTTGGTGATAGAAATAATTGATTCGCACCTCCAGCATCTCCTAAATGACAGCTCGTTAAACCACTAGTTCCATCATTGGTATAGGTGACGGTAAATGGTACTACAGGACCCGGATAAAATACTGTTGCTGGAAACCCTTGGATGGCACCGTTCAAAAGAATATTGGATTGGGTAGCAGTCCCTGTCCAAGCGGGTAGTGGAATCACATTGTCATTATAACGATAGCTCAATTGAAAGCTTGACTGTCCTGCAACTGTGGGATTATACGAGATGCGGACTATACAACTAGCACCTGGATTTAAAGTGGTATTGTTGCATTGATCTTGATAGGTAAGCGGTGTGCCAGTGGTTTGAATCATAGTGGTAATCACCACTGGAGCGGGTAAATGACTAGTTAGTCGATATACCGCAGAGGCTTGGCCACCAGCTTGGATAGAGACTGGATTTGTAGACGGCGTTAAACTCCAGGATACCGGATCCGATCCAGCATAACTCGAAGGAAGTAAAAAAATGCTAGCGCAATAAAAAACTATCCATTGAGCAAGGGATTGTTTAGTCATCGTTTTCATATGCAACCTTAGTAAGTTCTTATATCTAGTGGTGGAAGTGTTTTAATTGATAAAATAAGTGATTCCAAATAAAACCATATGGGTGTAGTGGTTATTTAAATGTAAGGCATCGGCCGACCAAGTAGTTTGTCCTTGACCAGAAGCAAAATTACCAAGAGATTCAAATTCATAGCCACCAGATAGTCGCCAGCTGGCGTTATAATTAAAATCTAAACCGGCTCCTAGATGATAGGTAAATTGTGTTGTGGTGTGATTTGCAAAGCCGGGGCTTACACGCGGAGTTACACCGGCGAGAGCCGTTTCACTATACGATTCAGTGTCATTGAAAGAGACCCCAAACCCCAGGTTGACATAAGGCGCATATTTCGCACTATTGAGCAGGCTTAATTTAGTGTCCGCAGTTACTGCCAAAGAGGATAAATTCCAATTATAATTATAATTTAGGAAAGCAGGCATGCTATATAAGGTGATGGTATTGCCGACGCTGGATGGCGCAATGTATTGTATTCTGCCACTAATAGTGTAGTGAGAAATCCATGGCAAAGCGTCGCTAAATTGTTTACCTAGGGTCAATGCAACCGTTCCATTATGTGCTGATTTAAGCGAATATACATCAACATTTTGTGGTGCAGGAAAATTGGAATGATTGTTAATGCTCAAAGAATCCTGATGAGAAGCCAGATCAGCTCCGCCCTGTAATTGAACAAACCATGGATCGTCTTTGGAATAAGCAAGTCCGTTCAAGAAACACATAATAGCGAACACATAACCGGTGGTGGAAATCGCTTTTATCATTATCTGTCCATAGATGATTGAAAAAAGAAGAGTATCTCTTATGAGTATTAGAATTGTCAAATACGGTGATCTTAACTGGGTGTACATTTATTAAATCACGTCACTGGATACTGCCCGCAGGGCGTAATCTGGGTTATCCTTAACCTTCTAAAGAAGTTTTAAACCTTAAGTAAGTGCCACTTTTGGCTAAGAGAAAAAAAACCTAACCTCAGGTTCACTAACCCTTAATATTGACTTAATAATTGTACAGTATAATTATGCTTTTATTGTGAAGGTTAACTAAATTAATTAGTTAGTTGTAACTGGATTATAGAGAGATACTAAGATGCCAAAATTAGATGTAAACGATAAAAATCTAGCAGAAACACAACGCAAAGTGAATGAGACATTAAAAGTTGCTCATAATCTGATGATGCGAGCTGCAGAAGCTGCTAATCGCTCTGCTAAATATGCAGAAGATGCAGATCGAAAGTCAAGAGAATTTAATTTATCTGCAGGATCAGCTGCACATGACCATGCACAACGCTGTTATTCAGTAGAAAGAGACTGTACGGATGCGGCACAAGCGCTTGTTGCAGCAATATCAGGGGAACAAGAAGTGACAGAAAAAGCTCAAGAAGCAGCTTACAGTTTAGCATTAAGAGCTGAAGACTCTGCCAGGACTGCTTCATATAGTGCTTCAGATCTAGCTCATACGCTATCGCAATTCACTCGATATACAAATACAAGCAGTGCAGTAAATGCAGGACATGACGCATCTAGTTCTGCTAATGAGGTAACCCAACTTTGTGACAGTGCAAAAAAAGCAATACGTGCGTCAGCAGACATAGCAAACTCAGCTGCTGCAGCGAAATTAGCAGAAACAGGCAAAGCCGAAGCAGAAGCTAAGGCAAAAGCAGATGCAAAAGCTAAAGAAGACGCTAAAGAAAAGGCCGATGCCCAAGCAAAAGAAGGCGCAGAATTAAAAGCCAGAACTGAACGCTTAATTGAGGAAACCAAAAGAGATGTTGCGTCAGCACAAGCCTTGTTAGCACGTCTTAAAGCTAATCAGAAAGCAAGAGATGAAATACCAGCTGCAATAAGCGCTACCAAGCCAACCAAATAATCAATACTGTCGAAGGTAATTTTTGCCCATGAATTAGATTATTGCTTTAAAGAGCTTAGGGTCAAAGAGCTTAGGGTCAAGTCTTTTGATAATAGGTTTATAAAAATGCTTATATCAAAAGACTTGCCCCCTAAGACACTTAGCGATTTAAAGTAGCAGGGCTAGGCTGCTACCAAACACCATAAAATGTCCTTTGAACTAGTACACTTTCATTTTCATGTTCGTAACCCCGTCTAGCTTCAGGAGTAGGATGGTCTTTTACATATTTAAGACCCATAAGATGTCCACTAAACTCACTTCTGCATTGGTTTCTAATTGATAATATTTCTGATCCCATAGCCTTCGTTTTTTGCTTAAATTCATCTTTTTGTTTTTCAGTCCATAATCTTATAGCTTTTTCCAATGAATAATTTAGATCAGTAATTTGCTCTTCAATTTTTAATTGCAGCATCTTGCAAGCATGATAATCTTCTTCTTTTATGTCGTAGACATTTCCCTCGGATGTTTGGGTTGTACCCTTAACATATGCAGTTTTAACAGCATCATCAAACTCTATTTTTAGAGATTGAAGTTTTTGATAAGTATCATTAAGCTTCTCTTCCAGATATTTGGATAATGAGCCTTTGGTAAAAAAACGAGGCATTTTAAGTTCCTTTGTGACTGGTTAATAATTATAACCGAACCCTAAGGGGTCAGGTCTTTTGATAAAAACCCTAAGGGGTCAAGTCTTTTGATAAATGCATTTTTACCATAGCTCTCTAAGGAGTACTGCTCCGGTTTTTGGCATTCAAATAGCACTCCTGCTCGGCATCGTCTATATTTGGAAACATTAGTGTTACATTCGAAGAATATAAATCTGTATGATCAGCAAAAAACTTAAATAATTCCAAATCAGTTTCATAATCATTACTAAACTCCAATGCAATTTCCTCATTTGGATTGTTTTTGATGGTTTTTAATATCAAGGCATATGCTAGTCTAATATGATGCCTGAGAGTTTCTGAATCACAATGGACTAATGCATTCTCCAGATCAGTATGCTCTTGATTAACTTGATCATTGCCAGGACCTTGATCATTATCAAAAATAGTAATTTTTTGCATTTGCACTCCTCAATTATTTTTTTACATGTTCATTATTACAGCATATTATTTTTTTGGCGGATTTCCCCATAGGGAAAGACATGGTTAACCTCATCATCAACTGGTCAATAATGAAACCGAAAGTCTTGATTAAATTCTTTGAGAGCGTATAATAACCACTTTATTTATATCAAGTTCACAAAGGTTCAATAATGCCTAAAAAAAAACGTACCCAAATTGTCGAAGTTTCTACAAGCAGCGCTCACAATCAATCAGCAAGCAGTACCGTAATAGCCAAAACCCTAAAAAAGCGTAAACAGGCTAATCCGGTCATTAGCTCCAATGATGATGACAACGATCCTGATTTTAAACCAAATACCTCAGCTGCTAAAAAAGCCAAAAAAAGCGTACAATCCAAAACCAGTCGGGTAGAAGATAGTTTTAAATCCAATGAACCCCCAACCTTCGTACAAATCCCAGGTAAAAATTTTTGGTGGGTACCACAGGAATCTTATATTCAAACCCAAGTTGACAACTTTACTGCTAAGCTAAACCCACTTGAAATATCCATCGAGCCATTTGAAGGTATAAAGAACTCTTCTGAGCAATGGCGTAGAGACATGTATGACAAGGTCTGTAGTTATCCAACCTTTATGGATTTAAAATTCCCCAACATGAGAAATGGACAATCTAGAAATGAGAATATGGTACATCGTGCCCTGATAGCAAAATCTAAAAGCGGAGAAATACTTGGTGCGATTTACTTCATTATCGATTTGAACTTTCGAGTGTGTGAAATTGAGGCCATTGAGGTTGACGAAGAACATCGAAATAAAAAAGTGGGCACATATCTCCAGCAAACTGCAATCCTCATTTCGTTATTATACGGTTGTGATCAACTCAAAGTTTACTCAATTGCTGCGCGATCATTTTATGAAAGACATGGTTTTGTTTTTTCTGATGAGGATGAGGAGAGCGAGGACAGTTCGAGCAGTGCTGAAAATTCGCAAGAATCGCAAGAATCAACAAAATCTGACTCCTCCGAATGGTGTTATTTCGATATTTCGGTTCCTGCTTCAGTTAAAAAATTATTACATTGTGTTTCCCAATGGACCTCGACTGCTTATCTTAAATCACTTACCACCATGCTAAGCAAAAACGCAGCGACGCTAACCAAAGAGATGTCCTTTACTGGCGATTTACGTCCAAGCAATGATGAATTTCCATTGCAGGCATTTCTCGCTTCCTATCAATTACGGAATCAAACAAAAGAAAAATTGGCAAATGAATATATAGCAATGCAAGCGGCGAAAACATTCAAATCAACAGTTTCCTTTGATTCAATTCCTGCATTAACAAGTAGTACAATGCTTGTAAATGCATCAACGACATCCAATATACAATCAGTGCCTGTAACTCGTTCTAGCACTGGTCCTTCGTTTTGGAAACAAAGGGAGACAACTTGGAGGCAAAATGACATGAATGCAGTGACTGATGATGATTTTAATGATTGGGCAAATAGTATTGGTAGTTAATTGCTTCTCTTTCTAGCCATTACTCCCCCTGCGCGCCCGGGGGCAATTGGATTGCCCCTCAACATAATAGGCAAAAAGCAAGGCTTTGCCCTATAGGTATTCATTTAAATCCGATAAAGGCTAATTTGGTCGAGAGTCTTGACCTCTTAAGCCCCCTCAGGGCCGTCCCGGACCGTCCCCAATTGTTCCTGAATCGTTACGGGGCAGTAAAAAAACTAGGCTACAGAAGCAAGCAAGGTTTACTTGCCCCATTAAGCGCTTGGTCAGCTGACTCTGCGCCAAATTGTGTTGCAGAATAATCAGTATCCGGGAATTCAACCCAGTTGCTTTTTAGTGTGGATAAGTTCAATTTTTGCCCGTCGACAACAAAAAAAGCAATTCTTGAGGTGTGACTGCTGGTGCTAAAGTTATGGTGCATGCCTTCATATTCTTTAACCGTGACCTCTTCAGTTTGTTCGTTACCAACGTTAAGTTCTCCATTGTTTAGATCACTAATCTCGATTTCAACCACAGGCGCAAATTTTTTCCTAGAAGGGTCAGGGACATGCGAAGCGCGAGATACCCGTAACGATCGAGAGAATTCGCGAGCATCATCCACGGATGTGAATAGTCGAAGGTTTTCAGTATTTTTTAAGTTCGCTTTAATCTCGTCTTGAGTAAAAATTTTCTCTACTGTTCTGCCACCAAGTTTTCCCAACAAAAAATTCCCTTGAATTGTTTCAACGGATTCTGGTGTTCCTACAAGGTAATATTTCATAAATAGACTCCTTAGTACAAATTGGATTAAAACGATAGTAGCTCCCTCATAATCGTGGCTCGGATTGTCATAAGCTACGGCTGTCGCACTAGGAGAGTTACAATCAATACTAGATTTACTGAACAGAGTATTCTACCTGAGTTGGGTTGCTGGGCAAGAATTTATTTTTAGCGGTCCGACAATAAAGAGCTTAGGGTCAAGTCTTTTGATAATTGGTTTATAAAAATGCATTTATCAAAAGACTTGTCCCCTAAGACTGTGTAAGTCTAGTTAATTCGATAATAATAAATAACCAATTGATTTTTTTATAATTTATTAATTATTTTGTAGTTTTTGTATTTTTTGTCAAGGTTGGAATGTAGGTTTATAAACCATTCTGACAATCGATAGTAGTAAATCTGTGCTAAAATCCTAGTGTTAACCTTCAATGTTATATATCTGAAGCAGATGATTTTGGAGTAGAACAAATGAACGAACTAGATATCCAAGAGGTATGCGCTTTTAAGGCTTTTTCTAGCTATAGCGCTGATGAAAAATTGAAATTGATCAATCTGCTACAACAATCACGTTTAAACAAAAATCAAATAGGATTGCTTTTTAATGATGTCGAAATGACTGATGGTGTAATTGTCGATGCAGTGAGTAACAGTAGCGAAAACGAAGAATCCTCCTTAATTCTTGGAAAAATTGTACTGAATTATTCTGAAAGCCCTAACGGCTCCCATCCACCAGTGCCTTTTATTAAAAAAATGATTGGCTCAATTGGTCAATTTGATGAGGCAATTGCTTTAGATGTTCAGAAGTTAGCGTTTGCTTACATTATTCAACACGAAAACGCGAGAGTACGGTATCCAGCTCCAAAACCAGCTATAAGAAGTGGACATTCCCGTTTGTTTTCTGAAGTAGCGCCAGCCACAATGGATAGAGAAGATGCAGATTATATTTTAACAAAATTAATTCATAACAAGATTGAACCCTGGCCCGTCTTAGAAAGAATCCATGATTATGCATCGCGTTTAATTCAATCTGGAGAATTGAAACCTGGTGCTAGTTGCTTTGCGGGAGCGGCTCAAATGATAGACTCCCTAGATCGATTAAAAATTCTTACCACAGAAAACTTACATCTCTGTTTAGATACTAATAATTGGGGACATGTACATTTAATGCTTCATACAATTGAATTAAAACCACGAAAGCAGGAAGAATTTTCTCGTCTAATACCTTATGTCAATTTGTCTGGTCCTGATTTAGTAAAGCTACTAACAAAGGGGATTTTGCCAACTCAACCAGAATCAAGTGCGGAAACTTTTCAACAGAAAAAATAATCTATTTTAGAATAGCTTAGGGTCAGGTCTTTTGATAATAGGCTTATAAGAATGCTTTTATCAAAAGACTTGACCCCTAAGACTTTCTATTGATTTTTACAGGAACAAGCCTACAATAAGGCCATTTATGACCACTATGGATTATTAATGAAAACAATTACTGAACTACTCGCAGGACAAACTTTAGTACACGAAGGCGATTTAACTATCGAAGGAAACGTAGGAAATGGAGCAAAGTTAAAAATTACTAATGGTTCGTTAACTATAAGAGGAACTGTAGAAGAGAGAGCAAGAATTACATTAAAAATTTCTGAAAGATTAAGGGATAAAAAATTACAATTAATGACTAGCAAAACCCAAACCACTTCAAGTTCTAGTAACAGCTATGTAAATTCTCTGAATTTTTACGGAAATAAAGTTTCAACAAGTATTGCAAGTCCTGGTGCGATTATCGAAGGAAAGATTACTAATGCCAATAAGTGCCTCTTTAAAGTGGGTAATCGAATGATGGGGGATGTGGAAATTGATAGTCGTATTTATACTGAACATCAAGTAGAAGATAAAGGAAATGGAGTATATGTAATTACCGCCATTGATCCATCGTGGGCTTCAAGTGGGTATGATTCAAAAACAATCACCGCAATTATCGACGGAAAAGAATATAGCGCAAAGCAAATCATCAATGTATCAGGAAATGATGTATTGGTGGATGGGAAACCTGCTGACAAAACACAGAATCTTGAAAGTTATAAAGTCACTATACACGGTAACATCGAAGATAATGTTCGGATAGAGTCTGATTTTGATATTGAAGCTCAAACAGTTGCCAATGACTGTGAATTAATCAGCAAATATTCTGGTATTAAAGTCAATCGTGCAGTAGGCGATAGCTATCTATCTGCTAAGGGAAAACTTAGCGCGAGTGGTGTGAGTAGGAATGCTGAACTAGTGAGTGATGAAGATGATGTCGAAGCGGAATATGTCCAAATTAATGATGAAACTCAAGGACCTAGATAAAAGCACGCGGATTGAAATAATGTTATTTTAAACCCAAATAAACCATTTGAAGAAAAAACAAGGAAATTTTATATAAAAATCAATAAGTTATGATGGGGCGGCGGGAATCGAACCCGTTCCCAATACTATTAATATGGGTGCTAAATTACAATTAAAGACCACCAAACACAAGATAAATAGAGGTTTTAATTTAATAAGTACATCTATAAATTGGAGAGTGTTCATCTAACTGTGTCACCTCGCTAATTATCTAAGCCCCAGATTTAACCTATCCTCGAAATAGATGTGTAACTGAGAAATGATAAGTGCCCAATTGTGCATGGGCTGATTCCATTTTTCCAGCACTTTTTGGCAAGCACAATAAATGAGCTTAACAAGGGCGTTTTCACTGGTGAAAGCGCCTTTATTTTTAGTGTATTTACGGATTTGTCGATGAAAGCCTTCCACAATGTTAGTGGTATAAATAATGCGTCTAAGCTCTTCTGGGTATTTAAAAAATTGAGATAGAGCCTCCCAATTATTATTCCATGACTTCAAGACAGCGGGGTATTTTTTGCCCCATTTTATCTCCAACTCTAGCAAGTGATGTTCCGCCAACTCTTTACTGGTAGCTTTGTAAACAAGCTTTAAATCGGCCAAAAATGCTTTCTGGTCTTTACTGACAACGTACTTCAATGAATTTCGAATTTGATGAACCACACAAAGCTGCACTTCGGTTTTAGGAAACACCTCGGCAATCGCCTCAGGAAACCCTTTAAGCCCATCAATGCTTGCAATAAGGATATCCTCTACACCCCGTGCCTTAAGGTCATTTAGAACACCAAGCCAAAAGCGAGCCCCCTCATTTTCAGATAAATAAAGTCCTAAAATATCCTTCCGGCCCTCAGGTGTTACTGCAAGAACCGTATAAAACGCTTTGCTAGTCACTTTCCCTTCGACACGTACTTTAAAATGCATGGCATCTAAAAAAGCAATAGGATATACAGACTCCAAAGACCGATTGCGCCATTCGGTAATCATAGGCAGTAATTTATCCGTGATAAGGCTGATTTTAGCTGACGATACTTCTAATCCATACATCTCGGCTAGGTGTTCACTTATAGCTTCGTAGCTCATACCCAAGGCATATAAGGCTAGGACTTTGTTATCTAGGGATTCATTCAATACCGTTTGACGCTTCTTGACGATTTCTGGCTCAAAACTACCGTCTCTATCTCTTGGTGTCTCTAAATCAAAAACACCGGAAGTGGACTGTATGGTCTTGGTCGTTTTGCCATTGCGTCGATTCGTAAGTCCGGTTTCATGGCACGCCTCCATATGCGTGTCCATTTCACCTTCCAAAGCAGCTTCTAATAGTTCTTTGATTAACGGCGATAATATCCCGTCTTTACCCGTCAAGGATTGACCTGATTTTAATTGCGATAACGCATCTGCTTTGAAATCATTAAAATCAAAATTCGCTAAATCTATTTTTTTATTCTTATTCATTGTCACCTCTACAAAATTGTACAAATTATATCAATTTTTTAGAGATGACACAGTTATTTGAACACTACCATAAATTGTTTTCCCAAATTGTCTTTCATTGTCAGCAAATGGTGCCGCTATGGTGCCTTTAATTTTTGCTTTAATCTCCAACTTTAATTATTTGAATACTTTGTTTTGCGGCACGTCTGGTTATGGTAATCAAATGGGGGTTTTTGTTTACTCATCGAGTCTGAGGCTCCCTAATCTAATTGTTATTGCACTCAGCTGAGTTTGCATTATTTATTGTTTCAATTACTAACCCTTTTTGAATTGAAGCGTACATTCCAATTTGGGTTATGCTCTTTAATGTTGTAAAGTCTGAACTTCTACTTTTGAGCATAGAAAACATTTTTTCTAACTCATCGATAGTTGGTATTTGTAGATTGAAGGGACAATGGCCAGAGAAGTTAAAGTGTCTATTTACTTCGTCATGTATTTTTTTAAGTTCATTTAAAAGACAATCACTATTACCTGCCTCAAGTTCTTTGAGTAGCCTAGCTACAATCTCGAACGTACTCTCATTATTGGCATTTTTAGCATTTAATTCGCTATCTGTATTATCTAAGATAAATTTGAATATTCCTATGTCAGCAAATATTGCAAACATAAGTGGAGTTGACCGGGAGTCCTTAGTTATTCGGCTATAAAATCCCAGATCAACATTCGCAATTACTTTAACGTCATCTATATTATTGCTACACACAACTCCGTGAATTCGATCTATTCCCAAATTCTGTTGTCTTTCAAAATTATAAATTTTACCTAACACATTATTGGAGAAAAGGGTTCTTCTAGAATGAGGTGCATAAGTTCGACTTAAATCTCTATTGTCTACATTTTCGACATCGTTATTAACCTCGTCATCTTTTACACCATTTTTAGAATATTTATTTATTAATGTTTTACCTAAATTCCAATATGTCCCATGATCGAAAGAATCTTGCCTTGAGAAGCCTAAAGCTCCTAGCATAGATGCCATAAATTCAGTGGTATGTTGGGGATGAATAAATGCTTGGGTTACTTCATTAGGTAATGCACCCGCATCCATTAATTTTTCAATTAAAGAATCACTTCTACGACAAAAAAGCGCACTATTTAGGGTATCGCTATTCGGCTTGCACTCTCTTAGTATGGTGATTATATCCTTAGTTTCTACACCATCAACTATTGCACTGTTAAGAGCATGATTGTATGTGTTCGACGTTTCGTGTTTAGAAAACATTTTGTAATCCTGTGCCAAACGGTCAATAAAGGTGTTATCTTAACATTATTTGACCATTTATACAACTAATTACACTTACTTATGAGGCAACTTGTGTTTGATTAAACTCGATAATAAGCCAATAAAAGGGAAAACAGCACTAATACAGATTTGTTTACATTCTAGAGTTCCTGGGTACTTATTCGCATTTTTGCTCAAATAAGAAAAATGAGTCTTTTTGGCATGCCAGTCCAAAGCAAACTGAACGCACCCTGAAGGATTATTGTATCTCAAAAGATATTACTTCGATTTGAAATCAGTGGGCTTTGGTTGCAAAGGATTTATTCGTAGCTTTATAGCCTGTTTACAAAAATCGATAACATCAATACCTTGAGGTGAGCCAGTTCTCTCTACATGACCAAGTCTATTGATCAATTTCCAGGTTTAATTTGCAACGCAGGATGAACCTGTTTTGGCTTTGCATTTGCATCGAAAAATGTCGCTTGCGTTGCAGATACAGATACGTTTCTCGCGATGTTTACATCGGGAAACTGTTTTTTCAGGCCTCCTGGAGTGTACTGATAAAAATTTGAAGTCTTTAATGCATCCAAATAATACGCTGGCTGGCTTCCGTCCGATGTTTTACAAAAGCCACCAATTTTACCCGACAACTTACAGGTCACTGGATCCAGTTTTGTTAAGTCCTTAATATCTCCATATGTTAGATGTCGTATGACTAGTGGCGGTATCGGAGTATCTTTAAGCGCCACATCTTTGGCATACAACTCCGCGATGAAATATAAAAGATTGGCCACGACTATATTCTTCATATTGTCGTTTGACGCATAAGCCTGAGCTATTTCAATAAAATTAGCGACTAACTTAACTGCGCCATGCTCATCTTGGGCCCAAAATAACCAAGCCCCACAGATAGGCTCATTTGTTTCTTGATCAATAACCACATGGATGGGTATTGCATCATCTAATCTTCGCTCAATGATTGACTTAAAACTTGCCCCTGAAACCTGTAAACAGCAGTTGAGGTAATTACCTAAAAAGAAGGTATCAGGTCTTGATTTATCCCACTGCTGTACAACACAGTGTTTGACTAACCGTTCTTTAGCCGCAAAATACTGTGCGAGTAATGCCTCAAGAGTAGTAAACAATCCCTTTACTTCCCCTCCAGCCCGAAACGATGAGCTTTTTAGTTTTTGCAAATGACTGTCGAATTTGCCTAACATTAACTCTATAGTTGACGACTGAATTCGAGTCGCTATTTGTGCTCCGGCGTTTTTACCTTTAGTCAATTCTTGAACTATTTTCGCAGCCATAACGAGTTCTTTTACCCCGTAGGTCGTTAAGCCCTTAAGACAGGTTAATAGCTCAGTACCTAATTTGGTCCAATTGGTCTGTTTGTTGACCGTGTAAGTGAAGGAATGAGTGCGGTTGTAATAAACTACTTTTTCTGTATTTAAACCAAGGGCAGCTAATTGCTTACGAACTGCAGAATTATGCTGTGCAATAAGTCTTAATTGGCTGTCTTTTTGATCGTGGCTATGTAATAAATTATCAAGAGAGCGATTGGTGATATCGCACGCTAACATGGCTTTGTACCAATAGTCGTACTGATCATCAGAGTCTGAATTATTTGCCTGCGCAGCATTTTTTACTAAAAGTAAATTGGCAAATCGTGAACCCATTAATTTATCAAATTTACTCTGATTGATGTCTTTGGAATCAACTTCCAAATGCAAATGGTCCAAGCATAGATATTTTAATATGTCCGATAATTCCTTAATGACATCCTCTAAGCTAACGGTATCCAACCTAGCTTCAAGACCTGAAATTCGTTTAACCGATAACTCGTTAATTTCTTTTGAAGACAATACAGAGAGAGTGATCAAAATCTGCTGCCATAAGGATGTTGACTTTTTATCCATTAAACTTGCGGCAAATTTTTGCATTAGGCGATTTAAAAAGTGTAATAGCTTGGTTCTGTTAATTAATTCATAGGCTTTTAGAAATTGCTCGAAACGCATAGCTGATTTGGAGACAACAGTAGTCATGAACAACAGTGCGCGTGAAGGACCCATTGCAACTAGTAGGTTTAAAATCCGCTCGATGTATGTATCTCTAATTTCAGCATAATGCCGTCGCTGAAAAGGGGTAAGCATTTTATTAGACTCTTCAAATGCTTTTTGTAGCCCCTTAATCTGTGCTACAGCTTTATTTTTATTAGGCTCACTTCGCTCGAATTCGTTAATACAGGCCATAATGCGTTGTTCATTATCCTCTCCCAATTCCTTTGCTAAGGTATCCAGCACTTGATTGGGCGCACATTGTGCCGCAGTCGACATCAATCGTTTTCGCTCTTTTGGGAAGGTCGTCAGTAAGCTGTTTAAATCTCCTGATATGAGCTTTTGCAATAAATCGGTTGTGCTAAATAAGTGATTTGACAGCTCATAACGATGTGCTGGAAATAGATCAGCCACAACTGATAAATCATAGCTCTCTTTAATTAATTTCGAAAAATATAAAATTACCTTGGAATATATTAATTCTTCGGATTGTGGAAATAGGTTAATTAGATCACGAATTCTATAAGGATTATTACCTATGAGTCTTACAAAACTATCTTCATCTTCTAACACCAAACGATTAATGCGTTGTAGATGACGTGGTGATTGTTGCATAAGCCATTCTAAATCCTCTATGCGTCCAATCACTTCTGTAAATATGGCTTGATGCTTTAGAACATTTCCAATAAGTACTTTTTCATGCTCTGGAAAGGCTTTAATCAGGGCCTTAAGCTGATGGGTTGTATTTAAAATACGAATACATTCGCTAGGATTATCAAGAAATGGTTGTAGTAAAAAATCTCTTTGCTCTGGGAAGGCCTCTGCTAGTTCGCATAAATCACCGGTCGTACGTATTAATTTAGTACGATCATTCGCATCTTTTAAAACCGAACGAATCAATTGATCTTTGTGAGCTGGGAAGAGTCCTGAAAACCCGCGTAAACTTCCCGTAGAGTATACAAATTGAGAAAAACCTTCAGGATCTTTCAGAGTTTCTTCGAACAGTAAACTATTATAAACAGGGAATTTCTCGCTTAATATTAAGAAATTGTCATTATGTCTAAGCAATTTGTTTCGTACCGCAGGATTGGTATATGCTAGTTCAATTAAAGCATTCGAGTGCTCAGGAAATGCTTTCGTTAAGTGTTCTAAATCCCAGACACACTGAAAAACTACCAATTGTTCCTTTGGATCAGATAACATAGGAGTAATCAAATCTGCTTGATGTTCTGGGTAAAAATTAGCTAATTCGCATAAGTTGTTGCAGGCTTGTGGAGGGTACCAGCCGGAATACATAAATCGTGCACGTTCCACAGGATCAGTTAGAATGGGCTCAATCAATCGATCTCTATATTTCGGAAATGCAGCAGCTAATGCGACTACATCACGACCATGATGTACCAATCGCAGCCGCTCGCTTTTATCCTTCATGAGAGGTCTAATCAGCGCCGACTTATGAAAAGGAAATTCTTCTGCTAAGTCCACCAAACTAGTAGATGAAGAAATGTATTTCTTATAAAAGTCTTTAGAATAAAGCCCTGCTTTTTCTAATAGAACGCCATCCATCTCAGCATCTTCAGACAACTTACCTAGTTGGATTAAGTCCCAGGTGCGAGAAACTAAACTAGGCAGCTTTTTAATTGCAAGCTTAAATAATCGTTGATTTTGTTCGGGAAAAATGTTGACTAATTGCGCAAAAGCATCACTTGATTTCATCAAGTTATTAATAGATTGAGGCGCTTCAGACGCTGCATTGACTTTACTGTAGCGAATTAGAGCTTCTGATATTTGCACTTCATATTCAGGATGCTCATTAATCACATATTTTAGTGTAATTAATCCATCAAATAATTTGAAAAAATTCCTATCATTTTGCAGGGCATGTTCGATGTACTGTACCGCTGAGTCACTGGATTCATCCTCACTGGATGAATCAGCCGTCCCCCAATTAAGAGGCATATTCGATTCTTTCCCATCATATAATTTGATATTGGGATTGTCCCGGAAGGCTCTAGTACTTCTGGATCTATGATTATTATTCTGAATATTCAGCGCTCTTAAACTAGTACTTTTTACCAGGGCGTTAACCCCATCATCGCTAAGGTTGTTAAAATTGACATCGAGAACTTGTAATACCTTATTGTTGGCCAGAGCTTTAGCACCTTCATCATTGATATGGTTAAAACCGATATCCAAGGCAAGTAGATATTTATTGCGTGCCAAGGCTGCCGCAGTGGCCTTACGCAGGAGATTGCCATTCAACTTAAGTGATTTTAGAGTTTTATTGTGTTCAAAGGCTTGAGCACCCTCATCCTCAATACTATTCTCACCAATATCCAGCGATTCTAGGGTTTTGTTTTTCGCGAGTAACTCAGCTCCTACTCTACCGATATTATTTTCATATAAGTTAAGAGTGCTAATATACGGATTATTTTCAAGAAACTCACAGATTGCTGGAACGTCTTTTTCAGTGAGTTTTTTATAGGATAAATCCAAGGAATTGCCTTGCAGGCTTTTGAGTAGTTGTATTGTAGTAATGGCCATAGAGTTCCGAATCAATACTGTGTGGATCAATAATGTGCAGCATTATATCGTACTGACCGAAGATGATCAATTATAAGTCAACTGGGTAAGGCTTGTATCTTTATAACGAAGGGGGAACGCACCAAAAGTTGATGATGTCTCTTCAAAAATAGAGTTGATATATAATGAAACTGAAAAAAACTCTTTTGAATATGATGAAGATTTGCACATTAAGCTGACAACTACTATTTATAGTTATAAAACGAATCATTAACAAAATCATAATCGAAGCGAATTCTTTGGAACATTTGAAACTAGTTTTCCAATCACATAATGCTTCGAAGGGTCAGATCTTTTCTTGTGCCTAACGTCGAGAGGTACGACTATTGTTAGATCTGCCCCCCATCGTCCATTCATTTCATAATAAAGACGTCTTGAGCCGGATGCTGTGCGGCTTTTTTTTGTAGCGCGTCAACAATGTTTTCAAGCTTTTTAATATCTAATTCTGGAATTATGCCATTAGGCCCTTTCCCATTGTTTTCAGCTAAAAACTCAGGATCAGTTATTGTTTTTTTACCCACTTGTGCTTCCTGCAATAACCTAGAAGCAAAATCCAATACTGTTTCATGTTTAACATTTTTAATAGATAAATCTATACCAGGGTTGTCTAATAACAAAATGAACACTTCTAAACTTGTAAATACAACAGCATACATTATCGCAGTAGACCCTGATTGAAAAGATTTTTGATTTAAATCACCTACTTTTTTGTTTGTGTACATGCTTATTGCTAACTCAACGCTTTCCTTATGCCCACCGGTCACTGCTGCATGTAAGGGGCCTTTTCCCCATTTATCTAGCATTTTATTTACTGAAGTAGAAGAAGTCGAACTCGTTGAATTACTTGAGGAAGTCGGAGAAGTCACCGCTCTCATAGAATTACCAAGCAAAGTAGCTTGGGATAATGGTTTTGGTGCTAAAGGCAAATATTTTTCTAACAGCATATTACCTGCTTGGTGGTAATCTATGTTGCTAAATGGCGCCTTAACAAGAACTTTAGTCTCTAATAATTCTTCCACCAATGACTCTACTAACTCTACCACCTGATTTGGGATCAAATCGGGATGCAACAAAAAGGGAGTATATAGGTTGGGGCGAGCACCCATTGACAATAACTCTCTTATGAAAGAAATTTCTCTTTTGGTATAAAGTGCGCAATTAAGCGTATCTTCATCTGCTGAACAAGCTTTTAGCAATTCGATTAAGGTCGATGTAGGTACATGAGCCATTATTTGTTTATTTAAATCAAAGGTATTTATTTTGAGCACATCAACATTGAGCACTGGTTTGCGGCTGGGATCATCATTCCCATTAGCTTCTAACTCACGGTTACCAAACTTATTTTTAGCTTCTAACTCAGCTTTAGCATACATATTTTTACTCCAGACTTCCATCATAATGGTCAAATTTGGCGCCACCGTAACATGTTTTATACATCAATTCAACTTTACTCCGCATTGCCAATAATTTTTACATTCAAATCAGAAACTTAGGGAAAATCTGGTCCTCATTTCTTTTTAAATTTTAAATTCCCCTCATTTTGGTATTTGATCTCATTATTCTTCCCACTAAAATGAGTTCACGGTTATTAGGGAAAAGCCTAGTTAATACCAATTTTAAAAAGTGTACCTAGAAGTGTACCTAAATTGTAATTATTCTATTTTGAAATAGGGAGGAATGATTATAACTGATTGATTTTAAAGATATTTATTTGGTCGGGACGGAAGGATTTGAACCTTCGACCACTAGCACCCCATGCTAGTGAATATCAATATCATGCAGTATCTTTTAAATTCAAATAAAACGAACAATCCTTATATTTACTTATCTATATCGCTATTCTACATTTCAAATGATATCATGAAATACTATTCAAGAACATAGAAAGTGGTACCAAAATAGGTACCAAGCAATAAAGGACTATTATGAAATTTACTGATAACTTCATCAAGAATCTTCAAGCTGAATCTGACTGGCTAGAAAAAATAGAAGCCACTGGATTAGGAGTTAGAGTTACACCTAGTGGAAACAAATCTTGGTTTTATCGTTTCACTCTGAATGGCAAGCGCTCCAAAATGTCTTTGGGAGGTTATCCTGCTATAAGTCTTAAAGAAGCGAGAGAGCTGTTATTTCAAGCCCAAAAGCTAAAAGAAAATGGTATAAATCCAATTGAGCATAATAAGCATGAAAAATTAAAACAACAAAATACCATCGAGCTTATAATTCGAACCTGGTATGAAGGTTATATTGAGAAAAATAGAAAGCAACCGTTACAAATAAAACAACAAATTAATGCTGATATTATTCCACTGCTAGGTGATAAAAATCCTGAACAACTACATCCCCGTGATATTACGAAAGCACTAGATACAATTGTAAATCGTGGTTCACGTGTACATGCCAATAAAGTATTAAGCACTCTAAAGCAGGCCTTTAATTATGCAGTGAGCCGAGGCGATATGTCTTCAAATCCTGCGGCAGGTATTAGAGCAAGGGATATTGGTGGTCTTGAAAAACCTCGCGAACGTTATCTAACACCTGACGAAATTAAATCGCTTTGGCATTTCTTAGATGGTAGTAATAGTAAAATATCACAGAGTATTTGCACTGCCCTCAAAATAATTCTTTTAACAGGTGTCAGGTCTGGAGAAATATTATTAGCTACCTGGGATGAAATTGATTTTGAACACGCCTTATGGACGATACCAGCGAATCATAATAAGAATGGATTGGTTATGAAAATTCCACTGAATACATTTACAAAGAATTTATTTATAGACCTTCGGAACCAAAGTGCATCAAACTTTATTATTTCAAATTTTAAAACAGGTGAAGCTTTATCTGACAAAGCTATTGCAAAGGCAGTTAAAAGAATCCAAGAACGAGTCGCAATTCCACAATGGACTACCCATGATCTTCGAAGAACATTCGCCACACTTATGGGGGAAATACTTTGCATAGATCCTGTAGTTATAGAAAAGTGTCTAGGGCATAAAATGCCGAAAATAATGGCGACTTATAATAAAAATGAAATGCTACCACAACGCAAAGACGCATTAGATCAATGGGCGCGATACATCGAAAACCTATTAGAAGGTATAGAGCATGAGCCATATGGATCTACAAACATTGACGACTCAAATTGCCTTGGGGGAAGATAGTACTCGTCAATTTAAGTCCGATATACGCAATGGGTCCCCCAAAGCTAATGCATCCCAATTTAAGAAAAATCAAAAAAATTTCTGTTAGTGATGATTTATTGATATTAATATTTTGATCCATCATTCTGTTCTCTACCTATTTGTGTCGGTGATGAATATCGGGAAAATGAGGGTGCGAATGAGTAATCACTTCATGTTGATGAGCGTGAGAATGTGGCTCTTTACCGTCCCAAGGAAAATCATGTGTATGTTGATGATGCTCATCATGAATATGGCTGTGGTGGTGATATAAAGATTCGTGGGTATGCTCATGTTCATGCTGTTCCGTAAGATGCAAATACACACCTACTGCCATAAAGAAGAAAGCAATCCAAAACATGATTGAGGTATTGTCGTGAAAAAATAAAATTGCAATTGTTGCACCTACAAATGGAGCTGTTGAAAAATAAGCGCCAGTTCTTGCAGTTCCAAGTCCTCTTAATGCTAAAACGAATAAAACCAAGCTGACACCATAACCTATAAAACCCACTAAAAGAGCATAACTAACGTTTAATAAATTAGGTAATGACATACCCAAGATCAGAGCAAGACTCGTATTCATGATGCCGGCAACAAGCCCCTTACTTCCCGCAATAAATAAAGAATCTCCGGCAGATACTTTTCTTGTTAAATTATTATCTATAGCCCAGCATAAACAAGCCGCTGCAATCCATAAGGAACCCCAAGTACTCCCTTGCACTCTTTGGCCTTGAGGCCAGGATAAAAACAAGCCACCAATAATAATTAAAAACATACCAAGTACTATGCGTTTAGAAGTACTCTCCTTAAAAATAATCCATGCTAAAGAAGCAGTAAGCACCGCTTCAAAATTTAATAATAAAGAAGCTGATGCGGCACTGATTTGCTGCAAGCCAAACAATAATAAGATTGGCCCTAAAAGTCCGCCAAAAAGGATAGCGCCTAATAACCAAATCCAATCGTCTTTCACTAATCCCGAGGGTTGCCAACCACGGTCTTTGATTAGGCGAATTAAAATTAACCCTACTCCACTTCCAGCATACAATAATCCAGCAAGCAATAAAGGAGATATTTGACCTACCAATTGTTTTGCGAACGGCGTACTTGCCCCAAAAAACAATGCGGCACCCAGTGCTGCAAAGGTAGGTGAAATTAATCGAAATCTCAACATATCCGCTGTCTCCTAGCTCCAATTACAACAATACATCCTGTTCCGTGACCTTTCAAAAAGGTATAATCTTATCACTGTTAATTACCCATTCAGCTAGTTCTTCCATGGTTGATTTCTCAGCACCTTGAAAATAAGGTTGATTTTTGTAAATACCGCATCGTGCCATGCAGGTTCCACAAACTTTCACCAACACTTGCTTAGCAATAAGCGACTTGAGCATTTTAGATAAATCCTGATCATACCCCTCAGGCGGTTTACTCATATCACGCGCCAAATCAACAGCATCGTTCATCAAGAAAATACGAATCTCTTGCCCCGCGCCCAATAGCTTTTCTGCTAATCGCAATCCATTCCAGGTTACATCAGTGCCATCATAAGGTGCTCTATTAAAAAGTATTAAAATGCTCATACACTGCCCCTACCCAATAGTTAATGACTACCAGTTTATCTGTTGGCTCTTCTAAACTGAAGAAGCTTAAAACTATTTCCCACCAAATCAGATTGCATTCATCGATTCACTGGGAGGTTGTTGCTTTGAAAATTCAACAACCGTAAGCCGTTAGCAACGACAATAAGACTAGCGCCCATATCCGCAAATACTGCCATCCATAAAGTAGCCCATCCACCTAACGCTAAAATAAAGAAAATAAATTTAATCACCAGGGACAAACTAATATTTTGACGTAACACTCTAGATGTTTTATGGCTCAAATCGATATATAGAGGAAGCAATAATAAATCATCATTCATAAGAGCTACATCTGCTGTCTCAAGCGCTGTGTCCGTACCTTTTCCCATAGCAAAGCTGATTGAAGCCTTCGCAAGAGCTGGGGCATCATTAATGCCATCTCCCACCATACCCACATGAGTATAACGTGTTAGTAAGGAGGTAATAGCATCCAGTTTTTCTGTTGGCAGAACATTAGCCTTGACTTCATCAATACCCACAAGCTTCGCAATTGCTGCAGCTGTGACTTGATTATCCCCCGTTAACATAGCAGTTTTAATTCCCCGTTGATGTAAGGCTTGTATCGCTAATTGACTTGTGGGTCTAAGGGTATCGGCCACAGCAAAAATAGCCAGTACCTTTTTAGTGGTGCTCAAAATAACAGTGGTTTTCCCTTCGCTTTCTAAGCGACTTAACAATTGCTCAACTTCTAGATTGCATACTTTATTGTCCTCTGCGAGTTGATGATTCCCAACGTAATAAATTTCGTTTTTAATCACACCAACAACACCTCGGCCAGGAATAGCTTCAAATTTATCAACCGCTAATAAATTATTTACTGGGAGTTCCTGACGCCAGTATTCAACTAAGGCATGAGCTACAGGATGCTCTGAATGACTATCTAAACTAGCAGTCAGCTGAAGCAAATTCTCTTTATTGAGTGTTGTATCCGATACAATAAAATCCGTAACTACAGGTTTACCTTCTGTGAGAGTTCCGGTTTTATCTAAAGCAATGATTTTTAACTGATATCCTGTTTCTAAGAAACTCCCACCTTTAATCAGTAGACCGTGTTTGGCCGCTGCTGCCAAGCCACTAACCACAGTTACAGGAGTCGAAATAACCAGTGCACAAGGACATGCAATTACGAGTAAGGTTAAGGCTTTATAGAGCCAATCATAAAAAGGATAATCCAATAAAAGAGGAGGAACTAATGCAACCGCTATTGCGATCAAGACCATGAGTGGCGTGTAGTATTTAGCAAACTGATCGATAAATCGTTGTGTAGGTGCGCGTTCTGCTTGTGCTTGCTCTATCGCTTTGCCAATTTTAGCTAACAAAGTATCGCTAGCAACTTTAGTCACTTTAACTTCAAAAGAACCTCGTTCATTAAGAGTTCCTGCAAAAACAGCATCATCTTTTTGCTTGGTTACCGGCATCGACTCCCCAGTAATGGGAGCTTGATTCACGAAGCTTTGACCACTAATAACAATGCCATCCAAAGGAATACGTTCTCCTGGTTTGACACGAATAGTAGCCCCCAGAGTAACATCCTTTACTAGAAATTTTTGCCACCTACCGTCTTCGGTTTTTACGTTTGCTTCTTCAGGGGCAAGTTGCATTAAACTGCGAATTGCAAGTCGTGCTCGGTCTAATGAATATCGCTCAATTCGCTCAGCTAACGCAAAAAGAACCGTGACCATGGCAGCCTCAGGCCATTGACCAATAAACATAGCCCCTACGATTGCAATCATCATTAACGCATTGATACTCATGGTTCTATTACGTAAAGCAAGTAATCCTTTTTGAAAGGTTGGCGGGCCACTCAAAATCATAGCGGTTAGCGCTAACAACACCACCCAAACTGAGGTATCTGAATTCGATGTATAACTGAATAGCTCTGATAATAGAGCAAGCAAACCTGATATACCTATTAGCCACCATGAGGAGAAATATCCCGCTTTTGAAACACTCTTTTCAGAGGTACTTCCTTTGGAGCTCACCTTCAGGCCCAAGGATTCTATTTTTTGTTGCAGTATCTCAATACCTTTTAACCGATGTTGAATTGTGACTTCTCCAGCAATAAAATTAAACTCCATTTTTTCTATTTCAGGCACATTTTGTAATTTGCTACGAATTAACTTCTCTTCGGATGGGCAATCAAGACCCTCAACTAAAAAAGTGGTGGTGGTTATTGGAGTTGTCATCTAATTTCCCTATGTTCCAAATATGCTGCATATTGATATGAGAATATTTAGAGATTAAATATCAATCCCATGATTATTCTCTTCACATTTCTGAGTTTCATTTTGTAATGTAGTGTGTGAAATGTTGTACTCAGAAGACAACAGCTTACGAAGATTGGCAGAAACAATTTCCCAGTCAGAATTTGGATTAGTAACCACATGAGCGGTAAAATTAACTCTATCAGTAGTAAGTGCCCAGACATGAGTGTCATGAACATCTACAACCCCCTCAATCTGGTAAAGAGATTGTTTTAATTTCAATAAATCGATACCCTCTGGCACCCCTTCTAACAAGATATTAATACTTTCTTTAAGTAATACCCAAGTCCGCGGCAAAACCCATAAACCGATAAGAATTGCTATTAATGAATCGACCCAAGTCCAACCAGTAAAACGAATAATAAGTGCTGCAACAATGACACCGACCGAACCTAACATGTCACTCCACACTTCAAGATAGGCACTTTTCATATTGAGGCTTTGATTCAGCCCTGAAGAAAGCAGCTTCATGGATAATAAATTAACGACTAACCCAATAGATGCAATAACCAACATCCCCATCGAGTAAATTTCAGGGGGATGTTGCAACCGTTGATATGCTTCATAAATTATATAAATGGCAACAAAGAATAAAAGAATCGCGTTAAAAGCTGCTGCCAAAATCTCAAAGCGATAATAGCCAAAAGTCCTTAAGACATCGATAGGACGTTTCGCAATTCGAATAGCCAAAAGGGCAATAGACAATGCTGCTACATCCGTTAACATATGAGCCGCATCAGAAATTAATGCTAAGCTCCCAGTAATAATACCGCCCACAACTTCTGTAATTAAAAATGATGCCGTTAATAAGAGCGCAAATACCAGTGAACGTTCTTTACTGTCTTTAAATTGGTGCTCAGCGCTCATTATGCTCTCCTGAATAATAAGATCGGCTATTTGACGAATAGACCAAAAGGCACGAATAAATCTTTTCCATTAATGCGGACTTGAGCAAAGAGTTTCACAAAGCCCGCCGTTTGTGGTTCAAGGTGAAATTCCAATACTGGGCCACCTCGATCGGACTCCTTGGTGGGTTCTTTTCCCATTGGGTGAATGTGTAATACCGAATTATAATCCTCGCTGAAAGCAACTATATGAGCAAATGCCCCCATTACCGGTTCAAGTTGCGTGAAAGGCTTGTTGTCTTTGGACACGGTAATTTGCCCCATCACTGCTTGTCCCGCAAGGGCATCATCAAGTTTCAACGTGAATGTGTACCCCTCTAAGACTGTAACGGTCTTCAAAGTTTTATCGATGTGAGCTTGTTTTTTTGGTTGAATGCCTACTTCTGTCATGACGTATTCTTGATGATTCGTCGCAAGTGGAGTAACGTCTGCCCAAATACGGTACATGTTGTTGAGCTTTGGAGTAAAATTAAATTCAAACTCATCCTTGTAATTACTTTTGGTAGGATGAATATGCTGATAATCAGAAAGCGAAGAGTCTATCACCAGTAAATGCAATTTCTTCGTATGCACTTCTTTAAGTTCATTTAATTTTAAAGCTTTTTGATCATTTAAGTTTATTATGCGAAATTTTAAAACAGTATTTTTCCCCACATCAAGATGTTTTATAGGTAAAATCTCTAAACGAAGAGAACTTCCTTTAGCGTTAGGATGAGTGGCTTGTAGTTCTTGTGCATAGGTAGAACCTATTGAAATCCATCCCAGAAATAAGATAAATACATTCTTACGTAACATAAAAACTCCTATGGGTAAAAAATTAAACTACCATTAGCATTAAAGCAGACATGAGGATCATTCCCATATCTTCTACTAAAGTTATTGTAGACATCGGGAGATTAAGCACAGTACCCAAACACGCACAGCGAATTTTACGTTTTTCGCGCAGCGCCTGAATAACCCCTAAACTACTAAATCCCATCAATACAATTGAGACATAAAGAGCAGCTCGAAGTTCAAATTTAAATAAAAATGCCAACCCTAAAGTTAGTTCGAGGAAAGGATAAATAAAGCCATATCCAGGCGCATATTTAGCTAGCAAATCGTAAGTTGCGTAAGCATCACTAAACCCCTTTAAATCAAGGAGTTTAAAAAATGAAAATACAATGAAAAAGCCAGCCATGAAATGCAACATCCATTCATGCCAATTTCCAGCCCCTGCGATTGAAACAATAGATATCATACTGATAATAAGAAATAAGGGGTAATAGGTTGTAAACCAGCTTTTGGACTCTTCTTCAATAATTGGGCGTTCTGATTCTTCCACCAACGTATAGTTGCCTACTCCTTTTAAAATATCATTTAAGGTTGCCAAATCGGGGATAGAATTACCCTGCAAAACAACTCTTGGGGGCTGTAGAGTGACCTCTACAGATTCAACTAATGTATTCAATGCCGCGGTTATTTTGCCGACACAAGAACTACAATGCATTCCAATGACCTGATAAGACTTAAGCATGACTATCCCCCTTATTTCTCACTAAAATGTATTTATGTATAGGAAAACATCGATATTCCTGCCCCTAGGCATTTTTTTATATCGCATTAGCACTTTCGTAATGTACTTCCATTCTATACCTTAATTTATCCTCTATAGGTCAAGAAATTTATCTTTAGAAAGTGATCTCAACTCTCAATTAAATTGTTATTTATCTTCAATTCCCTTAACCTTTGTCACTAACAAATACTCGTTTCAATATCAAATATGATTACAGAAAACTACATACAAAAAATTAAAGAATTGCTCGAAAATAGACAAATTATCATTTACTTCGCTGCAGTTATTTTAGCGTTGATAATTGCTTCGCTTACCCCAAACACTTCTGTACTTGAGGCGAGCATTAATCCTGCCTTAGCGCTCATGCTCTATGTAACCTTTCTGCAAGTACCTTTAGTTGAAATGAAACAAGCCTTTAAACAAGTTCGCTTTCTTTTCGCTCTACTTATCGCCAATTTTTTTATAGTGCCCGTATTCGTCATGCTCCTTGTGCGACTTACTGTAACAGATCCTATGATTCAACTCGGTGTCTTAATGGTATTACTCACTCCATGCATAGACTACGTGATCACTTTTTCTCACCTTGGTCGAGCGGATGCACGTTTATTACTTGTAGCAACTCCAGTCCTTCTTGTGATGCAAATGCTATTGTTACCCTTCTTTCTCAAACTATCCTTAGGAGTAAATGCTGCTCATTTAATCCATCCTGGGCCTTTTATTCAAGCTTTTATATGGTTGATTTTCATTCCTTTTATTCTAGCAGCCTTAACCCAATTTTGGTCGGAGAATAATCTAACCGGTAAACGAGTATCGTCAATATTAGGTCTTTTACCCGTTCCAGCAACTGCAATTGTCCTTTTCATAGTAGTAGCTGCTGTAGTACCTCAACTGGGTCAAGCAATTGATGAGGTGGTTACGGTAGTTCCTATTTTTATTGCCTTCGCTTTTGTCGCACCTTTGCTAGGGTGGCCGGTCTGTAAAATGTTTAGCCTAAATGTGCCTTCAAGTCGGGCGATCGCATTTAGTACTAGCACACGTAACTCTTTAGTGGTCTTGCCCCTAGCTTTAGCGATTCCTGGAGCTATCCCGGTGCTGCCAGCCATTATCATTACACAGACGCTGGTCGAATTAATCAGTGAGTTGCTCTATGTGCGAATTATTCCTCGATTGATAAAATAACGATTAAGAGGACTGTTAAATTCCACATTATCTTCTTGCTTCATCAATCAGATAACTCCATAATCGTTATTGAACAACTCTCTAAAAGTCTAATAATCTAAACGTGACTTCTAGTGGTTTAGTTAACCATCCTAAGGAAGGTGTATTATGAAAAAAATATTTTTATTGATTGCGATTTGTGCTGGCCTAATGGTTGGTTGTGCAAAAAGCGATGGTAACGACCATCAAAGCGCACATGAAGCGGTTGCATCAATACCAAAAGCCTAGCCCTATACATCTGTTCAATTAACTAGGGACACTGGAGCTCAAATAAGAGCTCCGCAATTTACTCGCTTTTAATAAACTTCTTTCGGCGCAAATGAAACATAAAATATAAACCAGGTAAAACTAATAAAGTAAGAAATGTAGAGGATATAATTCCTCCAATTACTACTGTCGCTAAGGGTCTTTGTACTTCTGAGCCCGTTCCTGTCGCTATTGCCATCGGCACAAATCCTAATGATGCAACTAACGCCGTCATCAATACAGGCCGCAACCGAGCAATTGACCCTTCTAATACCGCTTCGCGTAATTTATATTTTTTCTGATTATGTAATTTGTTGATAAACGTGATCATCACCAAGCCGTTTAATACCGCAACCCCTGAGAGCGCGATAAATCCTACCCCTGCTGAAATGGATACAGGTATTCCCCTTATCCATAAAGCAAAAATACCTCCGGTTAATGCTAAAGGAATTCCTGTAAACACTAATAATGCATCTTTTACACTACCAAAGCTCATAAAGAGTAATAGGAAAATGGCTACTAAGGTTATGGGGACTACTATTTGCAACCTTGCCGATGCAGATTCCAATTGTTCAAATTGACCACCCCAAGCCACCCAATAACCGCTGGGTATTGTCACATTTTTTTCTACGAGCAGTTTTGCATCATTAACAAATGAACTTAAGTCTCGGTTTCGCACGTTAGCACTTACCACTATACGTCTTTTTCCTTCCTCTCGACTAATTTGATTTGGACTTTCGCTTCGAACAAGTGAGGCCACTTCATTAAGAGGTATGAAATGGCGCTCACCGTCTTTTGAAATGGGTAAGGGAATAAGGACTGAACGTAAAACATTTGGATCAGTTCTCAATTGCTCAGGAAGTCGAACGATTAAATCAAAGCGTTTATCCCCTTCAAATAATTCCCCACCCTTTTTACCACCAATAGCGATTGCTATTGCATCTTGCACTTCGCCAATTTGTAATCCATAACGAGATAACAATTCTCGATTAATATCTACCGTAATCAAAGGCAAGCCGCTCACTTGCTCCACTTTCACATCAGCAGCCCCTGGTACTTTTTTCAATTGCGCACTAATAGCTTCCGCCGTGGATAATAAAACCGATGTATCATCACCAAAAACTTTTACCGCGACATCACTTCGTACACCCGATATCAACTCATTAAACCGCATTTGAATGGGTTGGGTAAATTCATAGTTATTGCCTGGTACTTGTTTCACCGCCTCTTCAATTTCTTGAACTAATTGTTGTTTGGTCTTCTTAGGATTTGGCCACTCTTTACGCGGCTTGAGCATAATAAAAGTATCCGCCACGTTGGGGGGCATGGGATCAGTTGCAATTTCTGCAGTACCAATTTTTGCAAAAACATGAAGAACTTCAGGAAATGCCGTAATTTTCTCTTCAACTAAATGCTGCATGGTAATTGCTTGGGTAAGACTCGTTCCAGGAATTCGCATCGCATGCATAGCAATGTCTCCCTCATCAAGGCTTGGGATAAATTCACCACCCAATTGAAATGCCAATATAAGACTCATTACGATTAATCCTAAGGCTGCTCCCACAACTTTAACTCGTGCCTGAAAACATATTCTCAATAATTTCTCATAGCCAACCGTTAGATAATGCACCATAAAATTTTCTTTCTCTTGTACTTTCCCATTTAAGAAAATAGCAATGGCAGCAGGTACAAAAGTGAGGGCAAATAACATCGAGGCGAGTAAGGCAACAATGACCGTTTCCGCCATAGGTAAGAACATTTTCCCTTCAACACCAGTCAAAGTAAGGATAGGTAAATAAACTACCGTAATAATGAATACACCAAAAATACTGGGTCGAATCACTTCGGTTGTGGCATAAGCAATAACTTTCAATCGTTCTTCTAAGTTTAAAAGGCGTTGGTGTTCGTGTTGTTGCATACCTAGATGCTTAATACAGTTTTCAACAATGATAACTGCTCCATCCACAATCAAACCAAAATCAAGCGCCCCTAAGCTCATTAAATTAGCGCTAATTTGATTGCTCACCATACCTGTAATGGTGAGCAACATGGATAATGGAATAACGGTAGCTGTAATCAATGCAGCTCTAATATTACCGAGGAAGAGGAATAAAATGACGCATACTAAAAACGCACCTTCAAGTAGATTTTTTTTAACAGTATCTACTGTGGCATTTACTAAATTCGTGCGGTTATAAACCGGGACTGCCTCAACGCCCTCGGGTAATGACTTATTAATAGTAATTAGTTTTTCTGCTACCCGCTCGGATACGGTACGGCTGTTTTCTCCCATCAACATAAACACCGTACCTAATACCACCTCTTTTGCATTTTCTGTAGCCGCACCAGTTCGTAATTCCTTACCAAGCTCTACTTCTGCCACATTTAGAATGCGAACAGGCGTCCCTTCCAAACTGGTAATAACAATATTTTTAATGTCATCCAGGTTTTTAACTTGTCCCGGTACACGAATAAGATATTGTTCACCGTTGCGTTCAATGTAGCCTGCCCCCACATTGGCATTATTACGCTCTAGGGCGGTCACAATATCATTAAGACTTAAATGATAACGAACCAACTTCATAGGATCAGGTAGAATATGTACTTGTTTTTCATACCCTCCAATTGTATTGACTTCTGCCACGCCAGGAACATTTCTTAGTTGCGGTTTAATAATCCAATCCTGAATGGTGCGTAATTCAGTAGCACTGTATTGTTGACTGGCTAATAAATTTGGTTTATTGGTCACCGTATACATGAAAATCTCACCTAGGCCCGTGGAAATTGGACCTAATGAGGACTCCGCTTCTGGCGGCAATTTATTTTTTACTTCTTGCAAGCGTTCATTAATTAACTGACGAGCAAAGAAAATATTAGTCCCGTCTTTAAACACAACGGTCACTTGAGACAAACCGTATCGGGATAATGAGCGGGTGTAATCAAGTGAAGGCATGCCACTCATAGCGATTTCAATAGGGAAGGTTACTCGCTGTTCAACTTCATAAGGGGAATACCCCGTGGCTTGGGTATTAATTTGCACTTGCACGTTAGTAATATCAGGAACTGCATCAATGGGAAGACGTTGATAGTTGTAGATACCTAATCCTGCAATAATTAAGGTAAATAATAATACGAACCAACGGTGTTTTAAGGAAAAACGAATAATTCGCTCAAGCATACTGGCTCCTAATGATCATGACTTGCGCCTTCCTTTCCAATTTCTGCTTTGAGAAAGAAACTGTTTTTACTGACATAACGCTGACCCGGATCCAGTCCTGAAAGTACCTCAATCCAGTTATCGTCTTGCTCACCAATCTCAACGGGTGTTGCTTCAAAAAAATCACCTTGTTGTACGAAGACAACATCACTATCTGCTAAACGCTGTATCGCAGAATGAGGTACAGCAACAGGTATCTGTTTCTCTCCAATAGTAATGGAGGCATTCACATACATCCCAGGCATCCAATTACGTTCAGCATTAGGTAGCACAACGCGAGCTAAAGTAGTTTGACTGTCTTCTATTCCTAAAGGAGAAATGTAGTTAATAGTACTTACAGTTTGAGGCTTACCTTCGTCACCTATAACCACTACTTTCATTCCTTGTTTTACTAGCGGTGCTTCCTTACGATATAGAGTTAAATCAGCCCATACATCCGCCAAACTAGCGATTTCATAAATAGGTTTATCGCCCTTGGCTAATTCGCCTGTGGTCGCGTACTTTTGAACTACAGTCCCACTGATGGGTGCAACAATATTGTAATTTTGTAAACTTTCATTGCTTTCAATAGTGACCAAGATTTCGCCTTTAATCACTTCATCCCCTAAATTTTTAGTAAGTGCTTTTATAATACCTGAATAGCGAGGATAAATGGGTGCGGAAGCATTCCGATTAGGCATTATTTTGCCCACCACTTTTAATTGCTTTTCAAGAGTAACGCCTTTAACGACATCTGTTTCAATGCCTGCAGCTTTTAAAATAGCTGGGGCTATTTTGACTCGACCCTCATAACTGTCAAATTTCCACGTATATGCCTTTCCTTGGTTTTTTAAAATCACCATGGCGTCAAAAGAATGGGGTTCGTTGATCACTTGCTCACTTTGCAAAAAATCATCTACGGTTAAAAAGGTTATCTTGTCCACCGTTCCACTAAATCGTTTTAACTCGACTTTTAAAATTGCATTACTCGGATTTACGGGCTTACCTTGGTCGTAAAGATATGCCCGAAAATGGGGAGGCATACCTCTCTCATATATTGTAAGTTCAAGAGTCCATTGATCGTGTTTGAATAAGCGACCACCATGCGGACCTCGTGCAACTTCCAAATGATGATCAGACTCTTCACTAGACTTAGCAGTAGCCCATAAAGAAAAGAAGATCACAACACCGAGAAAAATAATTACTGTCATCATTTGAGTTAAGGTGTATGGTCGTTTCACTTGCTCTCCTTATTGGCCGTCAAAACCCAAAATTCCGTTGATTTGCATTAATGCTTTATGATAGTCAGCATGAGCCTGTTGATAATGTCGTTCTTCTTCAAATAATGCATTGAGTGCTGTAGACAGTTCAATGTAGGTGTACCGTCCCATTTGATATCCTTCTTTAGCCACACGTAGTGACTTGCGCGATAACGGTAATAGGGTATTCGTTACTAAATCAGCTTCAAAACGTCCCTGTTGCGCTTGTAATAACGCCGTATATAAATTTTGTTTCACTTCAAGATACGTACTACGAAGTTCATGCAGGGTTTGAGTAAATTCAGCCTCCGCAGTCATTATCTTACCTTGGTTACGCTCATAGACTGGTAATTGAGAATAGGCCGAAATTACAGCAGCATTACTGCCATCATCTGAAAAGTGGCGCGCACCTAATTGAATATTTAGATCAGGTATGATGGCTTTTTTAACAGCCATAATCGTAGCTCGCTTGGCATTCATTTGCAGTTGCTTTTCAAGTAACTGCGGACTTAGCCCAATCTTTTTAAGTAAATTTGGCCAGAGCCATTGCTCATGTTTTAAACCAGCATCGGTTAAGTGCTGCTCGACAGTTAAACCGTTTCCTAGAAATCGGGCCAGTTTAGCACGCTGAATTAATGCTTCTCTTCCCGCTTTATTTTTTTGGATTTGTGCTTCTCCTAGACGCAATTCAGCCAAACGTAAATCAAGCTCAGCCCCCGCTCCCGCAACAACTCGACGTTTAATTGCACTGACAATATCTTGGCTAACGCCAGTTAATTTTTTAGTAACAATATACCATTGCTCAGCATATAATGTGTCAATATAGGCATTTCCTACAGCAATATAAAGAGTTGTTTTATTCACTTTAATGCGCGCAAGTGATGCCATGTAATCAGCATAGGTGGCATTTTGTAAATATTTAAGGCGATGCCCTAAAGGAATGGGTTGTGTAATGGATAGTGTTGTCTCAGCAGACTCATATCCCGAATACGCTCCTGAGCCACCAATATTTTCAGCAGTAAGCGCTAATTGTGGATTAGGATACAGTTTGCTTTGAATAAAAAAGCCTTTCAAAGCTTGCGCCTTGTCTATTTCAGCTTGTAATTCTGGATTGTTTCGATAGGCAATAACTAAGGCTTGTTTGAACGTCAACGTAGTATTAGCGTGCGCGCTATTACATAAAAAACTCATCAAAGTTAAGGTTGCCACACTTAAAAAATTACGCATTTACCAATCCTTTGATTCATGAGATTACACGTTTGATTTCCACCTCCGTTTACATATATATATTTACATGCTTTTAGCATGAATTACAAACTAAAAAGCCCCATAAAGGGGCTATCTACATTGAAAACACGTGAATCATTCCATTTGAGCTAACCGAACAATAATGGTCAATAAACATATCGCGAGCAAAAGCCTCGACATCAAAATAGAACATTAAACCTTCCGGTATTGCATTACCATAGCACTCTTCAAAAAGCTCTCTAGCAAAATCAACTTCTGAATCAAAGCAGCCCTGATAACAATCACTTATCATACGTTCTGCTTCCTCAAGCCCATAATCAGCCAACAGAGCTTGTCCCAACTCTCCGTGCTCAACTATAAACTCCGCATAAACTACGACTGTAGCTATGGATTCATACTCACTAAGACGAAGATTACCAAACCCTTCATAGTCATGTATTGCGTACTCTTCCGCATCCTCAACAGGACTATTTTTTAACATGGCTTGGATATCCGCTTTCACATCATCTTCACTCTGTGTCACGTCTATCCATTCGCCATATAAAATACCGTTGTTGTATGAGGCTAAGCATGCCACATAAATTTGAAGTGTATCCATGAGGTTGTTCTCCTTAAATTAAAAAGAGCAAGCCCCAACGGGAGCATGCTCCCGCATTGGGTTATGTTTTAAAACGGTATGTCTTCTGAAGGCTCCTGTAACATTTCTCGCATTTGAGCCATATGGCTTTCAGCAGTAGTCTCAGAATTGTCCTCTTTAGCTTTGCCCTGTCCTAGTAACTGAATATTGCTAACCACAATACTGATGGTTTGTCGGCTATTGCCGTCTTTATTAGTCCATGGATTTGAACGCAATTTGCCTTCAATAAAGACTTGACTGCCTTTATGCAAAAATGCGGTAACTTTGGTCAAGTTGCCAAAAAAGATCAGTTGATGCCACTCTACCCGGCTTTTCAATTCATCGTCTTGTTTAAACGACTCATTGGTTGCTAATGTAGCTGTAACAAAAGACTGGCCTTCTTTACCGATGATACTTTTCGGTTCTGCTCCTAAATTTCCAATAAGTTGGACCTTATTTAATGATGCGGTCATCATTGCTCTCCAGTTGTTATAAATCAGATGCATAGCAAAATGAACCCCGTATAAAGCAGATTTTTTGTTATGTACTAGAAGATTACTCGTGAGAATTAAACTGCAGTGAGTTTGAATCTGTTCTTGTGATTTCTGACGAAAGAAATCAGCGCCTCCAACTTATTTAGATTGAGTTCTACTTGTTTTGTATCATCAAGAGATAACTGCTCAATAAAGCCGTGTAGATCATTGATGCACAGAGTTAAGTCAAACAGTAGATGCTCTATTTCTAAAGAAACAGTATCGAGTTTTTGCATGGTATTCTCCTAGGGTAGAGAGGGATTACCTATCCCAAAAGGGATAAAAATCCCCATTGGGTTTGCAAAAGCAAATATCACCGATACAGTGGTTGATTTGCCAGATTATTAAAGAAGTTATGCTAAAAGCATTCCTTGATAAAGCTGTGATTCATATCCATGAAATTGAATTAAACTATGACAGTAAAATTCAAACTTTTCCCGACTAAACGCTCCACCATTGAATTAGGGAAGAAAATGGCGTATCACAAGACCTAAGGGTTTCACCAGATTTTCGCTGGCTCATCAGTTGTGTTGCTTTTGATTTTAGCAAGCGACGAGGTGAAATCAATGAATTTTAAACATTGTTATCAAATGAACCGGATTGAGTTTAGGATAATTACCCTATAGCTTTTTGCTTAAATAATATCGCTTTTGTCCTTCGGGGAAATCTTTGAGTGTTCCAAAAATTTCATACCCATGCTTGAGATAGAAATCTTTAGCCTGAAAATCAAAAGTGTCTAAATGGGCCATCCGAGCTCCCATCTCTTTTGCATTGGCTTCAACTTGTGCTAACAGTTGGCTACCCAATCCTTTTCCTCTATACCCTTCATGAACAAATAAAACCCCAACATATAAAATCCCCCAATAATAAATATCAGAATTGATCCCTGCAATAATTAGGTCATTTTCTTTAATCACGTAATTTTTTATAACTATTTCATGAGTAAAGGCAACTTTTGCATTGATAAACTCATCTATTTTATTATCAATGAATTTTGCTTCTTCTACGGTGGCTACTAAAATTTGCTGATGCATACCATGTTTCTCATATAATATTCGGTTTTCTCATCCTGAGACCATCTTGTAGCTGTTAATCGTAATGATTACTCAAGAAATCTATTCTATAAGTCAGTGTTGGTAACTTCCATCTTAATTTAACGTTATTAACCAATATAAATTTTTGTAATTGCCAAACGCGAATGTCCCAACTCTCGACTGATAATTTCCCGAGCTTTAATATCAATAGCTCTCTCAAGAGGATTTAATAGCTTTCGAGGTTTCCCGCCTTCAATTGGGCACAGAAGGCCTTTTTTATTGGGATCAAATTCACGGGTTAACTCATTATAGCGTTTTTGAGCATAAGCATGTCTAAGACCGTGACATTTGCTTACCCCCATTTGTTTAGTTTGGCGCTGATACTGACTTAGGTGTTGTTTATAAGTTCTATCAACAGGAATTAACGATTGCCCCTTGGAGACTAGTTGAATCGCTTTAGTTAACCACTGCCTTTGCTCATTGTTAGTAATATGCAAAATGCGACCAATACCGCCTTTAGTCCAGCTTGGTTTGATTTTAAGATATTCGCCAATCCATGCATCACTGATAATTAATTTCATGGATTCTTCACGCCGAAGTCCAAATAAAGATTGTGCTTCAAGTGATAAACGAATCATGGGATCAGTGCATTGACTGAAATCAACGCTCTTTATAGCCTTATTCACTGTAGGGGTATAACTGCGCTTTTTTATTTGGTAATCATCATTGGATGCTTTAACCAATTGAGGTTTATCCAGCACCAGCGCAAGCTTTCTTAATTTGGACATATAGTTTTTGATGGTTGCTGGGGTTTTACCTTGCTGCTTCCATAATTCAACCAGTACATGGATATGCTTTGGAGCTAATCCTTTGATATGAGCTATTTTATACCCTTGTGCGTGTAAATCTTTGATACATCGATTCAGCATGTGACGCATATCAGCTTTACTGGCGAATGAATACCCCGAGATTTGTTTTAGGGATTCGTTAATAGAATATTGGGCGCTACGCAATTTTGAGTTACTCATGTAGATACCTCCATAGCGTGTTGCGAGATTTAATACCCATTTCATCGCGAATTAACCAGCTCACTTGATAACTCCCCAGTATCGACACCAGCGCTTCATTCATGAGTTTGGCATAGAGATAGCGGTAGTTCATATGGGATGGTAATTGTCGATTTTCCAAAGCCTGATACCATCGATGACGGAGCACATCATAGCCATGGTGTTGCATTAAACTAGTAGAGCCATTTGTATGTTTAATTAAATCATCAAGAATGATTTTTTGTGTGTCATTGCGCAAAGGTATGGTTCTATCTTCAGAGTTAAAGGCTATCTCTCGGGTAATCCATAAAGCCTCTTGTCGGTAATGAATATCCGGAATAAAGCGTATCGCTTCACTAAAAGTTAATCCAAATTGAGTTTGTAATGCCATGATGAAGCGAGCTGAAGCTATCGATAGGTCTTGCCATACATTTGGGGTGATTATGGTTTTTTTAAGTCGTTTGTATTGCCTTGTTAGCTTAAGCGATTGATTATCAATACCACTCAAATGGCAATGAATACTTGCTAAAAATGTACGCAATATTGTCATGTACCGCATAATAGAAGCACAAGAAATTTTGAGCATTTGCCAGTGTATTATCAATTTTTGAATATGCAAAGAAGTTAAGCACTGCCATGAACTAGGAACATCACCCACAATAAATAAATCATCAATTAGTTTATGCACAACATAAGCACGATGTTGTTTATCCTTGAAGCTGCCCCGATTATCCATTTGTAAGTATCGGTTGGCAGTCTGTCTCAAAGACTGTTTACGCATGATCCCATCCAAAAAAATATTTGCCCTGGCTTTGGTTTAGTGTTGGTCGAGCGGCTCACTCAAAGGCGAAACCTGACAGATGCCATAAAGCTCGATACAGGGGGCAAATCAATCGTTATAAGGCAAACGATTTGCCGGTTTACTACAGTTTTTCAGGTGATCGACTCCTTATTGGTTAATTAAATTAATAAAAGAACAAAGCAAAGCTTTGTCTGAAGCGCGAGATCATTACAGATAGTAGGTGACAGCCAATTCAAAAGAGAATTCGCCCTGCCAGTATGGCAGATAATCCATGAAGAGTTTTTCCCGACTTAACGTCCAGCCATTGGGTTAGGGAAGAGAATGGCTTAGCACAAGACCCTAAAGGTTTCGCCTGTCCCACAGGCTCATCAGTTGTGCTTAATGAAAAAGTATCAAAATGGTGCTTACTGGGCAAGGGGTAAAGACAGTAAATTTTGTCCTATCGCATGGGGTGCGATAGGACAAAATGGCTTAATTCATTGATTTTAATATGAAAATTTGATTCGATTTTTCTGCGTCACTGCACAACATGCAGTGACGCATTATTTTTCAGAGAAAATGTTATATGGTCTATAATTTAAAAAAATTATCAAGGAATAGTTATGGAGGAAGGATTTCATAATTTTAACTATGGCGCTGCCTTCCAATTTGCTCATGAGGTGAGAGAAGCTATAATTAAGGAGCATCTAGATTGTTTTATTGATTTTGCATCTGACATTGATAAACAAATTAACAAGCCTCAAAAGAACACCCTTTTACATGATGTCATTGAATATATTATTAGTAATTTTTTTAATGTGGTTTATTTTAATAATAATTTCGATGTGTATAGTATTGATGATGTAGCTATACTTGAAGAAAATGGAGTTATAGAATTATTTGATGAATATGAAATAGAATATATTTCTCTTGAGGATTATTTATCAAACAACAATAATGATTATTTTTTATATGGTTATAAATATTTACGTGAAGTTTTGGAATTAAAATTATTACCCATTTTAAAAGAAGAGGTTTTTAATTTATTATTTAATGATAGAGAATTAATGAAGGAATTCAATATTTTAATCTCACAAGATTTGGATGAGAAAGTTAAACGATGTAGAACGTGGCCTAAATGGTTAGAAAGAGCTTTATTCTGTCGAGAGAAAGGATTATGCGCCCTCTGTAAAAAAGATTTAACCCAATTGCTGCATACGAAACATAAGCCTGCTATTGACCACATAGTCCCTATAGCCAAAAAGGGTGTAAATGATCCTACTAATTTACAAATGTTATGTAATAAATGCAATGAGAGTAAAAGCAATATCGAAATTGTTACCTCTAACTCTACACCACTATATTGGTAATACTAAGATATAATAGGGTAGTGAAAGTGCAGCCTTCCCCTTTTTTGCCTTTAAACAATATTATTTCAATCTATTTACAATCAAAAGAATATCTTACTTTATTGATTTTCTTAACATCCTAGGAAGAAAATTATCAATCTCTTCATCACTGAATGTAAGCTCTTCTTGACTTTTTAATGCAGCTGAGGCTTTGTTATATGCTTTACTAAAAGTACGCGGACAACCTTTATAGATTTTAAAAAGCTCATTTTGAGTGGAATTTCTTCTTTCTACTAGCATTTTATAATCAGGAGCATTTAATTGTAAGTCGGTTAAAATTGACAAATAATCTTCTCTGATTTTCCATAGAGAAATTGCTGCCTCTGTATGTTTTTGTGCCATACCTCCTAAGTCGTATTGTTTCAGGTATGTATTAGCTATTGTTAATACCAAGGACAGTATGGCTGTTAGTATTGCTACAAGTTGATACTTTCCAAAAATTGTTACCAATATTCCTGTAGTAATAATTGCTGATAAAATTATTTGCGCTGACTTTATCCAATTTAAACGCGCATTAAGTATGTCTGCGCATTTTTCGTGGGTTTTATGTGTCCATACTACCCTGCCATAACATTCACGCATTTGTGCTTCTAATGCAATAGTTTCAGAATTTATTGCCATATATTTTTCTCCAGTAATCTTCTGCAGTATAAGGCATATTTTTCTCTTCATATTTAATAGCTTCAATAGCTAAATTGTGGCATTGAAGTGCCTTATACTCAAACATGCCTTTTCGCCAAACAGATTGTCCACTACCTGGAGCAGCCCAATAATTTTTATTCGTATCTTGATTTTTTAGATATTCAAAAAAATCTCTACTCATCCAATCGTAATGTGAAAAGGATTCATAGCGATACTTCCATTGTTTTAAAAAATTATATGAAAGAGTATCTAAAAGAAGGCCACCTATAGGTACATCCCATGTATCTTTCCATGCTCGAGACATACGACATAGGCGTTTGAGATTTTTATTCCAGAGAATATTTGCTGAATTAAATTCAGCAATTTCCGATCTAGGGTCTGTTATTTTCCATGAGCCCCCATCATTTGTATCAGGATATAAAAAACGTCTTCCATCTGTACAGATAAATGCTGGAAGTATTTCAAAACAGACCTCATCTGTAAAGTCTAATTTAATAACTTGGCCATCACCTTTAAGATGGGTTGTTGAATAGGTTTTTTTAATAGAATCTTTTACTGTCTGTATTAAAGAAGATTGGCCATTGCTTTGATATGCATTAAACTTATTGAACGTTACATCAGGCAGTTCTATAATCACATCTATGTCACTAACATGTATGTCTGTGCCTCTCCCATAGGATCCAACAAATAAGCCATATCTAATATCTGAATTAATTTGTCTAAAATCTGTGTTTATTCTGCTTATAATTTGTTTGGTCCTATAACTCACATTTTCTACGGTACTTTTGGTCATTCTTAATGACGTACAAAAATCTAAGAATTGGTTATATATACTCAAGCTTCATTCCTTTTTTGTCACATTACGAGGTTTCGCTTTAGTTTTTAACTTAGCTATTACCTGCTTTCTTTTATTTTTTTCATCAGGAATAATGTACAGATTATTAAGAATTTCTTTTGTTATTTCAATTAAGAAACGAAGTGTAGACACATTAAAATCTTCCCAATCATTTTCATGAAGCTCTTGACTAGTAAGGGAATGAACAGCTTTCAACTCATCAAAAGAATCGGGTTCAATACTTGGGTGCTTCTCTTTTAAAAGCTCAACTCGTTGATCATGAGAATAAAACCCTCCCTCTGGATTTACTTCTGGAATGTTTTGGGTTTGAAGTAGCTTATAAATTGCTTTACGTAATCCAGCTGATGCCCCAGTAATTAAATTACTTTTAAGTGAATTATAAGACTCGCTTAATGGCTTCCTAATTGAAATTGGAACTCTAGCATCTATAGTAAAAAATGAAGAGGGCTCATGATGATAAAATACGTTATCCAGCTCTGTTATAACGTTATTATCCTCATCAAGAATATCCACATAAGCTCTATTACGTCCAGGTGAACTATCTACTTGAGGAGGGAGTACAAATCGCTGAGTATGACCAGAATGTTCTATAGCTATATCATATTTACTTAAATGCAAAGATCTTTTGCGGCAATCCTCGTCACCACAAGTAACAATATAAAAATAAACTGATTTTTCATTAGTGCTATCGAAGCAACCAGTGTCTGTAATGCGATAGCTTACATTACGTCTATTGCAGAATGGACAATTATATACCCTATTGCATATAAAATACTTTGAGTCTTTATGGGACTGATCAAATTTGCTCATCACTCACATCCTTTGTTTCAATCCGTAAAAAAGGGAAGCGGTACATTGAAATTATTTATTGTGCCTATTAAACGCTCAATACTAATTTTAGTCAAATAATTATTTACAGATAAAGGAATTCGGATTTTATAAAGCTCTCCACCATTTACCAATAAAAAGGCCTGCCCCTTTGGTAAGGCAATAATATCGTTAACTTCAATCATAGGTACGGCTGTAGTCTGCACTCTATCTTCATTAGTAGTATTAAAATAAACCCCCTCTTCCCCATGAGGTGTATCATTTACCATAGATACTTGAGTATGACCAACTACACCAACTTGTGGTAGTATCTTGACTAACAGATTAGCAGTCTCCTCGTTCTTTACTCTAAGCATAATCAAAGTATTAAAATTTCCCTCTGTTACGTCTGACTTAGCCTTTGACCCAAGCGCCACCTCAAGATCCTGAATTGTTTGAGCATAGGCAGTGACTTGAAAGCCAGCCCCTCCAGCTTTATTTAGGATCTTAACGAATGAATCCTGAATAATTTCTGATAGCTCATCGCAATGCAGATTTAGGCGATAATTGGCATTACTTTCTTTATAAATCTTCCCAGCAGTAGAAACTAAATCAGATAAGAATGCCTTACCAACGGCCTGAGCTATATTCGGGTTTGTAAGGCTATCAAGCCCAATATAAATAACCTTCTTCCGTTTTATCGCAGTCATTAATTCAATTTCATTAGGAGTATCTTTAAATGAAAAAATACTAGATGCATTGCTTTTGTTTATCTCTGATAGAACAGGGCCCACACTAGCAGTTATCTTGTCGTAATAATGCTTGTCCATAATTGCGGCATCGTAAAGATCAATTAGAATTTGATCGTGCAAACTCTCAACATTACCTGCTGCAATTGTTTTACTAATGTGGTTTTTTAAGTACTCTATTACTGCTTTCGTTCGATCCATTGGAGCCGCATTTTTTTGTTTACGATTATTACGCTCCTCATGATGGGTCAGAATAGATTCGATCTGGTAGTTATAGTCTGGATACCGACTAGGCATAATCGTATCCGCATAGGCCATTAATAGTTGGTCAAGTCTGCTAATGTAGAATGCTATGGATTTATAGGTGATGGATTGTTGCATTTCCTCAAGGCAGATGGCGACTATGTTAACGTATTTCCATGCAAAGGCTGCAAATTGCTTGCCCTCTCCTTCCGCTGCAATTGCATCCGTTATTCGTGTAGCCACTTCACTGACCTGGTCATAGTTCTTTAGTGGGTTGTAATACGCTGACAGTTCGGGAAATCCTAAATGAACAATTCGAAAATCATCCAGCCGCCCTGCTGCTTCACAAGCTGAATACATATCTCGAACTAAATCCAAATCTCCTTTTGGGTCTACAACAATTACTGCATCACCATTGCGTATATCCTGATTGATGAGAATACTTGCTAATCTGGTTTTCCCAACGCGAGTAGTTCCTACAACAAAGGTATGGCCTACCCTTACATCTTGAGGGATGTAAACTGGACTATCCTTTTCACCTAGCCCGTGAAGATAAGGACTGCCGCCCACTGGTGGATCTGGTCTAAAAGGATTTAGTTTCGATGAACTACTTAACCATTTAGCTAATCTTGTCTGTTCATGGTTTTGGCAAAACTCCCTAACGGCTCTAAAGCATTTGCCTCGTTGCATAAATGATTCGTTTTTAATTTGTTTAATTTGGTGTAAACGTTGGGTGTGATGAGGAAACCAGCGGAACCCTTTACCAACGAATAACCATTTTTTGGATAAGGGAACTTCTTTGGTCGATAAAGCGTAGTAAGGCATTGCAATTAGTCGACGATGGTAGCGTTTAATTTTTAAGGCCTGCCATCCTCTGACCATGCTTAATAGGCCTAAACTAATCCCTGCGTAATACCCCATTCCTTGCGTTAGCAAAAACAGATGAGGTTTGGCAACTGCAAGTATACCTAATGCTGTACAAGTAATACTGGTATAGATTTCTGTTGGTTCACGTAACAGGTTTTCTACAGGATAATCAGGCATAGTTATCTCCACCAAACCATTAGTTCAAAAAAAGCCATTGCTAATAACAAATACCATCTTGCTTTTAAGGCTAATTCTATTAGCTCAGGAGTGACTTCATGATTCTTTCGATTAATGTAGAGATGAATTATTTTTGGCCACAACCAAAGCAATGCTAAATAAAAAATGATATGGCCGAATAGGAAGCCCAATTTATGTAGTACAAAAAAGTGACTTGCTTGAGCGAATCCCTTATTGAACTGCAACAATTGCGGGGCTAGTAATAAAAGTAAGCCTACTGGCAGGATCACTTGAATCGTGACTATAATAGTAGAGCGTAGATATTTTTTTAACATGGAAGTCTCCTCATGATTACTATCAAAAGTTATAAATCCATGGCCTTTATGGCGTTGAAAATCCTTTGGAAATTGAGTCTCTTTGCTGTGCAATTTATTATTGCATTCGCATCAGACAAGCCCTCCAGGAAACATTATTCAGGTCTTACAGCCCAACATCTTTATGATGAAGGACTAATAAGTGAAAAAGAGTACGCTAAATCTGTTTATCCTGGAAACGGCTAGTTTACTATTTTCCCATCCGAGCAAGTTTTGCCCCTGCTTCTAAAACTTGAGCACCTGAGCGAGCTACCTTATCACTTTGTTCATTTGATGCCGCCACTAACCCTGCTAATGCCGCGCCAGCTTCCCCACCAAAATGACTCGATAATTTTAGTAACAACATTGGGGCTACGAAATAAAACATTACAGCCATATTACGCATTGCAGAAACAGAATCATTCTGACCTAATGGATCGAGCACACTTCTTTCAACAAAACCTACCAAGTGCCATAGGTATTGAAGCAGAATAACCATAATAAATAACCCACATAAGCTGCCTAAAGCTTTAGGATTGTACCCACTAAATGCTAAAATTACGGGTGTTAGAATAATTAGGAAAAAGTATAAGAAAGCTTGCATCACTGGCAATGTTTGCATAATAGCTTCGCGTTTTAATGGAGTTGACGTCCAAGATTTTGCCAATTGCCCCATGTTCACCAATCCATGAGATATTGCGCCACCAAATGCCCCATTAGTATTATCCATAAGATTTTTAACACTGTTGGCTTGCATGTCACGGCTGTCATTAATTAACATTTTAGCGATGTAATCTTCTGGACTTAATTGTGATCCCCATGCTTTTGGATGTGTTCTTTTAAAAGTCTGCACTCGCTCTAAAACAGCATAATAATTTAGATGACTGTCGAAGGCACTAGCATTATTGGCAACCTGAACTAAATCAATTTTTAGCTTAGACCACCATTGATTACAAGTTGGATACCCTTGCTCAGGTAAATGTTTGGCATCAATGTCTCCTCGTTGCGCCGCTTTTTCTAGATTACTATTAGGCGCTTCTTTAAAACTAAAGCCAGGTACAGGTTGTCTTGCGTAAATTTTATTGTAATACAACGTTTGGAAAACCTTTGACCCCATCCACTTTAGATCTTCTTCACCGCCATATTTTTTTAATATCTCTTTAACTTTCGCCTTGTCATGCGGTTCATTGTAATAACTGTTTCTGGCTTCCAAAAAGCATTGTCGATGAAAGTTTAAGGCTTGCTCTCGTACTTCGGCGGGTAGATAAGTAGAAATAAGATCTCCTTCAATGGCTTGAAGACTATCCGTACATCCAGTGACTTTCATTAATCCATAGGTTAAGCCAGACATATAGTTTTGTAGGATTGCAAAACCGATAGGCATTTTGACACTGTTGGTTAGAACATCAGCGAAGGCCTCATCATAGGTAGTGCCAGTATCCTTCAAAGTGGATGTTTTAGCATCCGATCCTTTCTTAACACCACACATAGGTTTAAAACTTAATGCTTTCTCTTCTAATGGAACGCAAGGATAAACAAAGATTCCGCAGATTAAGAACGTAATCGCTAGTTCATAGAGAAAACTATTTAATGCATGCTCCGCTGCATGATGAGTTGAGCCCTCTGGAACTAATACATTCTTTAAAAATCGGTACCCAACCATCAAAAACCCGAGATAAAGCAGCCCTGTTTGCCACAGGGCATTGAATATCACTTCATATTGTTGCCAACCTAAGTAAGTGGTGTAGAGAGATAAAGGACTAAAGACTACCATATCACTCCCCTTTCACATTAGTTTGCGGTTTAACATACACTGCGCCATTTTTAATATTGGATTGTTCATGATCATCACCAGGTAAACCCTTAGCAATTTCGTTGGCACGCATATCCATTAATAGGGTTAATGTCTGAGTCATCATTTTCTTACGTACTTCGTTTTCAAAGGCTAAAGAATGAATGTCATCATCTAATCTCTTAAGAGTGAATCGAACCATATCTAAAGCGGGTTTTAAGTTTTGTACTTCTTGAACCTGTAATCCTGCTTGTAAGATGCGACGCATCATCATGGCCTTATCCAACATATTTTGTACTGCAATTTCTTCAGCTAATTTAGAAACAGTGAGAATTTGTTCTTCTCGCGGCATGCGCTGAATGGTAATGATGATTTCATCGGTTATCATTAAATTAGAAGCACTGACCAATTTTAGTTTTTCTTCAGTCAATGGCCATTGCTTATCAACCAATTGCCATAATGCTTTAGCGACATTAGTGGTACATGTATTAGAGCTATCACAGCTTTGAAGTAACGCAGATAACCCAATACCTGCTTTGGCATCATGTTTGGTTTTGTCATTTTTATCATCGCTGGCACTGACATGAATATCACCCAAGACTTTAACTGCCCAGTCCGCAGCATCACCAGGTGTTTTCCAGTTCTGAGTCATAGGGGTTACAGCTTCAGCTTTTTTTTCGTTATTTAAAGGTTTACGATTTAGCAAAATATTATAACCAGCAATCACCACATCATTTATGACCTTAATCGGTCTTTGATATCTACCTCCGGCATTACCTGACTCGTGTCCTATCCATGGCAGGCCGTACTCATCTCTTTTCTTCGCAATGGTTTTAGCAGTAGCGGTGACATCTACATTTTCTGTTTTGGCACGCTTTGCAGCATCTAGCCAACCCTGGCTGTCTGAAACTGAAAGCATGCTTTCCATTGGTGACTGACCTTCTTCTAAGGTCTTCTTCACATCTTGGCAATCTTTCACTTTGATGGAAAACTCATTCATCGCATTGGAAGCAGTATTTTGCAATACGTTATAAAGTGCTGGCATGGATTGTTGAAGTTTATACATGGGGAAACCAGCTACTGAACCTTTTAAATTATCAATCACGCCGCCAGGAATGTTCATAGCTGAGGATTTCATATCTTGAAATGTATTGGTAATGGATACGACTGGATTAAAACCGTTGCAGGTAAAGCCCAATCGACTATCTACATTTCCGCCTATAGTAATGGTTTGATCATTATTGACTGGGGGTACATACAAATTGGAAGAGCCACCCAGTTTGTAATAATAATCGGATTCATTTGGCATTAAAGAACTAGCAAACACGATTGAGGGTAATACAGTAAGAAATGCGAGCGATAATTTAATCATAATATGTTCCTATCGTTTTTGAGGTTGGCCTACTTTGGGATATGACAAGCTGCTGATTAACTTTCCTTTGTGTTGAACGCAGCCTCGGTATTTACGCCATACTACAAAGACATAATTACCATTTCCTGATTTCTCATCTTCAATGCCCATATCACTGGAATCATTGAAATTGATTGTGCGATTTTTTGGATAAACTTCCTGCCAAATAATGCGTTCCCGTTTAGGATCAAAAATCACATTAGAAACGACACAATTTGGTCCACAGGAATTATTTGTGCTCTGGGTTATATGCAAACTGTTTTTATTGGTCACGATATCTGCGGCATGAAGTGCTGCAACTACAGATGCGCGGAAACGTGAAGGATGTGTTACACGCATGAGTCGTGGAATTTCATGCCCCCAAACATGCCCTTGGCCACCAATATCATGGTTAAACAGTAATTGTGGATGAGTAGCCATGTATGTTATTTCCGCAATTTCTGTTCGGTCTGCCACAGCATCTGCTTCACTTATATAGTAAGGGTAACCAAATCGTGTTTCTGGTTTGTGGGAAAGAAAGGGAAAACGATATAAGCCCGCAGGACTTCCAATGACATCGACCACACGAGTTTGTTCATCATCAACGTGCATTGAGTTAATCTGATTTGCATCATTACCGAAGCCTAGTTTTGAACCCGTAGCTAGTTTATAGGTTTGTTGATACAACTCTTGAGTAGCTGGATTTTCAAATAAGGTATTAGCTTCTATCCAGGGATTGGTTTCTGGTCTGTTAGCAACAGTAACGATTAAATCTGGAATGAATTGTTCTACTGCAGGGGCTGGAACTAATTTCGGAGGAAATTTCCCCACTGCCCAAGTACAACTACCTATGACTTTATAATGGCTATTAGTAAAAATTTTACCAATCACTCGAGTTGCAATACCAAAGCTGCTAATAGGTTTAATCGGCTTGATGCTTTCCTCTGCCTGCAAAGAGCCTATGAATAAGGTTAAGACAATAAATAGATTACTCCTCATAAAAATAACTCCCTTCATTTAAATTCCTAACCTTATTTTCTAATCGATGCGCTACTATCTCTGCCGCTTGAAGGACATCGTATTGTTCTTCGAGCGCATGGCGTTCTGCTTTCTCCGATTTTTCATTGAGCAATAAAGCAAGGATGTAACGGGTGGGAATGACTCGAAATAACCCTTGATAACGTGAACCTAGTAAAACGGCTTCTGCATAAAGACCTTTTTGTGAGTCAATATCACGTATCAGGGCGATTTGTTCAGGAGTTAACTGTTTAAACTTTTGAACATCAACCAACTCCTTTTCATCAATACCTAATAAAATCCATGTTTCAACCAGTGATAAAATCTTGGTAGCCATTTCAGAATTCATATCAGCAACGTTTTGAGTACTTGGAACTAACCATAACCCTAGTTTCCGAGCTACTTTGGCCACAAGTAATGCGCAAGAAACAACGGATGGGATTTGGAATTGGATATGTGCTTCATCAAAAAAAAGAAAGGTTGGGCGGTTTGTATGTTGGTTTTCTTCAGCCATGGCGAGTATTCGCGGCAACAAAGAAACCATAACTAATGCTAACTTTCCTTTATCATCTTTAATTGCGGACACATCAATATGAAAAATATCAAAGTCACCTAGCGGTTCTGTAGGTACGTTAAAGAAACGAGCTTTATTGCTATTAATTACATAACTTTTTAGCCGGTCATGCATGTCTAAAATACGGTCTTTTTTCCGAGGAACAGTCTCTTTTTCCATACGTCTGGCAAACGCTGCCAATACATGTTCTGTCAGCATTTGCGGAATGTTCGCATTAAATGAAGTTAATATGGCATCTGTTAATACTTCTATTAGTATGGTTTCATCCGCGAGCGTGAAGTTCTTTTCTTCCTGCTCATTGGCCTCAGTAATCATAGTGCGAAGAGCAAGTGATAGCTCGGCTAAATAGTTGCGTGACTCTTCATTACAGGCTTGCTCAGTGGGGGTTGCAGCTTCGTGCAAATTATTTTTAAGCTGCATCATTTTCTCAGCCAATTGCTCGGCCTTTTCTTCAGTTAACTGACTGCTGATTTCATCGAGTGCCTTATAGGCTTCGCAAAATGGATTTAATGGAACTGCTTTGCTTTTTTGATTACTCAAAAGTAATTGTTTAACCGTCTTGCCTTGAGCTCTACAATGAGTAAGAAAACGATCGAATGAGTTGCCCATTTCAAACAACACAATACGTGCATTTTTAGTTGCCATTAACGTATTAATCATCCACCCCATAGCTACAGATTTTCCGCCACCTGAATTTGCAAAAAGTGCCATATGGGAGTTTTGGCTAATGAAGTCGGTATGCAATGGATCAAATAATACGGGTTCACCCAAACGATTAAAGAAAGTAAGACAGGGTAAATGACGAGCGCCCTGGTTACGTCCATAAACTGGAAGTAATGCGGCTAGTTCAGAGGCATACATTAAACGGTCATAGCGCAAGTACTGACGTGCAAATGTAGGATTAAAATTAAATGGTAAAGCATTTAAATAACTGTTTAATGGGTGAAGATCATAACTTGAAGAAATCAAAGGCATCTTCGCATCTATAAATAAGTCTTTTAATTCCTTCTCGATTTGTGTTGCCTGCTGATCTGTTTCCGACTGATAAAATATGGCTTGGTTAACCCAAAATAACCTATTACCCATTGAGAGTTCATCACGGGCAGTTTTAATATCATCCCTTACTTGTTGTGGTTTAACGCTAGTGCCGACGATTCCCTTTTCCAATCGCATTAAATGCGCATCTAAAGCTTCATCATTACTAAAGGTGACTTGGATGGTATAGATTGAGCCTTCGGGTAATCTATCCAACAATGCATAACGATGTTTGGGATTGGCCTGGGGTTTCTCACGCGATAACAAACCTGTTTCCGGTGTTTCTTTTAATCCATCAATATACAAAATACGATGTTGGTAGCCATCGAATACAAAGCCTTTTTCATTACTTTCCGGTGGGGTAAAAAAAATGGCCTGACTTAGAGTGTATCCAGCTGGCTGATTGTCTTTGGGGTACGGGAAACGTTGGAGTAGTTCCTCAATATTACCCTCCGTTATTGTGGGTTGGGGATTGAACCAGCGCACCCACCATTGATAATAGTCTTTGCCCGTAAGTTGTTTGAGTTGCAAACCAGGTGATTTTAATTTGCTTTCAATCTGTGCCAAGACTTCTTGATGTTCCAAAAGGGCTTGTTCTCTTGTAGCTTTAACTTGTTTATATTGACGATAAAATAAAACACGAATACGGCGTCTGCGGCCTCGATAAGCCATATCCGTTTTAGGATCTAAAAATAATCCCTCGGGTCTTACCATCTTAGTGAAGAGATCATCTAATCTAGCTATGTAATCTTGAGTAAAAGGGGTTTGTGCAATAGTAGGATCGATGCTTTGTGTAATATGGTTTAATACGGGTTTTAAACAGTACTCATCGTTTACAAACATTTGCATTACCCAAGGATCTTCCTTATGCAAGGGAACTACTGCAGCGAAGGTATCCCGGATTTTATTAAATACCGATTCCAGGTGCTCTGGGGATGCAGCTTCAGCAGGTATACTTGCCAATTCAAATCCAGATCCAATACTGATTCCATCATTTAATAAAAAAAGATTTTCTTTATCACAAAAATCAACCACAGCTAGTTGATCTGGCAATGATGGATAGGGAGAGCTATACCCTACTTTAATTTCATTCTCGGTAATTGCATTAGTACTTTTAGTTCCTAATAACCAGTTACTGGCCTCATTAAACAATCGTTTCATCTCATCCCCTTAATATTGCTCAGATGCCAAGGCAAACTGGTTTTGTTTGTAGAGGAAAAATCCGGTGGTATATCCTGGTTTAAGCAATTGCTCATCACCAATTAAAGCCACATGAGGAAACACATAAATTGGAATTTGTGGGTTATCCATTGGTTTAAATAAGTTCTGAATCTCATTCGACGCATCTCTGGTATATCCTTCGTAATTAACGGGCTTGGTTAGGGTTCGTTTAACAGACCAACTGTGTGTAGGTTCATTAATACTTTGTTGATAGAGTTGACTCACTGTTAAACCCCCTTCTGGTATTGCATTTGATGCAACGATTGAAGAAGTGCAAGCACATAAAGTTAATGTGCTACCTAAGACTAAAATCATGTGTAGTTTGTTGTGAATGGCCATAATCTAATACTCTCCCGTTTGCTTCTTTATCGAGGTTGATGGTTTGTGTTAAATGAAATGAAAATTGATTGGGTCTGTACCCTGATTTGTAGGCAACGCTAGCTGGAACAAAGACCATGTCGAAACTGCCTTGAATCCTTTTCTCTAGCCAATCCGCTGCTTTAACTGACCCTTGAGATAATGCACCTCCCAAAGCATATTTCCCCATAGAGCCTGTAGGTGTGCCTGTCGCACCATTTTCATTCGCGCTGTAGGTCATTTGCCATTGGGCCAGAGCATTCCCAAATCCTTTAACCCCGTCAGAGGCAATCATGGCAGTTAAGACACGCGGGGCATTGGTAAAGTACTGTCCTTTAATACAGGGATTTCCATATTCAGTTGTGAGATAACCAATGCTTTCGTTATTGATCATCTCGGCGGTTCCATTCATTTGCTCTTTGCCTACTGTTAAAAAGTGCCCATCATCAAACACAAATAAAGCTGAGGTGACATAGGCGCGTGCACAACTGATGTTATCTAGAAACGAACCCACCCCTATGGCATAGCCATTCACTTTCATGCCTGAAATATTTGGGGGTAAAGCAATTCCATTTGCAGCCATTAAATCACCTCGATTTATGATTGCAGAAAAAGGAAATAGTGGTTGCATTAACTTTCCCTCAACAGGCACCTCACCGATTAAAGCCGATAATAAGGTTGTATGCCCCAGATCTGATCCTGCTGGAATGGTGTAATAAGGAATGGATTTTTTTTCTTCGGTTTTGTTTGAATTTACTTTGATCTTTTCTGTTAATGATTTACGTTTTTTATTCAATTTCTCCCAATAGGCCAGTTCCACTGGATTGCTTTCATGTATCATGAGCAATTGGTCAACATCTTTGATGCCACTTACCTTATTTGGAATTTTAAGTGTCTCGTCATTAATGGAAAAAGATTGCGTCTCTTGTTGTGATCCTTGAGTTGATTTAAGTTCGGCAATTTGCTCTTTTAAAGCCTCAAGTTCTTTTGTTACTTCTTGATTACTGGTTTGTGGTGAGTTATTACTTTCCTCATTTTGTTCTTTAAGGGTTTTGTTCTCAGTTTCTAGATTGGCTAGTTTCTTTTCAGTCTCTTGCAACCTTGCAGCCACATCACGAATATTGTCATTGAATTGACTCGCTATCGCTTCATTAATGTTATTTGGATCTTTGTGCTTCTCATCAGTTACAGGCGTGTGATGAGTGCTATTCATTAAGATTAAAGCAGCTACACCAACCACTGCACCTGTTAATACTTTCAATCCGGCATTTTTTTTCATCTCACAAACTCCCTACCAGTGGCCAAGGCTTCATTGAAGGGTCTGTCTGAAACTAGAAATAAAGTGGTAGTGTCTTCCCTGCCCCTAGGTGCTAAGGTATTGGTGGGATAGAAAGTAGCCGTTTGCCAATTGCCAACCATTCGGCGAGGATCAATAATAACTTCCTTATTCAGCAGATTTTTTAATTCAATTGCAGTCACATAAAAAGTACCTCCATGCCATGAAATTAATGGCCGGGCTTCTATGCTTGCGCCATAAAGAAGGCTGATTTGTTTTCTAGTTTGCATTGGAGTACGACCCACACCTTCTGGTATCACCAGAAGTCTTTGGGGTGCGTAAAGTGATTGAATAGCAAAACGTGTCAGCGAAATTGCATTCATATCGAAACTATTGGCTGTCTCTGGTGTGGCTGTGGGTTCTTCTTTATCCTCCATCACAATTTCTACAGGTTTACTGACAGAGACTTTTTCATTGGCTGATAAAGTAAGAATAATCACTTCACCATACGGCATGAGTTGAACCAACAATCGCTTGTTCTCGAACACTTCTTTTCCTTTGAGATACAAAGCATCTTGGACTTTTAGTACGGATATTTTGTCGCCCGCTTCATTGTCTATAATGCTCACTGCGAGTGGAAAACGAATAATTCGTTCATCATTTAAGGAAATAGTTAAATGAATCGGTGTTTTATCCCATAAGATATGTTCAACATCCAAAGCAAAAGTCTGAACACTTCCAAGTAAACTAATTAATCCGAGCAGGTATTTAAATTTTGTCATGTGGTTTCTCCTCTAATGCAGTTGCCAATAAGTCTTTGACTAGGAGTTCTGGTTGGGTATAGCCATCCAGAGCTAATTGAAAGGGATTTTGTAAGCGAGATAAGTTGAGCTTCACTACTCGTACATGGTAGTCAACTACCTTGTCAGCGATGACCATGGGACTCTTATCATTAAGTCTTTGCGTGATGCGCAGTACTAGATGAACTTCCCATGTGTTATTTCCTATGACCTTCACATCATTGCTTTCCATAAAACGATAAAGACTAGCTACTTGAGTGCGATTAAAGAGTTGTGCGTCTTTGTAAGCAGTTAAGGTTTGTTCCATTAGGAGTCTGTGTCGTGGGGTAAAGTAATAATGAAAACTTGCGAGATTATTCGTGAATTCACTTTTTCCCGTTTTTGACCAGGTATTCAGTGTAGGAATTAAAGTCGCTACAAACCCTTGCACGTATTCACTAGGAACTTGCTCTGCTTTCATTAATCCACCATTGTTTGCCATACCCGGGGTTAACCAAAATTCGTAACGTTTTGGAGCGGTGGCTAAGGTGATCGTTAGTCCAAACACAATCAGCACGAGTATTGTTACAAAAGCTAGCAGGAGCCGATTGAGATGATTCAAACTGTCGATTTTTTTCCAGTAATTAAACATGAGATTCACCTATTAATTTGGATTTAAGCCATAGGCCTTTATGAGAAAGATAAGGTGAAGTCCTTATTCTCCAGCTTACAAAAAGCATGATGGTTTTCTTCATCAGATAGCCATAAGGTTTGCCCGCTTTTAATCGAGCAACCCGTTTGGGGCAAACCGTTATAGACACAACAAAACCCACCAAAAAACCTACACAACCAAATGCCAATGGATAACCGACTAGAAGCCCAATTACAGTAAACAGAAGACTTGTTAGCGGTGTTGCTACCACGACTATCCAAAATAATTCACGGAGGCTTAATCCTTTATAAGCCTCGTAATCATGAGATAAATGGCGAGATGAGGGTCTATTCATGGAAATCACCTTAAATCTTAAATTTAGTGATCATGGTGTACCCTACATATCCGGCAACAATACTGATGGCTAGATAAGTGATGCCCATCACTGCAAACGTACCAAAAGCCACCATAGATCCATCATTTTTCTTGGACTCCTCAATACCGTGTTGAACGGTGGTGATGAATTTTATAAAGCTCATGACTGCTGCGATAAAAAGTAATAAACCCAAACCTTGCCGAACATAGTTCCCAGTAACCGTCATCATGCTTTTATTACCATCACTGATGTCGTCTGCATTGGATATTTTAGGAAACCAGTTGTCTGCGAATAAGGCCGGGGCATAATTCAAAGTGATGAACCCCATACTTATTTTTTGACTCCATTTCTTCAGAGTTGTTGTTAGATTGTTCATGATTAATTCCCCTTAACGATTAAAATTAGAATGAATAAGCAAAGTCCCATGACAATGCGAATAAGACGTGAACCAAGAACAAGGAGAAACCCTTCCTGTTCTTTTTCTGTATCACCCATAAAGTGATTGATGCACCAAATAACCCCGAGTACGACCATCATGATGGCGACAAAGCGAATGCAACTGGAGTAAGTACCTGCCGCAGTATCACCAGCGGCTTGTTTGAAACTTGAAGCAAATGTTTTAGCGATATCAATTTTGCTCATGATTATTTACCGATAAAATCAAGTGCTAAGGGTTTAATGGTTTTAGGCTCTATTGCAGGCTTATTAATGTAATCAATTAGCGCATTGCGAATGAGCACTAAATCATTACGCAAACCAAGATGCGTTTTCCCATCAGCTCCTTCAAAAGCCTCTATGTGTAACTGGATACGAGTATTAGGTTCAATTTCAGTCTGTGCTTCATCGAGTAAAGGCATGATGGCGTTGAGCTGATTAATGACTCGAACTAAGGTTTGATTAAGTGCTTCTTCACTGGCGTTGGTTGTAGTGCTGAGCAGGCTTATTATTAAAACTAAAAATAATCGTTTCATTTTTTCTCCTTACAAATACTTCTTAAAGCGACTGGCAGTGATGGAAATCATCATGCTCAACAAGATACTGACCGGCACAAACATCAGTGCCGGGGTAATGCTTATGGGAACAGCTAGCCATAAGGCTAATAACATCAACAAACCACGTTTGAAGTAGCGATTTAATTGATGAAAGACGTAGGATGATTCTCGACCTAAAGATGCAGTGCGGATGGCGCGTTGATTTAAACCGTCAACTAGACCTGCGGTCATAGCCAATACAAATAAAGGAATACTTGCCAGGAGAATCATCAATTTGATGAACATGACATGAGCGGTTAAACTGATAAGTAATCCCACTTGTTTTGTGGTAATAAATAAGTCTTCACCAATTTGATCTAGTTCAGAGTTATTGTCTGGCAATACGGTGTTGAGTTCGCGTTTAATAACAGTCGAAGCCTTGGATACTTTGCTAGTTATTTTTTCTGTAGGTAATGTTGTAGCCCATGCTTTAAATTTTTCAGCAACTGATGCATCACTAAACTCAGCAACCGCTGTAGTTTGCTGTTTTGATAAGCCATAAAGAGTTTGCCAGGCAGCATCAAAGCCTGATAAGCCCCATATGCTCAATGCCCATCCCAAAAGAATTAACCATCCCATAAAGACAAGTAACAAGATACTCATGATGGTTCTTTTGGATTGCTTTGGGGGTTGATTTTTTACTGCCATATCTCACCTTCATGAAAAATTAGTGGATAATGGCTTTCTTTAAAGAGGGCTAATAAATCATCGACATTGGCAGGTAACAAGGGGGCTTTAGTTAACTCCTGAAGTTCCTGTAGACTTGAGCTGCTTTCAATGTTCGTAATAAAACCTAGAGCATTTTTTTCTTCAAGTTCTTTGGTGTGTTCTTTTAACCATTGTCGTGATAAAGCATCATCCCCAATAATGAAAATGGAGTAAGTGAAGTTATTAAGTTCTATTTTATGTTTGGTTATTTTACCTACGGTTGCTTTGCTTATTGCTGGCAATCTCGCATCCATTTTTGCCTCAAGAGCCAGTGATTCCTCAGTTAAATGTTCTTGAGCCTCCTTGATATAACTATCCATATTAATGACTTCATATGCGTAGCAAGTAGTGATCATAAATAACGCTGATATGAGGGCTAAATTCTTCATCTCAAAACCTCCCTAGATCAACAATGCTGGAGCTGCCATTCTTAGAAAGCAGTAACAATGGTGTGTTTTTATTCTTTGCTTTTATTGATTGATAATTTAAGTCACCGTGATTAAGACTAATGTGGCCACTGTTTACTAAATGTTGAGGAATCTGATTTTTGTTAGCCCATAGCTGAATGGATAAATCATCTGTTTCTAAAAACATAAGATGTAAGTGAGTATCAGGAGTGTTTTCAATAGCTTCGGTTAAAGTCAAAAGAATGGCTTTAACGGCATCATCTGTTTTTATGAACAGATAAAGTGTCTCCCCTTGATTTAATTGAACTGGCTTATGGGCGTAGGGTGAATATGGTGAGGGATCGAAGTCGCCCACAACCGGCACATTAGCAAAGACCTTGTTATAGGCTTTATAGAAAGCATTGTTCCAGGCAATATTTTTGGAAACTTTTTGAGCTTCCTGAATGGCAGCTAATTCTGCGAAATGATTCCGTTCCGCCTCATTTCTAGCATTGAGACCAAGGATATCTAGTGGTGTTTGTCTTAATCCCTGATAATAGATCTTGCTGCGATTTTGCATAAGAAAGACATAACGTTTTTCTTCATCAAGAGTTAAATTCCAGACTTTAGCTTCATGAAGTTGCTTTTCATTTAGTTTAATTTTATTAATATCTTGTTCTGAGGTCAGATCATCTTCATTCACCGTTAATCCAGCTCGAGCTAAAGTTTGATCCTGGACAGCTTGCGTATTTAAAGATTGAGTATTTATTCCTGGGATATTCAGCTCAGCGAATGCTAGTTGAGCTGAAATTAATGAGATCGTTAATACAGAATACTTAAGCATGTTGTTCACCCTCATCTGATTCTAAGGTAACCACAACACGTTCTTTTTCGTTGTTTTCTAATTCTATTCGCTGTTTGCTAAAATCAATTTGTAATACAGTCCAACCTACTAGTATCTCACCTTTTTCTAAGGGGAACGTTTTATAATCATAAACAACGCTGGCTACATTCACTTGTTGAATGCTATCAATGCTGAGAATTTTAAAAGGAAGAGCCGTTGCGGGAAGGTATTTAATTGGGTTCTGTTTTTTGTCTAGAGTGTTAATTCCTTGGTGAATGGCATCTAGTTTTTGACTTAACTCGTTTCGATTGTCATTCAATAATTGATTAAGTTGGTTTTCGTCTTTTGTCTTAATTTGCTCTATTAATGCGGTCAACTTATTAAAGTCTTGTTTGATAGAGCTTAAGTCCACTCGCTCACCTGGTTTTTTAACTTCTTCTCTGATTGTTATGAGCTGAGTTTGAATATCAGTAAGTCGATTGCTGATTGCCTCGGCATTATGTGTAAGTTCATTAGGATGGGCTTTAATGGCAATGACGCCAGCAACAAGACCCAAATTTAGTGAGGCAATAGCTAGCCATTTAAAGTGTGCGTTGTTAAAAGCAATCATGCTTTGCTCCTTACTGATGATTTAACAGGCAATTGATAAGCTGGTTTTAATTTGACATTCACTTCGCGTTTTAAAGGATCTTCGACAAGCATAAATATTTTTTGACCTGCTAAAATTTCTACTCCTTCTCTGACAGTTAATGGCCCAAGATTTCTATGGATTTGAGGTAAAGGACTGCGCATAACAAGCTGCAGACTTTCTGATTGTTTATTCTGTGGAACTAAGGTGTACCCGGAATAATGCAGCCACCATTCAATGGCTTGGCCAACTGTTTTAACCTCTTGCGGAAAATGGATTTGCTGTACTGCTAACAAGGGATTAATTTGAGCAGCTAAAGGTTTGTTTATTACTGTGGCGTAGCGATTAATTTGAGTAACATTCGCTGTATGACCCGTTAAAGTCATCAGACTAAGTGATGTGATAAATAATAATTTAGACATAACAAACTCCTGCCGGGCTTTATGCCCGGTTTAGATGATCAATTGGAATCACTAACAATTTCCGTTTTTGCTTCGGCCTTTTCGCTAAGTCTTTTTCTGATAAAAATTTCCTTGCGATCAACATCAACATGAGATGGAGCTTTGATCCCAACTGCAATATGACCGTTGCGGACATACAACATCTTGATTTCAATTTGTCCTTTATCGATGAGGATTTGTTCTCCAACACGACGGGTAAGCACTAACATGGCAATTCTCCTAGGTTATTTAACTTCTTAATTCTTTAAGCATTGCCTTGAGATGCATTTCAGCGACTTCACGGCTAGCAGGTTTACTAATTTCATTTTTTAAAGGGTTGGGCATCCTGCGATTCTGAATGTCTTTGCAGCAGTCCATGAATTGCGGCAAAGAAGGCGGGTAAATTTTCTTTTCACGGCATACAACCAGTACTTCTTTCAAAACTTGGTTATCGTAACGTTGTAGGCTTTCAGACCATTCTTGTTTCGCTAGAGTTAACAAACTATCGGTCCTGTAGTTGTTCCACCAATTTTGACCATAAATCGCTCCAAGCCTGGTGAACAAAATATCCATACGCAAATCGTGAACAACCGCTGAGACTTGCTCCACTTGATTATGGGGTTGCTGAGATATCGTCGAAGCTGAGGTTAGCTCCTCTGCCACACGCTTCCCAGAAAGATGTGAGAGTGGATTTTTTTGAATTATTTCCTCTATTTTTTTCATTCAATTTTTCCTTAGTAATTTGCGTAATAGGAATGCTTTCCCAGCTTTCTTGAGCTAACCAATTTGCCGGATATTTCCAATTTGGAACCCACAGCCCTTCCTTTTGTAATTCGTCGTAACTGGTTATTTGAGATTTGAGTACATTCATTATTTTTGAAAAAAGCACAGCATCTGGATTTAATTTTTCAAACTCATCCCAAGCTTTGGGTTTGTCTACAGGTTTGGGGTATATCTCCCAAAATTTTTCAAAGTTGCTTAAACAAACAAGATCTTTCTTAGAGTTATGAGGTGTGACGGGATTTGTGTTTTTCACTATGTCGGGTTTTAATTCTTGTTCTGCATAATCCATTGATAAATCAACATTTTTTTCAATTTGAGACTTGACTGGTTGGGGTGACGGGTTTGTGACGGGTTTATTTTTTACAGAATCATCTGAATCCGCTAATACGCATTTCAAAATGAGGTGCATGTCGTCTGATTGAATTTGAATAAGACCAGCTTTCTCAAGGCCTTTGATCACACGTCGTAGTTGCGGACGACTAGGGCTTCCAGATTTAATGATTCCTTGATGAGGCTCCACATATAGAGTTTCAGCTAAAGATTTGTAACTAATCCGGCGTTTAAAACCGCCTACAATAAATGATTGACGATCCATGTAGGGTCTAATCCCCAGTACATATGCCAATTGCTGAATGTGGGGCAATCCCATCAACGCAGACAACTCTCGTGTATTTATAAATAAAAAGTCCATCTTCAACTTTTCCTTAATTCCATCGACATAAATTGGTATTTGAAGTAACAATGAATATCAGTTAGTATCATTCAATAACACGAAACGTGTTACTTATAACCCATTGTAGAACGCCCTACATACGAGTCAATATCGAAAAAGAGACTGTTACTGGATGAAATTAAATGAACTTGAAAAAAAATATTGGCAGTAGAATCACCCAGGCTAGAAAGGCCAATGGACTAACAATTAAAGAGTTGGGTAGTAGGACACATTTGGTTGCAACCAGGATCGGTAATTGGGAACAAGGGACCAGGACACCTGGACCAGAAGAGGCCAAAACTCTATCAAGAGAACTTAAAGTTGCTGCATCTTGGTTGCTGTGTATTACAGACAACCCGCAAGGTGAATGGTTAGAATCAGTTATATTTTAGCGAGGACTCGATGAACCAACAGATACTAGTAAGACGATATCAGGATAATGATGCAGAATTTCTGAGTAAAATTTATTACCATACTATCCATACTATTAACGCTAAAGATTATACAAAAGAACAGTTAGACGCATGGGCACCCTGGTCATCCGTTCATGATTACATTGGCTGGAAAGAGAAATTAGAAAAAATTAAACCCTTCGTTGCATTGATAGATGTTGTGATTGTTGGTTTTGCAGAATTTGAACCCAATGGACACATCGATTGTTTTTATGTACACCACGAATTTCAAGGCAGTGGTGTTGGCTCAACATTGATGGCTGAGGTAGTAAAAGACGCCGCTCGTAAAGCCCTACATCGAATTTATGCAGAGGTTAGCATTACCGCAAAACCTTTTTTTGAGAAACAGGGATTTAGTGTGGTGAAGCAACAAACTGTAACAATCCGTGGTGCGGAGCTTACTAACTACGTTATGGAGAAAATAAATGAATAGCCTAGTCACCCGTATGGAACAGGTGATCCAATCCTATGTGGTAGATGAGCAATTTATGGGATCTGTTCTCGTAGCACAGCATGGAAAAATAATACTTGATAAAGGGTGCGGCTTCGCCAACATAGAATGGCAAGTACCCAATACACCGACCACCAAATTTCGGATTGCCTCCCTTACTAAACAATTCACTGCCGTGGCAATTTTATTACTTGAAGAAATGGGAAAACTCAAAACAACGGATAGCATTAATCAGTATATGCCTGACGCACCTGCAGCTTGGGATAAGGTTACTATCTTCCATTTGTTAAACCATAGTTCTGGAATACCTAGTTACACTGGCTTTCCTGATTTTATGGAGTTCGCAGCAACAGCTAAAACTCCAGAGCAGCAAATAGATTTTTTTCGGGATAAACCATTAAATTTCCAACCCGGTGCTACTTTTGAATACAACAATTCAGGGTATGTGTTGCTTGGATACTTAATTGAAAAGATAAGCGGTCTAAGTTACGAGGACTTTATTGTAAACCATATCTTCTTACCTTTAGGCATGAACGATTCGGGATATGACTCCCATTCAAAGATAATCCCACAGCGCGCCTCAGGTTATATGATAACTAATGATGGCCTTCGTAATGCAGATTTCTTAGATATGAGTATCCCCTACTCTGCAGGTTCACTCTATTCAACCACACATGATTTACTCAAATGGGAACAATGCCTATTTGGAGGGAAAATTTTATCATTAGATTCTTTGAACAAAATGATTGAACCATTTAAAAATAACTACGGATTTGGTGTCAGAATACATTCTCTTAATGGACATAAAGCAATTACGCATGCTGGAGGCACAAGTGGATTTAATACAAAGCTAATATATTGTCCAGACGACCAATTAACTGTGATTGTCTTAGCCAACCTAAATGCTTTAGGCTACATAGCACAAAATCTAGCTTTTAAAATGGCCACACTAGTCCATGGAGGTAAGGTTACCTTGCCTTCCGAGAGAACAGAAATCAGCATGTCTACTGAAACTCCCACTCAATACGTAGGCACATACAATACCGCTCCCTATGTAGGGGGATATAGCTTAACAAATACTAAGACTTTTGTTATTACTTACGAAAATGACCACTTAGTGGCGCAAGAGACTAATCAACCCAAAATTCAACTCTTCGCGGAGTCAGAAACACAATTTTTTGGTAAAATACCTGATACCCAGATCCATTTTTATAAAGATGGAACAAAGTATCACTTTGAATTATGGCAAGATGGTGAGGTTCTAATTGCCACGAAGACTAATAATTGATGATATACCACCATTACAAATAACTTGGAACGAAAACTAAACATGATAATAAACGAAGAGGTGAAGACAATCCTTAATAATTTGAAAGATGAGATAAACCAGCTTTTAGGATTTCAAGATGATACACCCAGAATAAACTATGGTCCGTGCGGCGTATTTGCTCAATTGTTCTTTGAAGCCTGGAACATGCGTTTTTCTGATAAAGTACATATTTGCTTTGTAATGACTTTATCGAGAGAAGAATGTTATCACGTTGTCATTCGATTGCCCGATGGTCAATTATATGATGGTGGGAGTGGCTTACATTCAGATGAAACCTATAGCCCGGACTATGTAATAGATGACATGCTCGTATACAACCACAAAACCCTAGATAAATGGTCTTATGGCCTTGAGCGCACTTATCCCAGATTTTGTCCTAATTTTGATAAAAATAAAATTGATGTGTTAATAAATTCTCACCTAGATCAATTAATCTAATCAACCAGGAAATAACCTCTCTTTCAAAAACATGTACTCGATATCCGTAATTTTACGGATATTTTTTATAAGCCAATGTATTTATAATGAACAGTTACAGGGCAATTAGCGAGATTAACATGCAAGAAAAGATAGAGCGTCAAGCAATTATTAAATCAATTTTAGATCCTCTTTTTGAGAAATTAAACTCTTACGACCCCCCATTAAATGAAAAAAGAAATTTAAATTTAGCTTCTGCTGATGGTATTAGTTTAATTAGAGCAGTGAGATATACCGATAACCAATTTTTTATTGACGTAGCATTTTGTGGTGGAATGATAGCAATTGAGGGTTTATTTTTTGATGGTCGGAAAATGGAAATCGGTGGTTTTGGCACGGAAGACAAACCATTAACGTTAGGTTTAGTAAAACTGCTTGAAAAACATATTAATGAATTAACTCGTGATTATAATATAATTGACTTTATAAACGAACCTAGTAAACCAATTACTATGCGATAAACTCAACCGTGACAGTGAGAGTCTTCATTGCTAGTATGGATATGATTAAGTGCAAGCCAAGCTAGGTAATTAAACTATGTCATTAGAAATTAAAACCACACGTACTGTTTTGCGACTAATTAATGAATCGGATTTAGAATCGGTTGCTGCGTTAAATTTAGATCCAGAAGTGAGACAGTTTTTTCCTGATGGCATCCAAACCAAAGAACAAACCAGACAAAGGCTCAGTGAGTTTACAGATTTTTATGAAACACTGGGGCTTCCTGTTTTTGTTATTCTAGGTAAAACTTCTAACGAGTTTATTGGTCGCTGTGGTTTTGCTCCCATAGATACTGGTGAAATTGAAGTTGGCTATTTAATTGCAAAAAAATTTTGGGGCAAAGGTTATGCCTTAGAAGCTTTAGAAGCTCTACTCAATTGGGCTAAAAAGAATATTAGTGCGGACTTTATCATTGCTTTTGCGCCTATTAATCATAAGGCATCACATCGTGTGATGGAAAAGTGTGAAATGGAGTACTATAAGGATGAAACCAGACATGGTGTGGAGTGTAAATTTTATCGCATTAGGAACAAATAAGAACTTGTTTCGATAACTGAATAATTCGCGCGCGATACATGGGACTAAAATGACTTATACAATTGAACAAATCACACCATCATCTGCTGAAGACCTATGCCGCCAAATCACCGCCGATTTACCAGAGTATTTTGGTCTACCGGAAGCAAATGAGCATTATGCTCAAGGGGTTCATTCTAGAGTTAATTTTGCGGCAAAACTGGGTGATCTTTATGTAGGTCTTTTAAGCCTTGAGTTCCCTTATCCTAAAAATTCCAATATATACTGGATGGGTATTTTGCGTCAGTACCAAGGCAAAGGTATAGGTCAGTTATTGATTGAAGAAGCAATCAATAATGCGGCCACCCAGAACGCTACAACTATGACTGTTGAAACCCTTGCTCCGGCTGAATCTGATGAAAATTACTTAAAAACTTATTCATTTTATGAAAAATCAGGTTTTGTACCTTTATTTAACTTAAAACCAGAAGGTTATCACTGGAATATGGTTTACATGGTAAATCACTTTGACAATAAGAAATCTAAGACCATTAACCCAGCAATTTCTATTCGCCCCTTTGGTGATAAAGATATCACCCTAATCCTTACACATTTTAAAAAGCATCACTGGGAAAAACTAAAATCCACTTTTGATAATTATCTTCAAGAACAAAATACTAATAAGCGTCTCGTTTGGTTGGCTTTTTATAATAATGAGTTTGCCGGTTACGTGACTATAAAATGGGAATCTTCCTATTCTTCCTTTAATAAGGAAGCTATTCCCGAAATTATGGATTTAAATGTATTACCGCCATATCGTAACAAAGGCATTGCTTCTGCCCTATTAGATCAAGCCGAAAATGACATTTCCAAAAAAAGTAATACAGCTGGGATTGGTGTGGGTCTTTACGAAGGGTATGGAAATGCGCAAAATCTTTATATTAAACGTGGTTATTTACCCGATAGATTAGGAATTACCTATCAATATAATCGTGTGAATTATGCTGAGGCTGTAAGTTTAGATGACGATTTAGTCCTTTGGTTTACCAAAGTACTGGTTTAAATAGGCATTATTATGATAATTGAAACTGAGCGACTATTGATAAGACCTCCTAAATTAGAAGATGCTAAGCCTGTTAATCTAGCTATTAATCAGTCTTTGAATGAAATAGGCAGATGGATGCCTTGGGCTTCAGATCCAAGCCTGGGAACTACAGAGGATTTTATTAGACGTGGGATACAAAGTTGGCAAGAACCACAACCTAGAGAACTCCCAATGATTATTGAGTTAAAATCAACTGGGGAAATCATCTCGGCGTCTGGCTTTAATGAGAAAAGTAATTTTAATGTTCCTATGCTTGAAACAGGATATTGGATTAATACTAAGTTCTCAGGTAATGGGTTTATCACGGAAGCAATAATAGCTATCACACGATTTGCTTTTGAGCATTTTTTAGCAGTGCGTGTGCAAATCTGTGCACAAAAAGAAAATGTAAAAAGTATTAATGTTGCTAAACGTGCCGGTTTTATTGAAGAAGCAATTTTAAAAAACTACAGGATTGATTGTTTATCCCAAAAACCTTGTGGTGAAGTCATCTATGCTTGTTTTGAAAAAACGATGTTGCCAAAACTTATTCTTTTTAAAATATGGGAGTAAGGGATTTGTATCAGCGATGTGGAATCCGCTGCTTACCTTAAAATAATATGATTAAAATAGATTATCTTAAAAATCACCCTGAAACCATTCCTGAATTAGCTACAATTTGGTACGAAGTCCTAGGGGAAATCTGGGTACCAGATGTATCTACAGAACGAGTCCATCAAAAATATAAAGAACATTTAAATGATGCTATTTTGCCCCTGACTTTTGTAGCCTTAGACGGAGAAATCCCTGTGGGCATGTGCAGCTTACGTGAAAATGATGGAATACGACCCGATTTAAAGCCTTGGTTGGGTTCACTGGTAGTTACCCCCTCTTATCAAAAGCAAGGCATTGCCCAATTACTTATTGATGCAGTTAAAATTAAGGCTATTGAGCTAGATTTCAAAAAACTATACTTATTCGCATTCGACTTAACCATTCCTGATTACTATGAAAGGCTAGCGGCGTTTTGCAAGCTAGTTGTCACTCTTTTTTGTGAATTCAAGCAACAAATAGTTGCTCAATTACCTCCTGTTTTTCAGGGTTTAATGTTACCTCAGTGATAACGTTCCAG
>Ga0075158_10000074_pt1 | contig 71431 bp, 59 predicted proteins | sample JI91814BDNA_FD_70968 | JGI IMG/M metagenome (GOLD analysis project Ga0075158, IMG submission 70968) | Wastewater effluent complex algal communities from Wisconsin, to seasonally profile nutrient transformation and Carbon sequestration -... | ecosystem: Engineered > WWTP > Effluent > Algae... | reverse complement strand
CTTTGAGTATCTTTGATAGTCCACTTGAGATTATTACTCCTACTATACTTCATGCATCCGCAACTAAAAGAAAAGATATAGGGCTTTGTAAAAACAGAGATGGAAATATCTCTCACAGAGAGCACTGAGTTCGCAGAGATTACTGATTCTATTCTCTTTTTACTTCGTGTTCTCTGTGTGCTCTGTGAGAAAATCTTTTTTTTACACAATCGCTGACCAGCGTGTCCAGCGCTGTTGGTATCTCTCTGTTTTTTCCCTTGACTCTTTGCCTAAATCTTAGAGTTTGCTAATTAATATGAATGAACATGAACTAGAGCATAACGAATTAATTGACCAGCGAATTGAAAAAGTCGAAGAGCTAAAGAAATTAGGAATAAATCCTTACCCAATTCGATTTTTTCCAGATAGTCATTCCAAAGAGTTAATTAATAATTACACTCTCATAATGAATGAAAATGAAACCCTTCAAAAGATGGAGAAGGAAAAAACTCCAGATGCAGATGTAAGTAAGATTCATATCATTCACAAACTCGCCGGTCGAGTTCAATCCAAGCGTATCATGGGTAAGGCAAGCTTTGCTCATCTAAAAGACCGTGACGGCATAATACAATTATACGCTTCTGAAAAAGATTTAGGTGATACCCAGTATCATATTTTTAAGACTCTTGATCTAGGAGATCAAATTGGTGTAGAAGGATATTTATTCACAACAAAGACAGGTGAAATTTCTATCCATGTAACAAAATTTCAACTTCTAGCAAAATGCATTCGCCCTCTTCCAATTGCAAAAGAAAAAGACGGAGTAGTTTTTGATGCATTTAGTGACAAAGAGCAACGCTATCGTATGCGCTATGTTGATTTGGTAGTAAATGATCATGTGCGGGAAACATTCATTATGCGTAGTAAAATCATTTCAGAAATTCGTAACTTCCTTACGAAAGATGGATTTCTCGAAGTAGAAACTCCGATGATGCAATCGATTGCAGGTGGTGCTGCCGCAAGACCTTTTGTAACTCATCACAATGCACTTGATATGCAACTCTACCTGAGAATTGCTCCCGAGCTTTATCTCAAACGACTAATCGTAGGTGGAATGGATCGAGTTTTTGAGCTCAATCGTAATTTTAGAAATGAAGGAATTTCCATTAAGCACAATCCAGAATTTACAATGATGGAAGCTTACATGGCTTATGGCGATATGGAAACAATGCTTACTCTATGCGAAAGAATGATTGTGCATGTTGCAAACGCGATAGGCAAAGGTTTAAAATTCAAATACGGACAGGATAATATTGATTTAACTCCACCATGGAATCGTAAGAAATATGTGGATATCATCAAAGAATATTCCGGCATAGATTTCTCCTCTATTAAAACACTTGACGAAGCAAAAGAAAAAGCCAAGAAAATCGGAATTAAATGCGATGATACAACTTCAATCTGGAAAATTGCTGACGAAGTCTTTTCTGAAAAAGTAGAGCCAAATTTAATTCAGCCAATCTTTATCACTGATTTTCCAAAAGAGCTTTCACCACTTGCAAAATCAAGAGAAGATGATCCAAACTATGTGGAAAGATTTGAACCCTATATTGTGGGGCGTGAAATCGGAAACGCCTTCTCTGAATTAAACGATCCATTTGATCAAAAAGCTCGCTTTGAAGAGCAAGTAAAAATGAGAGAAGAAGGTGATGATGAGGCATTTATGATGGACAACGATTATATTCGTGCTCTTGAATATGGAATGCCTCCGACCGGTGGACTTGGAATTGGTATTGATAGACTTGTAATGCTACTTACCGACTCTGCATCTATTCGGGATACTATCTATTTTCCGCTCATGAGACCGGAATAAATTAAAACTTAAATTTCTTTATGATAGATTCCAATTTGCTAGATTCTTCTTTGAATCTAGCAGACCTATCATAAAGCTCTTTTGATATATCAATAAACTCATTAGAATTTTCGCGGATAACGCCAAACGAATCCTTTATTTTTAAATTTGCGTCGTATTGACTTAAAGAATAATGTTTAATTTCTTTAGACAATTCATCTAATTCTTGAATCTTTTTATTTGAATTGGAAATGCTTTCCGTTTGATTCACAAATTCTTCTGCAATTAGGTTAATACGTTTTGTATTTTTCTCTATCGACTCAAACATTTCTAAAAGATTTCTACTCACCTCATCCATAGAAAAAGAGCCTTTATTTATAATTGCTAAATTTTGTGAAATTAACTTTCTAACATTTTCTGCTGCAAGCGTAGAGCTTTCAGCTAATTTTCGAATCTCCTGGGCTACTACGGCGAAACCCCTTCCCAATTCTCCAACACGCGCCGCTTCAATTGATGCGTTAAGCGATAGAAGCTGTGTCTGGTCTGCGATTTCATTGATTGTTCCGAGAATATCAGAAATTCCTCTTGCACTTCTATTAATTTCTTCCATATTCACTTTAATCAATTCTAGAGATTCGTGGCTTTCTTTTATTTGAGTGGCTGACAGATTCTGTTCCTTTCGAATTGAAATAATATCTGAATTCATTTTAGCAATGGAATCTGTTAATTCTTTCATTCTTGAAGAGGCTTCATCCGAAATTAGAGCTTGTTTTTCTGAATGTCTTCCCACATTGTTCGAATTTTCAGAAAGATTTTCTAGCGAATTATAAGACTTATCCACTGATTCAATTTGGTTTTTAGAATTTGTAAGAATTAAATCTGCTGATTCACTCAGACTTTTACTAGAATTTCTAAGCTCATCAGATGAGTGACTTAATTCTTTAAGTGCTTCTCTAAAAGATTGAATCGAGCGATTCATAGAATGATATAATTCTCTTAGTTCTCCAGTGACACCGTGAGGCTTGAGGCTAACAGTCAAATCCCCCGAAGAGACTAGATGCAGAGAATCTACTAATTTATTCAATGGAATATTTACCATTTTATTTGTTGCATAATAAATAATTCCTACGACTAAACCAACACCTAACACCGCTAAAAGAAAAAATATATATTTTAATTTAGCTGTGAATTCTTCTTCTTTTTCGATTGACATTACCATATTGAGAGCGCCTAGAACCTGACCTTCTTTCACTCGATGGCAGCCAAGACAATTGATCCCGAGCCTATCTGTTTTTGCAATGTAGGGAACAATAATTCTTATTTCAGGTCCTTTAACTCCTTGAATTCTTTCAGTGAAAATTTCTCCCCTTTCTAAAACCAACTTTTCCTTTTCATCTTTTGGCTCTTTAAAATTCAATGGTCTATTAAAAACTTCATTTATATACCTGGAGCGGATAGTGTATATATCCCGCATTCCGTCTAGCTTATTACTCTGCTGCAATAGGAACTCACTTTTTTCCATCTCATTATTTAGCATTAATAAATTGAGACCATTCATAACCGAATTCGCAGTGTGAACAGCCTGGTCTTTTACGATTTCATCAGTGTGATAGTTTTGAATGAAAATTCCAATGACTACTGCTATCCCCCAAAAAACAGCTAGTGTAGTTCCAATGATTAGGTTGAGCCTTGTGCTGAGTTTCATATTTGGTATTTTATTTTAATTAGAAATTCATTCAAATCTTAAATATTTGAAACATTGCATTTTTCTATTACAAATTCTACAAAAATTAAATTTAGGGTAGGAAAGAAGACAGCTTTTAACTCAAAAGTCCACCCTCTTTTTTTTAGCTGACAATATAGTTATACCAAAAAGAGTATAATTTAAGCGCAAAAATGCGCTCTTTTATCTTAAATCAGGAATGTATTATGAAAATTCACGAATACCAGGCAAAAGAAGTATTACGCAGACATAAAGTCAGCGTTCCATTCGGTGTAGTCATTGAAACAAAGGAAGAAGGACCAAAGGCTTTTGAAGAAGTCTCTAAACTTTCACCCGTAGTAGTTGTAAAAGCACAAATCCACGCCGGTGGACGCGGTAAAGGCGGAGGGGTTAAAGTAACAAAATCCAAAGAAGATGCGTTAGCCGCTATAGATAAGATACTTGGAATGCAACTCATAACTCACCAAACCGGACCGGAAGGAAAAAAAGTTCTAAAAGTCTACTTGGAGCAAGGAATTGACATTGATAAAGAATTTTACATCAGCTTACTGTTAGATCGCTCTATCAAAAAAACAATTGTTATGGCTTCCCGTGAAGGTGGAATGGATATTGAAGAGGTAGCAGAAAAACATCCTGAAAAAATTACAAAAATTGCAATTGATACCGGCGTTGGACTTCAACCAAACCAGGCGCGCGAAATAGCGTTTAGCCTCGGTCTCTCAGGCGATGCAATCAAATCAGCAGTTCCTTTTTTTATTGCTCTTTATGATGCCTATATGAAAGAAGATTGTTCTCTTCTAGAGATAAACCCTCTTATCCTCACAAAACAAAATCAAATCATTGCAGGCGATTGCAAAATGACTTTTGATGACAACGCAGAATTTCGTCATCCGGACAACGCAGCCTTCCATGATAAATCTGAAGAAGATCCATTAGAATTACAGGCAGCAGAGTATCACCTGAACTATGTTAAATTAGATGGAAACATCGGATGTATGGTAAATGGTGCAGGTCTTGCAATGGCAACAATGGATATCATTAAACTTGCAGGAGCAGAGCCAGCTAACTTCCTCGATGTTGGTGGTGGAGCAAATGTTGTAACTGTTACAAATGGTTTTAAAATTATATTAGGAGATCCTAATGTAAAAGCTATCTTTGTAAATATCTTTGGTGGAATTGTTAGATGTGATCGCGTTGCACTTGGAATTGTAGAAGCAGCAAAAGCGGTTAATATCAAAGTGCCGCTAATGGTTCGTTTAAAAGGAACCAATGCTGAAGAAGGAAAAAAGATTTTAGCAGACAGTGGTTTAACAATAGTAGTCGCAGATGAACTATCAGACGCCGCAGAAAAAATCCCAAAATTATTAGGTAGATAATGCATATTATGCATCAGCTACAATGCGATCCAAACAATAAATTTATAAAGGAAAAAATCAATGTCAGTTTTATTAGATAAAAATACTAAAATCGTAGTTCAGGGAATCACCGGAAAAGAAGGATCATTTCACACCTCGCAAATGATTGAATACAATACTCCGTTTGGCTCTAAAGTAGTTGCCGGAGTAACTCCTGGAAAAGGAGGAACAAAAAGTGAGCATGGAGTTGCTGTCTTCAATACTCTAAAAGATGCAATGAAACAAGAAGGAGCAAATGTAAGTGTAATTTTTGTTCCTCCCGCTTTTGCTGCGGATGCAATTTTAGAAGGAATTTTTGCAGAGATTCCTCTCATTATTTGTATTACAGAAGGAATTCCTGTTCATGATATGACTCGAGTATACAATGTATTAAAGAGTTCTAAAAGTAAATTAGTTGGTCCGAATTGCCCTGGTGTCATTAGTCCCGGCAAGTGCAAAATAGGTATTATGCCCGGCTTCATTCACAAAGAGGGGCGAATCGGTGTTGTCTCCAAATCTGGAACTTTAACTTATGAAGCTGTTGGTCAATTGACAAATGTTGGTCTCGGTCAATCTACTTGTATCGGAATCGGTGGAGATCCAATCATTGGAATGAGTCATATCGAAGCACTTGATCTTCTAAATAAAGATCCAGATACCGATGGAATTATCATGATCGGAGAAATCGGTGGAACAGCAGAAGAAGAAGCAGCAGCTTTTGTTAAGTCTAATATCAAAAAGCCGGTTGTTGGATTTATCGCAGGACAAACTGCACCTCCCGGCAAACGTATGGGACATGCAGGAGCTATTATCAGTGGTGGTATGGGAACTGCGCAATCAAAAATGGAAGCTATGAAAAATGCTGGCATTCACGTTTGCGTCTCCCCTGCCGACATGGGCTCAACAATGAAAAAAGTATTAGGGAAATAATAAAAGATTACCACCGATGAACACGGATGAACACCGATAAAAGAAGATGAAGTATGGGATACTAACTCAATACAATCCTATCGGTGTGCTCGGTGTTCATCGGTGGTGAAGAAATTTTCCAGAGGAGAATTATGAATTTTAGAATTATTTTTTTAACAATGATTTTAGCAGGAACGGTTAATACTCTGTCTGCGGAGAAGACGATTGCAGAGGAGACACAGAAATTAGCTGAGGATAATGGCAAACCTGTGACCGGGGAAGAGAAACCTAAAAAGGTTTTGAAGCTTACTCTCAAGGAAACCGTCCAGCGGTCTGTTGAGTTCAATCCAACGATTCGAAATGCTAAATATGAATTGGTAAAATATGATTCTGGATTTATGAAATCAGAATCCAAGTATTCCTGGCGACTAGTAGGTGGTGCTGATATTGTAGAAAGTAAACTTCCTTACAATCAAGCCAATCTTCTTTCCGGAACAAAAACCCAGACGAATAGATACAATATGGGTGTGGAAAAAATCTTCAATACAGGAACCTATTTCAAAATAGATGCAAGCACCCAAAGATTTGATAGCAATGCATTTGAAGATCCATTAAAAAGTCCGAGCGGTTTCCGCGGATTAGCCATTCCACCTCTTTATACCGGAGCCATTACGGCAACAATTTCGCAGGACTTACTCAAAAATACCTTTGGATTGCAAGACAGGAACAATCAAAAAATTCTAAAGAATCAATCTGAAATCACCAAAGAAGAATTATCTCTCAGACTTTCTAACACTATAGTGGCAGCTCTTGTGGATTATTGGAATTATTCGGTATCCGACTCCTCTACTGCAACTTTTGAACAACTTTTAAAAAACACAAAAAATATCCGTGATTTAACAAAACAAAAGACTGGATTAGGTCTTGCGGAAAACTTTGAAATCAACCAATGGAATGCTCTTTATACACAAACTGAAAATCAATTGGAGAGAGCAAAATTAGAGCGCGATGAAAACAAACGCAAACTTATCCGTAACCTCAACTTAACTCCTGACTCGGAAATTGGAAATATCACCGACTTGGAGACAGAGCTTCCAGGCAATTTAGATTTTGAAAAAGATTTGGAGTATGCCTACAAAAATCGAGGCGACTGGAAAAGCATGAGACTTAGAAAAGAAATCGCTGAACTTTCAATTAAGAATGCAAAGGACAATGCACTCCCTTCTTTAAAAGTTAGCGGATCATATGCGTATCAGGGTCAAAATTTAATTTCTCCACAAGAAAATTTTTCAAATGGAACCAATGGAATTCCTTCTTTAAAATATCACAATTTAAACGCAAGCGCGAGATTAACTTACCCGATTGCAGATACTGGCATTAAAGCAGAAATGAGAGATGCGCATATTTTACAACGTCAGGTTTCCATCATGGAAGATGACTTGAAAAAAGAAATAGCAGATGAAGTTAGAGCGCGAGTTGATGCTGTTATCATAGGGCATAAAATTTTACAAAACGCAATTAAGACCCGTAAAGAATCTGAAAGTTATTACAACGGGCTACTCGGAAGTTTCCGCCAGGGAAGGTTTACTGCGGTGGCTGTAAAAAATGCGTTAGACACTCTAGTGCAAAATGAATTACAGGAAACACAGGCGAAGATTAATTTCAATATAAATATTCTGCGCTATGAAGTTGCTAAAAATTCTCTTTTAAAAAAATTCGATATCGATGTAGATAAAATTATCCCGGACGAATTCTAAACTTTTTGCCACAGGAATGGTTACTACACATTGTTACAGAAATCAATATGACGGCAAGGATGATATTATCCTCAAAGCAATTTCGACTGCAACAAGAACAATGAATCAAGATGAATTTTTATTTTCAAAAATTATCAAGAAGACAAAGGGAAATATTGCAGAAATACTTAAGGAATTAAAGGTTTACGGAGAGTTAAGCGAAGACTTAAGTTTACTGAAAATTTCTTACAAATAAAATAACAAAATTCTAATTAATCAAGTTTTGCTTTACGTAATTTGCTTAAGAAATAGCTTAAGCAAATTATGAATGAAATGGATGAAAAAGATATTAAGGCAGCAAGACCTACAAATATTGCGCGTATCGCTAGTGCCCTCATCTTTATCATACTTTATTCCTTTTATGATTATAGCATTGTTTTATACTTTGCGATTTTGCAATTTTCTCTCTCACTCATCTGGCTCTGGTTCATTGAAAAAAAATTTATTCTTTATAAAAAATATCCAGCTCTCTGGTATATTCCCGCTTCCATAGATGTTTTTTTTGCAACGGCATCTGTTTATATTACGGGTGTTTCTTATTCGCCTGTAATTGTTGCCTATATTCTAATTACCTGTATGAGCTCTGTTGATTTAATTCGCGCAAGAGGATTATTTACAACCATTGCAAGTTCTCTTTCTTTTATTTTTATACTCATATTAACTAAACTAGAAATCGTTCCCTTTTTAAATATCCTGGGAGAAGAGAAAAACGGGATATCCCTTTTCTCAATGTTTTTATCAGGCTCTCTAATAACAATGGCTTGTTTTACGGCTAACAGCGTTACGTTCCAAATCTACTATCAATTAAATGAAAAAAATAATGAACTCAGTAGTTCATTCGATAAAATTAATTTATTAAAATTACAACAGGACGCAGACTACGCGTTAACCGCAAGACTCATGGAGCCTTTCGGTGGAAACTTTGTAAATAGTAAACTAATAAACATAGATTTTCTAATAAAACAAAAAAAAGCATTTACCTATAAAAATCACTCTCTTGAAATCGGAGGAGATTTAATCATTGCCGATGAATTGTTTTTTAATGAAAGTAAATATATTTTTTTCTTAAACGCAGATGCAATGGGAAAGTCAATGCAGGGTGCCTGTGGAGCTTTAGTTCTCGGTGTTATTTGTAAGTCTATTCTTGCTAACACACAAGTTAGAAGTGTGAATACTAACATAGAGCCACAGGGTTGGTTACTAAATGCAGTCCAGGAAATGCAAAGAATTTTTGAATCCTTTGATGGAGTCATGCTTGCATCTGTATTCATTGGAATCATTGAAGAAAAAAGTGGAAATCTTTATTATCTTAATGCAGAGCATCCAAATGCAATTCTATATAGGGATGAAGTCGCTTCTTTCTTAAAGGAAAATGTTCACTACAGAAAAATCGGTACACTGGGAGTTCAGGATATTTTCCAATTGGTAGAATACACTCAATTAGTCGCTGGAGATATTTTATTTATAGGCTCTGACGGTAAAGATGATTTAATCTTGAAATCTAAATCCGTACGGACTATCAATGAAGACGAATTTTTATTTCCGCGGATTGTTCAAAAAAATAAAGGCAATCTCGTAGAAATTCTAAATGATTTAAAAACTCAGGGAGATTTTTGTGATGATTTAAGTATTTTAAAAATCACCTATCATGGATAGTTCTAGGAAGTCCACAATTAACAATCCTACTTAGAAATCTAAAGAAAATATACCAAATGTCAAAGCTGATCTTCCACAAGAACTTTCTAGAACGCGCATTCGGTATAGACCGAACGCTTATTTCGAATTAGAAGAGTGCAATTACTTTTGGCGTTCAGTATAAGGATTAATTGCAGCAAAGATCCGCGAAAATCGCCCATATAATAAAAAAGGATTTTACAGATTCCCCGAAAATTTAAACAGTTAAAAATAGAGTTTCGTTTACAAGTATGTACCGATACTAGAAACAAATTCACGGATTTTTACTAAAAACTTAAGGGAGTATAGGAAATGAACTCTACTAAGAGTTATATAAACACTTCAGTCGGAAAGAAAGTGATTATGGCCATCTCTGGTCTTTTACTTTATGGATTTGTAATTATGCATATGCTCGGAAACCTACAAATCTTTGCAGGTCCCGAAAAACTAAATGCATACGGACATTTTTTACAGAGCCTCGGTGGACTTCTATGGGTTGCCAGATTAGGACTTCTTGCAGCTGTCGGAGCTCACATTTTTGTAGCGATTAAACTAACATTGGAAAACCAGGCAGCTCGCCCCATTCCATATTATAGTCAACACACGAACGTAGCTTCTTACGCTTCTAGAACAATGAAATATTCTGGCATAATCATATTTGCCTTCATCGTTTACCATCTTCTTCATTTTACATTGGGTGTAACAGATCCAACTGCCTATGCTTTAAAAGATGGCTCAGGACGACATGATATCTATGGAATGGTAGTAGCTGGATTTTCAAACCCAATCGTTGCTGGCTCTTATATCTTTGCGATGGGGTTACTCTGTCTTCACCTCAGTCATGGATTTTTTAGCTTGTTCCAATCTCTTGGAATCAATCAACCAGAATATGACGCCAAATTAAAACTAGCCGCAAATATCTTCGCTCTTGGAATTTTCCTCGGAAACAGTTCCATGCCAATCGCTGTATTATTAAAAATTGTAGCCTAATAAGGAGTAACCAATGGCATTAAATTCAAAAATTCCTTCCGGTCCTTTAGAACAAAAATGGGAAAAGCACAAGTTTGAAATGAAACTTGTAAATCCCGCAAACAAAAGAAAATATGATGTAATAGTAGTAGGCTCAGGACTTGCCGGTGGCTCTGCTGCTGCAACTTTAGCTGAATTAGGATATAACGTTAGTTGCTTTTGCTACCAGGATAGCCCCCGTCGCGCTCATAGTATTGCCGCACAGGGTGGTATCAATGCAGCAAAGAATTACCAAAACGATGGAGATAGCGTTCATAGACTTTTTTATGATACAATCAAAGGTGGTGACTTTAGAGCACGCGAAGCAAACGTTCACAGGCTAGCAGAAATTAGTCGCAACATCATTGACCAGTGTGTCGCTCAAGGTGTTCCATTTGCACGTGAATATGGTGGACATTTATCAAACCGATCATTCGGTGGCTCTCAAGTATCCCGCACATTTTACGCAAAAGGACAAACAGGACAACAACTCCTTCTTGGCGCCTACTCTGCATTATCCCGTCAAATTGGTCTCGGAACAGTAAAGATGTACAATAGAACCGAAATGCTTGATGTTGTAATTGTTAACGGTCATGCAAAAGGCATTGTAGTTAGAGATATGGTGACAGGAAAAATTTCCTCTCATTCAGCTGATGCTGTAGTTTTAGCAACAGGTGGATACGGAAACGTATTCTTTCTTTCTACAAACGCTATGGGTTGTAATGTAACAGCAACTTACAGAGCGCATAAAAAAGGTGCGTTATTCGCTAACCCTTGCTATACTCAAATTCACCCTACTTGTATTCCTGTTTCCGGTGATTACCAATCAAAACTTACTCTTATGTCAGAGTCACTGCGTAATGACGGAAGAATCTGGGTTCCAAAGAAAAAAGGCGATACAAGATCTCCCGATCAAATTCCAGAAGACGAAAGAGATTACTACTTGGAAAGAAAATATCCAAGCTATGGAAACTTAGCTCCACGCGATATTGCATCCCGTAGTGCAAAAGAAGCCTGCGATAACGGACTCGGAGTTGGTCCCGGTGGACTTGGAGTTTACTTAGACTTTTCCGCTGCCATTAAACGTCTCGGCGAAGATGTAATTAAAGATAGATATGGTAACCTTTTTGATATGTATGAGAGGATAACAGCAGAAAACCCATACAAGGTTCCAATGCGTATTTATCCTGCTGTGCATTATACAATGGGTGGTCTCTGGGTTGATTATAATTTAATGAGTAATATTCCAGGTCTTCATGTGATTGGAGAAGCAAACTTCTCTGACCATGGTGCGAACCGTCTTGGTGCTTCTGCTCTCATGCAGGGACTAGCCGACGGCTACTTCGTATTACCCTATACAATTGGAGATTATTTTGCAAACAATCCTTCTAAGAAAGTTTCTACTGACGCTCCTGAATTTAAGCAAGCAGAAGCAGATGTAAATGCAAGAGTGAATAAACTACTTTCCATTAAAGGTAAAAAGACTGTAGACGAATTCCACAGAGAGCTAGGAAAAATTATGTGGGATTATTGTGGTATGGCGCGAAACAAAGCCGGTCTAGAAAAAGCAATTAAACTAATTCCTGAACTCAGAAATGAATTCTGGAATAATGTAAATGTTTTAGGATCGAACGAAGAATTAAACCAATCTTTGGAAAAAGCAGGTCGTGTAGCTGACTTCTTAGAATTCGGAGAGTTAATGTGCAGAGACGCACTAAACAGAGAAGAATCCTGTGGTGGACATTTCCGTGAGGAATACCAAACCGAAGAAGGAGAGGCAAAACGTAACGATAGCAAATACTGTTATGTATCAGCCTGGGAATACAAAGGGGAAAACCAAAAACCAATCGAGCACAAAGAAGAATTGGTTTATGAAAATATCAAACTCGCAGAAAGGAGTTACAAATAATATGAGTTCTATCAACATCAAACTAAAAGTCTGGAGACAAAAAAATTCAGCGGATAAGGGCAAATTTGTAGATTACGAAGCAAAAGATATTAGCACTCACGCTTCTTTTCTAGAAATGCTCGATGTAGTCAATGAAGGTCTTGAGAAAAAAGGGGAAGAGCCTATCGCATTTGACCACGATTGCCGTGAAGGTATTTGTGGTATGTGTTCCATGATGGTAAATGGTGTAGCCCATGGTCATCAAAAAGGAACTACTACCTGTCAGCTTCATATGCACAACTTTAAAGATGGTGACTCTGTTGTCATTGAGCCCTGGAGAGCAAAGGCATTTCCTGTCATTAAGGATCTCGTTGTAGATAGAGGTGCGTTTGATCGGATTATCCAGGCTGGAGGTTACATCTCCGTAAACACCGGTGGAGCTCCTGATGCAAATGCACTTCCTATCCCTAAAGTGGATGCTGATATTGCAATGGATGCTGCGGCTTGCATTGGATGTGGTGCCTGTGTAGCTTCTTGTAAGAATGCATCGGCAATGCTTTTTGTATCTGCAAAGGTCTCTCAGTTCGCCCTACTCCCGCAAGGTCAAGTCGAGCGCAAAGATAGAGTTAAAAAGATGTTAGCCGCTATGGACAAAGAAGGTTTCGGAAATTGCACCAATCAATACGAGTGCGAAGCCGCTTGCCCGAAAGAAATTAGCGTAAGTAATATCGCAAGACTCAATCGAGAGTTTATAATGTCGTAAACTTCTTTACCTAACCCCGACTTAAAGTATTTGTCTGACTTTATCACCCAAGTCCCCTTCCCTATCCCGCCCGTTCGCTCAATGGCGAACCCAGCGCCTTCGCCAGGGAAGGGGCTACTTAGGAGTATACTACAAATAATAATATTTGTGGGGTTAGGTCTCTACCCCTAAAAAATGAAATCTTCCATCCTACAAAGCCTCTTTTTATTTGCAGTATCCATCTTCCTGTTTTTCATTTCTCTTTTTCTTAGAGACCCGGTATTATTAAAATTTCGCCTACTAGGGTTAATTGCGATTAACCTTGTTGGTATAATCTGGTTTGTAATTGCAGTCACCCATCGTCATAAAAAAGATACACTAAAAAATTTTTATCTTATACTCGTTATTTTAGCAATGGCTATTTCTGTAGGAAAAGAATCGAGTTTTCAATTCAAAAAATACTTTGTTCTTAACTACGACAAAAAGAATTTAGCAACATTCGCAAATCATATCATCGTAGGATTTCATGGTGAAAAGGAATTAAGCGAATTACTCACATTACCCGTATTTGGTTTTTTTGTCACTCATCATAATGTAAAGGGTCTTTCTATCCAGGGAACTAAGAATCTTATTTCGAAGATTCAAAACAATCGTAAATTAAATAATTTTCCTAATGCATTCATTGCAACAGACCAGGAGGGAGGGCAAGTCTCAAGGCTATCTCCTCCCTTAAAGCTACAAAGTTCTCTTGGTGAAATCTTAACGGCAAATCCAAATTTGCCAGAGAAGGAGCTAGAAGAACAGGTTGTTTCTTACGCTAAGTCACAAGCAGAAGAATTAAAAACCATTGGCGTAAATATAAACTTTAGCCCAATTCTAGACTTAAAATACGAAAAAGATAAAAGCCCATTTGATTTATATAGCCGCATATACAATCGAGCCATTGCATCCGATCCCAATAAAGTTAGTTTTGTGGCAGAAGTTTACAGTAGGATTCTCCTTGAATATAAAATCATCCCTACTCTAAAGCATTTTCCCGGACTTGGTCGAGTTTCCGAGGACACCCATTTTTTTAATGCAAATCTCGCAACTCCTCTAAACGACTTAGAAAATTCAGACCTAATACCTTTTATGCATATAGCACATAATATAGAATATCCACTGATTATGTTATCGCATTCGACAGTATTAGCATTAGATAATACAACTCCCATTTCCATTTCAGAAAAAGGTATTCAAGAATATATTCGTCCTAAATTTCCAGTCACAACTGTATTGATAACAGATGATATGAATATGGGACCAACCATGTATAGAAAAGGCGGAATCGGGCAGTCAGCTGTAAGTGGATTAAATGCAGGCTTAGATATACTATTAATTTCTTATGATGGCGAACAAATTTATGAAGTTTTGTATTCACTCATTAAAGCAAATAACGAAGGAATTTTAAAATTGGATAGACTAAAAGAAAGTGAGAAAAGACTCCAGAGATTTATAAATTTTTCTTTTCTTCCCAACTTGGAAATTGAATAAAGAATAGGAGAGGATTTATTATGAAAGAAGTAGAACAAAAACTAAAAGGCAAATGGGTGTTAATCACAGGTGCTTCCAGTGGTTTCGGAATTGATTTTGCAAATATTTTTGCAGAAAGCGGGGCTAATCTTATATTAGTCGCAAGACGCATAGAACCAATGCAGGAATTAAAAAGCAAGTTAGAAAGCACTTATAAAATTAAAGTAGAGGTAATGCCCACCGATCTAAGCACTAGAGAAGCCCCTGTTACTCTCTATAATGCGATTAAATCAAAAGGAATCATTGTAGATGCGCTCGTAAATAATGCTGGATTTGGAATTTATGGAGAATTTATAGAAGCTCCCTGGGACAAAGAAGAAATGCAACTCATGGTAGATGTTGTAAACCTAATGCACCTAACAAAGATTTTCCTAAAAGACATGGTAGCGCGTAACTTTGGTTATATCCTAAACGTCTCTTCCATCGGCGGCTACCAACCTTCTCCGCTCTACGCATCTTATTCTGCTGGAAAAAGCTATGTTCTAAATTTTACCGAAGCACTAAACTATGAATTAAGAAATACAAATGTAAAAGTGAGCACACTCGCTCCAGGCGTTACCGGAACCGGGTTTCAAGCCACAGCGGCTAAAGACAAACCACTTAGTCTTTATCAAAAACTCAGCATGATGGAAAGTAGACCGGTCGCAGAAACGGGGGTAAGAGGCCTTATGCGCGGAACTCCAAGTGTATTGCCAGGTCTTCTAAATAAACTCAGCATTTTTTCTCTCCGCTTTACACCGAGAAGAGTAATGGCATTTATGGTTTATAGGTTAATGAAAGTTGAGTGAAAATTGGAATGAGAAATGAGTAATCCAACTTACTAGTTCACAATTAATTTTTTAAGGCTACTTTTCCAAGAGTAGCTTTAACTTTTTCTTTCTAGTAACTTGCATTCAACTTCTCATAATCCTCTACCATTCCCCAAGTATTAAATAAATGCAAGTAATAGATATACCAACTACCTAAACTCAGCATTAGCCGCTATGAATTCATCTAAAGACTTTTTAGCTTCTGACTGGACGATGCTTTGAAAAAAAGGAGTCCAACCTAAAATAGATCCAACAGGTCCGAGAGCCATTGATGACCAATTCCAAAAATCAAAACTATCGATGTGCTTGATAATCTTTCCATCTTTGAATTCAAACTTTGCATCAATTTTATTGTGAACTTTTCTACCTGTTTTGGGAAAAATATACTTAGCCTCCCAGTGAGCACTTCCTGTTTTCTCATCAGCAGAAATATTTTCAAAACTGCGATCATTCGGATCAGCTTTTTTTTCACACAAAAATGCCCACATTGCTTTTGCGCGTTTTCCTTCTAAATAAGGAAATCCTGGATCTGAAAATTCTATTTCCTCATGATAGCATTCTATCATACTTTTTGGATCAGAATTTTTAAAACTCATATAAAACTTTTCTATTAACTTTTCATTCTCGTTCATTGGTATCTCCGATTAAATTTTATTCTCTATAAAATCAACTATGTATTCTTCTAATTGGTCTATTCCTGGCTGTTCCATTGGAAAGTGTCCTGCGTTTTTTAAGCGCTTAATGGTAAGCGGTGCTTTAACATCGGCTAATGACAATAAGCTCAAATGCTCTCTCGTCCAACTATCTTCTTCTGGTTGTGTGAGTAAAATTGGACAAATAGTAAATTCTTTTGGTTCGAGTGCTGGTTTGTAAGTCATAAGGCTAGAAAGAAATTGAAGTGAAACCAGGGAGGCGGAGGAGGATTTGTCTCTTAAAAATACCTTCAGTGCATCTTTATGATTTGTTAATGTATACATTTTAGAAACCCATTTAATTGGAATTTTAAGTTTTTTTAGAAATGGAATTTTTCCGAGTAAAACAACAAGTGGAACTGAATATGCCATGAGTGGAAATAAAACTGTTTCGCGCCTAACAGTAAATATCCTTTCATCTAAGAAAGTCATTCCGATAATGCCTTTTACTTTTTTATTGAGTGCAGCAGCGTGATAGGTAAGCATTCCTCCGGCACTAAGTCCATACAAGACGACAGGTTTACCATCTCGTTTCATTTCAAAGTCTATCAAATCGGAAAGCATTTTTATCCAGTCATCAAAAGTAATTTCTTTTTGATTTACTTTTGTCATACCATATCCCAAGTTATCAGGTGCAATGACAGCATACCCACGTTTAGCCAGCCTTGCTCCAACTAATAACATCATCTGACGACCGTTAGTTCCCACCCCATGATGCAATATAATTTTATACTTTGAACTTGGATTTTCATATCTATCTAGATGGATTTGATTTTCATTCCATTGCCAGAATTCTTCTTTAGGCAAATCATCATTCTCTATTTGGGAATTATCTGGCATAAGAGCCATGATTCTTCGCCAAGTTTCTTGCGATAAATATGTATTAGTCTCATTCATAGTTTCGATCTTACCTTTTTCTAAAAACCAGCACCCCTTAAAAAAGAAGTTAGGATTTTGATTCTTAAAATTCTTTGTCTTTAAATCATAATTTGTAAACGGAATGCAAATCACTACTGATTTTTTTTAAACCAATCAATAATTTCATTATCGAAAAGCTCTGCTTCTTCCAACTGCGGATTATGAGCACTTTTCTCAAAGAGACGCATTGTAAGATTTCGAAAATTCTTTTTATAGGCGTTCCAGGAATAAAAAGGGGCAACCTGGAAATCGAATTTGCCAAGTCCTAAAAAAACTGGAATATTTAATTCAGAAAGACCTTTAGCAATATCTATATCACGAAAGACTTCCCCAAATAAATAATCAAATGCTTTATTGTTTGCTTTAACACAATTCCAGAGTTGGCTAGAATCAAAACTCAAATCATACCATGCCTTTGCTTCCTGGCTCAAACAAAAATGAAGAAAGAAATTTTCTGGACTTGATTTCATTCTTTGTTCAAAAAGAATTTGATCTCTCTTGAATTTTTCCTTTCTCTCGGGGCAAACAGAGTTTTGCCAATACTCCTCGGCTAGATTCATATGTATTCCATGGGAAGGACCTGTAGAGATTATTGCTAAATGAGAAGCTGAATTCGGATATTTTTTTGCATATTCCAGAGCCATATATCCATGTCCCGAGTGACCAAGAATAATAATTTTACCCAGACCGAGTGACTTTCTCGTGAGTTCAATATCATCTAAAATTTTATTTAATTCATAATCCGTTTTTTCATCAGTTCCTTTTACATTGGCAAAGCCCCTATGATCTAGAAAAATAAATTGAAACTTTGTTTTCAATTTTTCAGAAAAGGTTCTTGGATAATAAATAGAACTTCCTATTACGATAACAGGAGCCCCTTCTCCTTCTATACAATAACCCAGTTCAAATTTATCGGAAACAATAATTCCTTTGGAACCAGAAATAGTTTGATTCATTTTTTTCTCCTTAGAAATAATAATTAGTTGCAATATACATCTATATGGTTGTATATTGCAACTAATTATGAAAATAAAGCAAGAAAAAAATAATATGCATTTACAGAATCTACTCGGAATTAAAATGAGTTCAACCCTACTTGTAATGAAAAGATTACTGGTAAAGAACTTTGAACAAAATAAGCCAGGAATCAACTTCGAGGAATGGATTAATTTACTACCTTTACTAAATGAAGAAAGATTAACGCAGAAGGAATTTTCTAATATACTTGGAAAGGACAAAACTACAATATCGAGGCTAATATCCACCTGGGAAAAAAAAGGACTCGTAAAAAGAAAACTAAATCCCAACGATGGACGAGCCGTTCGGCTTACACCAACTGAAAAAGCAATGCGACTTCATCGATTAGCAGAGCCCATGGTAGTAAATATGGATGAAGTATTTAAAAGTGGCTTATCTAAAAATGAGCTAATTTTATTTTGGAAATTCTTAGATAAAATACAAACTAGAGTTAAACAAGAATTATCCAGCGAGTCATAATAATTGAAAAATTAAATTCTTTTTCTTAGAAAATACTTTGTAATTTCTTCTGCAACTGCTGGCATACTGGCAAAGCTAATTACAAGTATCCACTCTTTGACTGAAAGATAGTGAGTATTAAAAATTGGTTGGAGAAATGGAATAAAACAAACAACAAGCAATAATAGTAAGGAAATTCCTACTGCGTATTGCATAAACTTATTAGAAAACACACCAATTTGAAATAAGGAAGCTCGCTCCGAACGAACCGTGTAGGCACGAAATAATTCAGCAAGAGACAATGTTATAAATGCCATCGTCTCAGCTGTTTTAATATCCGCACCATGCCAATCATAATTAATTACAAATAAAAACCAATTCTCGTTTATGGGGATAATAGTATTTAGCTCTAAATGCCATGATAATCCTATTATAAATGCACCCAGAACAGAAATTGTTTGAACAATTGTCTGAATAAAAATTCCAATGCCCATAGACCGGTTTACCACTGGCTCATATTTTGCACGGGGCTTTTGTGTCATTGTATCAGGATCGCCTTTTTCCATGGCAAGTGCTAAAGCAGGTGCTCCGTCAGTGATAAGGTTTAGCCAGAGCAATTGAATAGCTGTTAATGGCGTTGGTAAACCGACTAACGTTGCAAGGAATATGATCATTATCTCCGATACATTAGAAGAAAGTAAAAAGAATACAAACTTACGAATATTGCTATATATGATTCTTCCCTGTTCAACAGCAGCCACAATACTTGCATAATTATCATCTGTCAGCACCATATCAGCAGTTTCCTTTGCGACATCCGTTCCCGTAATTCCCATCGAAACTCCAATGTCCGCTTTTTTAATCGCCGGGGCATCGTTTACTCCGTCTCCTGTCATCGCGACGACTTCATTATTTGATTGAAGTGCTTCTACAATGCGCATTTTATGCTCCGGTGAAACTCTGGAAAAAACATCTATGTCTTGAATCATAGACTGAAGTTTTTCCTGACTGATTTGGTCAAGCTCTGCACCGGTCATTCCTTTTTTGCCCGGTCTTAGTAGTCCAATTTCTTCTGCTATGGCAACTGCCGTATTGGAAAAATCACCGGTAATCATAATTGTACGGATACCTGCATTACGCGCAAGTACGAGTGCCGGTTTTACTTCTGAATGTGGTGGATCTATCATGCCTGCTAAACCTACAAAAATTAAATCCTTTTCTAGTTCTGTGAGGCTTAATTTTTCCGGTTGATTTTTAATTTCTTTTTGAAGACGGTAAGCAAAACCAATTACACGCAGCGCATCTTTACCCATAGAATTATTTGCAGCAAGTATTTGCTCCCTAATTTCTTTTGTTAAAGGATAATGCTTATTACCCATTCCTTGATACTGATTACAAAGACCTAGAATTATATCCGGTGCGCCTTTAACCGTAATGAGATTCCATCCTTTGTAATCTTCATTCAAGAAAAAAGAAATATCCTCCTTACGAGGTTCTTTAATTTTATGAATCGTAACCATCCTCTTTCGCTCTGAATCAAATGGGATTTCATCTATTCGAGGATAATCATTATTTATCTCTGAATGAATTGCACCGGTTTTAAGAGCAGCAACGACAAGAGAGCCTTCTGTTGGATCTCCAATGATTTTATACGATTCTTTGTCGCCTATCGTTTCTAGTATTGCATCATTATTTAGTAAGCTCAGCCAGAGAGTAGAAAGAATCGCCGGATACTTTCTAATATCCACTGTTTGCCCTTCAATATTAAAATCACCTAAAGGAGTGTAGCCTGATCCAGTAATTTCTACAGATTGATTGCCTGCCCAAACACGAGTTACTGTCATTTTATTTTGAGTCAGTGTTCCTGTTTTGTCGGAGCAAATTACTGTTGCAGAGCCAAGCGTTTCAACCGAAGAAAGTTTACGAATTAAAACATGGCGCCCAATCATTTCCTTCATCCCTAAAGCGAGTGAAATTGTAACTACCGCAGGAAGCCCCTCCGGCACTGCCGCAATGGCAAGGCTAATCGCAATGATAAATACATCTGTAATTTCTCTTGCAAACTCTTTAAAATAACCAAGCGGATTTGTAAGTAGTTCATTCGTATTCGTCTGATTATAAAGTGCTAGAATAAAAACTACTATGACTAAAATCAAAGAGCCAATACTTAAGGCTCTTCCTAATTCATCAAGCCTTCTTTGGAGTGGAGTTTCTTCTGTCTTTACAGCCTGCAACATCTCAGCAATTTGTCCGAGCTGTGTGTTAACTCCCGTATCGGTTACTACTCCGTATCCGCGACCATAGTTTACGATAGTCCCCATATAGGCTGAATTCTTTCTGTCTCCCATAGAAGATTTTTTTTCCAGAATCACAGAGGAATCTTTTTTTATGGGCAGTGATTCTCCTGTTAGGGAGGCTTCTTCAATTCGTAAATTAAAAGTTTCTATCAAACGTAAATCTGCAGGAATAAAATTTCCAGCTTCTAGATATACAATATCACCGGGAACTAAATTGTAAGATGGAATGGAGCACCTTACATTGTCTCGAACCACCTGTGTATCGGGTGTAGCCAATTTTTTTAGAGCGGCTAATGCTTGTTCTGCCCTTTTTTCCTGAACAATGCCAAGGATAGAATTTAAGATAACAATCGCCATGATTGTGGTCGCTTCTACATAATTACCAAGAAAAGCTGAGATAATAGAAGCAATGATTAGTAAGATGACAACAAAGTTATTTAATTGATCCCATAATAAACTTAGAAAACCGGGACGCGCTAATACTGTTAATTGATTTTTTCCATAAATACCTAAACGTTTATTCGCTTCGAAAGAAGATAAGCCTTCCTTTTTCACGTTTAGATTTTTTAAAGTATCTTCCACGCTGAGTGCATGCCAATTTTGTTTGTCTGATTTTTTCTCTTTCAATGTTCAAGACCTTCTACGATAGAAAAGGAATTTTTAATAATAATGTCTTCTTCTATTTTTAAAATAACGCAAATATTATAATGATAAAAATCACTGCTTAACGATAAAGAAGGAATTGTTTAAGATCGTTTGTAATACGAACCAAAGGAGAATCATTGAGCTTTAGACGCGAAGGCGCTAAGGTTTTTTAAAATGTTATCCTTCCTTTTATTATCATTCTAAATAGTTTTTGAAGATAATAAAAAACATTGCGGCTTTGCGAGAACCTCCATTTTCCTATTAACTTGACATCCTTGAGTAAAGCAAGACAGTATGCTTTATATTAAACTATCAGGTTAAAAAAGACTCGACTTCCTGCGCTTTTTAAAAATTCTTTCGGAATGATTCTTTTTCGAAATATTTTTTTCATTTTAGTTGGAATTTTTCTTTTCTCTTGTAGCTTATTTTCAACGAGACCCAAAGGAAAGGTTGAAAAAACGCTTCATTTACTACTCAATTCCACTGGATTTGCAACGGAATTTTGTCTATTTGAAATAGAAAAGCAAGAAAGCGAAAACTATACCTGCAAAGCAGAAAAGCCTAAAGATTATCCGAAGTGTGTAGAATATTTTACGGATAATGTTAATTATGCGACAACTAATTCAAAAGAAACCCTAGACCAAATTTATAAAGGTCTAGCTGATATGGAATTAGCAAGACCTGCTCTACGAAAAAGAATTCAAAGTGTTGGCTATATTAGTACAGGAAGTTTTGCTTCCGGAAAAGATACAGATGGCAAGAAAACACTAAAAGATGTAGAAAATTATTTTACTACTGAAAATTTAAAAATAAAAACAAAGCTAGTAAATGGCGAAGAAGAAGCAAAGATAACGTTAGCCGCTTTACAAAAAGCAAAAGAAAAACAAAACAAAGAAATTGCACTTTTACAAATAGGCTCTGATTCGGTTGAAATCGCTACAGAAAGAGAAGCAAAAGTTTTGTCCGGTAAAATTGGAATACAGGTTATTTTAGAAGAGCTCTCCAATGTAAAGCCGGGAATCAATGCATGTAGACAACCAATCTCTGCATTTTTTAAAAGTGAATCAAGTTCCTTTGATAAATGCAAAGAATTTATAAGAGAAAATCTATCTCAATCAAATCGACTAACGTCTTTAAGTAAACTCAAACTAAATGATTCTTACAAAGTATATACAACCGGCTCTACCTGGAATTACTTTTATCCCACAAAAAAAGAAGAAGTAACAATCGAAGAATTAAACCAGACCGGAAAAGAATTTTGCTCTCTTACAATTGATGATATTCTAAAAAAAGGAATTAAGAAAAAAAATGCGTATAATCTTTGTTATTCGCTCTCCTTTAAAACTGTTCTGGCAGAATTTCTAGAAATAAAAACAATGCAAATTATACAAAAGGAAGTTTATTTGAAAAATCTTGCAACCTCGCAAACTTTGTTTCCGGAGTTCTGCAAATAAACCAAATGGATACGATAAAACCAACGCATATTCCAGTATTACCAAAAGAAATTTTAGAATACTTTCACGGGATAGAAAATAAAACAAACCCTACTTTTCTAGATGGAACAGCAGGCGAAGGTGGGCATTCTGAATTGATACTAAAGGAATTTCCCAACGCAAAACTAGTCCTGAACGATCGGGATTCAATTATGCTTGCCCGCGCAACGGCGAGGTTAAGTGAATTCCAGGGAAGATTTTTTCCCTTAGAAGGTAATTTCTCTCAAGTAGAAGCTTCTGATTTAGAAGAAAGAATTCAAAACTCCAAAGTCGATGGAATTTTATTAGATTTAGGAATTTCTACCTTTCATTTAACCTCATCCGAGCGCGGATTTAGCTTTAAAAACGAAGAATACCTCGATATGCGACTCGATGAAACAGGAAAACTGACTGCTTTTGAGGTTTTGAATAAATATAAGGCTGAAAAATTATCGCAAATCTTCCGAGAATATGGAGAAGAGAACTGGACAAAAAAAATTGTCGAAAAAATTCTTTTGGTAAGAAAAAAGAATCCAATTCGAACTACTTTAGATTTAGCAAAATTGGTTGAGTCGGTCATTCCAAGAAAATTTTGGCCTGATAGAACGCATCCATCGTTTAGAGTTTTTCAAGCAGTTCGAATTGAAGTGAACAATGAACTAGGTCATATTCGCGAAGGAATTGAAAATCTTAGTAACCTTTTAAATAAAGGTGGAATTTTATGCGTGATTTCTTTTCATTCTTTGGAAGATAGGATAGTAAAACAGGTTTTTAGAGATAAAAGTAAGGACGGGATGTTTAGCATACTAACAAAAAAACCAATCACTCCCACAGAAGAGGAGATGCAGTTTAATATTTCCTCTCGCTCTGCTAAACTGCGTGTGTTGAAGGCATTATGATAGTAACTCATATAGATAAAAAAGATATAAAGACCACTGTTGGATTAATCATTCTTTCTCTCATTAAGATTATCATTCCTGCAAGTGTGATTTTTTTACTTGTTTGGCAGAGTATAGACCATGCACATTTAAATAGACAGATCAAAAAACTTTCCCAAAAAAAAGAAGAGTTATACAAAAAGAATTATGAATTAAAAGTAGGAATTGCAACCTCTACTTCAGCAGAAAGAATGGAATCTATATACAGAAAAAATAACCAAGCCGCAGGCTATGCTAATAAAAAGATAATAACGCTTATCCTCCCACCGGAAAACAAAAGCTTCGAAATTTACAAATGAATTAGAATTAGCGGCAAGACAAAAAACACAATCTTCAAAAATATATGTTAATCTCAGAAATCATTAAAAAATTTAAAAAAATATCTTTATTCAAAGGTAAGTTGGATTCAGATATTTCCTATATTCAATCGGATAGTAGAAAATTAGAAACAAATGATATTTTCTGCCTATACGAAAATTTTGCTGAAAAGTCTCTCGAATATCTTGAAGATGCATTGGGTAAAAAAGTAAAAACCATTTTAATTAAAAAAAATAGTCCTTACCTAAAAGATGCAAATAAGTTTGAAAATATCTTAGTCAGCTCAGAAGATCCGATGCAAGTTCACGGATACATTGCCTCGCTTTTAAAAGACGAACCTTCTAAAAAATGTAAAATCATAGCGGTCACTGGAACCAATGGAAAGACATCCATGACCTATATTCTACATGATATATTTTCCAGAGAAAATAAAAACTGCGGAATCATAGGAACTATTGAAACAAAGTATGGAAACAAAGTAATTCAAACCGGCTATACCACTCCAGATGCCAGCACTTTAAATGAAGTCCTTGCTGATATGGTAAAAGAAGAAATTGAATATGTTTTCATGGAAGCAAGCTCTCATGGATTAAAGTTAGGTAGACTTAACGGCTTACACATATTTGGCGCTTTATTTACAAATCTAACTCGTGACCATCTAGACTTTCACAAAACAATGAGTGATTATCTAAAAAGTAAATTTCTACTCTTTAAACTATTAACTAAATCTGCTCACGAAAACACCTTTGCCGCGATGTCAATGGAGTCTGCTGGCTCTGATAAAATGCTAGCCCTCATTAAAAAAGCAAAACTAAAAGTAAATCTACTTCTTCTTGGAAAAGGAAAACATTTTGAAAGTAAAATAAAAAATCTATCCTTAAAAGGAATTGAATTTGATTTCCGCGAAAAAGGAAAACAGCAAGTTGACTTTACGACTAACCTTTTAGGTAATTTTAATTTTTTAAATGTTTCCCTCGCAATCGTAGCCGCAAGAGCTATGGGATTAGATATGGAATCAATTCGAAACACAGTTGGAAATTTAATTCCTGTCAATGGTAGATTTCAAATTGTTTACAATAGCAAAAAGACTAGAGTGGCTATTGTTGATTATGCGCACACCCCGGATGCTCTCCTGAATGTATTAAAAAGTGTCAAAGAAATTCCTCATAGCAAAATTATTTGTGTATTTGGTTGTGGTGGTGATAGAGACAAAACAAAGCGACCTATCATGGGAAAAATTGCTTCGACTCTATCCGATCTTGTTATTATCACTTCGGATAATCCAAGAACGGAAGATCCAGAAGAAATCTTAGATGATATCCAGGCGGGATTTCCAAAAAAGTATACTTCTTTTCTTAGAATTGCAAACAGAAGACAGGCTATTAAAAAAGGAATTGAAATTTTACCAGATGAAGGACTCCTCCTCGTTGCAGGTAAAGGTCATGAAACAGTTCAAATCATTGGAAATAAAAAAGAAGATTTCAGTGATGCAAGAGAACTCATGGAAGCATTTCACCACGACGAAAAAAGCAGGAGATAAAGTATTTATGTTTCAATATATATACGATGTATTTGGTTCTGATGTAGGTTTTTTTCGAATCTTTAATTATGTTACTTTTCGCGCACTCATGGCGGGGCTAACAGCAATGTTTCTCTCTTTTTTTCTCGGAAAGCAAATAATTGCCTTTTTATATAGATTAAAGTTTAGTGAAACTGTAAGAACTGATGGTCCCGGAACACACGCTGCAAAGGCGGGGACTCCTACGATGGGTGGACTTATGATTATCTCCACTTTGATTTTGTCAGTTGCACTCTGGGGAAATCTTAAAAATTTAAACTTAATTTTATTAACCGTTTTTAGTTTTTTATTTTCTATGCTCGGCTTTCGAGATGATTATGAAAAAGCAATTTTAAAAATAAAAGGGGGAATGAGAAGTAGAGTTAAATTTGGATTATCCGTTCTTATTGCCCTCGCTTTTTGCTCTATTTTCTTTTTTTTCACCGGCTCTTCTCATACAGAAGGAAAAGGTGTAGCTTTTACACTTACAGATTTATTTTTACCCTTTATTAAAGGTCCTGTTATAAACCTCGGGATTCTTGCGATTCCATTTTCCATTTTAGTAATCATTGGAAGCTCTCACGGGGTAAATTTGACAGATGGCTTAGATGGATTAGCCACTGGAACTGTGATGATTGCAACTATAACTTTAGCGATCATTGCCTATGCCTCGGGCACTCCAATTGCTGCCAATTATCTAAACATTCCGTATTTGCAGGGCGCACACGAATACTCCGTATTTCTCTCTGCCCTTGCTGGTTCTTTGTTAGGATTTTTATGGTTTAATACTCATCCTGCAGAAGTATTTATGGGTGATACTGGCTCTTTGTTTTTAGGAGCAACTCTTGGAATGGTCGCTGTAATGTTAAAAAAAGAAATTCTTCTCTTTATCTTGGGAGGGATTTTTGTAATCGAAGCAATCAGTGTAATGCTTCAAGTTGGTTCTTTTAAATTAACCGGGAAAAGAATTTTTAAAATGGCACCTATCCATCACCATTTTGAACTCATGGGTATCAAAGAAACAAAGATTGTAATTCGGTTTTGGATAATCGGTGTAATTCTCGCCTTATTTGCACTTTCAACATTGCGAATACAATAATCTATGATCAAACTAATAAAGGAATGGTTTAAAAAATTCATTGTGATTGGAAAAAATCCAATCGACCTACCTTTAATCTATGTAATTTTAATTTTACTTTTAGTTGGAATCTCTGCTTTATTTTCAGGCTCTGCGGTTACTGCCCATAAGCTCACAGAAGACCCATATTTCTTTTTAAAAAAACAGGCTGTATGGCTTGGAATTTCCTTTGTATTTTTTATTGTATTTGCTACTATACCGTATAGAATTTTTCAACACTATGCAGTGTATTTAATCGTGTTATCCATTATCCTCTTAGTTTTAGTTTTTATTCCAGGTCTTAGTAAAACTGTCAAGACGCAATCAGGAAGAAACTTTCATAGATGGATTGGCTTTGGACCTTTGCAATTGCAACCGAGTGAATTTTGTAAGATTGCTGTTCTGATTTATCTATCTGCCTTTTTTGTGAAACTAAATCATATTCATGAAAAAACTCTAAAGACTTATTTAATACCAGGAGCGGCTCTTGGAGTTATACTTGTATTAATAATGCTTGAGCCAGCACTCGGAACTACATTACAAATCACATCGATGATCTTAGCCCTTATTTTTCTAAATGGATTTCCTGTAAAAAAATTAGTCCTGGGTTTTTTATCAGCGACTCCACTTATTTTATTTTTAATTTATCGAGTAGGATATTGGAGAAAAAGAATTGAAGTATGGTTAAATCCTTATAGCGATAAGGATGGGGATGGATTTCAATTGTATTCTTCCTTCCGTGCTTTTATGGAAAGCGGATGGTTCGGAAATCAGATTTCTACAAGCCATTCTCACAGATCTCTTCCTTATAATCATACTGACTTTATTCTGGCTACATTTGTGCAGGATTATGGCTTTGTAGGCTTTTTAGTTTTACTTTCCCTCTTTACTTTTTTAATTGTAAGAGGATTTTCGCTTGTAAGAAGAGTGAATGAACCGTTTGGATTTCTACTTGGATCGGGAATCGTTCTCATGATAAGTATACAAATTATCATTAATTTATTTGTAGTAACAGGGCTATTCCCAATTACTGGAATTAGTCTCCCTTTTATGAGCTATGGCGGTTCTTCATTACTTACTGTTATGATCTCACTCGGGATTCTAATAAATATTACGAAGAAGGAACATATTACGTGATTCGTTCTATTATCATTGCAGCCGGCGGAACCGGCGGACATATATCTCCAGGCATTGCGCTCGCTGAAAGTCTAATGGATTTAAAATCTGAAATCGGATTTGAAAACCTTTCTATTCATTCACTCGTGCGTAACAAAGACAATCCAGATTTGCGCGATGCACCCTGTCCTGTAATCTGGCACAATACACCACAGCTCAGTAAAAATATTCTTACTGTTCCTGTTTTATTTTTATTCAATTTTATAAAAACTGTTTTCCAATTCAGAAAATTGAAAGTAGACTGCGTGATTGCAATGGGTGGCTACTCTAGCTTACCCGCATTACTCTATGCAGTCTTATTTCGAAAGAAAATTTTTCTCTGTGAACAAAATAGGGTCGTCGGAAAAGTTACACGCATATTTCAAAGATTCGCGAATAAAATCGCTTTTAGTTTTCCACCTGTAAACATAGAGGATTATAGTTCCATTTCTTATAAAATTCCTGGCAATCCACTGCGTAAAAAAATTATACCCGATCCAAAATTAAACACCGGTAAAATGCAAGTAGTCAATAAAAAGGAAAAATTAAATGTTTTAGTAATGGGTGGTTCACAGGGAGCAAGGCAAATCAATAATATGGTGATTAGCTCCATGAATAATCCAGAGGTTGTAAAGAATTTTAATTTTAGATTATTGACAGGAACTTCTCTTTATGATGAGGCGAAAGCAAAATCCGGAAAGTCAGCGGATATTATCTCTTATTCGGAAAATATGAAAACACATTATGAGTGGGCAAACTTAGTGATTGCTCGCTCCGGTGCTGGAGTCATTTCAGAATGTGCTCTCTATGCGCTTCCTCAAATTTTAATTCCGTATCCATTTGCCGCTGACAATCACCAGGTTGCAAATGCAAAATACTTCGAAGAAAATGCAGGAGCCTGGGTTTTAAATCAAAGAGATGAAAGTAATTCCAAGCTAATGGAAATACTTTTAAGTATAGCAAAAAATCGCGAACAACTCGTTGCCATAAACGAAAAATCTCTTCAATGTGCCAGAGTCAGTGCCGCGGTAAATACAGTTAGATTTTTTTTTCTGGAATAGACTTTGAAAGATAAAAAACCTTTTTTTATTGGGATTGGCGGCTCTGGAATGTCATCACTTGCCCATATACTTTTAGATTTAAAAATTGAAGTTAAGGGCTATGATAAATCAAGCTCAGATACAGTGCGAAAGTTGGAAATGAGAGGAGCTAAAATTTCTCATGAGCCTGAAAACATTGATTTAAATGAGATCGATTATATAGTATATTCAAGTGCGGTTAAGGATAATCATCCGCTATTTAAAAAAGCACTCGGAGAGCACAAAACGCTTGTTCACCGCTCTGAACTTTTACACGAATTATTTTCTAAGAAATTCTCAATTGCTGTTGCAGGCTCTCATGGGAAAACGACTACCACAGCTATGACGGGACAGATTTTACTCGAGTCCGGAGAAAGACCTTCTATCATGCTTGGCGGGGAAGTCGGTATACTAAATGATCGGGGCGGAAAGTGGGATAATGGCAAATGGGGCGTATATGAATCAGACGAATCTGACGGAACTTTCTTAAACCATAAAGCAGATATTAAAATTGTTACAAACATTGACAACGACCATTTAGATCATTACAAGACAGTCGAAAACTTGCACGAAGCATTTGCCAGGTTCATTCATAATAAAAAAACTTCTACCACGATTGCTTATTTAGGCGATTCAGGAGTTGAAAGTGCCATTGATTTACTCGATGACCAAAAAAATATCATTGGCTATGTAGAAACGTCACGCGTCCTATCTTTATCAGAAAAATTTCCAGAATTAAAAATAGAACCATTCGAAATTTTCGACAATGAATTGAGTTTCTATAGAAATGGATTCCTTCGAAAAATTAAACTGCCATTTACGGGAGATCATTATCTGAAAAATGCATTCGCGGCGTTTCTCGCAACAGAAATTGCCGGAGTTGAACCTGACAAAATTTTGGAATCCCTTGAGCAGTATAATGGTGTTAAGCGCAGACTGGAGCATTTAGGAACAGTAAATAATATTCATGTATACGATGACTATGGTCATCATCCGACAGAAATTTTAGCAGTCATTCAATCTATAAAAAGAATGAGACCTGTTGGCTCTAAGTGCTGCATTCTATTTCAGCCGCATAGATATACTAGAACGAGAGATCACTATCTAGACTTTGCAAAAGCGTTAGACGATAGTGATATTCTTTTTTTACTTCCAATCTATTCTGCCGGAGAAATTCCAATTGAAGGAATTGCAACGGAGCTAATCTACGATAACCTCACAAACAAAGACAGAACAATCCTACTCACTGGAGACATCGAGCGAGATGTTCCTATTATAAAAAAATATATTTTATCCGGAGATTATCTTGTAAGCCTTGGAGCTGGAAATGTGAGAGAATGGGCTGAAAATTTTTTGGATAAAATAAAATGAACGAAGAAGAACTAGAGCATCACAAGCCGAGTTCTATTGGACAGGACTGGCATCATACAAATTGTTTTGGTTGTGGTCCTGAGAATGGTCGCGGCTTACATGCGGAATTTCCATTTGATCATGAAACCGGAGAAGTCCGCTTTAAATTTGTATTTGAAAAGTTTTATGAAGGCGCTCCCGGCTATGTTCACGGAGGAATTCTTGCCGCTCTCTTAGATGAAGCGCAAGGAGTGACCTGTTTTCATGCGGGACATTTTGTGATGACTGACCAGCTCTTTGTGAAATACGATAAAGCCTGCCCGCTCGGAGAAGAAGTTGAATGCCGCGCATGGATTACAATCGCAAAAAATAAAAGACTCTATACGAAGGCTACTATTATTTCTCCTCTCACGGGTGACGTTTTCGCAACCTCTAAAGCCAGATGGTATAACATGAAAGAAAAAATATTCATGCGAATGTTTCACCGCTCCCCTCTTAAAATGGAGCGTCTCAAAAAAATTCTGGAACTAAATAAAAAACGCGGCAAAGAATTACGAAAGAAACTAAGAAAAGATTTGCCACCGAGACGCAAAGGCACAGAGGTTAAGGAGAGTTAGACAGAGAATCGTTTACAGTCATTTCGAACATCCTTTGCAGGTTAGATTTGCAGTTAAACAATTCGATGGATGTGAGAAATCCATTTTACTTAAAAAGATAGTATTAAGCAAAATAGACCTCTCACGAGAAGATGTTCGAGGTGACAGGGGTATAAGACTCTATTTCCCTCTGTGTCTTTGTGCCACAGTGGCAAAATTCCTACAACTTTTCCACATTCGCAAATTCTTTCATTCTAGAAATGTTTGCGAGTGCAATTGATTTACTATCAATACTAAATTCATCTGCGTGCTTAAGACGCGTAATCTTCTCTTCACTCTCTAACATCGATGCTGTTTTTTCTAATTGAATTCCGGCTAACACGCGAGTAGCCACTTCTACTAGCTCCACTGAAAAACTATCTCTAACTTCAGTAGATTTTATTTCCTTGTAAGCAGTGACTGCTTCTTCTAACAATTCGAAAAGTGCCTGAATCTTTGGAGAAGCCGAAAAATTATTTATTTCATTTAACAAATACTTTCGAAAGTGACCGGTAGCACTCATACCCGATACAATGCCGCCAATTGCAGCCATCACTTGAATTTGTGTTGTTCCATCGTAAATGGAAGTAATTCTTGCATCCCGATAAATTCTTGCGATATCGTAATCTTCCGTAAATCCAGATCCCCCGTGTATTTGCAATGCGTCATACGCTATGCGATTACACATTTCAGAGCAATAATACTTTGAAACAGGGGTGAGTAAGTCTGCTAACTTCATCCAGTGTCGCACTTCTTCATTATTGGAAATTTCTTTATCGGAGTTACCGGCTTCTCGTAAATGCTCCATTTTCCAGTAATACATATCCACAGTCCTTCCGCCTTCAAGAGTCAAACAGCGCATAGCCATGATTTCGCGCTCCATGCGACGAAGCATTTTTTTAATTGCAGGAATTTCCTCAATTGGTTTGCCAAATTGAATTCTTGTGGAGGCAAATATTTTCGCCTCTTCGAATGCTGCTGTCGCCATCCCTACTCCCTGTGCAGCAATTCCCATTCTGGCTCCATTGAGCATACCCATTGTATACCGCACTAAACCAAATCCTTCTTCACCAATAAGAAGGGCCGGAGTATTTTCAAATACTACTTCACAGGTAGGAGAAGCATGAAGTCCCATTTTTTTTTCGATTCCTGCTATTTGAACGTCTTTACTTTGAACCAGAAAAAAAGAAAGACCGCGAGCCCCGGCTCCCCCACTTCGTGCAAGAGTTAAAATAATGGAAGGCGTTTCTCCAAGACCACAGGCTTGGGTGATAAATCGTTTGGTTCCGTTTAATACCCATTTACCTTCACTAGTCTTAGTAGCCTTTGTAGTAATATTAGGAAGATCCGAACCGTGGTTAGGCTCTGTTAGCCCCATAGCTGCACAAAATTCGCCGCTCGCCATTCTTGGAATCCATTCGTTTTGCATTTCTTTTGATGCAATCCTTTCTAATATTTCTCCTAGATTTACGCAGCCAAATGCAATTGCAAAACTTGTATCCACTCGATAGAAAATCTCACCCAATAATGCTCTAATGGTAAAAGGCAAACCAAGTCCTCCAAACTTACGTTGAAATCCGTAAGCCTGGATGCCTGCTTCTTTAGCTTTGTTCACAGAATCAATCATTTCTTTTGGATGAGTGACAACACCATTTGCATAACTAGCTCCTTTAATATCCATAGCTTTCACATGCTGTGAAACATAATTACCGGTTACATCACCCGCAGCATCTAGTATAGTTCTATAATATTCAACAGCCTCATCAATTGTATTTGGTGCTGTCGCATACAGCTCATTACCCGTTTGCGAATATTTCTTTGCATCGTGAAAATTATTTTCGTATACAGGCACTATCTCATTCCAGGGAATGAATTTATTAAAATGTAATAGCATATCAGAATTAGAACTAAAGTAGTTTGACTTAATCATATTTTTTTCCTTTAAACAAATTCTGAAAGACAGATTGAAGTTGTAAATACTTTTAATTCTAAGAAACTGAATTTTTTACATTTCAACATACCTAGTGGTATATATTTTTTAGACAGATTTTTATTAGAAGCGACTTTTCGGATAATCTGTGTTACCTTATAGTAGTTGAGGTTGTGTAAAATATCTCTCACAGAGCACACAGAGGTCACAGAGAGTTTTGATTCTTTTCTCTGTGTTCTCAGTGCGCTCTGTGAGAAATTCAAGCTTTTACACAGTCCCTACGTATTCGTAAATATCTCTAGAAATTCCACTTGCCACTATAAATACTTTCCGTATTCATTGACTATGTATGAGCGAACAAATAGAACTTCTTCCTATTGGTATAATTCCTAAACCTGGGACTGCGCCAAATATAATGTATGCGCAAGTCTTGCGCACCAAAAGGCTAGGAAATCCAATTCATGCATTTCAAACCGAAATCGTTCCTACTCCTGAAATTTCAGACAGAGAAGTTTTAGTCGCAGTTATGGCGGCTGGCGTTAATTTTAATAATGTCTGGGCGGCTATAGGCAAACCAATTAACGTCATCGAATACCGCAAAGCAAATGGAAGTGTAGAAGATTTTCACATTGGTGGTTCTGACGCCTCGGGGATTGTGATCAAAAAAGGAAAGTTAGTTAATTCGTTAGAGCTAGGAGAGGAAGTAGTTTTACATGCAGGGCATTGGGATATAGATGATCCATGGATTCGAAATGGAGGAGATCCCATCTTATCCGCAACTTGCAAAGCATGGGGATACGAAACAAATTTTGGATCCTTTGCTCAATTTGCAAAAGTTTATGAACATCAATGTCTACCTAAGCCTAAACATTTGAGCTGGGAAGAAGGGGCTACTTATATGTTATCCGGTGCAACAGCCTACAGAATGCTTACACACTGGAGACCTAACGATATTAAAAAAAGAGAAGTTGCCCTAATTTGGGGCGGAACGGGTGGAATTGGGGTAATGGCAATTCAACTCGTCCGAGAATTTGGCGGAATTCCAATTGCTGTAGTGAATGATTCTGAGAAAGTAAATTTTTGTAAAGAGCTAGGAGCATTGGGGGTTATTAATCGTAACCACTACTCTCACTGGGGAGTAGTAAATCAAGAATCAATATTATCCAATAGCTTCTGGAAAAAAGAAGTATCTCGCTTTGAGTCAGAACTTTTGGAACTAACAAATGGAATTTCACCTTCAATAGTAATAGAGCATCCGGGCGAGAAAACGTTTCCTACTTCGCTTCAAGTTTGTAACCGCGGGGGAATGGTTGTTATCTGCGGTGGAACAACAGGATATGTTGGCTCTTTTGAATTGAATGCTTTTCGAACTCTTGAAAAAAGAATTCAGGGATCTCATTTTGCGAGCACGGAAGAATGTCATAATCTAAATAAACTTGTCTTGCAAAAAAAGATAAATCCTATCGTTTCTAAAGTATTTTCCTTTGAAGAAACAGGGCTTTGCCATGCCTTAATGTTGGATAACAAGCATTTACCCGGAAATATGGCAATTAGAATAGGAGCCACAAAATGAATCAAGAAAATCTCGGTGCAGTGAGAAAACAGTTTGGTCGTAATATTTTTTTTAGCCCTTTATGGAAAGGTGTTTTTTATTTTGCTCGTGATATACTTTTATTTGGATTATTTTCTTCTTTAATCTTACTTACGAATAATCTCTATTTACTTTTTCCTTTGTGGATATTACAAGGACTTAGCATACTCGCCCTCTTTCAGCTCGGTCATGATATTGCGCATGGAGCTTTATTTAAAAATCGAATCTTATCCTGGTGGCTCGGGCAAATCTGTCTTATGCCCTCTCTTCATCCTTATCATCAATGGGTCTATGGGCATAATGGAATTCACCACGGAAATACTTCCAAGTTAAAATCAGATTTAGCCTGGCACCCCAGAAGCACTGATAGATTTAAATCAATGTCTAGGTTAGACAAACTTCTCCACAGAATTTATTGGTCGCCTTATGGAAGTGGTATTTATTACCTTTTTAAAATGTGGTTCCAGGGATTAATTTTATTTCCTGCACCTAACACGAAAGCTAAGAGGGATATTCTTATTATCCTCAGCTTTACATTATTTAGTATAGGATTTTCCATTTACTTGGGTGGTAGTGCAGGCGAGAGTTTCTCCATTGCAAAAGGTTTTTGGATTTTTACAAAATTACAATTAATTCCATTTATAGTCTGGAATTATATGATTGGAATCATTACCTATACCCAGCACATAAATGAAAACATTGTATGGAAAAAAGAAGGAGAATGGACACCATTTTATGGACAAATGCAAGCGACTACTGTATATTATCTTCCTGCCTATATAAATTTCTTTGCGCATAATATCATGCTACATGTTCCGCATCATGTTCACGCAAAAATTCCTTTTTACAATTTGCCAGAAGCCCTCGCAATAATCAAAAAGGATTACGCTCATTACCTGCTAGAAAGTCATTTTTTTTGGAGAGACTATTTGCATTCGACAAAGCATTGTAAACTAATAGATTCAAAAACGGGAAAGTGGACTAGATACTAACGTCAGTTCGACACAAGAGATTAAAATAATCTATTGAGAAAACCAAGGTGTCATTCCCGAAATTTTCTATCGGGAATCTCTAGATATTGAGACCCCCGATAGAAAATTTCGGGGGTGACAAAGGAAATAACCCTAACATCGAATTCATGTTAAAAAAACTAAAACTGAAAATAGAAAAAATCCTTCTTGGGAGTTTCCATTTGTGTGATGGCAACAAATAGAATCAGAATTAGGATTGGCAATAGATAATTTTCACCCCGTTGTAAAATAGTAAAGTTATCATGCTTAAGCTCTAGCCACTGTAAAGCAAGAACAATTAAAAAGCAAAGTAGGATAATACCGATTTGACTCGAAGTCAGAAGTCCCGGAATACTTATTCCAAATGAGAACATTTGCTTGATTGCAAGTAATGCCCACGTCCAATTTGGCGCAAAGAAGAATACTCCTGTGGATAAATACAGAATCCAAACGACAGAAACCCGAATCACTCGAAGAATTGGATTGGCAGGTAATTCGGAATATCCTCTCTTGGAAAGAAATGCTTCTATGCTTAGAAATATTCCCATTAGAAATCCCCACGTCAGAAATGTATACGAAGCACCATGCCAGAGTCCGCCTAAAGTAAACGTGATAATTATATTTCGATAAAGTCGCCATTCGCCTTCTTTACTTCCGCCTAGCGGTATAAAGATATAATCCCGAATCCAAAACGCAAATGTCAAATGCCATCTCTTCCAAAGCTCGGTAAAAGAATACATAAAGAAAGGAGCGCGAAAGTTCACAGGAATTGTAAATCCAAGTAGAAATCCAAGACCCCGCGCCAAATCAGAATAAGCCGAAAAATCAGCATAGAGCATTACAATAAATGCAATGCATAAAATCCAAATTCCGATTGCAGAATGATCCTGCGGGTTTGTTTTTACAAATGAATTTAGAATTTCTCCTACCTTATCAGCAATAAAAAGCTTTTTCGTCACACCAATTAAAATATACCATAGACCTAATTTGATTTTTTCAACGCTCGGCTCTATTACAGGCAAACTCTCATAATCCGCTATCGCAGGCAATAACTCAGCCGCCCTCATTATAGGACCTGCAATCAACTGCGGAAAGAACGTAATAAAAAGTAATACTTCCTTGAAACTGTGATTTCTAGTATAAGAACCTCGCTTTAAATCAAATCCATAAGCCATGATTTGAAATGTATAAAAACTAATTCCAAGTGGTAGAATAATTTCATATCCGGATAATCTGTGTAAACTTCTAAGACTTGTCTCTTCTAAAAATTCCAGTCCGAGTAATTGCCCTATCATATTCGCAAAGAAATAAAAGTATTTGAAAAATACTAAGTTTCCAATGTTAATCGTTTGCACTAAGTGAAATATCCATTCTCGTTGTCTTGTTTTATACACTTCCAGCATATAGTAATTTACCGCTATCATTCCAATAAAATGAATCGTAAATGAAATACTCCATGTTGAATAAAAAAATACAGAAGCGGCTAATAGTAAATTCATCCTATATTTAGGCGCAATCATCCAATAGACTAAATACACAATAACAAAGAAAATTAAAAAGTCTAAAGTTACAAATAACATAGCTTACGGGGTAAATCGGTATACTGTTCCGGATGCGGGAAAAGAAATATTTTTATAACGTGTTGTGTCTGTGGTTAAATCTGATTTTGCGTTTATAAAGATGAATTTATCGCCGACAGTGCTCTTGATTCCGAGGGATGCAAATTCATTCGAGTTTGTATTTCCGCTCGCTGGTCCGTAGATTAAATCAATGATATTAGTAGTTTCATAGAGCTTGACTTGAAAGTTAAGTCGTCTATTTATATTTCCGCTTCCACGACTATCATAGGTATTCAAAAGAATATTTTTCCATTCGACGGTTAATATGCGATTGCCGGTAGTCCCTGTAGCCTGGTATTGAACACTAGAACTACAATCTACAATCATGTTTGCCCACCACGGGGCAATCACAGCCGCGGGAATACCTGACTTGTAAACAAACAAGTTATTCGATTCTGTATTTTCGGGGTTTAATGTGCTAAAACTGATAAATCCATTTGTGGACGCATAGAGGCTAGTAAATGTTTGACCGAAGAAAGTAAAACTAAATCCAATTGGAATTGACCAATAGGTATTATCCCCAACAATAGGAGTGCCAGTGCCTTCAATTGGAATATAAGTAGTCTCTGACTTCGACCAGGTTGGTAGTGTTAAATTTGCATTACCCGCTCCAGTGACCTCAGCCCATGCAGACGTATTTCCAAGTTTCAGGTAATAAGAACTATCGCAAAATGAATGAACTGATACGCACCTATAAGTCCCGGACTTAATTGTAACTCCCGTGTTTGGTTGGCAGGAAGTCAAGCTTTGATTTATCTCAAGCTCACTCACCGGAGAGTTTGTATCTACTTGCACATTTTCTTTATACGTCGCTACACAATTTTTGTATATATTTGGAACACTCGCATCCACTAACATCGAAAGGTTTTCATCACCAGACGCATAATAACGATAATACTTTATTGACCCTGATTGCAAACTTCCAGAAACACAGCCATTCTGTGGAATAATTTCAGAGCTCGCACATGTGGCATATGCCAATTTAACCCCGGATGTAATGCAAGGGGGACGGGGCTCACTGCGCGGTAACAAAGCAAACCATTCATACCCGGCGTAGGAACTCTCCGTCCAATCACTAAAGGACGGATATAATCGGCTTGTGTCCACTTTTTTAAATTTTAGCTTGTTGCAGGAGTGAAAGATTGCCACAGAGAAAAAGATTATAGTTAAAATTTTTGGAATTTTCATAGATACTTCTCCTTACGGGGTAAATCGGTATACTATTCCGGATGCGGGAAAAGTTGAAGGAGGACTCGAAGGTGTAGTTGTGGTCGACCCAGTCTTTGCATCCATAAAAATTTTCTCATCGCCAGACCGTATATAACTAAATGCTTCCTCAGTAGTTCGAGAGGTATTTCCAGAAGTTGGTCCATATATAAATTCAATTATATTCGAAGACTCATAAAACTTGACCTGATAATTTAGTCTGCGTAAATTATTATTCCCACCATTCAATGTACTGATAAAGTATTCAAACTGATAAAGCATGTTAACCCATTGAACAGTGAAAATTCTATTTCCCTCTGTTCCTGTAGTTGTATACTGAATCGAAGAATTACAGTCTAAATATTGTGATACCAACCAAGGTGCTATTGCCAAAAGATACCTACTCCCATCTTTAAAACTTAAAATTCCATCACTGCCGACCAAAACATTAGAATAGGTTTGTCCAAAATAAGTGAAATTAAAGCCAATTGGTATAATCGAAGACGCAAACCCGCCAATAATCGAAGCATGGGTTCCTGTTATTGCTGCATAAGTTGTCGATGACTGCGACAAAGCGGGCAAGGTGGTATTAGCCGCTCCTGTCCCTGAGACTGTCAATCCACCTAAACTTCCAGAAAGTTTTAATATGTATTTACTATCACAAAATGAATGAACCGAAATACAGCGGTATGCCCCTGCAGTCATAGAAACAGAAGTTTTTGCCTGACAAGTAGCTAAACTTTGACCTGATTCAACATCTGAGACCGGTGAATTAGTTGTAACCGATTTATTTTCTTTGTAGGCTAATACGCAGTTACTTACAGTTGAAGTTGAGCTAGGATTCACAGCAATCGATAGATTTTCTGCAGACTCCGCCTGGTATTTATAATATCTGATAGATCCTGCTGAAAGTGTTCCAGTTACACATGCATTCCGAGAAAGTATGGGGGCTCCTTCGCAACTCGTATACGGTAAGCTTACTGTTGTAATACATTGACTATAACGAATATTTACCGCTTGCGAAGATAAATAAGCCATTGTAGACATATACATAGTTTCCCCTGAAATATGCGTTTTACTTTTTTTCTTTTTCAACCCTAAATTCTCAGCAGTGTCATTGATTATATCGCAGTTTCCAAGTAATGCGCATAATAACAAAATAATTATTTTCATTTTATTTCTCCTATTTCTAATTACGGGGTAAATCGGTATACGGTTCCTGAGGCGGGAAAGGAAATATTTTTGTAACGTGTGGAGTTAGTGGATGAGCCAAGCATTCCATTTATAAAAACAATTTTTCCATTGACAGTATTTTTAATTCCAATGGCTGCTAACTCATCTGAATTTGTATTTCCAGTGGCAGGACCATATACAAATTCAATTATATTAGTAGTTTCATATAGCTTGACTTGAAAATTCAATCGACGGTTTATATTATCGGATCCGTAGGCATCGTAGGTTCTCAGTTGCATCGATCTCCATTGAACGGTTAATACTCGATTGCCGTTAGTTCCAGAAGTAATATACTGAATATCTGAAGCACAATCCATATTAAAATCCGTCCACCAGGGAGCTATAACAGAAGAAGGCATGGCATCTTTATATACAAATAAATTCGAAGAATCAAAGTTATCTGGACTATTTCCATTAAAACTAACAAGTCCATTCGAAGATGCATATAGATTTGTAAAGGTCTGCCCAAAAAAAGAAAAACTGAATCCGATTGGAATAGACCAATAGGTATTATCCCCTGTGATTGGAGTTCCGATTCCATCGATTGGAATGTAGGTGGTAGTAGAATTGGAAAAACTGGGAAGGGTTAAAGTAGCATTACCCGTTGAGGTAACTTGCGAAAAACTGGGAGCATTTGCTATTTTTAATTTGTAATAACTATCACAAAAGGAATGAACGGAGAGACAGCGATAGGAGCCTGATTTTATCGTCGTTGTAGTATTTGGCTGGCAGGAAGTTAAACTTTGATTTGTTTCAAACTCAGTAACAGGTGTATTTGTATCTACTGAACTATTCTCTTTATATGTAGCTACACAATTTGTAAAGCTAGTCGGCGTGCTATCCGCAATCGACATGCTTAGATTTTCGTCACTTCCCGCCAAATAACGATAATACTTGATCGTTCCCGCAGCTAAATATCCTGATATGCAACCATTCGTGGGTAAAATTCCTGAATCAGCACAAGAGGCAAATGGCAATTTGACTCCCGATGCTATACAATTAATTCCTCGATTTCGTCTACTAAGCATATCGATAACTGGATTCAATGCTGTCGCGTCACTCCAATCCGAAGTGGAAGGTGGCTGAAGCCTCTTTGTATTAATTTTTTTAAATTTGTCGCAATTGAAAAAGTTTGCTAGTATATAAATTATTGTTACAAAATAATATATTTTATTCATATTAACCTCTAAGGAGTAAATCGGTATACTGTTCCGGATACAGGAAAGGAATTATACTTTAACCGTGTTGTATCAGAACTTGAGCCATTGAAACCATTGATAAAAACATAATTTGCATTAGCTGTATTCTTTAAACCAATAGCGGCTAATGATGATGTGACGGTATTTCCAACTACATGTCCGTAAATAAATTCTATTCTATTCGATGTTTCATATATTTTTACTTGAAAATTAAGTCGCTTATATACAGAAGTAATATCATTCAAGTCTTCCGTTTTATATAAAACATCTTTCCATTGAACGGTTAATATACGATTACCTGCACTTCCACTACTAGAATATTGCACACTTGCTTTGCAATCCAAATTCAAATCTGTCCACCAGGGAGCTATCGCAGAGGGCGGTGCGTTTGTCTTGAAAATAAATAAATTAGACGCGTCATTATTTTCAGGGCTATTGGAATCAAAACTAATAAGTCCATTGGAAGATGCATAAAAGTTAGTAAATGTTTGTCCAAAGTAATTAAAATTAAATCCAATTGGGATAGACCAAAAGGTATTGTCTCCAATGATAGGAGTCCCTATTCCTTCTATCGGAGTATAGCTAGCAGTAAGTGTGGACCAAGTAGGCAGAGTTAAATTCGAATTACCCACACCAGAGACATTGGTAAAACTAGAAGCATTTCCCAATTTCAAATAGAACGAACTATTACAAAAAGAATGAACAGAAATACAGCGAAAGGAGCCTATTTTCATTGTGGTTGAGGTAATTGCCTGACAATTTGTTAGACTTTGATTGGATTCTAAGTCACTTAGTGAAGAGCTAGTATTTGTAAGAATATTTTCTTTATACGTAGCAACACAATTAGTAGCGTTAGCCGCTAAACTATTTGCAATTCCCATAGATAAGCCTTCATCCACCGACGCATAATATCTGTAATACTTAATTGCGCCGGCACTTAAATTTCCCGATACACAAGCGTTGCGATTAATAATTTCAGCTTCTTTGCAAGCTGAACCTGTAAGTCCAGAATTAACTCCTACGCAAATAATTCTATTAAATGCTCCACCCGGTTGAAATGCATTAAAAATCCTAATTTTTTCTTCCAAAGTTAATTCATTTTTTTCTTTAGATTTTATTTCCGTTGGATCAAAAATAGAAAAACAATGAACTAAAAATAATAATAAAACATTAATTAAATTCTTCAAACTGTTATCCTCTTTAATTGATCACGGGGTAAATCGGTATACTGTTCCAGAAGTTGGAAACGCACTAGATGGATATTGGGTTGTATCACTGCTAGAACCAGATTTTCCATTTACGTAATTGCCTGTACCGCCCACTGAATTACTAATTCCGATCGTTGCCCATAGATCGTAACTAGAGGTAGTTCCGGAAGTAGGTCCGTAGATTAATTCAATTTTATTTGAAGTTTCATAAAGCTTCACTTGAAAATTTACAGTGAAGCCTTTTCCGTTCGTATATGAGTTATAAAAATTTTTCCATTCGACTGTAAAGATACGGTTTGGTGATACTCCTGTCGTTATATACTGAGTAGACGTATCACAATCAGAATTCATACCCGCAGTCCACCAAGGGGCAATAACAGATTTCAAAACAGGTCCCGGGGTTTGTAAATAGAAATAGGTACTAGTCCCAAATAAATTTTGTCTATCGTAGCTTGCCTCTTTAGCAGTTGATCCAAAACTTAAATTGCCAAACGCTCCAGAAACATAAATATTAGAATAACTTTGCCCATAATAAGTAAAGTTAAAACCAATTGGAATTACAGTAGTTCCGTTGCCTAACGTCTTTGTGCCTGTTATACTTGTGTAATTTGTATTGGATGCAGCCCAGCCAGACGGAACATTGGTATTAGCCGTTCCAGTGGCAGAAACAGTTAAGCCATCAATAGTATTTGAAGTTCGTATTGAATACAGAGAATCACAGGCAGTCTGAATCGCAATACATCTGTAAGAATTAGAAGTAGCAGATACAGTCATTGTTTCCTTGCAAGAAGTCGTATTTTGATTTCCTTCTAAATCTGAATCAAGCAAAGTCGAAGTTGTGCTAATATTTTCTTTGTAAACCTTTAAACAATTTGTTTTCGCATTACTTGAAAAGCCTCCAACTAAAAAAGATAAACTTTCATTTGCCGCAGATAAATATTTGAAGAATTTGGTATTTCCTTTCCTTATATTTCCAGACTTACAGTCATTTTGCGCTATTATCTCTGCATTATCACAGGTTGCTGTAGTGTATTCACTTGCACTTTGAATACAACTTTTATAATCTATAGTTCTATGTTCATAAAGATAATTGAGAGAATAAAGAGGAACTATATAATCGCTAGGATTTTTCTTCGGTTTGTCAGAACATTGAAAAATAAATAAGAATACAAATAATATTTTCATAAACACGTTCATTTTAAATTTCTCCATCAAGGGGTAAATCGGTATACTGTGCCACTAGTAGGAAAAGAGGAAGAGGAATAAAGATTTGTATCAGTGCTTGAACCTGTTCTTCCATTTACATAATTTCCAGATCCGCCGACTGAATTACTAATTCCGATAGCTGTCCTAGTGGAAGTTGAAGAAGCAGTTCCTGTATTTGATCCATAAATGAATTCGATTATATTCGTGGTCTCATAAAGTTTTATTTGAAAATTAAGTCTTTGCGCAGTCGAGCCAGTGTCTCCATCATTGCGAATATTCTGCCACTGTGCGGTAAATACTCTATTAGGCGCAGTTCCTGTAGTAGTATACTGAATAGACGCATCACAGTCCATATACAAATCTCCCCACCACGGTGCAATCACAGATTTAAGAAAAGTCCCAAATAGGTTACTTGGATTTGCACTCGACTGGTTAGAGGAATTAAATGTTAAAAATCCATTTGTAGTAACATGCACGTTCGAATATGTTTGACCGAAATAAGTAAAAGTAAACCCGATAGGTAAAATTGTAAATGCATCATCTCCAACGATTGGCACTGGAGAGGAAGTAATTTGCGTATACGTAGTAGTAGTCGCTGTCCATGCTGACGGCAAAGTAGTAGTAGCCGTTCCACCAGCAGTGACGTTAGTCGGGAGATTAGCTGCGTTTGACAATTTTATTGTATAAGTTCCCGAGCAAAGAGAATGAACTGAAATACACCTATAAGAACCAGCCGTCATAGAAACGGAGGTGCTTGTTTGACAGGAAGTAGTGCTCTGGTTTGTTTCGAGATCAGAAATGGGCGAATTTGTAGTAACCAGTTTATTTTCTTTAAAGGCAGCAATACAATTTGTAAATTCGGATGGATTACTTGGATTAACCACCATAGATAAAGTTTCACTTACAGACGCAGAATAGCGATAGTATTTAATTGTTCCCTTGGTAATAGAGTCAAGCTTACAGCCATTTTGCGCTAGCACTTCCGAATTCTCACAGGATGTAGATGGGAAAGCCACATTCGAATAAATACAGCTGCTAGATGAGCTCGGTGAGCTACTAGATCTAGAAGCATTATTGATAGTAGCCCAGACAAAAAACCAAAGTCCATAACCAGGGTCGCTCGTAGTCTCTTCTGTATTACTAAATGGAAATAGACAATTTGCAAAAAACACCGCGATCACAAAACAAGTAAATATCTGCTTTTTCATAAAAAGCTCCAAGTAAAGAAAGTAAACTAACTATTTAAACCATATTCCAGAGTGTCAAGCTCTATTTAATACAAGGAATAACCCATATAAACTACCGTAATTAAAAACTATTTGACCCTAATGACAAGTAGAAATTGAATGATGATAAATTAATACAATGCACACAAAAAACTACGTATACTTTCCAATTCTAATTTTACTCTCGCTATTTTTAGTGGATAAGATTGCTTTGCTTCCAGTTATAGAGGATTGCTGTATCCAGAGAGGATTGGAAATATTTTTTTCAAGTAGTAGAAATAATGAATTCCCAGCAGAAAAAAGAGTAAATAAAGCATTCAAGCAAAAAAAGAGAGTTGCGTTTAGCTTCGGATCTTCCCTCGCCTATGGATTCTATTTTAATAAGAGTAAAGAATACTTAGCCGCTACAAAAAAACAACCACCTGAGACACAAAACAAAATTAGGGACTGGGAAATCATTCACTTTGGAATACCAGGCTCAACGGTAATCAGCCATTATGTGCGCTTAGAGCAAATGTTAGAAAGAGGACTGAAGCCTAATTTAATTCTAGTGGAATTAGCTCCCAATTCATTTAATGCGAATAGTCCCTGGTATACAGCAGAAATTGTAAATGCAATTCCTTTAGACTTTGCGCTAAAGCATTTCTCGGAAATTCCTTTAGAACATTTTCGCAAAATATTAATTAGCCGTATATTCGTATTGAGCAATAAAAAGCTAGGTAAACCGATTGAGACTTACAACTTACTGCATGGCTATTTTCAAAAATTCATTTACGATTATGGAAAACAGGAAGAACAACAAACATCTCCCGAAAGCTTTCGAGTAGGACAGGAAACAGTCGCGAACGCTTTCCTGAGCCAATCTTTACTTCAGGTTCTAAAACTAAATTTTACAAACTATAAAGTTGCGCCAGACCTTGCGGTATATGCGCATTTACTCCTTGCAAAAGCTAAGAAAGAAAAAATACCTATCGTGTTCTGGTTTCCTGCTCTTCATCCGCTTGCCCGAAACGCTATATCTGGGACAAATACACCAAGTTCATGGGAGGCATTTTTAAAAGATTCACCGGAAATTTCATCCCAATACATTGACATAAACTATCCCGAAAACTTTTGTGACGTGTTCATGGATCCCATGCATATGGGAGTTTCCTGTTTTGCAAAAAGTTTTCCGCGCTTTCTGGAGAATATAGACCATGAATAGCAAGTCTGGGTTTCGAGAAAAAGAAATCTCATATATAAAAATTCTAGCTTCCACTAAATCTTTCTTAGATGGTGGCAAATGGGTATTTAACGAAGACATACATAGATTCATCCATGGCAAAGACTGGAAAGATAAAATGAAGGAAATAAATCTAGATCCAGAGTATTACAAAAAGGAATACGGGTTTAATAAGCGTTACCTGGTTCATTTTCCAGGGAACTCCAAAGATAAATTACAATTAACCTCTGCTGACTTAATGGAAGATGCTGGTAGAAAAGCAATTTTGGAATCCGGTTTAAAGAAAAGGGATATTTCACTTGTAATTGCTGTATCAACTACTTCCCACCGTTATACAACCTCTCTCGGAGCAATAGTTGCCGGGCGTCTGGCGTTAAAATGTGCATCGTTTGAAATGAAAGCTGGCTGCTCTTCAGGTATATACGCATTAGTCGTTGCAAGTCAGTTTGTAAATGCGACCAAGGGTAACGTGCTTATCGTTTCGGGAGAAACGCTGTCACGTGTAGCCTCAAATCAATATCTTTATGCGGTAGGTGACGGTGGGGCTGCGGTTATTCTTGGTTACACTCCCAATAATAAATCCGGAATCAAGTCTTATTATCTTGATTCAGATGGTTCTTACTCTGATAAAATGGGTGTTCCCGGAATTCTTCCTCCTACAAAGGAAGCCTTTGAAAAAGAAGAATATTTTTTTAAAAGCACGGGTAATTTAAATTCAGTGATCGAAAGCAAATGGAAAGAAATTCCTAAAATGCTTTACAAGAATGCGAACATTTCTTCCTCTCAAATCAAACTACTGATCCCGCACCAGGTAAACAATCGACTAATGGAAGTTTGTCGCAAGGCAGCTAAAATTTCTCCAGACAGAGTTATCAATAAAGTAAGTGAATATGCCAACTGCGGGCAGGTAAGTATTTTGATTGCACTTTCTGATGCAATTCAGGAAAATCAAATTCAAAACGGTGACTACTTTTTATTATGTGCTGTTGGAGGGGGACTTGCCTGGGGCGGAATACTATGGAGATACTAAATAAAATGAATTTTACAAAGTCCAGGGGAATGAAAAACCCGGGAGTTAAAATACTGGGAACAGGAAGTTTTCTTCCTGGACAACCAATTTCTAACAAAGAACTACTCGAAAGATTTCCCCTTGATACAACAAATCAATGGATAAAGGAAAATTTAGGAATAAAACAAAGACATTTCGCAAAACCATCCTTAGCCGCAAGTCATTTAGGCTTTGAAGCTGCAAAAATTGCTATTCAAAATGCAGGAATTTCCCCACAGGATTTAGATAGAATTCTTTTCTGTAGCTCTACAAGTGATTGGACATCACCCGCTGCAGCGTCTAACGTGCAAGCTCTACTCGGGGCAGACTGTCCTGCCGAAGACAAGCAAGTAGCCTGTTCGAGTTTCCTTTTTGGACTAGACCATGGTATGAGGCTAATAGCTACAGGATTAAAACATGTCCTAGTAATTGGCTCGGATGTAAAATCCCGTTTTACAAACGAGGATGATATGCGTTTGCTTCCAATCTTTGCAGATGGGGCAGGAGCAGTTGTTCTAAGTGCCTGTGAAAAGGGCGAAGGATTTTTATTTTGTGAGCTATGGACTGATGGAACAAAGGTAAATAATATTATTACCCCCGCAGGAGGAAGTGCTATGCCTGCAAGTATGGATACAGTGAAAAAGAATTTACATACTGTTAAAATGAATGTAGATGGAAAAGTTATCTTTCAGGATGCAATAGACGCAATGACTAAAATATCCATTCAAGTTTGTCAGGAAGTAGGAATTAAACCGGAAGAAATTGATCTATTCATTCCTCACCAGGCCAATCTTTCCTTGATGAATAAAATAGCGGCTAATCTAAATATACCATCAGATCGAATTGTGGTTACCATAGACCATACGGCGAATATCGTTTCTGCAACCCTACCCTACTCTTTGGATTTTGCCTATAAAACAGGAAGAATAAAAAAAGGAATGCGAATTTTACTAGTTACCGCAGGAGCGGGCTACTCAGCAGGAGCAGCCATTTACCAAGAAATATGAACCAGACCTTTTTAAATAATTTTTCTTTAGAAAATAAAAAAGCACTCATACTTGGAGCAAGCAAAGGTATCGGACTAGCCATTTCTCAATTCTTATCGAATCAAGGAGCAACTATCTTTGCAGTTGCAAGGGGCAAAAACGAATTAGCTAGTCTAATAAATTCTTTACCTTCTCCGGGTAATAGATATTTAGCGATCGATTTAGCAAAAGAAAATGATATAGCAGAATTAATTTCTTCCATTCAAAATTGGGGAATTCCTGATGTGATTGTAGCTAATTTATACATAAGAACAAAGTCAGAAAAAATAAATTCTTTATATAGAGAACCGACCGAGTTTATCTTAGATGATCTAAAATGCCTATTTAAACTATTCCCAATTTGTATTCCTGCACAACGAGAAAGAAAATTCGGTCGTTGGATTGGAATAAGCTCTATGAGTGCAAACCTAGGTGGACCGGGACAGGCTGTATATTCAATTAAAAAAAATGCACTGGAATCTCTTTTTAAAACTCTAGCATTAGAAGAAGGTAGAAATCATATCACGGCTAATATCATTTCTCCCGGATTTATTCTTACTCCGGGGGTAAATTCTAATTATTCCCAAGATAATATTTCTACTTTCTCAAAAATGAATGCAATGGGTAGAGCAGGAAGTCCCGAAGAAATTGCACATACAGCATCCTTCTTAGCTAGTCCACTTGCTTCTTATATTACAGGTGTAACAATTCCAGTTTGTGGAGGCTATAATCTTGGGTGGGCAGTTCAAAACGCGATAGAAGGAAAACTAAATCTATGAATTCAATTAATGAACTTTTAAAATTCAGAGGGGATTCGCATCCTGACAGAAAGGCTCTTTTTTTCGAGGGAAAGTCCTATACCTACTCCGAATTAATCCATTCGATTGAAAGATATAAGGAAATTTTAATTTCTCTAGGACTACAAAAAGGAGAAAAATTTGCGATATTGGAATTAAATACTCCAGATGCTTTATTTCTATTTTACGCAGGCGGATGCTTAGGGATAATTCCTGTTATCCTGAACTGGAGACTTACTAAAGATGAAATTCAATATATTCTAAATGACTCAAAGACAAAATTACTATTTTTTGGAAAAGATTTTCATAGTCTTGCAGAAGAAATTTCAATTTCAAAAATTCAATTAACTGAGGACTTGCTTAAAAATGAAAAAGCAATTGAGGTAAAGTCTAATCCAATTCTAGAAAGCGATATTTTTATTCAGCTATACACATCTGGAACAACTGGATTTCCGAAAGGAGTTCCATTATCCAACAAGAACTTACTTTCTGTTGTAAGAAATTTGGCAACCGAACTTCCTGGCTTTGGTGCAGATACAGTAAACTTAGTTTGCGCACCTTTCTTTCATATAGGTGGAATTGGTTACTCCTTATTAACCACGTATATCGGGGGAGAGATTATTCTTTTTCGCAAATTTGATGCTGAAGCCATTGCAAAATCTATTCAAGACAATAAAATCACAAATGCACTTTTAGTTCCAGCGATGTTGCAGGCTATTGTATCGTTGCCGCAGGTAACCAAGGTTAATTTTTCAAGCCTCAGAAATATTCAGCATGGCGGATCTCCCATATCACTCAGTTTACTAAGAAAGGCAAAGAGTGTTTTTGGATGCTATTTTACGGGCGCCTATGGCTTAACAGAAACTAGCGGAATATCTACTCTTCTGCGATTTGATTTGCAAGAAAAGGGATTATCTGAAGGAGCTGATTTAAAAGATATACAAAGATTATCCTCGGTAGGAAAAGCTTCCCCTGAAATGAATATCAGAATAATTAAGGATAATGGAGACTATGCGATTTCCGGCGAAATTGGTGAAGTTTGTATTAAAGGAGATTACGTGTTTCAAGGATACGCAAATGAAATCAATGGAAAAGCATTTGATGAAAATGGATGGTTTCATACAGGTGATATTGGACTAATCGAAGAAGATGGTTATCTTTATTTATTGGATAGAAAAAATGATATGATCTTGTCCAAATCAGAAAATATATATCCAATTGAAGTAGAACGAGTATTAGCCGCTCATCCCTCCGTCTTAGACGTAGCAGTGGTTGGGTTACCCGATGAAGAATTTGGCGAAATAATTGCAGCATTTTTAGTAGGCAAAGAGAAGTCTCAATTAAATGAAACTTCAATTATAAGCTTCGCAAAACAAAAATTAGCTAGGTATAAAATTCCTCGTAAAATTTTCTTTGTAGAGGAAATTCCGAGAAACCTCTCGGGGAAAATCTTAAGAAAAGAATTAAAAGAAAAATATAAGTAATGAACAGTTTAATTTTTTTCTTACAGTATTCAAAAATCTAAATTATATCATTTTCAAACATTACTCATTTTTTATTCTATTGAAAATCCTTAAAAGTAATTATTATATACTACCATTGTCAGAATAAAATAATTATTTTGATATAACATATTTCTTCTGTTACTTAATTTTAATTTGTAGATTTTCCAATAGGGAATTGCTGATTCTAATTTTCGCTTTCCCAGTGGAGTCAAAATAACATAACGTATATTACCTCTTTGATTATTAGCTTCCCCTTTCATAAAAAGTATTTGCATTCCCCTCGATACTATTTCTGCCTTTATTGTAATTATATCTCTTGCCTTACCTAAATTTAACAAAATAATTGTAATTACAATGAATAGATTACACCTGAAATGCTTTTTCTTAATTATCCTTTTTTTAAATTGCTCTAAGTCAAATTTAGAAAAATTAAATTCGTATTTAGAAAAGGAAGAATATGAAAAATTATTGGAATTCTCATACAAAAAAAAATCCTCTTTAACAGAAGAAGAGCTTTATATTAGCTCGGTAGGAATTTCAAAATTTCAAAACTTTCTTAGAAAAAATAAAACAGAAGAAAAGTATACAAATCAGAAATACCTAGAGTCATTAGAAAAAAAATTAGGAATCAAAATAAAACTAATCAACACGGATAATGGCAAACTTGCAACTATTGATGATATATACGAAAGATTAATTTCGAATAAATACTACAAAAATAAATGCTTACTCGATAAATATAAATATACATTTAAATCAAATGAGACAACAGAGAATAGTTTTCTTTTAACTGATATTCTAGAAATCGATCCAAGATTATTTCTACAGGAATTTAAAACAATCTGGATTGAAGCAATGAAACTTGGAATCCCATCAAGTCTTAGTAGTGAATCGAAAGAAAAATTTATTAAAATTCTTCATTTTCTAGCAAGCAAAGAAGAAACTGATTTGAAGAAATTCTTTTTTGTTACAGAAGGGACTAACGTAAATTTGCGCTCGGGTCCCGGCACAGAGAATGCCAATTTAGAAAAATTAAACAAAGATGAAGTCTTTCAAATTGATTCTGACTTCAACACAACTACTATTGGAAATAAAACTGGAAAGTGGATTCAAATTTATGTTTGGAGAACAGACACAGCAGGATGGATATTTTCCCCCTTCTTAAAAAACATTGATTACGATTCCAATAAAGCAATAGCCTACGAAAGAGAAATTTCCGAACAAACTAATTTTACTGCCATTGATTTTAACGAATGGGATCCAGAACAAATTCCGGATGGTTTTTATGGTAACTATTCTAGTACGAAAAAAGAAATTGTGGATGCCAATGTAGGCTTTACAGTATATCCATCAAAAAGAGAAAAAGGTATTTGTAAAAAAATAAAAAAAGAAACAAAGAAAATTTCAATTTCGTTTATGAGTGAAGAAAACAGTGAAAAGGTAATATTGTTTTATCTCAAAGGTGTATTGAACAATTTATCTACTACTCTTGTAAGGCTCGCAATTAAAGAGGACAAAATTTATCTAGATGAGAAAGTTTTAGACATTGAATTCAATAAAAAGAAAATAAAAAATATAGAATTAAATATTTCTAAAGAATCAGATTCTCATGTCGAATTTTCAATCAGCGCTAATAACAAAGAATTTTTCGAGACATCCAAAATAAATAGAAGCGAGATTGACTTCTGGGAAATCTGTATTCCACAGGGAAATAAATCATCTTCTAAGGCAATCCTTTTTTCCTTTACAATTTATTGAGAAATTTTTATTGCAATCGGTCTAAGGATTATAAAGCATACATTAGTATAAACAGTAATAAGGAATTCATCTTTGAAAAAAATATATTTATCAAACCCACGTGGATTTTGTGCAGGAGTCAAATACGCAATATCCTTTGTAGAAAATGTTCACTCCCTTTATCAAAATGAACAAATCTATGTTCGTAAAGAAATAGTCCATAATCGTAGAGTCGTAAACGATATGGAGAAAAAAGGAATCAAGTTTATAAATGAATTAAATGAGGCTCCCGAAAATTCCATCGTCATCTTTAGTGCTCATGGAGTTTCGCCCGAGGTAGTGCAAACTGCAAAAGATAAGAATATGCGAATCGGGGATGCAACTTGTCCACTTGTAACACGAGTTCATCGAAAGGCAAAAAAATTAAAAGAGACTCACCAAATTATCTACATAGGCCATGAAGGTCACGATGAAGCGATAGGGACCATGGGAGAAGCAGAAATGTTCTTGGTCGAATCAGAAGAAGAAGTAATCAATTTAAAAAGTAAGATTAATCCCAATAAGCCGCTAACGTATTTAATGCAAACCACACTTTCGGTGAGTGATACAAAAAAAATCATAGAAAAAATTGCAGATGTATTTCCTAATGTTGAACATCCAGACAAGGATGATATCTGTTATGCGACTACAGAAAGACAGGAAGCCGTAGAATCTATGATGGATGCAATTGATGCAATGCTTGTGATTGGTGCTCCAAATAGCTCAAACTCAATGAGACTCGTCCAACTAGCTCAAAAGAAAAAACCAAAATCGTTTCGAGTAAGCTCAGCAGAAGAAATTAGTAAAGAAAATCTAGACAGTTTAGGCATTGAAACAATGGGGATAACAGCAGGAGCCTCTTCGCCGCAGATACTCATTGATGAAATTATAGAAAAGATAAAAACTTTTTATCCAAATATTGAAGTAATGAATTTTCCAGGTTCAAGAGAAGATTCAATGAATTTTAAACTTCCGAAAGAACTTTTAAAATAAATTTATTCCTGAGAAGATTTACTTTTAATTTTTTGTTTTAGTTTACTAATTTTACTTCTCAGGCTAGAAATTTTCTTTTCGTATTTGTCTATTTTTTGTTCAAGAAGACTTACTTTTTTAGTTATGTCTTGCTTATCATCAACCATTTCTTCAAGAGAAGAGATTTCTTCATCATCGTCTGGTTTATCAGACTCCGACTTTTTCTGAAGTTTTGCCTGTTTTTTTTTCTCTTGGATTAATTTCTGTAAATCTGCTGAATTAGAAGAGAATATTACTTTGTGAACTGTGCTTTTGGGGATTACTTTGGTAGCCCCTTCCGTGTTAATGGTAACTGATTCGGAATCATGACCTAACACTTTGCCCTGAATTATTTGCCCATTTCGCAAAAGTATTGTTTCTGAAGAAAGAGTCTCACTTAAAATAAATAAAGAAAATAAAAAGACAAAGGTATTTTTTGCAATCATGTTATAATAATCCAATTTTAATTTTTCTAAAAAAGCTACATGAAACTTTTTATCGTCTTAAAAAAATCATATTAGCTAAAGGTAATGTTACCATGTTTGTATCTTCGACAATCATGGGACTTTATTCAAGCAGTTTTATTAAAACGCAATATTCATGCAACTACTTAGTCTTTGTAATATTAAATATATTTTTTTCAATCATTAAATCAGAATTATTCAGGAAATGCTTCGAAGAATGCTTTATTTCCCAGATAATTCCAATGTCCCATTTTACGTCCAATTTTTGGTTGGTCTTTCTGATAAAGATGTAACCGATATTCATCGCTAGATAAAAAATTTACATAGCTAGATTCCTTTTCTGAGAAATCAAAACCAATTATATTTTTCATAATGCAAGGAATAGTCTCTAATTTTTCTAGACTAATCTCTAAATTACAAAGAGTTAATAATTGTAATTCGAACTGAGAAATATAGCAAGCATCCATTGAAAAATGTCCGGAATTATGGGGTCTCGGAGCAAACTCATTGCAAATCACATTGTCATTGGAAACAAAGAATTCCAATGCCAATACACCAACATAATCCAAAGCTACTAATAATTTTTTAGTAGCTTCTATTGCTTTTTCTTTTATATGTTCAGAAACTCTAGCGGGATGAATCGATACATCTAAGATATGATTTTTATGTGTGTTTTCTGATGGAGGGTAAAATAATATTTTACCGCTGTCAAACCGGCAGGCTACTACCGATATTTCACAAGAAAAATTTATAATTTCTTCGATTAAGTGATCAATAGTTTTTTGAGTTTTTAAAAAAGATTCTAATTCTGAAAAATTTTGAAATTTTCCCTGCCCTTTTCCATCATATCCAAATTGATTGGTTTTTAAAATACAGGGGAATTGAGTTTTACTTTTATTTGCATGCAAGTCTTCTAGATCTTTTAGATAAATATAAGCCGCGGTTTTTAATCCAATCTGATTAAAATATTCTTTTTCTTTAAAACGATTCTGAGAGATTCGAATCGAATTTACCGATGGAGAGACTCTTAAACCAGTTTCTTTCGATACTTCTTCAATGGTATTCAAGGCAGATGCAGGAATATTTTCAAACTCAAACGTTAATGCATCTATCGACTGTAAGAAATTTTTTAAAGTAGAATAATCATCATAATCCGCTACAGTCTCAATTACACCGGCTTTAAAGGCAGGAGAATTTGATTCAGGTGAAAAGCATTTTACAGTGTATCCTCTCTCCTTTGCTTTTTGAGCAAACATTCTACCCAGCTGACCACTACCCATTACGCCCAGGACAGACTTGGTTGGGATTAGCTTTACATCTCTATTCATTTTAAATCCTTTTCCTTTGCGAGAGCGGCTAACATTATTTCTTCGCGATATGCTTCTAATGCTTTAACTAAAGATTTATTTCCAAGGGATAAAATGCGAGTAGCTAGTAAACCGGCATTAACCGCACCTGAGGTTCCAATCGATAGAGTGCCAACTGGAACTCCACCGGGCATTTGAACGATGGAGTAGAGACTATCTAATCCACTCAGTGCTTTTGATTGAACGGGAACACCAAGAACCGGAAGCGTGGTGAGAGAAGCAACCATCCCAGGTAAGTGGGCAGCACCTCCGGCACCGGCAATAATTACCTGTAATCCTCTACTAGCGGCTAATTTTGCATATTCGAACATTAATTCGGGAGAGCGGTGAGCTGAAACAATTTTCTTCTCATAGGGAATATTAAATTTTTCTAATATATTACACGCTTCTTTCATTGTTTCATAATCTGAATGAGAGCCCATAATAACTGCAACTAATGGCTTAGGGCTAGATTTACTTTTTATTATTTCTTTTTTTTTCAATGCATTAATCCTTCAACGATTCTTTCCATTTTCATAGATCTAGAACCTTTTACTAAAATAAAACTTCCTTTCGGAATTTGAGATTTAACAAAAGAAATTAATTCCTTTATTGATTCTTCTGAATCAGTATAATGCTTATAAAGTCTTTTGTTTTTTGCTGAGGAAAACTTTTTGCCAATCCAATCTGCATCTTTTCCAAAACTAATTAATCCAGAAAGAGAAATTTTCTGACAAAATTCTCCAAGCTCGGAGTGATAGACTTTAGAAAATTTTCCTAACTCTTTCATATCCCCCAATATTGCATAACATTGATTAGCCGATGAGATTTGAATCAGCGAAGAAAGAGAAGACTTCATTGAATCCGGATTGGCATTGTAGGTATCATTAATGACTTTATAATATCCTTTTTCAACGACAAACCGTTTATCTTTCGCTTTATAGGAAGAGAGACCTTTTCGTATTTGATCTCTGGAAAAATTTAACTCTCGGGCAACTGCGACTACAGAAGAAAAATTCTCTAGAATTTTTTCTCCGGGAGAATTCCACATTAATTTTTCTCCAAAAACAGTTAATGAAAATCCTTCTGGAAGCATTTTGTCAATTTGGATATCGGGATTATTTTTTAAGGAAAAGAATTCAATATTAACTTTAAATTGTTTTGTTTTTTCCTGGAATATTTTCTTAAACAAAATATCTCTGGGAATAAAAACTTTACTTCCTACCGGCATTCCCTCTATGATTTCAGCTTTTGCTCTAGCGATATTTTCGATTGATCCAAGATTTTCAATATGACAGGGACCGACATTTGTAATAATGCTATGCGTTGGACGGGCAATGGCTGTTAGCCGTGAAATTTCTGATTTATGATTCATTCCCATTTCACAGACTACTAACTTTGTTTTTTCGTTAATACGTAAAAGTGTAAAAGGAACCCCGATTTCATTATTATAATTTTTTTCAGTGATTACTACTTGAGCTTTACCGATTTGCTCTGCGATTAGTCCCATTAATTCTTTTGTGGTTGTTTTTCCACTTGAACCAGTAATTCCAATGATAATTGGTTGAAATTTGCTTCTATGAAAATTTCCAATTTTTCCGAGCGCATATAGAGTATTATCCACTATAATGGCTTTTTGGATTTCTTCAAAATTTAATTCTTTTAGAATGGGATGATTTTTCTCGCATAAAAAAGCAGAAGCATTGCGGGCGAGCGCATCCGGTATAAAATCATGTCCATCTCGATTTCCTCGGAGTGGAACAAATAAAGAACCGGGTTTAACATCAACCGAAGAAGTAGTAATTGAGGATAGCTTAGAATTTTCAGAAAGCCGTAAATCTCCAAATAGAGATCGAATGGTAAAGAGGTTATAATTAAAAACTTCAAACATATTTGTTTAATCCCATTTTCGAAAAATTACAAAGACAGCAGCAACAATTAAAAAAAATCCCAAAACATAATTCCATTTAAATTCTTCCTTTAGATAAAAAATGCTGAAAACAGAAAAAACTGTAAGAGTGATAGCTTCTTGAATTGTTTTTAGTTCGGTTGCATTGAATTGACCATGTCCAAAGCGATTTGCAGGAACCATAAAACAGTATTCTAAAAAGGCAATTCCCCAACTTACTAGGACTACTTTCCAGAGTTCAATTTCTTTAAATTTTAAATGACCATACCAGGCGAAAGTCATGAACACATTGGAGACCGTTAAAAGTAAAATTGTAACCATAAAATAACAAACTTAGATTTATGCAAAAAGGTAAATTAAAATTTTTAGACTACTAATTTCAGGTTGTTTAGTCACTAAATTATGCTTTTAAAAATACAATCGAGTGTAAATATGAAATCAAAAGCAAAAATAGGAACTTTACACATGAAAAAATCAATTATATGGAATATCTCTGAAGGAATAGAATTTCCACTCGACTTATGGAAGCATCCCAAGCTTGCAATCTTAATTAATAATGTTCCGCTCAAGGATTATGCAAGTATAACTCTAAGTTCAGATGAAATAAATATTTTATTTGTAAATGTAAGTAAAGAAAAATGGGAAACAATTGGATATGATTTTCTTAAATTGTATGCAAATAAATCAGGGGTTACGCTGACACTAATTGCCCCTTCTGGAAATGAGAATCTAAGTTTAAATCATAATGTTCGCGGAAATTATGAAGTTCTAGAAAGTCCAATTCGCAAAAAAGAAGTTCGGCTCATTATTGATCGAACTATTCAAGCGGAATTTTATAAAGCTTCTGCTATAGAAATCGGGGCTGGTTGCCTTGCTAATATTGGTTTTTTTGAAGGTTTATTTGAATTAGCTCATACAGAATACAAGAACTCACAGGAAATTATAAGTGCGTTTGAGAAAATGCTAGAATATGAGGCTAAGATTAAATTATCCAATGAAGAAGTAAATGAAGCTATGAAAAAAGTAAATGAAATGCGTGATGCTGAAATGCTTGAATTAGTTGAAACAATTAAAGCGAATGAAAAGCTAGATGCACTTCGAGAAAAGGAACTAAAAGACGCTATCGAAATTCAAGAAGCGACAGAAAAAGCACTTCAATTTTCCAGAATTGAAGAAATGAATATGGATAAGATTATAAAAGCACAAAATAGAATTTTTGAATATACTGACAAAGAAATAAAAGAATTAGTTCAAGAAAACATTGAACTCAAGAAAAGATTGGGAATTAAAACGGAAGAGTAGAATACATTGAACGATAAGAGTTAGAGAAAGAATACAAAAACAACCATTTGAAAAGTTGTTTTTGTATCTATTTGTTTAACTAAGAACTAAGATTATAACCCAAGAGGTCCTAACTGAATTACTTTTCCTGAATCTCCATCGCCAAGTTGCAGGAGAGCTGGAGTTGTTTTAAGTTCACATTGTAGACCACCAATAACGTTTGCGGAAGGAATAACTGCAAATGAGCTTCCAGAGCCAATGACAACTCCTGATGTGTTAAGACTTGCAACTCCAAGTAGAACATCCATTTGTTGAATCTTATCTTTACAATCATCTACTGATTTTCTTGAATAATGTTTGCTATCACTAATACCAATTAAGCCGGGAACAATAACTCCATCGACAGTGAATTGTAATACTATGCTCGGAATTAATTGAGAGAAAAAGCTACCTATCCCAGCTCTATTTGCTAAAAGAAAATAATTGATAAATGTTCCAGTTTGAATCTGTTCCATAATCTCTGACTTTGCTTTACTTCCCTTCACACCACCTTGACCCAATAAACCAACGTTTTCGCAAGAAGTTGCTACAAATGCTAAAATAAGCATCGCTAAAACTAATTTAATTTTTTTCATAAATTCTCCTCTGAATTTCTATACTGTCTCTTTTGCGCGAAACATTTTTTTCTGTCAATTCAAAACAAAAAATATAGAAAAAAACATTGCATACTACAATGTTCCTCAGTTTTTACCTATTGATAACCAGCTCTGGTTTCTTGAATAAATAGTTCTTTTTAGGGAGTAAACGAAAAAAAATAATTTATTCCGATTGCAGCTTTTCAAAATAAAAACATGGCAAAATATAAGAAAATATTCGTAGATGAGAAAATATTAAATAAATAACTCATTTAATAACATCGGTGCAAGCTCAGGATGCAGTTCCAAATCGAACAATCCTGAAAAAATTTTCTTTTAATTTAAAAAATAAAAAAAGCAAATGATTGAAATTCTAAAATGAAAAATATACATACACTCTATTTCCATTTTTCCATAATATTTTTAAAAATTATTATTCAAAATTGGATTTAGTCTATGTTGAAATGGAAATTCTTAAAAACTTCTGATTCATTGAATTATATGATATAAAATTAGCGTTTTCAAAATTTTGTTTTACTAATTTTCCACTAGAATTTTATATCTACTTGAATTCTAAATTTCTAAAAAGGACGAAGATAAATATGGCAGAAAAGGCAATTCTCAAGATAGGCGATAAAGACTACGAATTACCCGTAATAGAAGGGACAGAAAAAGAAAAAGCAATTGATATTACAAAATTAAGAGCGCAAACTGGATATGTTACTATTGATAGTGGTTATTTAAATACAGGAGCCTGTACGAGTGCAATTACTTTTCTTGACGGGGAACTCGGTATTTTGCGCTACAGAGGTATTCCGATAGAACAACTCGCTGAAAAATCTACTTTTACAGAAGTGGCACATTTACTTATCTATGGAAAACTTCCAAGCCATAACGAATTACAAACATGGAATCAATCTTTAACAAGACACACACTAATTCATGAAGACCTAAAGCGTTTATTCAGTGGATTTCCAAAGGATGCACATCCAATGGCAATCATGTCCGTGATGATTGCTTCTCTTTCTACATATTATCAGGATTCATATGATCCTGAAAATCCAGAACATAGAGAAATTTCGATTCGCAGACTTCTTGCAAAGTTTCCAACAATAGCAGCTTTCTCATATAAAAAGTCAATCGGGCAGCCAGCTGTTCATCCACAAAACTCTCTAGACTATTGTGGAAATTTTTTAAATATGATGTTCTCTGTTCCAGCAGAAGAATACAAAATTGATCCTGAAATTGTAAAAGCTTTAAATCTATTACTTATCTTACATGCAGACCATGAACAAAATTGTTCTACATCTACTGTTCGTCTCGTTGGATCAAGCTTAGCAAATATCTATGCAGCTATATCTTCCGGTATCTGTGCGCTCTGGGGACCAAGACATGGTGGAGCAAACCAAGAAGTTCTAGAAATGCTAACTGAAATCAAACAAAGTGGAATGTCTGTGAAAGAAGTTGTAACTAAAGCAAAAGATAAAAACTCTACATTCCGACTCAGTGGATTTGGACATAGAGTTTACAAAAACTTTGACCCGAGAGCAAAGATTATTAAAAAAGCTTGCGACAGTGTCCTTCTCAAAATGGGAATAAAAGATCCACTCCTTGACATCGCAAAAGAATTAGAAGAAGCAGCACTCAATGATCCTTATTTTGTGGAAAGAAAACTATATCCAAACGTAGACTTTTACAGTGGAATTATTTACCGTGCACTCGGAATTCCTGTGAATATGTTTACTGTAATGTTTGCAATGGGACGTTTACCGGGTTGGGTTGCTCAATGGAAAGAAATGATCGAGGCACCTGATATGAAAATCGGACGCCCACGTCAAATCTACACAGGCCCAACAGAAATCTCTTACGAAGATGCAAAGAAAAAGGCTTAGAGGCGAATCAGCATTTGCTGCGGAGTAATTAACAAAGATTATCCGCATATAAATGCTGACCGCGCTGTCCGTGGCTAATCGGTCGCCGTGTCTTTAGGACCGGCGACTTCCCACTACTATCGCTTTCGCGGTGTTTTAAGTTTAAATCAAACAAACCAATCATTGAAAAAACTAATCCCCATTAACCTCACTAATGCCACTGCAATGTTAGTTCTAAGTGGTCATCCATGGATATTTCGAAATAAATTTTCTCGCTATGAAAAAAATCTAAAAGATGGAGATTGGGTGCAACTTTTAGGAGTCGGAAATAAAGAACTAGGTGTCGGTATCTACGCAAAAACAGGATTAATAGCAGTTCGTATTTTTTACTTTGGAGAAAATTTTATTCTAGAAATACTCAGACAAAAAATTACGAAACGTATAGAAAAAAGATTACCATTACTTTCATTTACAAATAGTTTACGATGGATTCACGGGGAAAATGACAATTTGCCGGGAGTTACTATCGATGGTCATGGCAACTGTCTTGTTGTAATGTTTTATTCGACTTCACTTGCTTCCTTTGCAAAATATATTAGCAGATTCGTATATTCGAATCTGCTAATGCAAGAAATGGTAAAGGAAAAACCAAAAACTATGATATTAGTCAGCCCAAATCGAAAAGGATTTGAATCAAAAGATTCAGGCTATAGAATTTTACGCGGGCAAAAGCCGGATAGAATAGAAATTGAGTATAGAAATATCCCATACTTCATTGATCCTTTTGGGCAAAAGTCGGGAATGTATAATGACATTCGAAATCTAAGAAATTATATTTTAGAGAATAGAATCTTTTTTTTCAACAAAAAAGTTTTGAATCTTTTTTCATCGAATGGGTTACTTTCGATTTGCCTTGAAAAAGCGGGAGCTGATTTAGTTCTCTCAATCGAAGATAGTCGCAAGGCAATTTCTATTCACGAGGAAAATTTACTTTCATTTAATCATGATGGTGAAACGAAAGACACTGATAGTAAGCCAACCAATGAAATAAAAATCGGAAAGCAATGGATTTTCAAAACAGATATTTTTAAACAACTGAAAACAGTGCTCGACCGGGCAAAATTAAAATTTGATGTGATTATTATTGATCCTCCAAGTCTGACTGCTAGCGACAAAGACAAAGTAACCGCAAGACAAATTTACAAAAGACTAATCATAGAATCTATTGGATATTTACAAGAAAAAGGAACTCTTATACTCTGTTCCTGCTCCAATCGAATTCATCCAAATGATTTTGAAAAAATCTGCAAGGAAGCAATCACAGAAGCAAGTAGAAAAGTAAAGAATCCAATCCGATTACAAAATGAAATCGATCATCCAATTCTTGCAACGTTTCCAGAAGGAAATTACTTCAAAGCCCATATATACCATGATCTATCTAGCCTTTAATAAACCATTTCAAGTATTGTCCCAGTTCAAACCGTTAGATGAAAAGAAGACTTTAGCGGATTATATTCGCTTACCCGAAAAACCAAAAGCAGTCGGGAGATTAGATTACGATAGCGAAGGATTACTCTTATTATCGGATGATATCCGCTACATTCAAAAAATGACTGATCCAGAGGAAAAAATTGAAAAAGAATACCTTGTTCAAATAGAAGGAATACCGAAGGAGGAAGACCTACTTCAATTTAAAAAGGGAATACGAACTCAAGCAGAAATCTATAAACCTGCAAAGGCTAAGCTTATAGTTGAGCCTGATTTTTTGTGGGAAAGAAATCCTCCTATTAGAAAGAGGCTAAATATTCCAACCTCGTGGCTAAGCATTATTATCCGAGAGGGAAAAAATAGACAGGTTCGAAAAATGACGGCGGCAATTGGATTTCCAACTCTTCGTCTAATTCGCATTCGTGTGGGAGATATTATGCTTGGTGTTTTGAAGCCTGGTGAGTTCAAAAGAATTTAGGTAGAAATTGATAGTGCATAGCTTCGCCGGTTCTTCCAATTGCTGTTAACGGTGAGTAGATGCTTAGGTAGTGTTAAATATGATTTTTAGTCGTAAATGCTCTCCTGATATCTAAAAACTCTTCGAAAAAAGAACTTTTTATGCTCCAAATGTATCTCTCCGAAAAAATTAAGACTGGCTAGACTTGGAATTCCAGCTTCTACTAGAAATTCTAAAACGGTTTTCGCAAAATCGTGAGAGTCGGCTTTCAGTAGGTATACGAAGATAGCAGACATAGAAACACCATGACTACATCTAAGAAGTTGAAGCTCTCCCCAATCCGAGCCCCACGGACGAATCCCTACCTTAATCAAATCTTGATCCTTGTCCTGGTATTTAGTAGTCACATTTGAATAATTAGGTATGATTCCATTCGCAATGTGAATATCATATTTGCTGAGTAAATAGTGCAGGTATAATTTAAATCCTTTGTATTTTTTTAATTTCTTTTTCAATATTTCTGTATAAATTTTGGGAACCATTAGAGAAGAGCTAACTTCTATTAAACGTGCATTTGATTCTGTAGATACAAATTCTTGATTACTTATAGTTTTTCCATCTTTAAAAATTCCCATTGCATTGACTCTATCTTCCTCTCTTTTCATTTTAATTTTTTCATCGACTCTACGGATCACTACTTCTATTTTATTTTCTTTCATAATAATTCTCCCTATTATATTAGGTTTGAAATTGAAATAATGTGCAGAAAAATTAATAAATAAAAATATAGTTTTAATTCTTTTAAATTTAATACCCTGCGAGTGCAATTTTTCTAGATCGACGAAAATTAATTCCATTCATTCTTAATTTGCTAACTTCCATCAATTTAAACTGCCTATCAAAAATAATTTCCTATTCAAAATTTAAACTCCAAAAGCAAATTTATACAATTATTAGCAAATTATAATCTAGAATTTTATATCGTAAATATATTTCAAAATCTATGCGATAGCGATTGAGCCGTTGTCAATTTCTTTCTTATAATTCTAAAAGTCTGAAAGAAATTGACAGGAGGCGAAAGCGCGGTCGTAAGAAAACCCTATTTATTTGAGCTCAGGCTAAAGTAAAGTATTCGTTTTCTTACGAATCGCCCAAGCTCATTGCTAAGAAATTATAGTTTAAAAGGAATAATTTCATTCGGATTTTTTAATCGACTCTAACCATTTATAGAAAAATCTGTTACTATGGCAGATTCCTTTATTAAAATTCGCGGCGCTAGAGAGCACAATTTAAAAAATCTAAACATAGATATTCCAAGGGATAAACTGGTAGTAATCACAGGTCTTTCCGGTTCAGGCAAATCATCCTTAGCCTTTGACACAATTTATGCAGAGGGACAGCGCCGCTATGTAGAATCGCTTTCGAGCTACGCAAGACAATTCCTGGGGCAAATGGAAAAGCCAGACCTCGATTTAATTGAAGGTTTAAGCCCTGCAATTTCTATCGAGCAAAAGACTACGCATCGTAATCCCCGCTCTACTGTCGGAACAGTTACGGAAATTTATGATTATCTGCGACTTCTTTACGCGCGACTCGGTAAGCCACATTGTCCAGTTTGCGACGCCGAAATTTCTTCTCGCTCTGTTGATCAGATTGTTGAGCAGGTGGAGAATTTTCCCGAAGGAACAAAAATTCAAATCATTGCCCCCATCATTCGCGAACAAAAAGGAGAGCACAAAGATGTTCTCGAAAAAATTAAAAAGGACGGATTCAACCGGGTTCGAATTAACAAAGAAATTAAAACCTTAGACGAAGACATCGTTTTAAAAAAAACTTTCAAGTCTACAATCGAAATCGTTGTCGATAGACTTGTCATGAAAAAAGGATTGGGCTCAAGACTCGCCGACTCAATTGAAACAGCCTTAAAGCAATCGGAAGGAACTCTCATCATCGAAGACGGAAAAAAAGATCACACCTTCTCTCAAAAGCTAGCCTGCCCTAACGGTCACGAAATTACATTTCCAGAATTAAGCCCGCGAATATTCTCCTTTAACTCCCCACAGGGCGCTTGTCAAACCTGTGATGGTCTCGGCGCGCTATTAGAATTTGACGAGGAGCTAATCGTAAATGACCCCGCGCTCTCTCTCATGGAAGGTTGCCTAGAAGTTTGGGGAAAATCGCAGGGCTACTGGTATATAGCCACAATACATTCTCTTGCTAAAAGTTTAAAATTTGATTACAATACTCCCTGGGAAAAATTGCCTAAGCAGATAAAGAAGATTATCCTCCACGGTGACAAATCTATTAAGATAGACTACGATTTTAGAAAAGAAGATTCTCACTTTGAATTCTCCAGAGAATACGAAGGTGTTATCCCCAACTTGCATCGCCGTTACAAAGAAACTAAGTCAGACTCCATGCGTCAATGGTTTGAAACTTTTATGACCAATCTCCCCTGCCCTGCCTGCAAAGGAAAACGACTCAAACCAGAAAGTTTATCTGTCAAACTTCATGGATTAACCATTGACAAATTCACAGAGATGTCAGTTGAGCGAGGCCTAGCGTTTACTTCTAGTTTGTCGGTCAAGGGCTCTGAAGAAATTATCGCCACTCCAATTTTAAAAGAAATCAATCAGCGCCTAACGTTTCTTCGAGACGTTGGTCTTGGATATCTCACACTTGATAGAAGTGCTGGTACACTTTCCGGTGGAGAAGCACAGCGCATTCGTCTCGCAACACAAATCGGCTCGAAGCTAATGGGCGTTCTCTACATCCTAGATGAACCTTCTATCGGTCTTCACCAGCGGGATAATACCAAGTTAATCAACACTCTAAAAGATTTACGAAACCTGGGAAATACTGTCATAGTAATCGAGCACGATGAAGAGACCATGCTCGAATCCGATTATATTTTAGATATGGGACCGGGTGCCGGCGTTCACGGTGGTGAGATAGTCGCCAAAGGCACACCCAAAGAAATAATGAAGGATAAAAATTCAGTCACAGGAAGATATCTTTCCGGTAAAGAATCTATTCCCATGCAAAAAGAAAGACGTGCGGGTAATGGTAATAAGCTAAAGATTATAGACGCTTATCATAACAATCTAAAACACGTTACCGTTGAATTACCTTTGGGAATGCTTACAGTCATCACTGGAGTTTCCGGCTCCGGCAAATCAACGTTAATCAATGAAATTCTCTACAATGAACTTGCTCACAAAATTAATAAAACGAAAGTAGTTGCAGGCAAACATAAAAAAATAGAAGGTATCCAATTTCTAGATAAAGTAATTAATATTGATCAATCAGCAATTGGTCGAACTCCCCGCTCTAATCCTGCGACATACACGGGATTATTCACTCCTATCAGAGAATTATTTGCTAATCTAGAAGATGCCAAGCTTCGTGGCTATAGTCCGGGACGCTTTTCGTTTAACGTTTCCGGTGGACGATGTGAAACTTGCCAGGGAGATGGAATTCTTAAAATCGAGATGCATTTTCTTCCTGACGTTTACGTTACCTGTGATGTATGCAAAGGAAAGCGGTATAACAAAGAAACCCTCGAAGTCAAATTCAAAGGAAAAAATATCTTTGAAGTTTTGGAAATGACTATCGAAGAAGGCTCAGTATTTTTTGAAAACATTCCAATCGTCAAGCGCAAATTAGACACGCTTAAAGAAGTAGGTTTAGATTATATTAAACTAGGCCAAGCCGCAACTACATTCTCCGGTGGCGAAGCACAGCGAATCAAACTCGCAACCGAATTATCCAAGCGCCCTACCGGCAAAACGTTGTATATTCTAGATGAGCCAACTACCGGCTTACATTTCGATGATGTCAAAAAACTTATGAGCGTATTACAGTCATTAGTCGACAGAGGAAATTCCATGATCGTAATCGAGCATAACTTGGACGTAATCAAATGCGCAGACTACATCGTAGATATGGGACCCGAAGGCGGTGACGGCGGCGGCGAAGTTATTGCAACTGGCACACCAGAACAAATCGCCAAAGTTGGAAAGTCTTATACTGGTCAGTATTTGAAGAAGATGTTCGCAAAATGATTATAAAACCTCTTTCAATATCACAGTCACATGACCCGCTAGCGGTAAATCAGCCGTAATCTTAATTGGCATTCTTTTTTCATCATTGGAAATCCAAATGTAAATATTTCCTTTCGAGCGAAAAATTCCTGTCGTTTTAATAAAGGGCTGAACAACTATTGTATTAATTTCTTTTTCAACTCCGTTAATAGTTACTTCTAGTTTTTCTTCTCTTAGAATTTGAATTTTCATTTCTGTGAGTTTTAAATCATCGAAAAGCGCAATCGAAAATGATTTTCCAATTTCTACTTGTGATTTGTATTCTCTCTGAAAATAAATCGCCGAAAGTATATCTTGAAATTCATTTGGCAGATTGGCAAAGTCCCCTTCTTTCTCCACCCACTTTGCTCCATCGCGCTTAACGCCCGCCTTATCGGTATTACCTGAATATTGATTTTGTTCCCAGTGGACAGTATTCTTATTCAAATCAAATAGCACTGAATGATTTCTCTTATAAAATCCTTCATGCAATTTCTTTTCGCTATAAACTGGAAGTTTTCTTTGCACATTCCAAATACTTTTAATTCTATCATCCACTTTAAAAAAGCGGTTAATCCAGGGTGTTCCCACTGCGTTTGTTTCAAACACCAAACACTCTTCTCCGTTTACTACCGTTTTGCCGCTTACGGACATTGTTGAATAACCAACAGTCATTTTCCAAAGATTGATTTCGTATTTTAAAACTTCACCAACGGTGAATGCTTCCGCATGGAGGGAGAGGGAGATGAAAAAAAGAAGATTAAATAGCTTCATAGACAAAATAAGATTCTTAAACAATCCTAAATAAATCAACACAATAAAACGCTTAAAAATAAATCAAAAGCAAAATTTTCTTCTGGTATTTTTAATAGGTAATTTTAAAAAATATTTTTAAGCTAATTAATTTCGAGGAAATCAAAAATACATTTACAACTAAGAACTATCTACTTCTTTTCTATTCTTCTTTTCCTTCTAGCTTGCACCGCAAAAGATGTAAGACTTGCCGATCCAACAACGCCGGAAGAAAGCGCCAAACAAGGAGTAGTCGCATTTGGGATTTACTTTTATGGAGATGGAGATGATACATATCCGCTGGTTACTGGAATACATGGTTATGCCCCCATCGTAGATGTCTCTTTGGTGGAGGTCACTATAGTCGATCATAAAAATGGACAAATAGAAACTTTGCCTTTCTTGGGAAAGAAGTTCTTAAAATCTACAAACGGTGATAATAACGAAATTTTTTTGAGTAATTACTTGAGAGTAAACGTTAACCCCATTCATGCCTTTATTCTTCCGGATCTAAGAAAAAATTACTCAATTAACGGTGTATCTTTTTGGGTGCTAAGCTATTTAGGAAGGCGCTCAAAATTATTCTGTCCACTCAATGTGCGAGACAGCTATAAAACACTTCCACTAAAACCAATGGCTGGAAAAATTACTTTCTTAGGATTTTTTAAACTAAACGGTACGTTAGCAACTAATGATGATGGAAGTTGCTCTGCTGAAACGCATGGAGGATTTATAAGTGGAAGTTCTAAACCAGTTCTTAAAAAGAGTGAGGAACTAGAAATAATAAATAGAGTGGATGCACATGCAGAGTTCTTTTATCTAGAAAAAAAAGTAGAACCAAAATACGCCGAATTAAAATTCCTCCGCGACTTTATCGACGTGCAAAAAGAAGGCTACTGGAAAATCAAAGCAGAAGAGCGATTAGCCGCTCTCGGGTATAAATACGAAAATGGATTTTTAATTGAGGTAGAGGCAAAGAAGAAGTAGTCACACAAATAGATTACCACCGATGCACACCGAGGGTACCGATAACGGATTCGATAGAATTAAATCCATGTCATTCTTTATCGTATCTTCTATCGTTCTGTTATCCGTGTCCATCGGTGGTAATCTTTAATCTTTCACTTCCAGATCTTCTTCCACCGACGAACCACCGTTAACCATCAGGCGGCAGGTGGTGAGGTCTGCTAGACCGCTCCTTCAGAGCGGGGGGCGGAAAGTTAGCTATTTTACTTCCAAATCTTCTTCCACCGACGAGGCTTCGAGAGCATCAGCGAAGAAGCCGAGGTCTGCTAGACCGCTCCTTCAGAGCGGGGGGCGGAAAGTCAGCTATTTCACTTCCAGATCTTCTTCCACCAAACTTTCTCCTCCTTAGGCTCGTCTTTCAAATTCATTCTGGATTTAATCTCACCGAGTTCTAGACCGGTTAACATCCTGTAATTCTCAGCGCGTTTCTCTTGTCTGACTCGTAGCTGTTTGAAATATTCTTTTGCTTGTGAGCATTGATTTGGATTTCCTTTCCATGGGTGTTGAATGATATAACGTCCCTGGAAATTTTGTTGGTCTTTGGTTTCCTGGAAAACTAAGTCTTCTGGAAATGTTTCATTGTTGTAACGTATATGAAGACGGGTTACCATTACCTGCGGTGGAGCGCCATTCCAATTTTGTTTCGGCTGATTTTGATTATCCCCAATCCAGAATACGCCTAATTGTTGTAATTCGTTATTGGAAAGTGGCTCTGCCGCACAAGGATCACACCATGACATATTCCAAAAGTATTCAGTGAAAACTACTCTGTGATTTTCTTTTCTCGCTTGCTCTACAAACATGGACTTATAGAAGTTTGCAAAATCTGATTTTACAAATTCCGGAACTTCTAGGTCACTTGGAAGTTTTACTGTGCGATAATTTGTTGTTTCTACACGTCCGTTTTTAGAAAGCATATAGATTAATAAATCCTGTTCTCCTTTTGCATTTAGCATCCCAAGACGAATGGGTAGCATGAACTTGGGAGACTCATAAGCAAATTGCAAGGGGCGAAGAAAGGTTAGCCCCTGAGCTATGCTCTTTAGATTTACTTTTGCTACGAAAAATTTTAGCTTCTGATTGATATAGGGCTTTAAAGCTTCCTTTGCTCCTTTTGGAATTTTGTATCCGTTTTGGTTGAGCCAGGTTTCGAGTCCATCAGAATACTTTGCGGATAATATCTGTATATCGTATTCACCGATTGTGTAAGAGGCTTCTACTGTTACTCCCAAATCTTTTTTTCCGCCCGCAGAAGACGTTGGAACAGGAGCATATTCCTTTTTTCTAAATACATCCATCATACTTTTCTCTTCTTCATAAACATAGCAGGGATCGGGATCAAAGTATTCCACAAGTCTCGGTGCACTATAAGCATCTAGATGATCGATAATTTTACTATCACCTACATGAATCTGATCTTTTTCTAGAATCGTTGGAACAGGAACAACAAGCGCAAAGTCTTTTAACTCTCCCTGGTAGTCATTCATCATGCTAATCACCGTCTTATCGTCATTATGCACAACAACAACGCGGGACGCTTGATTATAAAGACTTGCATCGGCTTTTGCCACATAGAATCCACAAAAGGCAAGAACTTTGCGAATAGGCATAACGGCTAATAAGAGTATAGCGCTTATTAAAAAATATTTAGCAGTAGATTTCATACTTCACCTCGAATAGTTTCAGTTTCTATTTATTATTTTTTTTCTGCAACCTAAAAATAAATGGATAAAGCTTTATACTTCGTGGTTAAAAATTCTTAATTTAAAAATACCAAGCTAAATAAAGAATCACGTATCAATGATAACGTATTACAACGATTGTCATGTCATCGTGTTGTTCATAATCTCGAGTAAACTCAGAAATATTTTTTAGAATATGAGTTAGCATTTCTTTAGAAGAGTTCACTGAGCCTGAATCTAAGACTTGTTTAAATGCCTCAAATCCAAACAGTTCATTTTTAGAATTATTTGCCTCAATGATTCCATCACTTACTAAGATTAGCATATCCCCCTTCTCGATTCCGACTGTCGCTTCTTTGTAACCAAACTGCGAGCCAATTCCCTGACCGAGCGCAAATCCCTTTGCAGAAATCCAATCTACGCTTCCATTTTTTCTTTTTATATATGGCGGTATACAAGCAGCGTTTACAACCTTGGCGAACGCATGATTGGTATTAACCCCGACTAGCTCCACCATGCAAAGAGCACAATTCTGTTTTTGTGGTTTTGTAAAGGGAACGAGTAACTTATCTAGATATGCCATTCTTTCTGGAAGTTTTAAATTTAACTTCATCGTGTTATCGATATGCGAAATACAAGTAGCCATAAGAAGTGCGGCTGATATCCCTTTGCCAGAAACGTCGCCAACGGCTACTAAGTGTTTACTGATTAGAGTTCTATCATTTTGCATTCCATAATAAGTATACAAATCACCACCTACATTTTTTGCTGATTCACTAAAACATACGATATCTAAATTTTTCCATTTAGGTGAATCGGTTGGTAGTAGATTTTTTTGTATTTCTTGTGCAATGAGTAATTCTTTTTGCAAAGATTCTTTATCGTTTAATGTATTTTTCTTTTTTTGATTTTGTAAATCATTCCAATGGTTTAAAGCTTCTTGAAGATATTTAACTAATTCTATATTATTAAACGGATTGCGGATAATTCTAAATAGTCTATTTTGATTTACTGTATTAATAATTGTATCCAAATTTCCACTGGAAATTAAGATTAGAATTACTTCTGGGAATTTCCTAATGAATTCTACATAGTATTGATTGTGATTATCTCCATCCTCTTCTTCCCAAACTAGAATTGCAGGTTCTTCTTTTATTTTTGTAACTGCATTATCCATATTTAAAAAATGAGAAACTTCAAAAGAGTTTTTAGACATGCAACTGCCTAGATCTTTTTTAACACTAGTTGTGGCTATTTTCGATAAACCAATGATAACTATATTAGCTTTCATTTATATAAAGACTCTCTCATTTTTTTTTCCTATTTAATACTTAGCATTCAAATTTATAACTCAGTTCCAAATCTATTCGGTTTCTTTAAACAATAAACAAAGTTTCGAATTATTTTTTAATTCTAATGTCTTTGTATCATAACGGTTTGACAATAAATTAAAATCAAAATGGATTAAAAGGAAATTTGAGTAGATGTGAGGAATTTTGAGAGTTTAGTGCCACGGGGAATTGAACCCCGGTTACCAGGATGAAAACCTGGTGTCCTAACCACTAGACGATGGCACCGAGAATGCAACGA
>Ga0075158_10000072_pt1 | contig 71791 bp, 51 predicted proteins | sample JI91814BDNA_FD_70968 | JGI IMG/M metagenome (GOLD analysis project Ga0075158, IMG submission 70968) | Wastewater effluent complex algal communities from Wisconsin, to seasonally profile nutrient transformation and Carbon sequestration -... | ecosystem: Engineered > WWTP > Effluent > Algae... | reverse complement strand
CAGGCTCGAAAGTGTCATCAACACCAAGTCTTCCAAGTCGGCTTCACCCAGATTGGCTAAGCGGATCAAATAGGGCTCACCTTCCCAACGACGAGCCTGCAAGGTCAGTATCAAATACATTTGATAGTTGGCTTCAACAAGATCTTCGCGGGCTTTGAGCGCCAAGCGAAGATAACGTTCAACCTCATTGGCGTTTCCCTGTTCGAAATAAAGTTCACTGCAACGCAGTTTACAGCGGGCGCTGTATACATCCCCCTCGATGACAGGTGCGTTTTGATAGATGCTCAAAGCATCGGCATTTCGTTCCAAGCCTTCCAGCGCTTCGCCTTTCCACCATTGAGCGCGCGTATCATTGGGGTTGGCGGTAAGTAGCTTTTCGGAGTCGTTTAAGACAACCTGAAAATTTTTTGCTTCGAGCGCCGCCTCGATTCGTTTTTCATTCTCTTCTCGGCTTATGCTCCTGGGCCAAACCCAATAGAGCGAGATGGCTACGGCGAGGCCCGCGAGCAAGCCGAACAACAGTGCGAGCTTAGAATTCATATCAGGTGGGAATCGCGATGGGCAATGGTAGAAACACAACGACAAGGAGCCCTTGAATCTACAGGGCTAATCTCCATTGTATTACACGCTGAAATGCAGCGTAACAGATCGCAGTTGGCTTTCCAGCATTTCTCGCCATTACTGACGAGCTTGGTAGGTGGTTGGCGAATTGGAATTCGTCGGAAGAGCAGGGTAGGGGAGATACCGTCCCAGACTGATGGCGAGTTCCTGTTGCCACATCACGGCTTGAGGGTCTGGATTAGCGTTTGGAAGTGAGGTGAGCCATTGCAATACTTGATAACTATTGGCGCGAGGTAGAAGCTCGGGGGCCACACCTGCATCGGCAAACGCTGGCCCGTTGCCATCAGCCGCGATAATCCCACTGATTTGCATATTGTCTGGCCCCATTCGACTCGTCATACCACCACGCAAAGCGAGACCTGCCAAATCCCAATCAAACGAACACAAGAACTGATCGAAATGAATCAGAGTGGAGCCCGTCGTTTGAAACTCTTCCCTCAGCCGCAGTCCGAAAATGGACTGGGCCTGTACCAACCACTCACGAGGCATACTGCCGCCTCCATTAATGGCAACTTCTCCCGATGCTTGAACTAAATGTTCATTGCGAATGGTGGCTCGAAGGGAATGGATCGAGCCTTTGCCTGCAAGGTTCTGCGGTAGACCGCGTGTTAACTCATCAAAACTAAGATCTTCAATTCGGCCATCAATTCGCCAGACAGAATGTCGCTGACTAACTTCAGCTTGCAGGTCACCGATATAGGCCGCATCAGCCCCGAGCTTTGAAGCTTGGGGCCAGAAAGCGGCCAGCAGCGAGGACTCAAGGGGATTGCTGTTGGATTGAATATTCCATTGTGTGCGAGGTTCACTGCGATCGTGAAAGCGTTGAATTTGGACGACCACTTTTTCGGTGGCTTCACTTGATTTGGGTAAAGCTTTTAGGACGATCGCTGATTGTTGATCGCCAGTTTTCCAATCCAATTGAACATCGGCAAATTGCTGTTCTCGTTGCCCGTGTACTAAACGCAAATCTGCAATGTGTATACGCGAATTGATGGGTACAGTTGCGGCGCGACAAAGCAATTGATCATGTAGCCAATGCATGGCTCCAGCCAATTCCTCAGCTGTTAAATCAAGCCTTTGAAGCTCAATGGAGCAGCCTTGATCATATACGGTCAGCAAAACGCCGTGTGCCGTTCCGATCACTTGCTTGGTCTCAGGATGTTTCCAACGCATCGCTTGAATTTGATAGATTCGTGGACTTTGTGCGATAGCTGAGTCAACTTCCACATCGAGACCAAGTTGATGCGAGATACGTTGTTGCCAGATGGAGGCTTGGTAATAAGCACTGAACGGTGTTTGTGCCCAGATAACCCACAGCAAGGTGAGCATGGTTGGTAGAAAGGCGCAGAAAAAAACGAGCGTTCGGCACAAAAGCTTGCGAGCGCTTTCATGCATCCGCCATTGCGGTAAGCCCGCAAGGCGATTCGTTTGTTTTCTAGCTGAATGACGACCTTCCATGACCGGCATAACTCAACAAAAAAGAGATATCAGATTCGCTCCATTGAATCTTCAGTACTTCCGACGCAGCTAAACCTCACGGGCTAATTTCTGAAACAAATCGTAGCGGGCTTTCATTTCGATTACGCTATCTCCGCCAAATTTTTCAACGAACGCTGCGGCAACTTCGAAGGCCACCACATGCTCAACAATAATGGCGGCTGCCGATATGGCGCAAACATCGCTTCGTTCGTAATTCGCGCGGTGAGCTTCTTTTGTATCCATGCGTATGGATTCAAGCGGCTTGCGCAAAGTGCTGATCGGTTTCTTGGCAGCTCGAACAATAAGCGGTTGACCATTGGTCATACCAGCTTCAAGTCCCCCCGCGTTATTGGTGGGGCGAACATAGCCAAGATTGGGTGATTCGCGCTGGGCTGGATCGAATTGAATTGGATCATGAACCTGGGAGCCCTTCAAACGAGCTGCTTCGAAGCCCATGCCGATTTCCACACCTTTGATCGCTTGCACGGCCATGACCGCTTGAGCAATTTTACCATCGAGCTTTCGATCCCATTGCGCGTGAGTACCGAGGCCGAAAGGTAAACCATCGACTCGGACTTCGACAACTCCGCCAACGGTATCTCCTTCTTCCGCAATTTGGTCGATCAGAGCGGTCGCTTCTCCATCTTTTGTTGGATCGAGACTGTAGATGGCACTTTGATCGCGACGGGCTCGAAGTTCAGAAATAGATCCTGTGGTGGGAGCGACTTTGAGGCCGCCCACCTCGACTACGTAACCGATCGTTTCAACTCCGAACTGAAGGAGCAGTTGTCGGGCTAACGCTCCAGCAGCAACGCGAACAGCGGTTTCGCGAGCGCTGGCTCGTTCAAGAATACCGCGAATCGTTCCTAAGTATTTGATCGCTCCAGTGAGGTCCCCATGACCAGGACGGGGGCGTTCAAGTTCCTTGAGCCGTTCGAGTTTGTAATCGCTATTGATAACTTGGAGGGCGATGGGGCTGCCAAGGGTAACACCTTGCCAGATGCCCGTGAGTATGTCGACCTTATCGGTTTCTAGCTTTTGGCGACCGCCGCGGCCGTAGCCTCCCTGACGCAACCGCAATTCGTTGTCGATCATGGCAGTATCTACGTTGAGGCCCGCTGGAAAGCCATCAAGCATGGCTAGGAGGGCCTTACCGTGAGATTCACCTGCAGTCCAATATCGCAACATGTGGATCAGTATCTATGGTTGTGCGGGATGGTGAGTTTCGGATATCTCTCCATGCCGACAGGGAAGGCACCGTAGGGGTGCAAAGCATAAACAAGTACAGACGTACAGGACCCCAAAAACAAAGGAAATCCGTACGAAATCGAGTTTACCGAACTGGGCGGTTGGAGCCTAGTGCGTTTCGTTTACTGCGGGGAGGGAACCGTGTCTCTGGGCCAAAATTAATCCCGCATTTTGCTCGCATTTCTCCAGTTCAACTCCTTTTGCGAGCAATATCCCGCAAGCCCCCCGCTCCGCCAGGTGCCTGGCACCTTTTTTAGAACGCCTCGCGCTCAATGCTAGCAATACACCGCGGTGCCCAACAAGGTGCCACGCACCCTTTATGGCCCAGCTGAAATGCAAGCAAACCTCAGAAATACAGCTCAATCGACACGAAATGGTGCCAGGCACGCGCTGTTAGACGCCAATCCCTAATGCTAGCAAAGTGAGTCGAGCAGAATGGTGTCCGCTCCGCCTGGTGCCTGGCACCTTTTGAGAATGCCTCCCGCTCAATGCTATCAATACACCGCGCGGGCCCAACAAGGTGCCAGGCACCCTTTGTGCGGGCACCCTTTGTGTGGGCACCCTTTGTGTGGGCCAGCTGAAATGCTAGTAATGAATTTCACCGAGAGGACGAATAGCAACCAAACCACACTCGCAAACAGAAGGTACTGCCTGTGTCAAACAAAGCCATTGACGATTCCCAGTCCCTACCAGAATCGCCCCACACCCATCGAAATGTTCGAGTAAGATAAATACAACGGTAGCCCTCTAACCGTCCGCTCTGCCAATCACTTTTCCATTGGTAGTTGCAAGCATCTAGCGTATGAAATAAGTTCGCCTCCATCGCGTATACCATTTCGACCAACCGTTTTGAGTTCCACAGGATGAAAGCCAGCCCTTTGAAAGCCCTACAACAAAGCTGGTTTCTTATCGCCCTCGTTCTAATCCTAGCTCTAGGACAATGGCAAGCATCATCGCTTTTGTGGTTAGCTGACCCAAAAGGACTACGCACGACAATCGTCGTGAGTGTTATCTTTATCATGGCACTCGGCGTCCCACTGACAGACATTATTAAACAAGTTGCCAAGCCGCTTCCCACGTTGCTCGCAGCCACCATCAACATGGTGCTAATGCCAATCGCCGCCTGGACCATGGGCCTCGTCTTACCAACTGATTTAGCAGGTGGTTTCATTGTCGCTGCCGCAATACCATGCACTCTGGCTTCCGCTGCAGTCTGGACCCGACGTGCGGGAGGCGAAGACTCCATCGCCATGCTCGTCATGCTCATCACCAACCTAACATGCTTCTTCGTTACTCCCCTTTGGCTGCTTGTCTTGCTTGGACAATCCGTTCAGCTCGATGTCTCGAAACTCATCGGTGAACTTTTCCTGATGGTTCTCATTCCAAGCGTCTTGGCACAAACACTTCGCTTTCGAATTCCCTGCATCGCCCAATTCGCCACGCAACACAAAACGGCCCTCAGCACGACGGCCCAAATCGGGATATTGCTCATGGTACTTTTTGGCTCGATTCAAATGAACCAAACGAACCATGATGGCTCACAGTCCGCGACTCAAGGCTATACGCCCTACATCCAAACGGTGATCGCTGCTTCAATTCTTCACTGCTTCGCCCTCGCGACAGGCTGGTACGCCGCCAAAGTCATGGGCTTTGACCGGCGGGAACAAATCGGCGTCGCCATCTCCGGCAGTCAAAAGACTCTGATGGTGGGCCTTCAAGTTTGCATCGATTGCGGTGTGAGCATTCTCCCTATGGTTCTCTACCATATCTCACAATTGCTCATCGATACTTTCTTAGCGGATTGGTGGGCGCGACAGAGTCAAAAGGCGGACAAAAAAAATGAGCCATGACACATTCGCCATGGCTCACTCTACTCGATTGGCACACGATGATTTGGCTTAGAAAATCTGTCCTATTACTCACCCATCAACTTGACTAAAGTTGGCTCAAGTGCTTCGGCCCATAAGCGATAACCTTCTTCATTTGGATGCAAAAGATCAGGCATGATTTCTTTGGGCAACTTGCCCTGTGCGTCCAAGAAGGAAGCGTTGATATCAACAAAGTACACTTCATTGTCTTTTGCGAAGCCTTTGATAATCTCATTCGCCCCGTTGTTTAATTTTCGCAATGCATCTTCGTTGTCGGCACCGCGTGGGAAAATTGCCAACAAAACGATTTTGGTTTCAGGCAACTTCTGGCGAAGAGTTTTGATGATCTCCGAAATACCAGCCGCAATATCTTCCGATGAATCTTGTCGATGCCCAGCGTTGTTGGTACCAATCATGATGACAGTTACCTTCGGAGCGATCCCATCAACCGCGCCGTTGTTCAATCGCCACAACACGTTTTCAGTACGATCACCACTAAAGCCAATATTGAGCGGCTTGCGTTTTGTGTAGTACTTTTCCCAAGTCGCCTTACCACCACCTTCCCAACCATGCGTTATGGAATCACCGATCCACAACAGATCGACGGTTCCCATTTTTTCTTTCTCTTTAAGCTTCTCTTCATGGCGAGGCATCCACCAAGCTTTTGCCCATTCAGCTGTCTGAACTTCAGGCTTAACCGAAAGAGGCAACTTCGCTTCTTCCTGTCCGAAAAGAGTGCAAGACGTTGCGATACAACTCAACAACGAAACGGCAAATACGAGAGAATCAAAACGGCGCAGCATGGAAGAGCCCTCAGGGGACGGTATTGAAGTGGATGCAAGTGGGTGAGACCAGCAACGCACCTTCGAGCCTACTCATGCGGCCAAAAGATGCGGCATCCGTTAGCGAACCTTACCGCACAGAATCGACGCATTATGTCCGCCGAATCCAAAGCTGTTGTTCATCGCCATATTGATGCGTTTTTGCTTGGGTTGATTAGGAGTATAATCCAAATCGCAAGCTGGATCAGGATTTTCTAAATTGATCGTAGGCGGAACGATATCATTATGAACCGCCAAAACAGTGAGAATCATTTCGATACCGCCGCTTGCCCCGAGCGCGTGCCCGATGTGCCCTTTGGTACTCGAAATGGAAACCTTGTAAGCATGGTCGCCGAAAACACCCTTTACCGCCTGGGTTTCAGCCTTATCACCTAATGGCGTGCTCGTCCCGTGAGCGTTGATATAGTCGATGTCAGATGGATTCCAACCACCGTCTCGCAGCGCATTGGCCATGGCTCGTCCAGCCCCACGTCCCAACTCGTCCGGCTGAGTAATGTGGCCCGCATCACCGCTGGCACCATATCCCAAAACTTCCGCGTAAATCTTCGCGCCGCGACGCTTGGCGTGTTCGAGTTCCTCGAATACGAGAACCCCGGCCCCTTCGGCCATAACGAACCCATCGCGATCTGCATCAAAAGGCCGGCTTGCACGAGTGGGCTCTTCGTTTCGGGTCGATAAGGCCTTCATGTTCTGGAATCCAGCCACACCCATAGCCGTAATCGCAGCTTCGGTACCGCCGGTCACAATGACATCCGCATCGTCATACTGAATGCACTTAAAAGCGTCGCCCATGGCATTGGTTGCACTAGCACAGGCAGTCGCGACGGTAAAGTTGGGCCCCTTCATGCCGTGGCAAATCGAAATGTTTGCCCCAGCAGCATTCAACATCAATTTGGGAATCGTAAATGGGCTGACGCGGTCAGGCCCCTTAGTCAACAATCGCTCCACCTGGATTTCGATTTCTGACAAACCACCGATACCAGAACCGAGGATAACGCCGCACCGATATGGATCTTCAACTGCCATATCGATGCCCGAATCCTCGATCGCTTTGCCAGCAGCGTAGGTGGCAAATTGCGTAAATCGGTCCAGCCGCTTTGCCTCTTTGGCATCGACGTATTTACCGGGGTCAAAATCTGGAATGTCACTTCCAAAGCGAACTTTGAAATTAGATACATCCAAAATCGTCAATGGATGCACGCCACTACGGCCAGCAAGAATTCCATCCCATAGGACGTTTACTTCGCCACCCAAAGACGTGATTGCACCTAAGCCAGTTACGACGACGCGACGTTTCATATGACAAGCCCGTTGGTTGATGCCAGCCGACTCGCGGGCCGAATCGGCTACAAAGCCGGAATCTTCCTAGAAAAAAAGCGGCCAGGTGGGGCCGCAAGAACACGAAATAACCAAGGAACGCTTAGCCCGCTTGGTTCTTCTCGATGTAGTCAACTGCTTCGCCAACTCGCTGGATCTTTTCAGCTGCATCTTCTGGAATGCTGATATCGAACTCTTCTTCGAGTTCCATGATCATTTCAACAATATCTAGCGAGTCAGCCCCAAGGTCATTCACGAAGTGTGATTCTCGAGTGATCTTGTCCTTGTCGACGCCAACTTGCTCGGCCACGATGTCAATTACGCGTTCCTCGACCGATGCCATGTTAAAACTCCTTGATGCCAATTGTTTGGTTGATTTTCGTTTGTTGTCAAAAAGAGCGGTGCTACTTCAATGCTAATGCCGACACTCCGTTCGGCCACAACTTATGAATTCCTCGCCTTCTTGACGTTCGGCCTTCTCATTTAGCACCGCCAGGACCAGGGCCCAAGCGGAGCGTAACTGTTAAGACCAAGAAGATAGAGGATTCTAGCAAAGACGGTCAAGCCAGGAAGCGGGCTCCCAACTTTCTAGCCTGTCATTCCACCATCGACGGTCAAAACCTGCCCCGTCACATAACTTGCTGCCTTGCTGGCCAAAAACAAAACTGCCGCTGCCACATCCTCGGGAACGCCCAAACGATTGGCGGGAATTCGTTCTTTGACCTTATCCGTAACCACTGCCCCTAGGGCTTTGGTCATGTCGCTTTCAATAAATCCTGGGCAAACGGCATTCACCGTCACCTTTCGCTTCGCCAATTCTTTGCTCAAACTGCGAGTCAAACCGATCATCCCCGCCTTGGAAGCGGAATAGTTGGTTTGGCCTGGGTTTCCAATCAAACCCGACACACTCGACATATTGATGATTCGCCCATATCGCTGCGACATCATCATTCGAGAAGCAGCTCTACTGAACAAAAAGCAGCTTGTTAGATTCGTTTGAATTACTTCGTCCCATTGCTCATCGCTCATACGTGGCAACAGAGTATCGCGGGTGATTCCCGCGTTATTTACCAAGATATCGAGGCGTTGGTGATCTTTTTCAACCGTTGCAAACAACTGCTCGACGCTCTCGCGCGAGGTAACATCGCAAGGAAGAGCAATCGCTTTTCCGCCGCGTGAAGTGATCGCCTGAACGGTATCGGCCAGTTTATCTACACTGCGGGCCACGCAAATAACTGTGGCGCCGTTTGCACCAAGGCATTCCGCAACAGCTCGCCCCAAGCCCTGAGAAGCACCTGTCACTAGAGCGATTTGCCCCTGCAAATCGGCCTTCAAACCAATATCTACCGCCTGCTCACTCATTCGATGTTAATCTCCAAAGCACTCACAGGCCGCTTTTCGGTCGATTCTCTTCAGTGTCCCCGACAGCACCCTGCCGCTACCTACTTCATAAAATAATTCTACGCCTTGGGCCAACATGGCACGCAAGGATGCTTCCCACAACACCGGATTAACCACCTGGCGAGCAAGCAAGCCCTTGAAGTCACCAGCGTCCCGATGAGGTTGAGCATCGACATTTGAATAGACAGCAATCTGTGTCGATTCGATTGTGGTATCTGCCAAAGCCTGCTGCAATTTAGCTACCGCTGGCGCCATCAACTCCGTGTGGAACGCACCCGCGACAGCTAATCGAACGGTCTTCATCGCACCCGCTGCAGTTGCCAACGGTTCGGCGGCAGCCAATGAGTCGACATGACCCGAAATGGCGATATTTCCAGGGCATAACAGGTTAGCAACCTGAAGAACCTCACCTGGCTTTCGCGCCTCTTCACAGACGCCAGTCAGCTTCTCATGATCCAATCCAATAACGCTCGCCATGCCGCTCCGCACCATATCGGCCGCTGCCTGCATCGCCTCGCCACGCTGCTTGACCAACCGAACAGCATCTTCGAATTTAAGCCCACCGGCAGCCGCAACCGCGGTGTACTCGCCCAAACTCAAACCTGCAACAGCAACAACATCAGCCATCAAATTTGGCTTATTTTGCTGTAATTCGGCCAGCGCAGCCAAAGAATGAACCAGCAGAGCCGGTTGGCTGTAATGAGTTTCATTGAGCTTTTCTGCAGGCCCGGCTTGGCACAACTCCAACAAGTTGTAACCGAGCACCGCAGACGCGCGGTCGTACAGGTCCCGAGCCGCATCACAGCGTTGGGCCAGAGGCCCTCCCATGCCGACTTGTTGGGCACCCTGTCCAGGGAATAAAAGGGCAATCGCTGGCATCGGTATGACTTAGCTAGCTTGCTCGGTTTGTACCACAACTCGCCCCATGTAATAGCCACAATTTGGGCATACTACGTGAGTCGGAGTCACCGCACTGCACTTAGGGCAGTAGGTTAACTGCTTAGGTTTCTTGTGGTCGTGTGCACGACGCTTGTTGGTGCGTGAATTGGAGTGTCTTCTCTTTGGAACTGCCATGGCAGCCAAACCCCATCTAAAAACTACGTTTATTCGAAAAAATCAATGCATTTCGCCAAGCCCCGCAAGGTACGGGGCAGCGCCCAAACTGTCAAGCCGAAATGAGCTCACCCGCCACATGCAACTAAGCCACCACCTACCCTTAGGAAGGGGTTGTCCTCTGCTAGAGCCCAAAACGATTCCTTTATATCGGCCAAATTTTGAAATTCCGTACCTTTTTCGCCCTAAATCGAAGACCTTACCAGGCCAATCACCCAACCCCCTCGAATTAACCACCAGAAGGAGAAACTTGGCGTCGGCGTACATTTTCCGCAACTATCCGCACTACAATGCCTCGGAATCGTACAATTTGAATCGCGAACGACCTTGAGGCCGTGACGCCACGGCCCCACCGAAAATCTCTGGTGGCGGAGGACCACCAACCCGTGGCTTCGCCCGAAAACTCCCGAGCCTGCAAAAATTATGAGTTTGAAACCGAATTCCGATCAGTCGCTCGACTCCCCCACTCCTGACGATGCGTTTTCTCCAGACGATGCAGTGCAACTTCAAGAACTTCGCGAAATCATTCGTCGCATCGAACAAGAACTTGGAAAAGTTATCGTCGGCCAAAAAGATGTCATCGAACAACTTCTTACCACACTCTTTGCAGGTGGCCATTGCTTGTTGATCGGCGTCCCAGGCTTGGCCAAAACGCTACTCGTAAGCAGCTTGGCCAAATCGCTGGATCTCATTTTCAATCGTATTCAATTCACCCCTGACTTGATGCCAACAGATATCACTGGCACTGAAGTTATCCAAGAAGATCGCTCGAGTGGTCAACGCAGTTTTCGTTTTATTCCTGGCCCTGTCTTCGCCAATGTCGTCTTGGCTGACGAGATCAACCGCACGCCGCCGAAGACGCAAGCTGCACTACTGGAAGCCATGCAGGAAAAGCAAGTCACCGTCGCCGGTCAGCGCCATCGCCTGCCGCAACCCTTTTTCGTTTTGGCCACGCAAAACCCAATCGAACAAGAGGGAACCTATCCGCTTCCAGAAGCGCAACTCGACCGATTCATGTTCAATATCTTGGTCGATTATCCAAGCGACGAAGAGGAACTGGAAATCGTGTTACAAACTACAAGCGACCGCCAGTCATCCGTCGAGCCGCAACTTAACGCCGATACACTTCAACGCATGGTGCAGTTGGTTCGTCGTATCCCGGTTCGGCGATCGGTTGCCCAATTCGCGATCGAACTCGCTCGCCGTTCACGTCCATCCGGAACCGATATTCCCGATGTCACTCGCCGTTATGTTGCCTGGGGAGCAGGCCCTCGAGCCAGCCAGTACCTTGTGCTGGGAGCAAAATCCCGAGCCGCATTGCATGGCCGCACTCACGCAGACCTCGACGATGTGCGAGCAGTGGCCTATCCAGTGCTGCGGCATCGGATTCGCACCAACTTCCAAGCTGAAGCGGATGGAATCTCAGTAGATAAAATCATTAGCGAAATATTGCAGTCGGCAGAACGAGCCTCGGAGGCATTACTCAATCGTGAATACGCAGGCCAAGTATTTCGATCCGCAGACGCTCGCTAAAATCCGTTCCATCGGATTGCGAGCTCGCTATTTGGTCGAAGGCTATGTCACAGGGATGCATCGAAGTCCCCATCAAGGACGGTCGATCGAATTTTCGCAACATCGCGAATACGTCCCCGGTGATGACCTGCGCCAAGTGGACTGGAAAGTGTATGGCCGAACCGACAAATTTTATCTCAAGCAGTATGAAGCAGAGACGAATTTAATTTGCCATGTACTTCTCGATGGCAGTGAAAGTATGTCGTATAAAGGGCCGGCCTCCAGCCTTTCCAAACTGGAATATGCCCAGCTCATCGCTGTCTCGTTTGCCTACCTTGTATTGTCCCAGCAAGATGCCGTCAGCATGACTTTGCTGGCCGATCAAGTCATTCAACAAATAACACCGAGCAACTCACCGGCTCAGCTCAACAATGTCATTGGTCTTTTGGAATCGCCCTTGCCGAAGCGAGCGACTTCACTGGAGCCTGCCCTCAAAGACGCAGCTTCGCGACTCAAATCGAGAGGCGTTGTCGTACTGATTAGCGATTTCTTGGACGATGCTAACAAGATATTGCAAGGCCTACAACACTTGCGATATCAACGGCACGATATCGTCATGGTTCATGTCCTCGACGAAGCAGAAGTTAACTTTCCCTTCGATCAAACGTCGCGATTTAACGGTCTAGAGGGTTGGGACCCAATCGTGGCCGATCCTCAGAGTTTGCGAGCTGCCTATAAGAAAGAAGTTGAGTCACACATCAAGAAGTTGCGTGAAGGGGCTCGCAGCCTCGAAGTCGACTACCAGCTCATGCTTACCGACCAACCGCTGCACTTAACATTGCCCCATCTCCTCGCTCAGCGACGGAGGAGACAATAAGTCATGGGCTTCTTGGAAATAGAATCTGCATTCAGCCATTTCGGCTCTCTTGATTCCAGCAGCCTTTTGAGCAATCCGCTGTTGGCATCGGGCTTTATATCAACCTGGATGTTATGGTGGTCTCTTGCGGGCCTGATTCCTATCGTTTTGCACTTTTGGTTTCAACGTCAACGTCGCGAAATGACTTGGGCCGCGATGCAGTTCCTTGTGGCCGCGATCCAAAAACAGTCGCGGCGAATTCGCCTTCAACAACTGCTACTACTCCTGCTGCGAGTTGCCATTTTAGTCGTGCTCGCCTTAGCAGCCGCCCAACCCTTCCTGTCAAGTCGCGAGCCGATGTGGAGCGGAATAACGCGGCCGCCGATATTGTGGGTGGGAGTCATCGATACCTCCTATTCGATGCAATACAGGGACTCAACTCGACAGTCGCGATGGGAACAAGCAATCAACAAGGCTCGTGAAATGATCGAGCAACTGCAGCCGGGTGATGGTGTCCTTTTATTAACATTGGGGACTCCACCGAAAACCATTTTTTCAGAAGCCACTTTCGATCGCACAACCGCGCTGTTGGAACTGGCCAAACTGACACCAACAGCGGAAGGGGCAGATCTAATCAGCACGGTTTCGGTACTGGAAGATCTTCTCGATGACAATCGTCGTTCGCATCCCGAACTCATTCACCATCAAGTTGTGTTCTTCACTGACACTGCCGGTGAAACATGGAATACCGCCCCATCATCGGCACTTGAATCGGCCTTGCAAAGCATCACTCAAGGAGCCCAACTCTCGATCGAACGTGTTGGTGATGCGAAACAAGATAATGCGGCGATTACTGACTTTCACATCGACCTCACCCGCCCCCTACAGAATAAAGAAGTCGCCTTTATTGCTGAAGTTGCCAACTTATCGTCCGATTCAGAGCTAGAAACCACTGTGCAACTTTGGCTGGACAATCAAGCTATTCAAAGCGAAACCATCCAACTCACTCCACGTGAACGCAAACAAGTTCGTTTCCAACAGCGATTCTCGGATTCAAAACTCTATCGGCTCGAATCTCGAATCACTGCCGATGGACTCAATCTGGATGACCGTAGAAGTTTGCTGATGGCGACGCGTGCCGACGCAAAAATCCTTTTGCTCGAAGACCTCCCCGGCCAAGCAAAGTACCTAGATCTAGCTTTGCGCAATCCTATCACTGCCACAGATAAATGGAACGCAACGACCGAGGTTGTACAAGTCACGGACTGGCGTGATATCAACCTGCAGAATATCGACCTTGTGATTCTGTGCAACGTTTCGACTTTACCGGACCAACTACCGAGTCTATTGCGAGACTACGTACAGCGTGGTGGCAAACTGCTTGGTTTCCTGGGCGATCGCGTCGATCCGCTCCAGTACCAACGCCTCGCGCAACTCGATTCACCGAGCCAGCAAGCCACTCCATTCTTTCCATTTCAAATCACAGCCCCCTCACCATTATCGGTTTACGCATTAGATCCCAAAAATTACGAAAGCCCTTTCCTAAAAATCTTCCAAGACTTTCCTGACAGCGGATTATTAACGACACCCATTTTTCGCTTTTGGAAACTTGATGCAGCCCAAAAACTCCCCGAGAATCTCCGTGTTGATTTAGCCACGACCGATCATGAACCGTTACTCGTAACCTACAACTACGGTAATGGTTCCGCAGCATGGTGGCTCACTAGCCCAACTCCTCAGCCAGCCACGATCGGTGATCCGGAACCTTGGAATGCAATGGCCGCGTGGCCCAGCTTTTTGCCGATGATCCGCGAACAGGTCAACTTCTTAACCCGCCCTAGCGAAAACCAAACCCAACGCCTAGTACGCGATCCACTTCAGGGCTACCTACCTCCCGAGATCACCGACGAACAACTCAATCTAATGCGTCCAGACCGACGAACCGACGCCATTCGTCCACTTGCGCCACAGCAAGACGGTTACCGACCGTGGGTATATGCCGACAACGATCAACCTGGATTTTATGAATTACAAACTCCGCAGTCGACAGTCGCGATGACCAACGTTTTCGCCGTTAATGTCGATACGCGCGAAAGCGATTTAACATCGGACGGGGCTCAAAAATTTCAAAAGTGGTTTTCAAATGCCAACCTCGGTCAATCACTTGCGCAACCGGCACCAGACATTCCGGCCCCCGACAAACTCACCTCAACAACCGAAATGAATGCCCCACAAAATCGTCAATCAATTTTCCATTGGTTCTTGGGAACCCTCTTTGGATTACTGCTGACAGAATCGCTCGTTGCATTTTGGCTTGGGAGATCGCGTTCATGAGCTTCCCTATCGCCGAGATGTTATCCACAGAGAGCCAACTGGTGCATGGCTGGACATTGCCGCTTTGGCTCACCAGCCTGCTCACCCTCTTCGTCATTTTATTCGCCATGGCTTTGTATCGATACGAAACAGGCAACAAGAGCGTTCCGCTCCGCATTGCTCTTGCCTTTCTTCGCGCATCGCTTCTGGGCCTTACGCTTTGGATGTTGGCAGCATACGCAATCCAACCATTTCGCTCTGAACGCCCAGAGCTCGTCCTGGTCGTAGACGCAAGCCAAAGCTTGCAGACAGTTGCTGACTCGGATAGCGGGGGAAAAACATATTCACGCTTTGAACAACTCAAAGAAGAACTTCTCAGAAACAATGCTGCCGCACTGGCCGCACTTAACGAAAAATATCAATTGAAGCTGATCATTGCTGGCCAACAAGCCAAAGTAAACGCAACCGATTTGCCCGGCATCCTTAAGAGCTTAAATGAAATCTCACCCGACCAGCCCAATAGTCGCTTAGGCGCATCATTGCAACAAACACTGGAACTTCAACGCGGTCGCCCAACCTCTGCGATTCTGTTTGTGAGCGATGGCATTAACACGGAAGGCATTAATCTAATTGAGGCTGCCACATTGTACCGCGCAGCCAGTCTTCCTGTATTCTCAATCGGTGTTGGAACCGATAAAGCGGAACCCGATGTTCAACTCGCAGATGTCATGTCCGACTCCATTGTGTTTGTTGGGGACACAATCCAAGTCCCTTTCACGTTGCGGCTTCAGGAAATAGGGCCACAATCGATCAAAGTTCAAGTTCGCAACGCGGACAACAATGCTCTGCTTTCAGAGCAAACAGTGAACGGGCAGAGCGGCCAGGACTTGGCATCGGGAACGTTGACATTTAATGCGGAACAGGCGGGCAATTTGCGTATGGTTGTTGAAGCGTTACCGGTCCCAGGCGAAAAACTGACCGATAACAATTCACTACAACGCACCATTGAAGTTCGTGATCAAGCCATTCAAGTATTACTGGTACAGCAAGCACCTTCGTATGAGTTTCGTTTCCTCAAAAGTCTCTTGGAAAGAGCTCGTCAACCGGGCTCACCAGATAAGCCCACTTTCACGTTGACGTCCGTCTTACTGGAAGGTGATCCCCGTTATGCCGATCAAGACAAATCGGCCGAACGCTTGCTCCCTGTTAGTTTCGACCAGATCAGTAAATACGATGTGATCATCTTGGGCGATGTCCAGGCCAATCAAATCGGCTTAGCCACACTGCAAGCGATGGAACGAGCCGTGAATCAACAAGGGAGTGGATTGATCGTTATTGCCAGCGATCCAAGCAACTATACATCGATTGCCAATTCAACGCTGCAACGCTTGCTACCCGTTGAACCTTCATCACGAGTAGAGGAGCGAGCAACCTCGACAGGAGATGATTCCTTTTTTCGTTGGAATATGACGCCACTTGGCCAAACAGCACCACCTTTACAATTGGATTCAGATTCAACTCGCAACTTGGCTATATGGCAACAGCTTCCACCGCTGCATTGGTTTGTTGATATCGGTCAACCCAAGGCAGGGAGCTTGCTGTGGGCTACCCATCCCAACACGATTGGACGCGAGTCGATACCACTCTTGGTCGCTCAATATTTCGGAAAAGGTCGCGTCATGGTGCAAGGCACTGACGAAACGTTCCAATGGACAAGTCACTTTGGTGATGACGTTTATTATCAACGTTATTGGAATCAGGTAATTCGTTGGTTAGCGCGAGGCAAACTCTCAGGCTCGTCGTCCGCCAAACTGAGTTTTGATCGAAATGAATATCGTACTGGAGAAATGGTTGGTATCAGCGTCAAGTTCCAGGGGAGTGTTCCGCTTCGCGAAGGGGAAAATGCAGAAACAATTCTTCAAATGGATGGTGGACAACGTCAGCCAGTGACATTACAGCGTCAAGGAAACGATGGCAGTTTATATCGCGCTAACATCCCTAACCTCTCGGTCGGTACCTATAGAGCTGTACTCACTAAACCCGCGTTACAACCACCCCCTGCGGCTGAAGTCACCGTTGCTCCACCGCTAAGTGAGCTGAGCAAGACTCGAGTCGATTGGAAATCGATGCGATCATTGGCGGAAACAACTCAAGGTAAATTCTTGCCGATCGGGCAATGGTCCCAAATTACAGAGATACTTCCAGCGGGTAAAACGATTCGCCTGCAACCACTCCCCATGATTCCCTTGTGGAACCATTGGTTGGTACTAACGTTATTCACCGTTTTGATTTCGACGGAGTGGCTGCTTCGCCGCATGGCGCGAATGCTGTAGCACCGTCACAACTTTAAATACCCCACTTGCTGCCAAGCAGCGAAATGTAAGGACGATTGAGTTTGTCTGCGATTGCGATAGGAATATTGGTAGTACTTCGAGTGCTATTCAGTAGTTTGGCCAACGTGTTCCAGAAGAAATTGGTGGAACGTGTCGGCAATGCGCGAATCGTTGTAACCTCCTCATTATTCATCGTTTCTTGCATGGCTACCCCCGGTCTTCTGTTGGCCCCTTGGGACAAGCTTTCTGCTACGTTTTGGATTTCGTGTATCGCTGCCGCTGTGCTCGATGTTCCCGGTAATGTGCTGCTGGTTGGCTCGTTGGGAAAATCCGACCTTTCGCTGGTCGGACCTTTGAATAGCCTCAAGCCCGTGGTAGGGATGTTTTTGGCGATGTTACTTCTCCGCGAATTTCCTTCCACATTGGGTTTGGTTGGCGTAGGAGTTCTGGCTGTGGGAACGTGGTGTTTAGCAGCGACAGCGGAAGCCTCAACCGGCCGAAAGGGTATCGCCTGGCTCTGGTCACCTGCGGCCCGCTGGCGTTATGGAGCCTTATTCTTTACCTCGGCAGCAGCTGTATGTATCAAACCAGCCGTTCTCATCGGTGGCACTTGGCCAACCTTTGCCGTTTGGTCTTGGCTGTGTACGTTCCTCTCGTTGCTCTGGATCCGAGCTGCTATTGGCCCGCAAGTGATTCAAGCGATGCTTCACCGCGACCATTGGAATCTCACTCTAATTGGATCGGGGATTTGTTTTTGCGGCTTGCAAGGTCTATCGATTTGGCTGTTCCAATTGATTCCAGTCAGCTACGCACTTGCACTGTTTCAACTGAGTGGCCTGTTCAATGTCTATTTGGGACACAAATTCTTCGGGGAATCCAATGGTTGGCAACGGTTTGCCGTTTCCATCGTAATGTTGATCGGGGCTGCATTCATCATTTTGGGCTAAAGCTGGGTTCGATGCTTAACATTTGTTATATTAAGAGCAACGTTGGATTGTTTTTTGTTCAGAGGTTGGCCGAGTGAGCACAACACAGATCCCCGAATCATCGCCGGGCAATCTTGCCGTAGATGCCAAACCAGCTGCCTATCGCGACTCGGTTCAGGCCTCTTCGTTGCTCCAACAAATCGATCGACTTTTGATTCAGTCCGAACGTTATGTTTGGCTTCATGCTATCTCGACTTGGCTTGCCATCACGTTATTGAGCCTCGGGATTTTTGTTGCCGTCGATATACTTTTTCGTTGGCAAGATCCAGGTATGCGTTGGCTGTGCTGGTTGGCTTGGCTATCTCTGGCGATCGGTACAGGCATTTGGTGGGCCAAAAGAGCTTGGCGATTTGTGGCACTCTCCAAGCCGCGCCGGCGCGAACGCATGAGTTTGCAAATCGAACGCCTGTTTCCCAAAGCTCGCTACGAAATTGCTTCGGCGATTGCTTTCGCACAACAATTGGAGTCAACCGCCACTCCAATTCAATCGACATCGGATGCCATCGGCTCATTGAAATTGAAACAAGAGTCCATGAAACGCTGTGCGCAGCTGTTGGCTGAACTGCCGATTCAACAATGCATCGACCGTCGGCAACCCTTCACGCAATTGAGTTTATTCCTCGGCCTCGCCGCTACTTTCGCCATCGCAACTTTATTCGCTCCCGCTGTTCCTTTGGCAGCCAACCGCTTGCTCGCCCCGTGGCAACCACTTCTATGGCCGCGTGTCAATCAATTGCAGTTCGTAAACCTCCCTACAGTAATCCCTGCAGGAGAAGATTTGTCATTGCGAGTGGTTGATGAAAATGAACAATTACCGACATCTGTCCAACTCGAAGTGCAATGGCCGACTGGCTCCAACCCCAATGAGCCATTGCGCAGCGAAACATTGGAGATGAAAATCGTCGAGGATGTCGCTCAATTGTCCTTGCCTGGCTCTAGTCTCGCCCCCAATGGTGCGCAAAACAAATTGAAACTGCGAGCCATAGGTGGTGACGATCAGTCGATGCCTTGGCAAGAAATCGTCATCGCCAATGTACCACAATTAAAATCATTCTCCATTCGTATCGATCCGCCAGCGTACTCGGGACAAGTTAGTTCCGTCGTATCTGCACAATCTGTTCGCGCTCTCACTGGAAGTCGTGTATTGATTCGAGGAAATTGGACTGCTCCTGTTCAATCTGCAGTGATTGAACGCTGGGCCACATTACCCTCAGCGAGCACAACGAATTCAACCTCTGAACCATCGAGTCCGACGGCAGTAACGCCCCAACCTGCCGATATCGCCCAACTGAAACTAGAGGCTCAACAAAGCGAATTTGTATTACAAGCGAATGAAAAATCGTTTCCGTTAGCGATTGGAAATTCTGGGCCGGTCGGGGTCTCCATTTACCAATCGACGGAAATCGCTATCCGCTGGACATCGATCGATGGAATCGATGTTGTTGGACCGAAATGGACCATTCAAACAATTCCTGATCGAGCTCCGTCACTTGAGCTTCTTAAGCCGCTTGATGAACAACCGGTGACTCCAAGCGCCACGATTACCTTGGAAGCGACTGCGGCGGACGATCTCGGCTTACAGTCGATTTCCTTAAACTGGAAATGGATTGGGAGCAAAGGAACCGAAGTTGCCAAAGACGCTGACAAGGAAATTCTATGGAGCCACGATCCGTCGAGTTCAACCACAGACTCCACTTCCAACCTCAATCAGAAAATCGAGCGAACCTGGACAATTCCAGACACCGCTTCGGCCCAGGGCATTACAGGCTTAACTCTCTGGATTGAAGCTACCGATAACGCGAATCAATCGGCACAGAGTAAATCCGTCACCCTCCGTTTTACCACGCCCGAACAAACACTTTCAGAACTAGCGCAACGTCAAACCGACATTCGCAACAAGATTGAACAAGCATTGCAACAACAACGAGAGGCTGCTTTGCCGATTACCAGCGGCATGGAAATGTTGCAACAAAACGGTGAACTGCAACAACAAGACCGAGATGCATTGCAGAGTTCAGCTCGCAACCAAAAGAACTTGCGATCGACACTTACTCAAGATCGCAATTCGGTCAAATCATCCTTAGAATCGATCGCAGAACAATTGAATGCGAACAATTTGGGGGAAACCAATCTGGCGCAGGAGACACAAGCTTTGCTGGACCGTTTAAAGCAGCTTGACTCAGCCGATCTTACGACAGCACAACAAGCTGTTGCCAAAGCATCTCAGTTGGCGAACGACTTGGCGCGCGCCGATTCGTCAAACGAATTAAGTCAATCGCTTTTGGACCAGTTGAAGGCCTCTAATTCGACCCAGTCCAAGATCGCCGACAACTTGCAGCAGATGCTCGATTCACTTTCTCGAACCGAAAGCCTGCGTCAATCTCAAAGCGAGCTATCCGATATTGCTCGCAAGCAACGCGACCTTCATGAGCGAACCGAACAACTGCAGCGTTCCACGTTGCTTGCCCCCAACACTGCAGGGCTCAATTCTGAACGGACGCGCCTCGAAGTAGCCCAAAGTGAACTCGCACGTGAAGTCGAGCGAATTCAACAACAATTGCGAGACGACTCGCAAGCCTTACAACAGAGCGCACCGCAGTTAGCGGAAAGCACCGCGAAATTGGCCAATGAACTCGATGCGGCAGGACTTTCATCCAAAATGCGTGAAGCCAAAGAGGGAGTCCAGAAAAGCAATTTTGACAACGCCCTGGAACAGCAACAAGCGGTGATAGACTCATTGGCACAAATCTTAGATCAGTCGACACAATCGACTCAACCGACTCTCGGGCAACTCGAACAAGCCCTGTCGGGTGCACAAGAAGCACTATCTAACATCGCCAATCAACAACAAGATCTTTCTGATTCCATCGCCGATCGCAACAACATCTCCGAAGACGAACGCTCACAACAAATAGCATCACAAGCCAATCTTCGTTCTAACACCGAACAAATGGTGCAACAATTAGAGAACTTGCTAGGAGAAAGTTCGATCGAAGATCTGCTGCAGGCTGTCGAGGATCAACAAACAGCGGAATCTTCCCTACAAGCTGGAAAACAGGCCGATGCAGAGAAATCGGCTCAGGATGCTGCGGATCGTTTACAGCGAACAGCCGATATGCTCGAAGATTTGTCGCTTGAAATTCAACAAGAAAACATTGCCGATCAGTTGCAACGCTTGCGTCCACTGGTCGACCGGCTCTACAGCGAAGAAATACAGTTAGCCACAGACTCAAATAGTACGTGGAATCAAGTGGATCCGGCACTGAAAGACTCGTTAACCAAACGCGCTGACATTCCAGAAGACGCCAGAATCGCTTTTGAGCAAACGGCGCGCGAATATGCCGCTCGGCAACTCGCGCTGCGTCAGTTGCTTGCCAGAGCAGAAAATGAATTGAGAGTTTTGCCTGCGTTTCAACTGGTAACCGAAGCGATCTTGGCCGATATGGATCAAGCCGTGGCTGGATTCGAACGCAGCCAGTATGAAGACACTGCGTTGCCTGCAGTGGATGCCGCTCAGCGCCGACTCCAGCAGTTGCAGGAAGCCATCGCTGAAAGCAAACCGCAGGAAGATCAACCACCCGAAGAAAATGAGAATGAGAATGAGAATGAAACACCAGAGGATGCCCAAACTCAACCACCTTCGCGTGCTCCCTTGGCCAGCCTCAAGTTATTGCGGAGCTTGCAACAAGACTTATTGCGTGAGACTCAAGAACTTGCGGAAACGTCTCAATCCAATGAGTTATCTGCGGCCCAACAACGTCGCTTGAGTCAACTTGCCGACCTTCAACAAAAGTTGGCCGAACAAGTGGAAAAATTGGCCAATGAGATCGGACGCGACCGCGAAGCTCCGCCACCCGAAAAATGAAACTTGCACAGAGGCCTCTTCCCACAACGGAAGTTCAAACCATAAGTACCGAATATGCTTTACGCTAACTTAAGCCCACCATCAGGCCGATACCTAAGAAACTGCGTGATTCGCTTGTCAGCGATCTATTTGCTATGCGGCATTTGCATTTTCTTTAGCAGCCCCTGTACCGCTCAACAACCACCCGAATCGGATTCCGACATTCTTTCTGAAGAGCTCTTGAAAGATATCTTGCCGAAAGATGTAGGCGAATCGGCTGACAATGCTGATGCCAACAAGGCAAATAGTTCCGGAGCAGGGCGGTCGTTCGGGGCGGGCGAAAATCCATTCGAAGTCATTTCTCTTGGAATGCTAACGGCTTCCAAATATTTGCGCGAAGGACAAACTGGGAGCACAACTCAAGATGTCCAGAACAATGTTCTCCTGCGGCTCGATGAGTTAATTGAACAATCGGAAAAGCAATCGAAGAAGCCCCGATCTTCTCAATCATCTTCGGCATCGCAGCGGACCTCGAAGCGTCAAACTCAGCCACAGCAATCCAAAGAAACATCAAAACAAAAAGCTAATCAACGCACCTCAGCCGACGGTGGTCAAGAATCGGAAGATCAAGGCGAGCCGCAACGTCAGTCCCAAGACCCGCAAGATGGGAATCAAGAGTCCGATATGCCTAAAGGAAATGGTAAACAAGCTCCCGATGGCTCACGATCCTCCAAAGCGGATCTCGGTGATGCAAGAGCATTGCAACAAGGCGTCTGGGGACATCTGCCAGAACGCATCAGGCAACAAATGATGTCGCGAATGGTGGAACGTTTTCTGCCGGAATACGAAGCTTCCATAGAAGAATATTTCCGCAAGTTAAGCGATTCGGAACAGGAATCGCAGAAACCATGACAAGTCGACGAGATTTCTTGCTTCGCTCCTCTGCACTCGGATCCTCGTTGCTATTATCGGCCACTGCATCTCCGTTCGCTTGGGGTGCGCGTGATGATTACGACAGCGTTTATACCCGTCGCGTAGAGCAGGCCGTCAATACGGGCATGGATTACCTATTGAGTCGCCAAAACTCCGACGGCAGCTTCCGCTCCAGTCGTTGGGGCCGCAACGTTGCAGTATGCGGACTTGTCGGTTTGTCGATGCTCAGCCGCGGTGTACGTTCAGGGCAAGGCGATCGAGGCAAAGCGGTGCGTGGGATTGGCGAATATATTCTGCAAGCCTGCCAAGACAGTGGATTCATCTCGATCGAAGGAACTTCCAGTCATGGGCCGATGTACGAACATGGCTTTGCCACACTTTTCCTCGCGGAACTGTATGGCGCAGATAAAGTACTCGACATTCGCGATCGACTTTCCAAGGCGGTTGAGTTGATTGTTCGCACGCAAAACGGTCAAGGAGGCTGGCGATACGAACCGCGTCCAATCGAAGCGGATCTCTCCGTCACCGTTTGCCAAATCATGGCTTTACGGGCCGCGCGCAATGCGGGAATTTATGTTCCCAACGAAACAATTGATAAAGCGCTCGATTACGTTCGCCGCAGTCAAAACCCTGATGGCGGCTACATGTACCAACTTAGTGGAAGTGAAAGCCGCTTTGCATTAACAGCGGCAGCTATTGTCGCGCTCAATAGTGCTGGGGTCTATGAAGGCGATGACATCAATCAGGCGTTCTCTTTCTTAGATTCGAACTTTGACAACAACCGAACTCTCCAACGCAACACCTATTTCTATTACGCGCATTACTATTCCGTACAAGCGTATTGGATTCGCGGTGGTGATGCTTGGAAGAATTGGTACAGTCAAGTTCGAGACCTCGTTTTGAAAATGCAGAACGATGACGGAAGCTGGTTCGATCATAGTGGACCGGAGTACGGCACCGCGATGGCCTGTTTGATTTTGAATATGCCGCGAACCGTCCTTCCCATTTTCCAACGCTAGTTCGAGGATTTTGCGAGTATGTTTGAACGAGAAAATCGCTGCCTTGGACCATTATGGATTCTACCTTTTCTCTTCTGGATCCATTCGGCGACGAATCGAAGTAGTGCCGACGAGGTTCCTGGCCAAAAAGCCGTGCTCGGTGATCGCATTATCGCGCGAGCTCAGATTGTCGAACTGCAAGACAATTCGCAGTTGAGCCTGAGCGCCGATGGTCAAACAACTTCAATTGCATACCAAGATGTTTGCCGGATTGGGGTACAAACCACCCCCACACGTTTTCCCATCGCCATCCTAACCGATGGAAGCTACCTGTCCTTTACCGCCATAGAACGCCACAAAAACCAATTCATTCTACAGACGAGTTTGTGGGAGAACATTTCAATACCTGAGTCCTTATTGCGAGCTGTGATTCTCGCTCCAACAGGTTCAGCCGATGCTTGGTATTCATTGCTAGATCGCGTCTTCACTGCTACGGGTCGCAATGACCAACTGCTTCTGTCAAGTCGAGGTTGGACCGAGGGAATATTGCAATGGCCGGAATCGTCAGGAGAAGTCTTGCAGCCCGACCGCTCTCAAACAATGCGAATCAATAATGAAGACGCGCAGTTCACAGTAAAAGAAATCGAAGCGATCGTGTTTAGCCCTATCTTAACACCGTTGACTAATACCAAATCGCCCGGACGTATTGGCTGGAAAGATGGTAGTCTCTTCGCATGTTCGCAATGGCGGGTTACCCAACCTGGCGATTATGTTGAAATGACATTGCGATGTGGCGTCGTTCTTAAGTCGCTCGATCAACCCGCGACTGTCGCGGCCGCAATTGCTTCTCTATCCAATCGTCCAAAATCGGTGAGCTTTCTATCGGATATGGAAGCCTCAAGCTACAAACATGTCGATTGGCTAACTTCCAAATGGCCCTTAGCTAACGATCGTGATGTGTATGGAAGACGTTTGATGGTTTCACAAGATACGAGTCGCCGAGGGATTATCGAAAAGGGCTTGGCCATGCATGCCACCTCTCAGGCGGCATATCGCTGGGACAAATCAGCGGGGCAACTCCTGTCTACGGTCACCTTGGCGTTGCCGATGGAAAGAGGTAGCACTAGCCCCGGCCAAGCGATTGCCAAAATCTTGGGACTAAAGAATGGAAAACTCGAAACACTTTACACGTCTGCGATCCTTACTTCTCAAACGGCACCACTGGATGTTTCCGTATCGCTTGAGGGCGTGGAATTGATCGTGTTGATGGTTGATGCTGGGCCAGGTGGGACGCTTGGCGACCATATTCTGTGGCTTGATTCAAGAATCCATAAGTAGTTCGCTTAATTGCGTTGGTACGATCCCAATCGTCTCTCCCATTGTGCGAACTATCCCATTATCTTGTGCATACATTGAGCTATTTATCCTCAAGTCTTTCTCTATTTTGAAATCAAGGTTCAACCATGTCCGATTCAACCAAACCCGATGTGAGCCTTGCGGATTTTCAGCAAAAGATCCGCGAAATGTATTTTGAAAAAGATATTCAACGCGGAATCGACGGCACTTTCATGTGGTTGATGGAAGAAGTTGGCGAATTGGCCACAGCCCTGCGACAAGGCTCTCAAGAAAACAAAGAAGAAGAATTTGCGGATGTGATCGCGTGGCTATCAACCATCGCCAACGTAGCGGGCGTTGACCTCAGCTACGCCATTCATCAAAAGTATGGAAGTGGATGTCCGGGTTGCCATCGCTGGATTTGCACTTGTCCCATCACGGAAAAACCATAACTCGAAAATACACGGAGGAAAATCATGAGCGGCAATCCAATAAACCACAGCACTGTTCGAGCAGAAGTGGTCATCCCTGCAAGATTGGCATCGACACGCCTACCGGAGAAAATGCTGTTGGCAGAAACAGGTAAACCGTTAATACAGCACACTTACGAGTCGGCTGTAAAAGCGAATAAGCCTGTCGGGGTGACTGTGGCCGTTGATCATCAACGAATCTTGGACGCGGTAACTCAATTCGGCGGCAGGGTGATGATGACGGAGCCTGAAGCTGCCAGCGGCACAGACCGTGTTGCCGAAGTCGCACGAGCCCGAACCGATATTGATGCCATCATCAATGTGCAAGGTGATGAACCGGAAATGGATCCGGCAGCGATCGACCTATGCATCGAGTTATTGGAAAAGAACCCACAGGCTGCCATTGCAACCTTGGCCACTCCCATTCGTGATCGTTCGCACTTAGAAGACCCGGCGTGCGTCAAAGTGATCCTGGACCATCAGGGACGCGCGATCTATTTCAGCCGCAGCGTGATACCACACCCACGAAATTGGGAAGACGACTTTTTGAATCGAACTCCCCCCCTTTATTTGCAACATCTGGGAATTTACGGGTACCGTCGCGAATTTTTGTTGGGTGTTAGCCAAGTGCCGCGCAGCCCCCTAGAAGAGACAGAAAAACTTGAACAACTCCGCTTTTTGCAGGCGGGCTACTCCATTGTGGTGGGGGTCGTGGAGCACGCACCTCGAGGTATTGATACTCGCAAAGACTACGATGCCTTTGTCAGACGCCAGCGTGGCTGGTAAGATCGTTGGCTGGGCTAAAAAGTGGGCACCCAGGAAACGCGTGTCCACCACCCAAATGCAGATCAACTTCAGGAGCGATGGGCAAAGGGATGACGAAGCACATTTTTGTTACCGGCGGCGTGGTTAGTTCGATCGGCAAAGGGCTCACCAGCGCCTCCATCGGAATGCTGCTCGAAGCTCGCGGCTTGCGCGTTCGCATGCAGAAGCTCGATCCTTACATCAATGTCGACCCTGGGACTATGAGCCCATATCAGCACGGCGAAGTGTACGTCCTGGATGATGGCTCTGAAACCGACCTCGACTTGGGCCATTATGAACGTTTTACCAGCGGCCCGTTAACGCGAGATTCGAACTATACCACTGGGCAAATTTATCTCTCCGTCATTGAAAAGGAACGACGCGGACAGTTCCTCGGTAAGACAGTTCAAGTCATTCCACACATTACCAACGAAATCAAAAGTGTCATTTACAAATTGGCGGGTCCTGAAACCGATGTGGTCATCACCGAAATCGGTGGCACTATCGGAGATATTGAAAGTCTTCCTTTCTTAGAAGCTATTCGCCAAGTTCCTATCGATGTGGGTAAAGAGAACTGCCTCTTTATTCATCTCACACTAGTCCCCTATCTTAAAGCGGCAGCAGAACTCAAGACCAAACCGACTCAACACTCTGTCGGTCAACTTCGGCAAATCGGCATTCAACCCGACATCCTCGTCTGCCGTTGCGAGCAAAACATCTCGCGCGAAGAACGCGAAAAGATCGCGCTCTTTTGCAACGTACCAATTCAAGCGGTTATCGAAGAGAAAGATAAAGACTTCTCCATTTACGAAGTTCCTTTGAGCTTGGTTGAAAATGGACTCGATGATTTGATTTGTCGTCGCCTGAGCCTGTCGACTCGTCAGCCTGATATGACACCGTGGAACGATATTCTGCATCGTTTGCGTTATCCCAAGCATGAGATCAGCATCGCTGTTGTTGGAAAGTACGCAGAACATAAAGATGCGTATAAGTCGATCTATGAATCGTTAGATCATGCAGGCTTGCATCATCATGCCCATGTTCGCGTGTCGCGTATTCAGAGTATTGATGTTGAAAATGAAGGTGCCGAACGTTTGCTGAGCGGCTATGACGGGATATTGATTCCGGGTGGCTTTGGTGAACGTGGTATCGAAGGCAAGGTACAATCCATCCGCTTCGCTCGCGAACGACAGATTCCGTTTTTTGGCATCTGTTTAGGTATGCAATGTGCGGCTATCGAATTCGCACGCAATGTGGTCGGCCTCCAAGGTGCCCATTCCTCGGAATTCGATAAAGACTCACCTCATCCAGTGATTTGTTTGCTGAATGAACAACGAGAAATTACGCAAATGGGTGGCACGATGCGACTGGGAGCCCAGAAAGCCAATTTGGCTCCAGGCTCTTTGGCCCACCAAGCTTACTTGAGTGAGCAAGTTAAGGAACGTCATCGCCATCGTTATGAATTCAATAACGTTTATCGCAGCCAGTTCGAAGCGCATGGTATGCGTTTCAGCGGCACATCGCCTGACGGTGGTTTGGTCGAGATACTTGAGCTAACCAATCATCCTTGGTTTTTAGCGGTTCAATTCCATCCCGAGTTCAAGTCAAAACCGACCGCCGCACATCCGTTGTTCTCTGCGTTTATCGGCGCGGCGATCAATCGACACGCGCGACGCAAGGGTGGCAGAGCGACAGATGCCATCGAAATCGTCTGATCTCAAGATTAAGAGTCACTTCACGGAGTCGTTTGAGAATATGACAGACAAACCCGATACCTCAACCATTCCTCCACCTCCGCCTGCCAACTTTGAAACGTTGGTTAGTGGACTCGCTACACAATGTGTGGCTGCGATGGGGCAATTTGACCCTGCCGATAAGCGAATGGATTATGCGAAGTACTACATCGACTTGCTGGAAGTGCTTCAACAAAAAACGGTCCGAAATCTTACCGGACAAGAGCACGACATGCTCAAATCAGTCCTACATCAATTGAGACTGCTGTATGTGCAGGCCACGCCCGAATAGCCGGAAAGTTAACAATAGCTGCCACGGTTTTACCAACGCTTATTTTATCTGGATGCCCTGAAGATGCTAAAACAAGCTATCAAGGATCGAGTGACTCGATATGTACTTCCGAAGGTTCGCACTCCAGGTCAATATGTTGGTGGTGAACCTAATAGCGTTCGCAAGAACCACACTGAAGTAGCGGGCAAACTCTGTATGGCGTTTCCGGACGCCTACACTATCGGCATGAGCCATCACGGCCTTCAAGTTCTCTACTCGTTGATGAATGCTCGCGAAGATTGGGCCTGCGAACGAGCCTTCACTCCATGGCCTGATGCAGAAGAATTGATGCGTCAGCACAACATTCCGCTCTACGGACTGGAAACATTTACTCCACTTTGCGAGTTCGATGTTTTAGGTTTCTCGTTGCAATATGAAATCAGTTCGCCCAACGTATTAACGATGATCGACTTGGGTGGAATTCCGTTACACACGACCGACCGAACTTTAGCCAACACTTTGGTGATTGCCGGTGGTCCATGCTGTCAAAATCCTGAGCCAATGGCCGACTTCATCGATCTATTCATCACAGGTGACGGCGAGCCCGCGTTGCCTGAGGTTTGCGATCTCTGGCTAAAAGCTCGCAAGGAAATTCTGGAACGCGATGGACAATACTTCGAAGGTGAAGCAGGACAACGCCAACGCGAAGAAGCTCTCGCGACGATGGCAAAGCAACTTCCCTATGCCTATGTGCCACGCTTCTACATTCCCGAATATCACAATGGACGCTTGATCGCCCTGAACCGTTCGCGTCCCGATATCCCAGAAACAGTCGAGCCCTCGGTCATTCGTGACCTGGATTCGATTCCACTTCCAGTAAAGCCCGTGGTACCGTTGGTCGAGTGCGTTCATGATCGCATCGCCATCGAAATCATGCGTGGTTGTCCATGGCAATGTCGCTTTTGCCAAAGCACTGTTATCAAACGCCCTCTTCGTATTCGCGAAGTTGATACGATTATCAACGCGGCTCTGGAAAGCTATCGCAACACAGGTTTCAATGAAATCAGTATCCTTTCGCTATCGAGTAGCGACTATCCTCATTTCCAAGAGTTGGTAACGCGACTCAAAGCCGAGTTCAAACCTCTGGGTGTCGGTGTGTCGGTACCGAGCCTTCGAGTCAACGAACAATTACGAACACTGGCCGAGTTGGTGGGCAATGACCGACGTAGCGGCTTGACGCTAGCGCCAGAAGTTGCTCGCGATGATATGCGCGAACAAATTCGCAAGAAGATCAAAAACGAAGATTTGTATGAAGGTTGTCGAACAGCTTTCCGCAATAATTATGAAAGCGTCAAACTCTATTTCTTGTGCGGCTTGCCTGGTGAACGCCCGGTCGATTTAGATGGTATTGTTGAAATGGCCGAAACGATTGCCAAAATCGGCAAAGAAGTTCGCGGTCGTTATGCCAAAGTCACAGCGAGCGTTTCTAACTTTGTCCCTAAAGCCCACACGCCCTATCAATGGAATGGCATGCAGCGTCGGGAGTATTTCCAATGGGCTCACAAATATCTCTATAGCAAAAAAACGATCCGCTCTGTGACCATCAAATGTCACAATATTGAGACCAGTCTGCTCGAAGGTGTTTTGTCGCGGGGAGACCGCCGAACAGGTTCCGCCATTGAACTCGCTTGGCGTCGCGGAGCTCGCATGGATGGTTGGACCGAGAACCTTGTACCCGAACGATGGTGGACAGCTCTCAATGATGCGGGGATCGATATTGAGAAGCAAATGCATGAACCGTATCAACTCACGGATAAACTCCCTTGGGATCACGTGAATGTGAAGTATGGTCGTCTGTACTTGGAGAAAGAACAGAATCGAGCCGTGATCGCTCTCAATGCGATGGCTGATGCGCAGTAATGGCGGACTCTGTGACCAACCTTAAACCACTACGGTATGCCATCCTTGGTTCTGGGGCTTTGGGTGGCTATTACGGAATTATGTTAGCCCACCAGGGCTGCGATGTGCATTTTGTTGCCCGCAGTGACTTTGAACACATTCGGCAGCATGGATTCCATTTGCAAACGCGCGATCAACATATTCACTTGAAGCGTGTGAATGTTGTCTCCCACGTTTCACAGCTACCACCGATCGATGTTCTGCTGCTGGCTACCAAAACCACAGAAAATGCTCGGCTCAAGCACTGGATTGCGGAGACACCGGGCGAGCCAGCGGTCGTCGTATTGCAAAATGGTCTTGGAATAGAACAAGAACTAGAAGCGGAGTTCGGAAAAGGGCGTATCTTGGGAGGTTGCTGCTTCCTGTGCAGCAACAAAATCGGTCCAGGACGTATTCATCATTTGGACTTCGGGCGAATCACCTTGGGGTGGGCATCGCTAGATTCTCAAGCCCACTCGCAAACGCCATACATCGCCGAACAGATTGCAGCCGACTTTCAACGAGCCGGCATCGACTTGAAAGTTATTCCCGACATGCTCGAAGCGCGTTGGCGAAAACTGATGTGGAACATTCCCTACAATGGCTTGAGCGTTGCCTTAAATGCCTCGACGGCCGAAATCATGAATGATGCGGCGGCAGCAGAACTGGTCTTCACTCTGATGGAAGAAGTCAGAAGCGGGGCAGGGGCCTGTGGCAAGTTGATCGAACCCGAGTTCACGACTCAGCTCATGGTGCAGACCAAAAACATGGTGCCCTATGACAGCAGTATGCGTCTGGACTATCGTGCCCGCCGGCCGATGGAGCTGGAAGCGATTTACGCTAAGCCTTTGGCTGCCGCAGAGCAGGCTGGTTGTCCACTGCCATCCGTCAAGATGCTTTATCGGCAACTGCAATTTCTGCAATCCGCTTATGCGACTGTGGCCTAATGGGCATAACGGCGGCGTAGCCACTTACGCAGCAACAGGAGAGAGGAACTCACCTAATCCTTGCACGGCTGCATCACCCAGCCAACGCTGAGCATACGTTTCTGCATGAGCCCAGTGAGAAAAGCGAGTATCGATCGAAGCGAGCCAACGATACCATAACGCGAGATGCGGAATCTGCACGCGTTGTCCTGCTGAGAAACCGGAAACAATGCTCGCAGGCTGAAGCTGTGGAGCCCAAACGGTACCACGACGCATCAGTGCACCAGCGTTTTTGCCGACTCGCCCACACACAGCAATCGTCCCCGCGATCATGCGAGCAGCCAAATAATCACCCGCATCGCCATGCACAACGATGGTGCCCCGGCGCATGCAATCTCCAGCCCTCTGCCCAACGTTGCCTCCGATCGTAATGATGCCGCCGCGCATTCCACGGCGTTGTCCTAAACAGGGAGCCCCGACATAGTCTCCCGCATTGCCCGACACGGTGATCGATCCATGCCGCATGCCGCTACCCAAATGGGAGCCCGCATTGCCGCGAATTTCGATTGTTCCACCACGCAAACCTAAGCCCACTTCATTCCCCACATCGCATTCAACTATCAGCCTACCCGACGACATCTCTGCACCCCAGCGACAACTATTCATCACGGGGCCTTGAATTACCAAGCTTTCGCATTCGATGGCGGAAACTGAAAAGAAATGACCAAGCGCCGTTTTCTGCCCACCTGCATGTACTTCGATCTGCTCAATCGCAGCCGTAGGTAGTGAAAGCAACCGCTCCGGGAGAAGCGAAGAGGCATCGAGGATACCCAGGTATGGATGTCGCAGCGTTAACTCGATTCCACTCATGCGAGCACCTCGTGCAATCGAAAATGATATTGGCCTAACTTGCCACCATAGTTACCAGCAGTGATCTTCCGAATCCCTCCCGCTGTTCCTAAGCGACATACCGCTTCGATTCCAATCCTCATAGCCTGACGAACAAGGTCTGCATTCAGGCCATCGATCACCACTTCGAGAACAGCTCCGTCACCCTCGCACAATTCTGATCTTACGACAGTCCGCAGCGAAGGACAAAACGCTTCATTCGTTGAAGCGCTGAGCATTTTATATTTCGACCCGACCTTGGAGCCTGAGCGAGTTGCACTTCCGAAGAAAGGCGCAATCACACCGGCGATTGGATCAATGGCTTCTGCCGCCGCATCACAAGCATGCAAACAAGTGCGTTGATCGCGAGCAATAATAAGAAAGTTCCCTCCACCTACAGCGGGGCAAACAGCTGTGGTGTCTTCGCATAAAAATTCGCCATCCATAACGGGAATGCGCCAAAACCTGCGGCCATTGATGACCTTAGACAGCTGATAGCCATCGCCAAAGTAGCGAATCTTGCCACCTAAGCCAATCTGCCGTTCTCCATCCATTCCGGAAAATAGAGCTGTCGAGGGGCATGTAAGCACGCATTGCCCAATACGACGCGGCAATTGCTTCTCTAACTCTTTGGTGGAAACACTAAAAAACAAGACCGATACACCGGGCCGCCCATCGGGGGTGTGTGCAGGATCTATTTCACATTCCATAGCGGCTTCAACACCGCAAGCGATAACAGAAGTTGCGAAGCCCGATACGGCAGCCGCCGCACGTTTGGCCCACGCAGGCTCAAGAGCTGTAATGATCAGCCGCGAAACCTTCATGCCAAAAGCTTCTGCAAAGGTATCTTCAATCTCCACACCATTGATGATCATGGCTCACTCGCCTTTTTTCTCAATGCGTCGTTCATTTAGCTTCGCCGTGTATGCAGCAATGGGTGAATCGTCATCGGCGAGCCAATTCGCAGCTCTAACTCTTCATCGGAGATAACGAACTGTTCCATGGCTAACGTGTGATGCTGCTCCATGTATCCGCGCAATCGTTCGATTCCCCCTCGCTCCCATTGCGGTCGAACGGTATGAGTTCCACCACTCATCCAATCGACGATCACACCATCTCGAACAATAACCTTACCTCGCTTCAAGACCAGATGCGGACAAGCAAACATCGACTCAATATTCGAGTTGGGGCGATAGACGGTTATATCTGCTTGCGCATCGACACCTAAGTGTCCAAGATTCTTGATGCCCAGTATTTTGGCCGGTGCAGCCCTCGTCAAAATGGCGATTTCTTCCAGCGTATACTCTCTCTCAATCCCCTTGAGTTGACTTGAAGCAACCGCATCAGGATGAAGCTCAGCCAAAATACGTTCGCGATAACTTCGATCCATAAGCAAGGCGATCAAGTGAGGATAACTGGTAAAAGAACCTCCGTTGGGATGATCGGTGGTAAGAAAAACTCTCCAGGGATCTTTCACTAACAGCAGAATTTCTAGCCCAATCGTCCACTGCAACGCATTCACGAATTGCTTTTGTTCATATCGAAAGGGGACGACGCCGCAACCCCCCTCTAACTCGATATCGACAATACACGGCTTGTGGGGTTTGGCGACTCCGCTCTGGCGAAACTGAAACATCGTATCGCCGGAGATCGTCACCGTTTGCCCAAACACTACTTGCCCCACATCAATCGACAAACGTGGGTTGGCATTCACCACTTCAGCAATACGTGCCGCAGCGGAGCTCATGCCATGCACTCCCTCCGTTCCATAAGCATGAAACTGCACATGAGTTAAATGAACTCGATGGGGAGCAGTCGCTTCGATCGTAGCCAAAGTCGACTCAATATTCCCAGGCATGCCCAAGTTGCTCGAATGCACATGCAGGGGATGCGGAACACCTAAGTCTTCTAAGGCGGTGCACAGTGTCCCCAAAACTTGTGCGGGGGTCACACCATAATGTTGGTTCGGTTCATGGACATCGAGCGAACGTTGATTGAACTTGAACGCATTGATGCCAGCCGCATTGACGACCTTGATTCCCAAGCATTGCGTGCTTTGCAAAGTCCAAGCCACTAAATCATTGATGTCCGCTTGGGGCCGTTTGTCGGCAATACACTGCAACAAATAATCTTCATTCCCCAACATGGCATAGCCCCCCGTATCCAGGAACGGAGTGTCGGCCATCTCTAAATGCGATTGACGAGCGTTGACGGGCAATACGGCTGGTTCAAAACAGGCGGTATAACCTAGCTCTGCATACCGACAGCCGGTGGCGTAGGTCGAAGGAACTGGGCCAAGCTTTTGGCGTTCTTCCCAGCGTTCAGCTGGGGCCAAGCGTGCGTGCTGGAACTCGGGCAACAACATACGAGCTAAGTTAACTTTACCGCCACCAATATGCGTATGCATATCGATTGCACCTGCCATAACGATGCAACCATGACAATCGATATCATGATCGGGAATAAGTCCGGGCGAGGGCTGGGCAATTAGGCCGTTGCAAATCCACAAATCACGTATCGTACCAGTCGCATTGGCATTGGGATCATAAATTTTTCCGCCGCGCAGCCGTGTCCACATGTCATGTCCCTTTTCTCATGCACTTGGAGAGGGGGACGGACCACCCTGCGCCACATGTTCATTCATCAAGTTACCGAACCATTCGGCGACCGACGGCGCTAAGGCAGCTCGTTTTGCATTGAGCGAAACCACGGCTACGCCATCACCGCGAAAGAGATGACTATCGTGATCGATTCCAGGGATTGCCGTAGGGAAAAAATAATCAGCCCGCAGAGCAGACTTTAATGCAGGGTGCCCCACAATCACTTTCACCCCAGACACATTCCAAAACTCCTCCGGCGGCTCGATCGGCTCGAACGCGGAAACATAAACGGCCGAATCACAATCGCTTTGCTTGAGCACATCCAACGCTCGAAATCGCTGAGGTTGGTAGTCTGCTTCCACCTTATTCAACACTTGTCGCAACGGAAAGCCTGTCTTCCAGGTACATACCTGCTGTGCAGTAACGTCTCCATGGCTACCAGCCAACGGAAGCACCGCTGAACGTGTTGACTCGTTTAGGCGAGTGACCACTCGCAACAGTGAATCGAGAATAAGATCATCGCCATCCGCCAAGAAATCCGCTGCGGACCAAATCCAAGCTGCGTACTTCGAACCCGCCAAAGCTGTTTCCAAGGCGGCCAGAGAGTTCTTATTCTCATCTGCGATTGGAGTTACAGAATCTCTACCAGGGCGTTTGGAGAAGCGTGCGTGTAGCTCAGACAATGCGGAGAGCCATTCGGATTTTTTCAATGAGATGGTTGCGAGCTCTGGTAGCAACAAGGCGAGCGATCGAAAGCGTATATCATCTGTACCCAACCAAAAGATCTTAGGCGGTGGCTTGGTTCCATCCGCAAGTAGGGAGAGCAGCCTGGGGAATCGTTCCAGCACACTATCGCCGACCAAAACAATAACATCGGCGCGAAAACGAATCTCCGATAGCGTCGTGGCGATCCAGCCGCCATGTTGCAACAATTTGAGATTCAATTGCAAGGCATCGCTATGTTGATGATCAAGGATGGCCCCCACATGTCGGGCGTAATCCACGATCTGACGCATACCGGCTACGTCGGTACCAAGCCCGCAAAAGAGAGGACGCCGCGATTGAGCGATAAGTTGAGCCGCTTCGCTAACAGCCGCCTGTGATTCAGAGATACGACCGTTGCGCAATGGCTTCAAGTGCCACGCGGAATTAGGTTGCGACAACAGCCAACCACGAGTCAATCGCTCGCAGCTCTCTTTGGGCAACGTATCTACGTGCGCACTTGTCGACTCAGATGGAAAAGTTATCCCATCGCACAATAGACCGCAGAATGGACAAGTACCACACGTCCGCATCCGCAACCCCAGCATTAACAACCAATAGGCTCAACGACACAAAACTAAAGTGGCACTACACAACAGCCACTGCGAGAGAGTCACTGCGTGAGTACCACTTTCATTATCGTTGATTATTACACCGCTGGCGAGCGGGCATCACAACTTCCGTATTAGCGACCTTGTTGTGATTTTGCTTCGGCAGCAGCAGCTTTCAAAGCAGCTGTTTCGTTGGCCAATTTGTTTTCTGGGCCAGCAGGGAAGTATTGCACATCGTCATGCAAATAATATGGACTTGGAATGGTTTGACCTGCCACAGAAACTTGGCATCCGGTCGAAGTGACCAAACCGCCAACCAACGTCAAACCAGCTAGAACGAGGGTCCAGTTGGTGTCTTGTTTTGTCGCTTCCATGTCTCTATCTCCTGAATCCTTTGGGATGCCTGTCCGCGACTTGGTTTGATGATGGGTTCACAAACGGGTCGCTTGTTGGCGCCCATTTTCCGCGGTCAGTCCATGCTGGTATCGGCCCGATTCCAGTGCTCTGTTGACCCATTTTTCGGCACTTCGGGAAAAAGCGTTAAAGATTACCCTGCTTTTTCCGCAGGAATTATCGGCGGATTTGCTACAATTCTTAATAAGGGCGTTGTAAGCCTCGTCGAATTTCGACCTATTTCGCTTTGGTGGAATGGACCGCATGTTCCCAATCTCCTCTCCGCCTCCCGTGCGTTTATCGCACATCGGGCGTCTCGCACTTCTCACCCTGATAGGGGTGATTTTGCTATCAATCCCCTCCTTCGCTCAAAATCAGGTAGGAGGAACGGGGCAAACCAAACAGTATCCAGCCCAAGATTATTATTTGGGTGTTACCCAACTCGAAAACGGTGAACTCGAGAGCGCACTGGCGGCATTTCGCGAAGCCTCCCAACGCGCGTGGCATGTGGGGACAATTCGGTTTGTCGACAGTATTGCACCGCTAGTCATGGCGGGCGAGTGCTACTATCAACAAGGCAACCTGACCTTAGCACTTCAGCAATATGAAACCGCTATGTCCTTGCAAGTTGATTTGGTCGGTTGGTCGACGCGTCTCAATGGAAATGGACTTTCGGGTATTGGTGCGAATAACGCCTCAGCCACCATGCGCGGCATTCAATGGGGAAGCAGCCAACGCGGTGCTAAAGTGGTTAGCTTGCCACAGTTTGTCCCTTGTACCATTGGCCAGCTCGATACGCTTAATGCCGTTCGGCAAGGTGGCGTTGTGATCCCAGCGGAAGTCGTTCGCATTGATGTGGGGGAGGTTTTGCGGACGTTAGCCTTAGCTCAATATCGACGCAATCAAATCCTCGGGCCGCTGGCTCCCAAGCAACCGCTATCGCTTGCCTTCCAAACGGCAATTCAAAACGAGCAAGGGAGTGGCATTCCGTGGGTTGATGTTGGCTTTCGCGTCAACCAAGGTCTTGCAGAACAAGCAGTAGGCGACAACGCTCGTGCTTTGCAAATTTTATCGACCTCGCAAAGTACGGGTGATCGAGTAGACCATTCGGGAACTTCCATTGCACTATTGGCTCAGGCAGAGATACAAATCCTCGACAAAAATTATCCCGTCGCTTCTCAGTTACTGTTTGAGAGTTCGCTAAGTGCAGCCCAGATGGAACAGTTTCTCCTTCTTGGGGAAATAAGTTCGCGTATGGGGACGGTTGGTTGTTTGCTGCAAGATGCAACATTGCTCAATACACTTCAAGCCATCGCAAACTGGAGTCGCAAACAACGGCGCGTGCCGCTGTGTTATGCGCTCGCTGCGGCAAGTGAGTTGGCAGCGAATGTGGGAAATCAAGGTGCCAGCGATTCACTTGGGAAAACCGCATTGGCCGCAACCCGCACCCGCGGTGTTATTCTGCCGCGTGTCGTGTCACAAATCGCTTATGCTTCAGCGATCGTCGATTTTTCGCGGGGCCAAGTTGCTCCTGGCAATGCAGCTATGGTTACGGCTATGGCCTTCTATCGCGGCAACAATGCGACGGGAGTCTCCTCCACTCTGCAATATCGACTCAATCAAACGCTCGACATGTACCGGCGTGATTTGCTCTCCGTCGATGAAGCTCGAAAGAACCTGGAAGATATTCTGGTGGATTCACCTACCACTTGGGCCATCGAGCCTCTTGAGTCGTTGACCCTTTTGCAATCGGATCAAAGTGCAGCGTGGAATCTCTACGATGAACTAAATGTGCGTCGTAGCCAAGTTGGTGATTTTCCGCTCGTGTATGAAAATCGATCACAACGCCGCTTCTTTCAAGCTCTTCCTTGGAAACATCGTCTTTTTGCTGCTCGTCAATTGGTTCTTGCTCGCGAGGAACAACTATCTCCTACCCAACTTGCACTGCGCAAACAGTTGTTAGGACGTATTCCCGAACTAGGCTTACTTTCAAAACAGCGTAATGACCTCTTAGCCTCCATTGCACAACAGAAGATTGCCTGGGAGAGAATTGAGCACCCTAAAAACGAACTACTTCAATTCAAAGAACTAGAGACCATTTCACTGAAGTTAGAGTCGTTCTTTCATGTCCTCACGATTTCCAGACTCGCGATCCCTGAGATGCTTCTCGAATCGGATGATATCGTTTCACTGAAGCAGAAACTCGCAGAGGACGAAGCCGTTTTGCGTTTTATCCTTGTGACAACGGAGCCCAAGCCCACCATTGAAGCGTATCTTATATCGAAGTCGACGATCGAGCGATTTGAAGTAGGTCCAGCAATTGACGTGCAAAAGAAGCTAGTCAAATTGCTTACCACACTTGGTTTGGGGAATGACAAAAACCGCAAACTCATTTTGGACGACTTCAAACTTTGGCAAGAAGCTGCCCTAGAACTTCGCGATGGGTTGTTTCCTGAAAATCTACGACAAGCAATCGACACATATCCCAAACTGGCTATCGTGCCCGAAGGGTGGTTATGGTACGTACCAGTTTCATTGCTCCCTGTTGATGCAGTCGATGGTCCGCGGTGGGTAGAAAAATATGATATCGCGTTTTCACCTACGGCCTCTTACGCCAGTCGTTGCTTTGGAGCGCGGAGTCGAAAAGAGGACTTAACCGAACTACAAAAAACGCAACCCAATGCAAAATCGGAAGGAGTTGTGTGGAACGAAGCGTTCTTCGGTGGAGTGGATGAAAATGAAGAAGCCGAACGGGCTGCAACATTCGAAACCGAAGTCACGGGACTGAAAGTGCTGCAGCCTATTAAAGAGATCATTCCCGTCAATCTATATCGAGTACGGCCACCTTTACTTTTGGCTGCATGCCGAGCGAAGGAAAGAGCCACCACCTTGGAGTCTGTTTGGTTTCAACAAGATCAAGCGAAAGCAAGTCTCTCGTGGTTCGATTCTTTGATGAGCCCGATGATTTCGCCGCAAATTCTCTTGTGTCCTGGTTGGTCGACCTCGGCTAGCACTCTCAAGCTAGGGGAGGGGGACGATCTGTTTTTGCCAAGTATGGTCATGCTGACAACCGGTACCAAACAAGGCCTGCTCAATAGATGGAGCGGTGGTGGTAACGCAGCGTTCGTAATGCTCAAGCGATACTTGCAAGAAGGGGAAGAGCATCCGCCGCTGGATGCTTGGCGGCGCAGCTTGATTGCACTCTGGGCTGAGGAAGTTCCCCCAGCCCAAGAAGATGTCCTGAAAGGCGCCGAGTACGCCAAGATGCTTATGCCAGGCGGACACGCAGTCCTATGGAGCGGCTACGTGCCTATTGGCCAATGGATCTCAACGAAGCCCCTCCCTTAGCTTAACGGCGTTGGCTTTCTTCACGAACAATGGCATCGAGCCGCCGCTGAACTTTCGCTTTGGCGGTCTCTAGCTTCAACAATTCGACTTCGGCCTGCAGTGCCTCCTCTGCGGATCGTGTAGGCTCCGCGTAGGTCGAAGTGATTGGAATTGTTGAATTTTTGGGAGTCGAGCCCGATACTGGAGTGATCGCTTCAGCATCCTGATGGGCTGCAGGGGATGGCTTAGCCGCCGAAGCTGGCACAGCTATTGAGGCTGTGGCTGCCGAAACCGTTGAACTTGGAACAGCTTTTGGCTGAGGTGCCGAAGAACTAGCGGGAACAGCTGCAGCAATGTTCTTTGCCGCTTCCACCACAGCTTCGTTAGCGGGCTTTACGGGGGTGTTGTTCTGAGAAGCAACCACAGGTGTTTCGGGCACTGACTTCGCTCTTTCACCAAACGGCAAGCAATTGCCACCGTAGTAATAGGACACAATGTTACGGCCCATTCCCTTTGCGGCATACAAAGCGGTGTCAGCTCGTCGTACCCAGCTCTTGGGTTTTTCTGTTGGCTCGCACAACGCTACGCCGAAGCTGGCGGAAATACGCAATTCTTTTCCGTCAACTACGATCGGTTGAGCGTTGATGACAGAGCGAATTTCTTCAGCGACCTTACAAGCCTTTTCGAGTCCAACAGGAAGAACGGCAGCGAACTCTTCGCCACCATATCGCGCAACGCAGATCGCACCGATAGCGCTTTCGCGCATCCGTTTCCCAACTTCCTTCAAAACTTCGTCACCAGCTTGATGGCCGTGTTGGTCATTGAACTTCTTGAAATGGTCCACATCCAACAGCACAAAGGAAACTTCTTGTTGCGAACCGCGAGTTCCATCCAAATAAATCTTATCGATGGTTTGGTCGAGAACGCGTCGATTGTTCAAGCCCGTCAAGGCATCGGTACGAGCTTCCGTGATATAGGACTGCATGGCTTGCGCATGACTTTCCAAGCGCGCTTCGGTTTCGTCCAGTCGTTGCTTCATACCTTCGTTGACTTGCAAAATAGCTTGCAGCAACAACGCAACTTCATCTTCAGCCTGGGCTAAATCATTGGTGGCCACGCGTTGCTCGCGAGCCGTTCGAATGCCATTGACTTGTGTATGAAAATCACTGATGCGTCCGTTATAAGACCGCACATCCGAGCCCATGTTATTGGTCATGCTTGCCAATTGCTGCGCCATCGATTGCAAGCGATCGCGCAGAGCTTGGGCGCTCGTCCGTTCGCGGCTGCGACCGATGCGCGTACCAACCCAAATGCCAAACAAGAGAGTGCAGAACCCTGATGCGATACCGACAAAAAATAGGGGATTCATCAATGAATCCATAGGTCTTCCTCACCCAAATGGAACATGCTTCCAAGCCAAATCTAAACGTTCCGCCTCGTTGTTTGCTCTTCGTAAGTCTCTTGTTGTTCATCTCGATTTACAGGAACGTAGCCACTTCCGATGGATCACTTCCAAAGTCGGGCTCACCTTCGAGTAAACGCACCGCATCGGTTTGACTAATGACGGTCAAACCGGAGGGGCTCACCGTGAAACCGCGTGCGCGGTCCTTCTCGGGATCAAAGCCGATTTCCATACCGCTGGGAATTTTGACCCCTTTATCGATGATCGCTCGACGAATGCGAACATGACGTCCAATCTCGACTCGGTCCAGCAGAATGCTATCCGTGATATGCGAATAACTATTTACCCGACAACGCGCTCCCAAGATACTGCGATCGACACGGCCACCGCTGATAATGGTTCCAGGGCAGATGATGCTATCGAGCGCATGGCCGCAGCGATCACCACCACCATAACTTCCAAAAACGAACTTGGGTGGTGGGATGTTTGGCTGATAAGTTCGAATCGGCCATTCTTCATCGTATAGATTCAACACAGGATCAACTTCGATCAAATCCATGTTGGCTTCGTAATAGGCATCCAGCGTCCCCACATCCCGCCAATACGCATCTTGCTTGCGGTTTTCGTCGCGGAAAGGAAATGCATAAACGCGATGTTGATCAATAATCGAAGGGATAATATTCTTGCCGAAGTCATGTTGGCTGTCGGGATCGGTTGCATCTTTCAACAACTGATCGAATAGAAACCGAGCCGTAAATACATAGATCCCCATCGAAGCGAGGCAGTGTTCAGGATCGCCAGGAATCGTCAACGGTTGAGCGGGTTTTTCTTGAAAGCCACGCACACGTTGATCTGTGTCGATCTGCATCACCCCGAATTGTTTGGCCGATTCTCGATCCACGCGCAATGCGCCGATCGTTAAGTCAGCCCCACGTTCAATGTGATAATCAACCATCGAACGATAGTTCATCTTGTAGATATGATCGCCCGCAAGAATGACGATGTACTTGGGGCGAACTTTCTCAATGGCATAAATGTTCTGATACACAGCGTCAGCGGTACCTTGATACCACTGTTCGTCAATGCGTTGTTGCGGTGGAACTACATCAATGAACTCATCCAATTCACGGCAAAAATAATGTCGCCAGCCAAGATTGATATGCCTGTCCAAACTCATCGCTTTGTATTGCGTGAACACAAGCAATTGCTTGAGGCCGCTATTGAGGCAGTTGGATAACACAAAGTCGACGATGCGATAACTGCCACCAAAGGGAACCGCCGGCTTGGCTCTGTCCCGTGTCAGTGGTTCTAATCGGGTCCCTTTTCCCCCAGCGAGAATAACAGCTAAGGTGTCCTTCATAATCAAGCCTGACGTTTCATCGAGGAAAGGAGTGCACGAAACAGCGCAGGGGGTTCGTGCGGGTTGGGCAAGTTCTAACAGTAGCTTACCAAGTTTGTGGGGCAACCCAACAGAGACCCGCTGGAAAAACGCTTAAGAGCCCGATCGCACTTGGCTCTGAAATCCACGCGTTTTATGGAAGAGAGGGTTTCCAGCGTCTCATCCAGGTTTCCAACATCAACAATTGCCACAAACGATATTGGTGATTCACTTCGCCTTGAACATGCTGCGAGACCAACGTACGAACCGAGTCTGGTCGAAACATCGATCGGCAATAGGCATCATCAGCCAGCAACGTTTCTTCCACCCGAGTACGCAAGTCCTGGCGAAACCATTTGCCCAGGGGTACACCAAAACCCATCTTCGGACGATTCCATATTTCCGCTGGAAGCCGCTTATTGAATGTATCCCGCAGAATGCGTTTCCCCTTCGAACCCCTCAACTTTAGCCTACCCGGTAAACTCGCCGCAAACTCTACCAATCGATAGTCCAAGAAGGGTTGTCGGGCTTCCAAACTATGAGCCATGGAAGCGATATCGACCTTGCACATTAGATCGCAGGGTAGATAGGTTACTAAATCTGAAAGGCTGGCGCGGTTCACCAGATCCCGTTGTGATGTTTGCTTCCAGGCAGATTCAAAGAAGTTAAATGGATCTTCACCTGGCAGCTTTTCCATAAAAGAATCGTTATACAGATCTCCCCTCAGTTCCTCAGGGAAAATTTGAATCCAATTCATATATCGCCGCGCTAAGGGTTGATTGAGCGCCTTACCAAAACGCTGCAGCCTGCGTAAAAAGCTTCTCCGTTTGGATGATGGCCGGAGCCCCTGGAACCAATCTTGTCCCAGAAGTGAACTACCTGGCAACCGATTGATCCAAGTGGAGAGCATTAAGGCTCGATAGCGATCATACCCGCCAAATAACTCGTCCCCGCCATCGCCACTCAACGCCACAGTGACGCGCTTTCGCGTAAGTTCCGACAAATACCATGTAGGTATCGCCGAGGAATCACCAAAAGGCTCGTCGTAGTGCCATGCCAACTGATCCAAAATCGATACCGCATCGGGGGTCACACGAAACTCTTCATGGACAGACCCAACTGCCTTGGCCACCATCTGTGCATAAGCTGTTTCATCGTAATCTGCTTCTGAAAAGCCGATGCTAAACGTATGCAACGGTTGAGTCAGTTGATCCTGGGCTAAGCGGACAATAAGCGAAGAGTCGATTCCGCCGGACAAAAATGCACCAAGCGGAACATCACTGCGGAGTCGCAACTTAATGGAATCGGTTAGCAATTCCTGCAATTGCTCGCTAGCTTCAGCAGGTGTAATCGCAATCTCTCGATTGAGATCAAGGTTCCAGTATTTTTTGACTTCAAGTCGATCTTGCGAGTAAAGTGCGTAGTGACCTGGGGATAACTTTTGCACCCCTTCGTAAATCGTGTATGGATGAGGGATGTATTGATAGGTGAGGAACATGTCAATCGCTCGCGGATCGACGCGTTTGGGGAAATCAGGAACCTCAGTCAGTACCTTCAATTCGGAACCAAAAACTAGTTGGCCAGGCCGGTGATAAAAATACAGCGGCTTTTTACCCAGCCGATCACGGGCCAAGAACAGCGTCCGTTTCTTGGTATCCCATATCGCAATAGCAAACATGCCATTGAGATGTTGAACACATTCCGGGCCAAGGTCTTCCCATAAATGAACGATCGTTTCAGTATCCGAATCCGTGCGAAAACGATGACCAGCACCTTCTAACCGCTGACGCAGTTCGCGATAGTTGTAGATTTCACCGTTGAAGACGAGCCACACCGACTCATCTTCATTGCAGAGTGGCTGGTGTCCGCCGGCAACGTCAATGATCGATAAGCGACGAAAGCCGAGTGCTACGCCTACATCCGGTTGATGAAGATAGGCGGGTACTCGGCTTAACCAATGACCATTGTCATCCGGACCACGGTGCCGGATGACATCGGTCATCGAACGAATGAGATTAGCATCGATGGCTCGGCGAGGATCCGTCCAAACTCCGCCCGCTATGCCGCACATTGTTAGGAACCTGCACTCTCGTTAGCATGAGTCCATTTCACCAACAGCGGAGTTAGCAACAAGCAAACCACGCCAGAGGCAATCCCCATGCAGGCGATTGCGAAATACACATCGCCGTAGATATTCACTGTCTGTGCGGGAATCGGCACAATCTTGCTGTCACCTTCATTTACGACCGCAAACTGGGCAATGATCGCTGCCAGATACTGCGCGAAGGCTGACGCTAAGAACCAAGCTCCCATCGTCGTGCTCACCAACTGAGTTGGAGTCAAACGCGTCACCATTGACAAACCAACCGGCGACACACACAACTCACCCGTGGTCAGCAATAAATAGAGCAACAAGATCCAATGCATGCCAACCATGCCGTCCGCATCTGCGGTTTTGGCGCCAAAGTATAACATCGCGAATGCTAAACCAACTTGGAACAAGCCCAAGGAGAACTTAAGCGGAGTGCTCGGCTCAAGTCCCATCTTGCCCAACAAGCCCCACATCGCGGTAAAGACCAGACCGAAAATGATGATGAAGATCGAGTTTACGGATTGGAATACAGAAGCGGGAACCTCAGTTCCGCCTAACCCAACCTTGCCGACGTTCTCGGCAGTATAAGTCCACTCGATGAACTTATCTTCGTCTTTGGCTGACGTGCTCTTGGCGAATTCACGCAAGGCGGTGACAGCTGTCATGCTGAGCTTGGTCTGTGCCAACACTTCGGCAATTGTGGCATCCAAATCCTCCTTGCTCATTCGCTTTTCGGGTTCTTTGTTTTCTTCTACACCACGCAAGGCTCTTTCAATCTTGGCCTTAATGGCATCAGATCCATTTTCATGCCCGAGGTATTCTTGGCTAAAGAATGGTTTCGATGTATCGCTGATAACTAGCGATAGCAGAACCGTCTTGCCAACCTCAGCTTCCGTGACCAATGAAGTCTCGGAAACGCGGTCAATATTTCTGTCGGTGAAATTGTTTACCGAACTACCGTTCTGCTCAAAAAACGCCCAAAACCACATCGAAAAGAACGTCAATGTGAAAACCACAAACAATCGTTCGCGTTGTATTTTCGGCTGCTTAAAGGCTTCTTTCATCAAATAGACAACGGCGATCAAACCTGACAGCAACAAGATCAGGCCAGCCGGACGACTCGCTTCCTCGATCACCTTGCCAATTCCCTTGACGAGTTTGTTTTCACTCTCCGCCAACGGAGCCGTTACAGACTCGGGAATCACAATGAGCTGCTCATTGAAGCCAGGAACAATGGAGAAACCAGATACCAAGGCGGCAAATACGGGAACAGCAATGATTGTTCCTAAGACGACATACGTGAGCTTCTTGCTCCAGTTCGTTGGATCGGCAGGCATACCGCATTCTTTGGGTAGGCCACCGCGAGCCAAAGCAATGATTGCCGCAACCGCAGCGGTTGAAAGTGCAATCGCTACGAAAATACTTGAGATCCAAGAATTGATGTCACCGGCATTGTAAAAAATCAACGCTAATGAACTACCGACAGCGGTCAACAAAATAAGAACCTGAGTAACGCGGTTGGGTGCCACGAATACCGCGAGTCCCATCAACATACCGATGGTCGCCAGGCCGAACCCCCAATGCCATCCGTAGGTCTCACCGATGTAGCCGCAGAGCAGGGGGCCCATACCACCACCGAGGTTGATGCCGATATAAAAGAGAGTAAAACCGCTATCGCGTTTCTTGCTGTCGGGTGGATACAACTCCCCGACCATGGATGAAATGTTAGGCTTGAAAAAACCGGTACCGGTGATGAGCAACGACAAGCCAAAGAAGAAACAGTAATCCTGCTCTATGGTCATCAGCAAATGGCCTGCCGCCATCAATAGACCACCAAACACAACTGATGTTCGCGCTCCCAACACTTTATCCGCAATGATCCCACCAAAAAAAGGTGTCATGTAGATCAACGCCGTGTACGCTCCGTAGACCGCATTAGCATCTTTGTCGCCATAACCCAAGAAGCCCTTGAGCATGTAGAACAGCAAGATGGCTTTCATTCCATAGAATGAAAAACGCTCCCACATTTCAGCGAAGAATAGGGTAAACAAACCTGCTGGATGCCCCAACAGTTCCCCTTCGGATTTTACGTAAGCAGACTTCTGGGTGCTCTGCACGAATAGAATCTCCAATAATGAATCGTTGACTCTGCCTAAGCCATTTTTCGTAGTGCGTAGATACTAGGCGCAAACACACCCACTGAACCTACATTCACATCTCACTCCCATCGCCATGCCTTAGCCGATAGACCGAATTTACCCTGAGTTCGACCTACCAACACAGTGCGCTGGACTGTTGCATCAAGTTAGCTAGAGCAAAGGCCCAAGGAAACCCTGAGAGGGGCACATTGGGGCGAGTTTCTTCAAGAAGAATGGCGTTTCAGATAAGGTGCGACCAAAATAGGCAGAATAACCAAGTTCCCTATCAGCCCACCCAGCATGGTAAGGCTCACCAGACGTCCAAAGGTTTCAGTGGGACGGAAGTCGCTCACCACCAAACTTAGGAAACCACAAACCAAAGCCACGGTTGCGACGGTTAGCGCCAGTCCAGTAGAACGTTGCGTAGCCCGCAATTGAAGGTCCCAACGTTTCTTTGTATCCAACGCTCCCACATCTGCTTGGTCGGATACGATTTCACGGCGAGCCCGCAACAAATAATGAATCGAACCATCGATCGATAAGCCCACCGAAACGGCTGCAATCATCACCGCTCCCATATCCACTCGCCACCCCAACCAACCCATGATGCCCCAAACCAAAACGATCGGCAACAGATTGGGAACTAACGAAGCGATGGCTTGCCACCAATTTCCCATCGCACACCACAGCATGATACCTATCGCTAAGGTAGCGACCGAAAAACAGAGCCATTGATCAGCCAATAGACTGTTAACCAACTTAGCAAGCAACAAGTAATAGCCCGTGATATAAGGTTCCGGTGGTTTTGAATCGGCAAATTGTTTTTTCCATTCGGGCGAGGCAGAAAAATTTTGTACTTCCGCGCGAACCGCTTCGATCAATTGACTCTTCGCTGCAGCATCCGTAGACTCCGGACTTCGCAACATAATCCTCAATTGTCGCAATCCCGTTGTCGCATCGGGTTCTGTCAGCATCGCGGCCATAAACTCCGGCATCGTTTGTTTCATGCCTTCCAACTTGGCTGCGGCAGGTAGCAAACTCAGCCAACGATCGCCATCAGACGCTTGAATAGCATCTGTCACACTGATGACTTTGCTCAGGCGCAATGTCGAATTCGATGAAGCATCGTCCTTATCACGCCTCGCCGATTCGGCAGGCGTACGTTCGATTTCAATAGCTCGTAACTTCGCTTGCAGTTTATCGAGCTCATCGAGATAGGGTTGAGTCAGTATGGCAGGGGCAGGTACCACAATATCCCACACACCTGCACCACCCAGATTTTGTTCCACCGTTCGGTAGGCTTTGACCAAACGGCTATCCTCGCGAAAACTCTTGATGAAGTCTGTTTCGACTTGCAGCTTCGCACTTCCTAGCAATGCCACCACGGTCAACATCGCCAACATCAATAAGGCGAGCGCCCGCTGCCTCACGGCGATATCGTAAACATTCTCACATGTTCGCCGTAACCACTGATCTCCAGGAATCTCATGCGGCTTTAGATCCACAGAACCTAACAATGCCAAGGAAGGAACCAACAAAATTGTTCCGACACCTGTCACGAGTACGGCTAACGACATAATCCAGCCAAAATCTTGAACCGGTCCAACTTGAGCCAATGTCAGTGAGGCAAAACCGGCGGCCGTTGTCGCCACGGACCACAACACGGGCTTAAACAAATAGCGAATCGTCGTTTCCATTGCTGCTTGGGGAGACTGCACTTTCATTTGTTGCTGAAATTCCACGAGGATATGAATCACCGTGGCCACTCCAACAACGGTGACCATCGCAGTCAACATCGATGAAACCATCGACAGCTCGCCACCGATCGCAACCAATAAGCCACGAGTAACCAACAACGACCAATGCACCACCAATAGAGGCACTAGCATCCAACGGAAACTTCGGAAGAGTATCAATAAGACAACAGCCAGAATGCAGGTGCTAGCGATACCCAAGCGAGCCCCGTCGGCCTCCAATAGATTAAAGCCATCGTGAACCATGACGGGCTCGCCCAATAGTTCGCCTGGCGCAAGTCCATCTGGCATATCTTGTGTTATCGCATCAATTTGACGCAGCGTTTCATCGCGACTTTTCTCCGCCGTCGAAGTCGGAGTCAACATACATGCGATGGCCGCATACGGACTCCCTTCACGATGCGTGTACCCAGAAAAAAGATCTCGCAGTTTGGTAGCCAGTCCATCGTCGGTTGCTAAGATAACGGGAGTATTTTCGGGTTGCAGCCAGCGAGCTCCACGCAACGTACGCAATACCTTATTGAGCTCCGCTAAGGACAGAACCGCCTGTACGCCATCGACCTTCTTAAGGCGATCCCCAATCCCCTGCATGCGTTGAATACCAATGCCATTCTCATCCCATAATTGCTCATCGCGATAAATCATCAGGACGACATCGCTCGCCGCAAAATCCTTCTGGAGTCGCAGATAGCCGGCCACATCGGGGTCATGTGCCAACAACATTTTTTCTAGCCGTCGGTCCATCTTCAATTGAGACGACAGCGGAAAGCTCACGACTGCCAAAACAATGGCGACTAGCAATAGAACCAGGCGATGACGAATTAGAAACGGAGCGATAAAATCCATCACGTATTATCCAGCATTTACAATCTCTGCTCCGATGTGCGAGCCAATCGAACCACCCCATCCATTACGCCGCAAGGCCAGAGACGGTTTCATATTCTTCCGTTAGGGCAAGCTACCCACACGGGAAAGTGTCCCATATTCTCGGCATTTTTAGTAGGGCGCCGCCATTCGGGCCCCAAGCTGTTGGTCAGCGATATTGGAGCGAGAAAACCAGCACGTTTTCCACCAGAACGCGGTCGATTCAGTGCCGCCCGCTATTGCCATATTGCAATAAACTTGGGCAAAAAGATCAGACAGCCGATCACTGCTGAGCCGATGGACATTACCAGAACCGCCCCACTTGCAATATCGAGAGCGTCGCGTAAATGAGGGTTGAAGTCCGCCGAAATAGAACGAGCGAGAGCTTCACAAGCCGAGTTGATCAATTCGGCAGTCATCACCGAGCTGATACATAGAATAAGCAATCCCCATTCCCAAGGTTCGCATTTCAAAGTGAACGCCAAAATAATCACCGCAAGGGCGGCAACATAATGGACCCCAAAACTGGTTTGACTGTAAGAGCCAAGCCACCAGCCTCTGAAAGCGCATCGAAATTTGGCCATCCATGCGGCGAGCGACCAGCGATGGTATCTCTCTCTTCGATCGAACTCTTCGCGACCATCGCTCATCAATTCATGCACTCATTATTCGAGTCCAAAAGCATTGGCGGGAGGTATTAGCTCGCCTGCCAACGAACCCAATTTCTTGGCAGGTAAGAAGCGTGGCTCGATATTGAACTGGAAGCCAACGTTATCGCGACCGCTATCCACATTGATACCCATACGAATTAAGAAAGACTCGCCAATACGAGTGAAGGCCAACGTTTGTCCAACGTTTCCGACTTGACCAAAGTCAAACGTTGTTCCGCCGGTAACAATCCACTTTTCATTGAGACGATAGTTGACCGTTGCAGTGAGAATCGTTGAATCGATCGGGCCTTGTAATTGCATCGCACCTACATACAACTCGCCGCGACCAACACGCGAGATTTGAGCGCCTAGCGAATAAGCCTTGAGCCCATCGGTGAAGGTGTCGAAATAGCCGTCCGACAACAGCGTCAAGCGATCGCCAACGTGATAGCGGAAATCATAGTTGATGGCACCAACTTGTTGTCCGAAGTTATCGCGATCCGGATCCAAAAACAGAATCGCATCGACATCGAACTCGACAAGGTCGACAATTCGCTCACGCCCTGGCAGGCCACGCTTTGTTTGCCAACGTTGGTCGATACCCAATCGCCATTGCATTTGATCGTCAACCACTTCGTTTCCACCCGCAGCAACCCACCGCTGTAAGCCGTTACGCAAGGTGTAAGAACGCTCATCAAATTGGTCAGGTAACGATCCACCGTACGTGTTAAAAATTAAACGCCGACGAAAGTGCTCTTGAGAGTTATCGTCGATTGGGTTGTACAACGGAAATTGATCCACATTTGCGTTGCTATCTGCATAGAAGAAATCGCTTTCGAAGATAACCTTATGCGCGATACCCTTCACGTCGAACAGCCGGCTTTGCGTGTTCGGATACAGCTGCCACATCGGCAATGAAGTGCGCACACCCGCTTGTCCGGTGAGGCGTGTCACATCATTTTGCGTAACATCTTCCTTCCAAAAACCTGCTTCACCTGAGATATACGGATTGAGCTTTATTGGCCCCGCGTTAAATGGCAGACTTAACTCTTGTCGTGTTGAAGCTACCAAACCTTCGCTATCCGTTTCCCATGGCCGCAATTGGAATTTCGCAGCGTCTTGCGGATCCGTTGGTGTCGAAGCCGTTTGCTGCTTCGCGTAACCGACAAACGTATGTTCGTACCAAGTCATGCGATCCAATACCGGTTGACCTAACCAATAGTGATCAAGTCGAGGCAGCCATTCGGTTTCTGTAAAGAAGTCATTAACGCGAGCTTGCCCCCAGATATCGAACATCTGGTTTTCGTTGTAGCGACGAAGCCGCAAGGCTGTGGCGTAGTCCTTATCTTGGTCCCAGGATTGCTCAAGATATTGTTCCAAAAAGTTGCGGTCCGAAATGTAACCCACCTCGGCCCAGAACTCAGTATCTGGATTGAGCAAATGCTTATGACGAATCAAAAACCGACCGCGCTGATCGGCTTCGGGCGTCATTTTGACACGGTCTGAACCCAACGTATCGAGTCCACTATCAGAGATTCCCCAGAAATCGAGTTCACCCACCGCTCGCCCCGGCACCAATAACCAAGGCAAGTCGTAATTGAAATTCGTACCGACCGCAAAACCACGCTCGCTCAGGTAATCCGTTGATAATGTCCACTCAGTACCATCAGCCCCATTGAGACCTAAGATCTGATATAGATCCCAATCGAGCATTCCTTGCGTGCCAAAGATACCGTCATTCTTTATCTTCACCCCGGTAAGATAGAAATTCGGTCGAGCTAGATTCGTAGTCATCACGGGCCAATACAACAAGGGGACGCTATTGACATACACAAAGTTGTTGCGTGTGCTGGCCATCATCTCCGTTTTGTTATCGTCGAAGCCCGGCAGCCCCGCTAACAATCCGCTGTCATCTTGTCGTCGATCCTCTAATTCAATGCGTTGGGCTTGCAACCAATATCGAGGTACACCCAAACGGCTGCTGGTGAGCGCCGCATCGTAAGCTAAAAAGTTTTGGCGATTACGTTGCTGCAAGACATCAGCCTTAAGTCGCAACAAACCTTGATACTCAGGAACGGGCGTCAACACTTCGGCTGACAAGATCATTCCATATTCTTGAGCAACGTTGTAATACATCCTCTCTGCGAAGATGACACGTTGACCTTGGCGAAAAACAATGTTGCCTTCCATGTAAAGTTCAATCTGTTGACCGCTGAGGTCCGCGGACCCCGATGTCAAATCGAGCCCAGCCAGATTCGGCATCCAAATGATCGCCCGATCTGTTTCGATGTCGATACTACCTAACTCCATGACCGATCCGTCGCTGCCAGTGTATGTCGAGTCAGCAATATGGATGTAAACACCACGGGTGATTTCGGCGACCGAGTCACCGCGATCGGGACGTTGCGATAGTCGAACTTGAGGTGGCGTACTGCTACGTCCGCGAACCGTAATGCTCTTCGCAGAAATTGGACCATTTAAAGCTCGCGTTCCACTGGGCACTGTTCCCGCGAAAGGTTGAGCCATCGAACCGTTGATTGGTGGAGGTGGAGCTGAGATTGGTCCTGGAACCGTCGGAACAGGTTGAACATTGCCACCAACCATCGGTGAAGTTGCAGGAGGTGGTGGGACCGGAATCGGTTGGCCGGCATCAATCGTTACACCGTTGGCTGGGAGCCCACCCGGGAGATTTGTTCCACCTACTGCTGGTAAACTCGCGTCGGGAACCAATACAGCAGGTGCGTTACCTGGAGCACCGAATGCCCCCGCACCTCCCAAAGTATTCGGCGGATTGCCTGGCTGAAGCAACCCTGGTGGATTTCCGGAAACCTGATAGTTCGCTAATGCAACAGCCGAATCTTTTTTGCCGCTGTTGGTTGTAGCACCGTCGATTTCAGGTAAAGCAGGAGCGGTTTCCGTTGGTTGCTGCTCCCAAGCAATGGTTGGCATTTCGATAGGGATAAATGAAAAGAGACGCCCGCTCCATTGAGCATTTTTAGCGCGTCGACCGTTGCCCCAATCGCCTTCAAAATTCCCTTCGCACAGCACAATCACCTTGTAGGGATTTCGAGTTGGCTGCTCATTTGCTGCAGCGTCATTGCGTTCCTCTTCACCCAAGAGACTTGGGCGGGCAGTCTGCGGAACCACGGTGCGATCGATCCACAATGTGATTCGATCAGCAGTATAAACGGCGTTCCCTTGACGAATGGAAGGCCGGCTCGCTCCTGGCAGACTCGAAATTTGGTAGATGCGATATTCGCCACGATCCCAACGAATTCCCTTCTCCCCAGAGACATGGACTGGGTAGGTCGGATCGCTTTGTGGGTAGTCGATTTGCTGAGCGGAAGACAAAGAAGCGAGGAAGTAGGCGCACAAAGCGGCAAATACTCCCCAAAATGCGATCCACCGCCCAAAAACCCCACCATTGAGGATACTGTTTATCATTGCGGACGTTGAGCGATCACGGTGGAACCGCTTCACAAAGTGCAACGAGAAAAGGGGGAGTTGTTGGGAGTTCAGCCGGGCATCCTTGCCAAAAGCATATTTTTTGTGCTCAAACGTCAACTTTTCCTAAAGTTTGGGCGGCGGAGTATAGGAAAGCTCCTGCCTATGCCTCAAGGCGAATAGTTAACAATCCAGCTTTAGATGGCAGCTTTTTCTTTTTTGCCGAATTGTCGTCACCCCCTTACGAGTGGGTATTTTCGGAATTTGACGATCTGGGACAATGAATAGGACTTGCTGGACCCCGGGTGTCCGAATCAAGATCGATACAATCGTTATGATTCGTACGATTCGACTTGGCGCAGAGGGGACTTTCTCGGATATCATGCGACAGTGGCGCGGGCGTATTTAGGCCGTCGCATGGTTTGGCATCCCCAGGTGGATGGTAAATTGATAAAATAGAGAAGATAGGCCGCAGTCATTCCGAAAGTGGACTGATTTCCTAGTAAAGTCAGGTCGGTTTCGGTTCGTGAATATGTATGAACGTCGCGTATTTCGTTGACAACACACTGCTCTTTGAAGGTACCTAAGCATGGCAGATGCCAAGATTCTTGGCGATGAAGATCCGTCTATTGTCGCCAATGGTCAGTTGCCACCTCCCGTCGATAGCGATCCAGCAGAAACTGCTGAGTGGTTAGGATCGCTGGAATATGTTCTCAAAAGCAAAGGTCCGGAACGCGTTAAGCAATTGTTCCGCGCCTTGGAAACGATGGCACGCAAGGAAGGTGTCGATCTTCCAAAAGATCTCAACACGCCTTATATCAATACGATACCAGCCTCAAAGCAGCCTCCATATCCGGGCAATCGTGAAATCGAACGCCGCATCAAGAGCATCATTCGCTGGAATGCCATGGCGATGGTGGTGCGTGCCAACAATCAATACGATGGATTGGGTGGTCATATCAGTACGTTCGCGTCTAGCGCGACGTTGTACGAAGTGGCCTTCAACCATTTCTTCCGCGGTCGTGGCGAATCGGGTTACGATGGCGACCAAGTTTATTTCCAGGGCCATGCTTCGCCCGGTATGTATTCGCGAGCGTTTTTGGAAGGCCGTCTCTCGAAAGACAACTTGGAACACTTCCGCCGCGAACTCCAACCAACCTCAGGCTTGTCGAGTTATCCGCATCCGTGGTTGATGCCCGATTTCTGGGAGTATCCCACGGTTTCGATGGGCTTGGCCCCAATCATGGCGATCTATCAAGCTCGCTTCAACGAATACCTCAAGGATCGCGGTTTCAAAGATACATCCAATCAAAAGGTTTGGGCCTTCTTGGGTGACGGTGAATGCGATGAACCAGAAACGCTGGGCGCAATTACACTCGCAGGTCGCGAAAAGCTCGATAACTTGATCTTCGTCATCAACTGCAATTTGCAACGGTTGGATGGACCAGTTCGCGGCAACGGCAAGATCATTCAAGAACTTGAAGCGTTGTTCCGTGGTGCTGGCTGGAATGTGATCAAGGTAATCTGGGGCGGAGATTGGGATCCATTGTTGGATCGCGATGAAAAGGGTTTGTTAGTAGAGCGCATGGGCGAAGTGGTTGACGGACAGTACCAAAAGTATGTTGGTATGCCAGGTTCGTACATTCGCGAACATTTCTTTGGCAAACATCCTGAGCTCGCTCAGATGGTGGTTAACTTCTCGGACGAAAAACTCGAGAAGATGCGCCGCGGTGGCCATGACCCAGAGAAAGTATTTGCCGCCTATAAGACTGCCGTCGAAACCAAAGGCCAACCTACCGTGATCTTGGCCAAGACCATCAAGGGTTACGGCTTGGGCGAACAAGGCGAAGGTCGCAATATCGCTCACAACAAAAAGAAGATCAACGAACAAGAGTTGCTCGAATTCCGCAGCCGCTTCGGCATTCCGATCAGCGACGAAGAAGTGGGCAAGGCTCCGTTTTATAAGCCACCCGAAACAAGCGTTGAAATCAAATATCTCAAGGAACGCCGCAAAGCGTTAGGTGGATCGTTACCATCGCGTCCAACGACCGCACCGTTGATGGATGTACCGGCATTTGAAGACTATAAGAATCTTGTCGATCAATTTGCTGGTAAAGAATTAAGCACCACGATGGGCTTTGTTCGCTTGCTATCGCGTTTGGTCAAAGACAAGAAAATCGGTCGCAACATTGTGCCGATTGTGCCTGACGAATCTCGAACCTTCGGTATGGAAGGTATGTTCCGTGAAGTGGGCATCTATGCTCATAACGGTCAGCTTTACGAACCGATCGATTCATCGGAAATTGCTTACTACAAAGAAGCTCAAGACGGCCAGATTTTAGAAGAAGGGATCACCGAAGCAGGTTCAATGTCCAGCTTCAATGCGGCCGGCACCGCCTATTCGTCGCACGGCATCAACATGATTCCTTTCTATATCTATTACTCGATGTTTGGATTCCAACGCATCGGTGATTTGATTTGGGCTGCTGCTGATATGCGAGCCAAGGGCTTCTTGATCGGTGGTACAGCGGGCCGCACCACACTCAACGGCGAAGGTTTGCAACACCAAGATGGGCATAGCCTGCTCAACGCAATGGCTTTCCCAACGGTTCGTGCCTACGACCCAGCCTTCGCTTATGAAACAGCCGTGATCGTGATGGATGGCTTGAAGCGTCTCTATCAAGATGGCGAAACCGCAATCTATTACATCATGGTTGGCAATGAGAACTATGAAATGCCCGCGATGCCAGCAGGTGTTGAAGAAGGCATTTTGAAGGGTATTTACAAGTATCAATCGAACGATGTTCCGAATGCTCGCGCTCGAGTTCAATTGTTCGGTTCGGGTGCGATTTTGCGAATGGTCTTGCAAGCTCAACAGTTGTTAGCGGAACGATTCCAAATCGCCAGCGATGTGTGGAGCGTGACGAGCTACACGCAATTGCGACGCGATTGCCAAAGCTGCGAACGTTGGAACATGTTGCATCCAGACCAGCCTGCAAAGGTGAGCTACCTCGAACAAGCATTGTCGGGAGTCACAGGACCGTTCATCGCCGCCAGCGATTACATGCGAGCCTTGCCTGAGCAACTTTTGCGATACATTCCTGGCGATTACTTTGTGCTGGGAACCGACGGTATGGGCCGCAGCGAAACGCGCGAGACATTGCGTCGCCATTTCGAAGTCGATGCGGAATCGATCGCGATCGGTACGTTGTATCGTTTGAACAAAGCAGGTGTCGTTTCGACAGCTGAATTCAATCAAGCGATCACGGATTTGGGCTACAACCGCGACAAGGTCAATCCATTGTTTGCATAAGCAAGTTGGTTAAGAATTCAACTTGTTAGTCTTGCATGTTGTTTACGAAATTCATTCACATTTTTTGCGATAGAAATCAACATGTCGTTGGAAGTCACACTACCTTCACTTGGTGATGGGATTAAATCGGGAGATGTCTTGGAGATTTTTGTCTCTGAGGGAGAAATGGTCACGAAGGGCCAAGGCTTGATGGAAATGGAAACCGATAAAGCAACGGTTTCTGTTCCCAGTCCAAGTGCGGGCAAGGTGATCAAGATTTTGGTTTCCGCTGGACAATCCGTTCCGATCGGATCGCCAATTGTCGTGTTGGAAGCGAGCGGCGCTGCCGCTGCACCTCCAGCGACACCTCCTGTAGCCGCAAAACCCGCTGCTGCACCTACTCCACCACCTCCACCGCCAGCTCCAAAACCAGTTGCTCCACCACCTGCACCGGCACCTGTAGTATCAGCTCCGGTGGCGCCAGTGGCTCCACCTCCACCAGCTGCTCCTGTCGTTGCCGCGACCGTAGCTCCTGTCGCGCCAGCCACTCCAGTGGTTTCAACGGGTGGCGTTATTCCGGCTGGGCCTGCTGTTCGTCGTTTTGCACGCGAAGTTGGTGTCGATCTTTCGCAAGTGGCTGGATCCGGTGATGGTGGCCGAATCACACGCGAAGACGTATTGGCTGTCGTTCGACGAACCAGCCAAACCGCTCGTGCTGGTGGAACGGGAACGACAGCCGTGTCAGCTGCTCCTGGTGCAGCCCCTGCGGCAGGCGATAACACACTGACGGATGATTATGGTCCAATTCGCGTCGAAAAGATGACCAAGATCCGCAAGACGATCGCAAATCAGATGCATCGTTCTTGGTCGACCGTTCCGCGCGTTACCAACTTTGATGATGCCGACATCACTGAGTTGGAAGCGTTCCGACAATCGAGCAAAGATGATTATGCTGCACGTGGTATCAAACTCACCACGATGCCGTTTTTGATCAAGGCAGTAGCGACGGCATTGCGTCATCACCCAGCGATCAACGCCATCATCGATCCAGACAACGATCAAATCGTCTACAAGGAATACATCAACGTTGGTATCGCGGTCGACACAGATCGAGGTTTGGTTGTACCAACCTTGAAAGCTGCAGATCACATGTCGATTCCTGACATCGCGAAAGCTTTGGGTGACATGAGCGTCCGAGTTCGCAATGGAGACTTCGGTGTCAACGATTTGCGTGGCGGTACCTTCACGATTAGCAACTTGGGTGCGATCGGCGGAACTTACTCCACTCCGATCGTCAATATTCCAGAAGTTGCCATCCTCTTGGTTGGCCGAGCTCGCAAGTTGCCTGTGGTGATGGATGATGACACCATCGTTCCACGCTTGATGATGCCATTGAGCTTGTCCTACGATCATCGCTTGGTCGATGGTGGTACTGCCGCTCGATTCCTCAACGAAGTGATCGGTTACTTGGAAGCCCCAAGTCGCTTATTACTTGCGATCTAGCCAAACGCATACAAACATGTACTACAAGTTAGACCGACTTGTAGTATGAGTTTACAAACCAACACCATGCCACAATTGCTCACTAGAGTGATTGTGGCATTTTTGTTGCCCGAATGTTTGAGAGAAAACTCATGGATCAAACCCGCGCGTCTGAACTCCTCTTTGACCAAGGGACGTTAGTACTCTCCGGCTGGAATGCTAAAGCAATCGAACGAGTTTTTCCCGCAGGTTGGTGGAGTTGGGACTCGCGTATTTTGGCATGGCGTACTTATGCAAGTCGCTACACGGAAGTACAGGAACTCATTTCTCAACGATCGATTGGCACGACACTCTTACGCCCTCATTGGCAAAAAGTACTATGGTCCAGTATCTCATTGCCCGACTTGAGAGAGGAACAGTCGGAGGCAATAAACGCATGGCAGCAGTCGAAACGTGGGGTTGTAGTTATGCCCACAGGTACTGGAAAAACAGAAGTCGCACTCCGCATCATGGCCAACGAAGCAGTGAGCACGTTGGTGGTTGCCCCGATTCGTGACTTGATGTACCAGTGGCACCGCAGAATTCAGATGAGCCTGAATTACGATGCTGGGATTTTGGGTGATGGTGTGAATAACGTGAAAGCTGTTACCGTCACAACGTACGAAAGCGCTTGCATTCACATGCCCACTTTGGGCGATCGGTTTCAATTGCTTGTTTTTGACGAATGCCATCATCTGCCAGGAGGCATGCGACAAGATTCCGCGCGAATGTCGATCGCTCCCTATCGGCTTGGACTCACAGCCACACCGGACCGCAGCGACGGTAATCATCGACTGTATGTAGACCTAATTGGAGAGACCGTTTACCGCCTGAGTGTCAAAGATGTGGCGGGAAAATCTTTAGCCCCTTATGAAGTGATCCGCATCCCTGTCCACCTCACTCCGCAAGAACAAGCTCGTTACGATCATCTTGGTAAACAACTCAGTGAGTTCGTTTATCAAAGGCGTCAGAATGTACCGCAATATGATTGGCAAACCTTATGTAGCGAAGCCAACCAAGATCCTGCTGCACGCCAAGCTCTTCTATGGTTTCGATCGCGTCAGGCAATTGAAGATCGTGCTACGGAAAAGCTGCGTATCTTGGAAGATCTCTTTCGACTCCATGTAGGTTCGCCTGTACTTGTATTTGCCGGCTCTAATGCGATGGCCAGGGAAGTTTCTTTGAGATTCTTAATTCCATGCCTGCTTAGTCATTGCGGAAAAAGAGAACGACAAGATTACTTGGACGGACTACGCGATGGAACCTATCCGGCTCTCATTGCTAATCAAGTTCTCGACGAAGGAGTTGATATACCGGCGGTAAAAGTCGCCATAGTAATCGGTGGCAAGAGTTCGACCCGTCAGGCCCAACAACGGTTGGGACGAATCCTGAGAAAACAAGGAGAGGAAATCGCCGTTCTCTACGAAGTTGTGTGCCGAGACACCAACGAAGAACTCGCTTCCCGCAAAAGGAGACGTAACGATGCTTACACGCGAACACGGCATCGCCGTCTATGACGGTGCGTTTGCTCATCCTGATCGACTTACTCGTCATCAGCATCAACACTACACGGCTCTCGCGGAAATGATGCTGGAGATTTATCGTGCTGGTCAAGGAAAATTGCGCCGCGAACTCCACCGCTCAATCCACTCACTTCTTGAACCCGTTCCTGACGCTCTGCCTCGGCGGGCCGACGCCTTTTGCAAACTTCTTGATGACACGAGCGAATACCAACAGGACAAAGCAGGTGCAGCAGCCAAACTTAGACGTCGAGTATATCGCTTGGCTGCTCCCCATCATCCGTTGGTACAATCTAAGTTCGAACTGCATGACTCTCTGGAGCCTGAGATCAAGCAGCAGATATCTGCGGAGTTGGGTGAACCATGGGAGTCGATAACGCAGAGGTTCTTTATCGATATCCCTGACTTTCAACCACTGAAGAGTTTTGATGGCTATGCGTCGGGTGTGGAATTACTGGGTCGTTATAATGTCGCGCAGACGCAGGTCGCCTTATACGATGCTTTGATGATGTCCGTCTGGGCCCACGATGATCTGAAGACGATCCTGCGTTACGCAAAACTGGCTGGCCTTATGCACATAATCACTCGCTGTGAAGACGGTAGCTATCGATTTGACTTTGATGGCCCAGCCTCCATGTTAAGCCACACCACGCGTTATGGAATTGCCATGGCAAGGTTCATTCCAGGTTTACTTTCTTGCCGCCAGTGGCGGATGCAAGCCAAGATTCGCCCCAAGAAATGGAGGCGAGATTTAATCGTTGAGTTGGATTCGAATTCTGGTCTTAAATCACCTGTGGCCGCCTCCGCAGAATTCGACAGCAATGTTGAAGCAGAATTTTTCAGCGATTGGGGACCTGCTCAACGAGAAGGTTGGCAATTGGAACGAGAGAGTCGCGTTTTACATCAGGGACAGAAAGTCTTTGTTCCCGACTTTACGCTAATACATGTCGATGGTCGACAGATTTTGTTAGAGGTTATTGGTTATTGGACCCCAGAATATTTGAAACAAAAGCTAGCCGTATTGAGCACCTTTCAATCGCACAAAATTTTGCTAGCAGTCGACAAAACTTTGCAGGAACATTTTAAGGAGCTGTTTCCAAATGTGATCTTTTTCAAGAAGCGACTGAAGGCAGCTGAGGTTGTGGAACTCATCCACCGGGCGAGTCTTTAACCCAGCGTCCCCACATGGTGCCTGGCACCAAATGGACGCTTGGCAACTACAATTGCTAGCAATTCCAAGAGTCGATCCATAGGGTGCCTGGCACCTAATGCGAGACACCCGCGAGGATTGCTAGCATCTTATACGCTCCATACGGTTTGTGGCAATGGATTGATGAAACAAGGTTCAGTCCATAGAAAATCGCTTCAAACCTAAACGATCGTTGCAATCGCTAACTGCTGACGTCGCTTAATTTTACGCAGTCTCGTCATTGCAACCTCGCCCCAAATATCGCTCGACAGCAGCAAATCACGCGGAGCGTTCCATTTGGTGCCAACCATTTGGTGCCTGGCACCAAATGGAACGCTTGGCAGCTACAATTGCTAGCAATTCCAAGAGTCGATCCATAGGGTGCCTGGCACCAAATGGTATGGCACCAAATGGTAAGTAGCGAAAATGCAAGCAATGAGGACGGGTCGGAGACCCATCCTACTGCGCCTCAACCAAAACGGGAGACGTTTCGCGAATCGGCCGATTGCTCAAATAAATCGGGCGAAACAAACCGCCCGCTCCCTGCCAATCGAGAATCCGGACCGCAATGGATAACCGGCCATCTACAACCGCCTCTCGCGGCACCACAAAACTCTTGCGCAATTCAAAAGCCGTTTGACGCAACTCGCGATCACCACCGCTACCAATCTGCCGTTCATCCACAAACAGCTCGAAGTAATCGTCCGCCCCAGTGAAATGAATATACAAATCATCTTCAGGTGATGCGTCCGCAGAGCGCAACTCAGTCGGTATATCGACCTCCGCGTGATACCACCCCCAGCCATCCAAGCCATCGTACCCCTGCGACTCCCAATGCCGCTCAATCGTAATCGGTTTCCACGCCGAACGATCATAGTCTCTGTCATACCACTTCGCGGATACACCGATATCATCTCGATCCGGAGCAAACTTCCAATCGGCTTTGGCCAGCGATACGGCTCGTGAACCAATCTCGTTCTGAATCGCCTCCATCCATTCTGGGCTTAATGCCTTTACTTGAACCGAATCCTTTTGAATCGACTCGATCCACACCTGAAGCAAATCTATATCGCTTCGATCCATACCGTTGCCCAGCCCCAATGTAGACGCCACCCAACGTCCCCGACCGACCCGACAATCAAACGCCAAAAGATGCGAACGATAGTGTTTCAAATCATGATTATCCCACACTAGAACAATGGGAGTTACCGCATCAATCAACGGACTATCGAACATGACCGGGCCCGACCAATCAAAATGTTGCACATCACGAACCATCTCTTTTGAATACGCTCTCCAAAACGGATGCTCACCTCCCGCGATAGGTCCACCACGCAAGAACCAGTGCTCCCTTAACGCCAAACTTCCCGTCGAATTGTCAGGTAACATGACAACCCGCGCACCATTTACGGCCGCTTGCCACAACGCCGGATCCCAGCGTCGCGTAACAATCACTCGATCGATCGACTTCTGGTCCCAAGGGAGAAACTCGAGAGGCCGCGTATTGGTGGTACCCAGCCATTCGTGAATGGACCCGTGCGAGTAAACCACAAGTGGATCTTGAGTTCGCTTGGGCACGACCCACAGATCCCATGAATTCTTCACCTCAGCCTCTGAATGTGAGGCAGTCACCGTCAAACGCAGCAACGTTGGCTCTGAGACCTGTGGCATTTCCATTTCGAATGGAGCAACAAATCGACCAGCGTTATCGATAACGAGAGCAGATGTCACTGCTCCGACCGATTTCTGAGTGTCCGCTACCTGCAATTTGCAAGTTATAGGACCTACGATTGTTTCTTTTGAGGCACCAATTAGAGCCACCTCAAATTCGACTTTCTCATTTGACACAAAACTACGGTGATCATTCGCGGTCCTCAAGACAAGCATCTGGTCGCGGTGCCAATCGAAGTCTGCCGGCGTCCATTTCCAGCGATTCGCGCGATCGATCAAGCCCATAGAAGCTAGTGGAAAATCGCGAATCACACTCACGACATATCCTTGATCGGGAAAACGATCTCGATACGTCTCAATTTGGAACTTGCGCATCAGCAACGCATAGCGTTTCGACGAAGCTGACAATTGGCTCAGTTCCTTTTCAGTGGTAATCTCGCGTAATTGGCCAACATACTCGCTCCACTTTTGTGCAGACAACGGTGCGTGTACGGTTGTAGCAGCAGCTCCACTGGCAGCTAAACTTTCACGGGTCACCCAAGTATCAGCAGCGATCGCTTCGCCCAACAAAAGCGGCTTGGGATCACGCTCCGTGATGTAACGATCAAGCTCATCAAGCTTCTTTCGCCAAGTGTGATTGTTTCCATACGGATGATCGTCATAAAAATCGGAAACGCGATTCCATTGAATCCAACTGCTGTCGTCTTCAACAACGGATCCAGGCACTTCTGCATGAGCTAAGTCATACAACTCTTGAATCACCTTCAAATCTGCCCCAACACCCGTTTCACAAGTTAAAGAGCGCACAATCACACTCGGATGATTGCGATCGTAGTGAAAGAACTCCCGAAACTCCTGTTTAAGATCTTTCAACTTTTTTTCTGAAAAATCTGGATGCCAAGTTGGATACTCCATCCATAAGAGCATCCCCATCTCATCTGCCATTTCGAGATAACGCTTTGGTGGAATCCAAAGACAGATCTTCATCAAATTGAAGCCACGTTGTTTGGCTTCGCGCAATTCACTTTCCATCCATTTCTCATCAAGTGTGGGCGACAGACGAGGTGGGGCATAACCCCAATTCAATAGTCCACGCACCGCCAGTGGCTCACCATTTAACAACAGTCTACGCCCATCGACTTTTATTTCGCGAATAGCGGCCGTCATGGCACAAACATCGACAACTCGTGAGCTCTTCTTCTCGCTCAAACGAAATTGCATGTGATACAAAAATGGATTCGCGGGAGTCCAACGTTGCTTACGTTCTGGAACGTATATTCCCGTGGCAACGGACCCTTTACCAGATCGATCCCAATTCAGCGGCTGCCAATGCAGATCCTTACCGATACCATTTTCAATTCGAAACTCGACTTGGAATTCGTCAGCGTTTTGATTCTCGGGAAGAATAACGGGAACTTCTATTTCGAGTTGATCGACGTTGCCATACCCGCCGGCTCGCAATGAATAGTCATCCAGTTGGGCCTCCGACTTTTGGCCTACAAGTCGAACCGATTTCCATATGCCACCGAAATGCGGAACCACAATCGGTAAGAATCCCTGCGTGTTATGCCCAACGAGTTCATCGAGCTCGATTTCAACTTCGGGGGCCTGCGTTGCGGTTCGCTTCTTAATCCAAGCTGTAACATCACATCGAAATGGCGTCCAACCTCCGAGATGCTGGCCCACTTCTGTTCCATCGATTTTCACCACGGCTGCAGTAGCAGCCCCATCGATCTCCAACCACCAGCGCTGATACTCATCGACCGGAATCTTGTGCTCAAGCTTCGTGCGATAGATAACTTTGCCATCGAAGCGATCACCTAAAACAGATTCAAACTCTCGACCAATAGCGATCGGAATTCTCTGTTTTGCGACGACATCGCCCCCGGTCCCTTCGACGACTTCAACCGTCCAACCTTGTTGAAGTTCCAACACAAATCGCGAGGAATTTGCCCCGTCTTGAGCATTCGCGATGGATATAAAGGCCATGACGAGAATCGACCATGTGCCGATAATTTGCTTGGCGGAAAATAGTGACTGAAGCATGGTGAGGTTCCAAATCAAGGTGGGAGCAATCGCTCCCATCTTAACATGAATTCACGTTCAGCGTTGTGCAAGGCGACGATCGATTTCTGCCAAGATCGGCTCAATATGGGCGACGCTATCAACCACAAAATCCGCCCCTGCGGCCAAGAATGTTTTTTCGATAGCAGCGCGTCGCATCGCACGCTCTGATGGCTGAAGTGCTTCAAGCTCAGCCTGAGACAAGCCCATGCTATTACCCGTTTCAATTACACCAATGGTCCAAGCCCCCGCGTTAATCCCAGCCTGTATTCCCACCAGTGTATCGTCAATGACTACCATTTCGCGCAACGGATAGACATCTACCACTTCAGCAGCCCGAAAGATCATCCATGGGGTAGGGCGGCCGGCTCGCGCGTCTTCCGCACACAACACCACTTCGGGTGTATATCCCTGCTTAGCCGCTGCCGCAGTGACTACTTGCATTAACTCGCGGGTATAACCTGTCGAGGAAGTAATTCGGATCCCATTTCTCTTCAATCGATTTACCACATCAACGACACCTGGAATCATCTCGGAGTGTTGAGCGAGAACACTTTTCTGCAACGGTAGAAACTCAGCGTACAACGAATCTATATCTTGTTCGGTGGGAGCATGTCCGAACACTTTGCTCCACATCTCGCTAACACGTGGTAAGCGAATCACCGCCGATATATGATCGCGTTTGGCCATCCCCATCGGCCCGCGAGCTTCGGCTGTTGTCACATCGACGCCCCGTCGACGAAAGACTTCAGCGAACACTTCCGCAGGAGCTCGACTTCCAAAGTCGATTGTTGTTCCGGCCCAATCCAACATCAAGGCTCTGATTCGATTGCCACTCATCGCTGATGGAGTCCTTACAATTTCATAAAACGGTAGTTTTTAGAAAACTATCTTGAACGCCAAAACCGTTCGGCGATTCCGAATGACATCGTCATACCGCTACCACCTAAGCCTGTGCAAGCGAAGACATCGCGAATCGGTTCATACTCATAGACGAAACCGCTATCAAGTTTGGCGTAAATCCCATGCCAACGTTCGACAACTTTCCACTGAGGCAAGTCGAGCCAACGTTTCAATTCACGTGTAATCAACGCGTCAATTTCATCGCTATCGAAGGGCTCAATCTCGTCATCGTATAGATGAGAGTCGCCCAGAATGATCTCGCCAGCATCATTTTGGGAAGCCATCACATGAATGCCATATCGATCCAGTTCGGGCGTTTCGGCCGCGATCCGGGCCTTCAATTGATTCAGCGATGCACAGACTTGAAAGTTTTTGTAATGCCTTAGTGTTAGACCACTGGCCAGATGAGTGCCGATGCGAAAGCCTGGTGCAGGCAAGGCAACTTTGAACATTTGCAATTTGCATTTCCGCATTCCTGCAGACTGCAAGATTTCTGGAAACAGGGTCTCGAAGTCCGATCCGCTGCAGACAACCGTCACATCAGCAGCCAACTTGACTCCAGTTGCCAGATGCACGCCGCTCGAGTCCACCGAATTCACTTGTGTTCCAAACTGAAATTGAACTCCATACTTTTCTTGCAGCCAGCCCGGCAACGTGCGAATCGTTTTAGGTGGATTGACGCACACTTCCGTGTGGCTGAACAAAGCCCCCAATAATCCTTGAGACCGCACGGCTTGTGAGCGTTTCAAAACCTCCGTTGGTTGCAGCAGTTCGCACTGATAACCAAGCTGAGAACTCTGGGCAGCAAATTCTTGAAGAACGCTCCATTCATCTTCGCGGTAGGCGACATGCATCGAACCGCAGGGATTGGCCCAGATTCCGGCAGCTTGTGTGGCCTCTAGCCACAGAGCTCGACTTTCCAGAGCGATTTCGAGAGATTCTCCCGGCATCTGTCCGATGGGCCACACCATACCAAAATTTCGAATGGAAGCCCCGGACGCCCGCGTGCTTCGCTCGATCACGGTAACGCTATGCCCGCGTTTGACCGCGGCCCAGGCATGAGCTAGACCCAAAATCCCAGCCCCTACGACGATGACTCGCACGGTGAATTTTCTCCAATGTTGGCTGCGGGGGAACGACTTTTTTCAACGGGTCACTTATCATGCCATAAAGCGAGATTGTTGCCACACCACACCATTCAACTTCGCCATTTTTTCATCGCATACTGCGGAAGAAAGCACTTTTGGATGACGACCAACTCAAAGCCCCGTCCCGCCCCCAACGTCCCCAAGATTCCAACCGCTTGGCTGATCCTGATTGTATTTTTGGGGATTATCTATTCCATCTTCCAGCCCTGGGCCAAATCGACTTTGGGGTTAAAGCTCCCATCGATCCCCGAGTTGATCTCATCCCAAAACTCGCAACCGACCCAACGCCCAAAATCGCATACGACGGACGATACTCAAGACAAGGCAACGACAGAAAAGCCAACATCCGAAAGAACAGCGGCGGACGATAAGTCCAAAGCCCAGTCGCCCGATCCCGATAGTTCCAAAACTGCAGACCAAAATAACACTGCCACAGAGAATGAAGAGTCTCCGTATGATTTGCTCAAGAAGGTAAATGGGGACGTTTATGTTAGTGAAGCGGGATTGCGATACACACGAGGTAGTGAAGAAGGACATCGCATCAAACATCTTGCACGACACATGAATGACATGCCCGATCGCGCAGGTAGCCATGGTGTTTTTGAAGGTGGTTGGAAAATCACCTTAGAGCGAATTGACCAAGCCTATCTTCGTTCGCAACAAAAGGATCCCAAAACCAAAGTTCGCCAAGAAGATAATCGGTCAGTGATCGAAACGGAGTTCAGCGGGCCGATCGGCTACGTTGGTGGAAAAGATGGAGCCAAGAAAGGGAACCCTGCGACACGTCGCTTACGGTTGGTCACAGAAGGGGAGCGTTTTATCACCGCATTTCCATACTGATGGTTAATGAGTTTGCCCCTAATTTGTGTGTGCCCCTAACTTATGAGTACAGGTATAGAAAGTAGAAACCGATGAATGAACCTCAACTCCATGAATCGCTGGGAACCTGCCCGGTGTGCGAAGGGGGCCAATGTCGCGTTCGCTGGTGTGGTGGTTGCACCCCGGAGCTCCCCATCGTTTTGTGCGACGAATGTGATGCCTACTGGGCAACACCAGATACCACTCAACCGCCTGGATTCCTGGATTCAGAAACGGGCAGGGTAGGGGAGAGCGATTGGTCTGCATGGGACAATTCCGCACGCTGGGCCACGAAAGACGAGGTTGCCCTGCTCGGTTGGGACCGCCCGTGCGGTCCAATCTCCACCGATTGGGTATTTCCAGTCACAGAATCGACGGTTGTCGATGCAATTTCGTTCTTTATGGAAAACTCTTCGATTACAATTACAGGTCCAGATTTTACCGAACAAATCCAAGTTCTAGGCCCCACCCAAGACACGCCCCCACCCGCAAAAGATCCATGAAGAATCGACATTGGCTTCGCTTCCGCACCACATTGTTTGCAACCCTCTTTGGCATTAACAGCTATACCATAGCTGCTCCCCAGGATCCCGCTACCGAAGCTAAGCCAGCTGAGTCTAAGCCAACTGATACTAAGCCAGCCGAACCTCAAACTCTGGCGGCCGGGCACTCCATGCATGGTGAAGCCTTCAATGATGGGCCACGCTCCGCAGCCTATCTCATGCCCGGCATGGGCAAAGTCAATTTCCCCATCACCACAGCCAGCCCTTTAGCACAACGATTCTTTAATCAAGGCATCGCGCAGCTGCATGGCTTTTGGTACTTCGAAGCGGAGCGATCTTTTCGACAAGCAGCAGCGATCGATCCGAACTGTGCGATGAACTATTGGGGTATGGCGTTAGCCAATACCAACAACCGCTCCCGCGCCCAAAAGCTCATCGAAGAGGCTAAGAAGCGACGTAGTCAAGCAACACCTCGCGAAGCCAAGTATATCGATGCGTTGGCCAAATATTTGACCGACGAGAAAGAAGAAAAGAATCGACGTAAACCGCAGCAGAGAATCCGAGAGTATCTGCGCGATCTTGAAGACATTTCGCTTGAGTTTCCTGACGATGTGGAAGCCAAAGCCCTAATCGCGTTAAAGCTTTGGGAAGGCGAACGGGAAGAACTGCCGATTGAAAGCTACTTAGCCGCAGATGCATTATTGGATGAAATCTTCAAAGCGAATCCCATGCATCCCGCCCATCATTTCCGAATTCATTTGTGGGATGGTCGCAAACCTGTCAAAGCACTAGACTCCGCCGCCAAAGCAGGCCCAAGTTCCCCCGGTATTGCTCACATGTGGCACATGCCAGGCCATACTTACTCTAAACTCCATCGCTATCATGATGCAGTGTATCAACAAGAAGCGTCAGCTCGTGTTGACCATGCACACATGATTCGCGATCGAATCCTGCCCGATCAAATTCACAATTTCGCCCACAACAATGAATGGCTCATTCGCAATCTGCGCTACATTGGACGAGTCAACGACGCGCTTTCTTTGTCCAAGAATATGATCTCGTTACCACGCCATCCGAAATACAATTCCGTCGGAGGCTATGGCAGCACGGGTTACGGTCGACGCCGTTTGTTTGAAACGATCGAGTCGTATCGGCTGTGGGATGAGATGCTCAAACTCAGTGATTCTGCTTACCTGGATCATGACGGTTCGCTCAACGAGCAACTCACCAATCTTCGCTACATCGCAGTGGCCAAACTTCACGCCAAACAATCTGCAGACTCAGAGCTAAACCAGCTCAACGATTGGCGCAAGACTCGCAACTTGGATATTGAGCTATTGTCTGAAGAGCCACCTGTTCCAGCGAAATGGGAAGCGACGCAAGACTGGCAGAAGCAAGCACTTCAAGCCTTTGATAAGAAACAACAAGACGACAAAAACCGAAAGAGCAATTTGGAACGCGAACGCAAGTCGATCGAAGAGGCACTAGCGTACATCGACGCCTACAAAGACGCCTTGTCGAATCAATTTGCGACAGCGGCAGAAAAGCTTGGAAAATCGGGCAGTCACGATGCACTCCAAGAAATCGAATGGATGTCACTAGCAGGCAAGACCGAAGAAGCGAACAAGAAGATCGAAGAGGAAATACAAAGACATCCCGATGAACTGCTGCCGCTTGTAAGTGCCGCCTGGATCTACGAGCAGCAGAAAAACGATGCGAAAGCAAAAGAGATGCTCGATCGTGCCCGAGTCCTAGCGTGCACAGCAGATCTAGATACTCCTTTGCTTTCACGTCTCGTTCCGCTGGGAGAGAAGTCGGGCTACGGCAAAGCTTGGGCAGCTCCCTATGTCCCTGCCAAAGATATCGGTGAACGCCCCGCTCTCGATTTGCTGGGGCCACTGCATTGGACTCATTACACAGCACCAGATTGGGTCGTGCAAACCAGCAGCGGAGAAGTCTTCACCAATAAACAACTCCAAGGCAAACCTGTCGTTGTTCTTTTCTATCTCGGTTTTGGCTGCTTACACTGCGTCGAACAGTTGCACAAATTTGATCCCAAACTAGCCGAATTTGAAAAAGCAGGGATCGATGTGATTGCAATTAGCACCGAATCGCTCGAATCGCTGCAAGAAGCGATGAAGAATTTGGAAAAGCCACTCCACTTGAAACTCAACGCGGATCCATTTTTGCGATCGTTTCAAGCCTATCGCTGTTTCGATGACTTCGAACAACAACCTTTGCATGGCACCTTCGCGATTGGGCCTGATGGCAAAGTACTTTGGCAAGACATCGGCCACGAACCTTTTATGGACCCCGACTTTGTCTTAAAAGAGTTTCAGCGGCAACTAAAACTGCTCTCCAACAACAATACAACTCGCTGAAAAATCATCGCACTGAAACGATCAAAAAAAATACGAAGCCGTTGTTACTTGAATGTAACGCGGCTTTTTTCATTCGCTCTCACGCCCCAAGATCTTGGCAATCTGCTGAACGGCAAGCGTAAGCGATTTGAGCGCCATCTTAAAGTTCATGTGCCCAGATATCTCGGGCTGAATTTCGGCGAACAGCCTTAATGCCCCACGCAGCTTAGAGAACTTTTTATTCGCCAGCTTCATGTAATTTTCGTAATCCCCGCTGTCGATCGAAGGCCCGAGCGCCAACATGAAATCGTAGAGCTCGCGATGAACTTCGGCTAACTCTTCGTCTTCAGCAGCCTCGTCGCTATGTTTCAAAAATGTTCGCACCATCCACACATGACTTAACTGCTGGTCGAGTTCCAGCATTTTTAGTTGCAATTCATTTTGTTCAGTCACGGTGCTACTCCAACCAGATCGATGTACACTTTACTGGCAATAATGGCTATTTTAGATACGGTGTCTACACGGTAACAGGCGGTCAGTAGCCCAATTCACGGTTCCAAGACCGATCCATTCGTCGATTAGAGCTGGTAATGTCCAACGAACAACAGATATTTCTCATCGCCCAAGGTCAACAATCCCAACATCGTTGGCGCCGTAATTTGGCCAGGTTGGGTGATGCAAAAGCGACCGATTCAATCGTGGATTGGGATGCAGGAATCACGCTGGGGAGAAATCAAGGGAATTGGAACACTCCTTGGGATGATCGCGTTTCCCGAAAGCACGCCTTAATTCGCTGGACAGGCGAAGGTCTTTATGTGGAACGGCTCGCAGAAGGCCGAAATCCCATTTTTTTCCAAGGGGATAAACAAGACAAATTTGTATGCCAAGTAGGTGAACATTTTGTTATCGGCCAAACAACATTCACGGTCGTGAGACAACATGCACAAGTCAATCGCAGCCATCCGTATGCGGTGACCGAGCATGCTTTTACCCAAGAACAACTTCGACAGACGCGATATCGCGATTCATCGAGCCGCGTTGAAGCCCTCAATCGTCTGCCGGAAATTATTGGCGTGAGCGGCAGCGATGAAGAACTCTGCTTGCGAGTTGTGAATCTTCTATTGCATTCGGTTACCCGCGCTAATTGGGTCGCACTCATAGCTGCTGGTGAAAGCACTAATGTCGACGTTCCGGAAGGTAAGAAAACAGCCAACACCCGGAAGCTTTCCGATAAAGAACTTGAGATCATGCATTGGGACGCTCGAGTCTTAACGGGTCATGATTTTAACCCAAGCGGTCAGTTGATCCAAAAAGCCATTACCACCAAGCAGAGCATCTTGCATCTATGGCAACATTCGGGCGGTCCAAGTAGCGGCCC